>Ga0326597_10009766_pt1 | contig 12827 bp, 16 predicted proteins | sample RVTome_12_FD_203789 | JGI IMG/M metagenome (GOLD analysis project Ga0326597, IMG submission 203789) | Soil microbial communities from uranium-contaminated site in the Upper Colorado River Basin, Wyoming, United States - RVT100D185 | ecosystem: Environmental > Terrestrial > Soil > Contaminated >... | reverse complement strand
GCCGATCTGGTCGGTTTGTCGATGCTGCGCGAGTTCGCGCCCTTGATCACCGCCATCATCATCGCCGGACGCTCGGGCTCCGCCTACGCCGCGCAGATCGGAACCATGGCCGTGACCGAGGAAATCGACGCCATGCGCACCATCGGAATCGCGCCGCTGGATCTGCTGGTTCTGCCGAAGATCATCGCGCTGGTGATCGCGCTGCCGCTGCTGACCGTGTTCGCAGACGTGCTCGGGGTATTCGGCGGCATGATCATGGCGCGCGCGCAGCTCGGCGTCGGCTTCAGCGAGTTTCTCGACCGCTTCGTCAAGGCGGTCAGCATCACTGCCTATCTGATCGGCATCTGCAAAGCACCGGTATTCGCCGCCATCATCGCCGTGGTCGGCTGCTTTCAGGGCTTCCGCACCCAGGGCGGCGCCGACAGCGTCGGCCGCCAGACCACGCGCAGCGTCGTGCAGTCGATTTTCCTCGTGATCGTCGCCGACGCCCTGTTCTCGATCGCCTTCAGTGCGCTGGATCTCTGACGTGAATAGCACAGCTCACGCCGACGAAGCGGTCATCGAGATCAGCAAGGTGTCGACACGCTTCGGCGACCATGTCGTGCATTCCGAGCTCGACCTCGAAGTGCGCCGCGCGGAGATCTTCGCGTTGATCGGCGGCAGCGGCTCCGGCAAATCGACGCTGCTGCGTGAAATGATCCTGCTGCACCGTCCGGACTCAGGCTCCATCCGGGTGCTCGGCGCGGATTTGCAGACGCTCGGGGACGATGCAGCCCTCGCGCTGCGCCGGCGCTGGGGCGTGATGTTCCAGCATGGCGGCTTGTTCGGCTCGCTCACGGTGCACGAAAATGTCGGCCTGCCATTACGCGAGCACACCGGGCTTGCAGGCGCGTTGATCGATGAAATCGCGGCGTGGAAGCTCGCCTTGACCGGTCTTGCGCCTGCGGTCGGCGCACAATATCCGTCCGAATTGAGCGGCGGCATGATGAAGCGCGCCTCGCTGGCCCGCGCGCTGGCACTCGACCCGGAACTGCTGTTTCTCGACGAGCCGACGGCAGGCCTCGACCCGGACAGCGCGGGCGGCGTCGACGAACTCGTGCGCAAGCTGCGCGACCTGTTCGGCCTGACCATCGTCATGATCACTCACGACCTCGACCTGTTGTGGCAGGTTGCCGACCGCGTCGCCGTCCTCGCCGAGGGCAAAGTGCAAGGCATCGGCACGATGTCCGAGCTCTCGGACATGGACAATCCCGCCATCCGGCAATTCTTTGACGGCCCGCGCGGGAGAGCGGCACAGGAACAGGAAAGGGAGCAGGCCGGGGTGCAAACCAGTGGCAACATCGCGGGGCCATCATCGAAACGAAAGTGAACTACGCGCTCGTCGGTGCGTTCGTGCTCATCCTCGGCGCCGTGCTGATCGCCGGCGTGCTCTGGCTCGCCTCAGGCGGCTCTCTGCAGAAGAAATACGACCTGTATCTTGCGATCGTCGATGAATCGGTGGCTGGCCTCAACCTGAATGCGCCGGTCAAATACAACGGTGTGGACGTGGGCAAAGTGCAGGAAATCCGCCTCGACCCAGTCAACCCCGAACGGGTGAACCTGCTCTTCGCCATCGAGCGTGGCACGCCGATCAAGGAAGACACCGTGGCGGTTCTGAAAATACAGGGCCTGACGGGCATCGCCTATGTCGAGCTCAGCGGCGGCGCCCGGGATGCGCCGCTATTGCGCGCAACTGCAGGAAGCAACTATCCGGTGATCCGCACCAAGCCCTCGCTCAGCGCTCGCCTGGAGAACGTACTGACGACCGTGCTGGCCAAGCTCGACAGCACATCGAACAATCTCAATGCTCTTCTCAGCGACGAGAACCGCGCGGCATTCACCAGCGCACTCGCCGACATCGCCACCGTGGCGCACACAATCGCCGCGCGCAAGGACGCGCTCGACGCCGGCATCGCCAATGCCGCGCGCACTTTCGAAAACGCATCGCGCGCAACGGCGCAGGCTGGACCCGTGATCGATCGCATCGGACGCAGCGCGGAAGCCGTCGAGAAAATGGGGAACGAAGTCGCCCGCACGAGCGCCGGCGCCGGAAAAACGGTCGACTCGGTCGGCGCCGGCGTAGAGCGCTTCGCCGCGGAAACCCTGCCCGCGCTGGAACGCCTGCTCGGAGAGATGAGCGTTCTGACAACATCGCTGCGCCGCCTGAGCGAGCAGACCGAGCGTAACCCGCGCGGCTTTCTTTTCGGCCGCAAGTCAGTCCCGGAAGGACCGGGAGAAACCGGAACGGAGCCACCAAAGCCATGAGCAACCTGTCGGTCACCCACTCGTGCCGGCTCTTTGCGGCAGGTCTGTCTCTCCTGGCGGTCTCCGCATGCGGCGCACTGCGCCCCGCGGCGACCCCGAATTCGGCCTTCTATTCGCTCGAGGGCGCGCGAAGCGCAGCGCCGGCGGCAGCCGCAGCCGCAGCACCGACATTGATAATCAATCCGCCGCACGCAGCCGCCGGCTTTGACAGCCCGCGCATTATCTACGTGCGCGAGACCCACAAGCTCGAATACTTCGCGCACAGCGAATGGATAGACCCGCCGGCACGCATGCTCGCGCCGCTGCTGGTCACCGCTGTCGAGAACACCGGGGCATTCCGCGCCGTCGTGCTGACGCCGAGTTCCGCGGCCGGCGACTTGCGGCTCGATACCGAGATCATCCGGCTGCAACACGAGTTCCTGACCCAGCCCAGCCGCGTGCGTTTCACGCTCCGCGCCTACCTCGTTGACGACAAAACGCGCCGCGTGCTCGCCCGGCGCGAGTTCGACGCCGTCGTTCCCGCCGCCAGCGAGGATCCTTATGGAGGAGTGGTGGCTGCCAACCGTGCCGTGCAGACCGTACTCGAAAACCTTGCAGCTTTCTGCGCCGAGGCGGCACGCAGCGCGCGGACGGTGAAATGAGCAATGCCGTAGTTGTATCGATTTACCTTTTCACAATTTTTAGGAGATAGACGCAAATGAATCCGACAAAACTCATCGGAATCATCCTGATCGTGGCCGGAGGTTTTGGCCTGGCGTACGGCGGTTTCACTTATACGAAGGAAACCACCGGCGTGAAGCTGGGGCCGCTGGAACTCAAGGTCCAGGAGAAGGAAACTGTTAACGTCCCGCTGATAGCCAGCGCCGGAGCGATCGCGGTCGGCGTGTTTCTGCTCGTCGGCGTCGGACGCAAATAGCGGACCGCGGGACCGTGTCGCGGAGGCGGCTAAAGCAACCGCCCCCACACCCGCGCCATCCATTCCTTGAACCGCAAGGAAAATGACCGGCGTTCCCAGCTCTCCAGATCGATTGCCTCCGACCCTGTGAGGTCCGCGGCGAACATGACCTGCATTCTTTGGGCGAATTCACGCCCGAGGATCACCGCATTGATCTCGTCGTTGTCGAGAAAGCTGCGCCAATCCAGATTGGTCGACCCTACCGTGGACCAGACGCCGTCGATAACCGCCGTTTTGGAGTGCAACAGCTGGCCGGTCCGTTCGTAGATCTTGACCCCGGCATTCAGCAGGGTGGAATAGTGCGAGCGCCCGGCGTGAAATACGATCTCCGAGTCGGAATGGCTCGGCAATATCAGCTTCACATCGACCCCGCGCCCGGCGGCATCACTCAGGGATTTCAACAACTGGGGATCGGGAACGAAGTACGCGTTGGTCAGAAACACCTGCTTTTCCGCATTGCCGATCGCCGATATCAGCGTCAGGTATATCAGGCTGTACGGATCGTCGGGCGTGCTGCCGATGGCGCGCACGATTTCATTCCCCTGGGCTTTCAGCGCGGGAAAATATGCTTTCGGGGCGAGCGGCTTGCCGTGCTGCTTTTCCCATGTGCCCATGAACAGCTTCTGCAATTCGCCGACCACCGGGCCTTCGATTTGCACCTGGGTATCGCGCCATGCAACGGTATTCCCGGCGGCTTTCCCGGTCCCCCTGACGACCGATCCCGACGAATAGACGCTGCTGATATTGATCCCGCCGATGAATGCGGTACGCCCGTCGACCACCAGCAATTTGCGGTGATCGCGGTTATTGATCAGCCATGGCGTCTTCGCCTTGAGCGGGTTGACCGGATTGAATTCGAGCACCTCGATCCCGCCATCCGTCAGCCGTTTGTAGAAGGCTTTCGGCGTATTGAGTCCACCGACGCTGTCATAGATTACGTTGACCTGAACTCCCCGGGCCTGCTGCTCCAACAACAAATCCGCGAACTGCCGTCCTATTTCGTCGTCGTCGATGATGTAGGATTCGAGGTTGATATGGTCCCGGGCTTTGCGGATTGCGGCAAACATGGCCGGGTAGGTTGCCGCTCCGTCCTGCAGCAGGGTGACTTTGTTTCCCACGATGAGCGGGCTGCCGGCGATGGCTTGTTCCAGCACAATCTGCTTTTCCAGAATATCCAGGTCGCCGGATTTGCGCTTGAGCTCCGCGAGGATGGCGGCGCTTTTCCGCTCGGAAAGCGCGCCGCGCGCGTTTTCGAATCTGGCTGCCTGCCCAGTGTGCCGCTCGACGAGGGCATCGGTGTCAGGCAGGGTCGCGCAACCCGCCGCGGCGAGCAGGCACAACGCCATCACCGCAGCAAGCTTAAGCGTGCGAATTACCATTGTCCGCCTTCATCAAAAGACGGTGCGCGAGCACCGGTGGCCAGTGTTATGTTTGCGCCGCCGCGGTACGTGCCCGACCCCGTGTGATGGGGAACTCAGCGCGGGGGAACCGGGACGATGACCACGGTGTCACCGCCGGTTTTGCCGCGCTCGCCTTGGACACCTTCAGCGCCCGTGGCGCCGGTGTAGCCCGTGGCTCCGGTGGCTCCGGTGTATCCCGTGGCGCCCTTCTCGGCCTGCGCGCCGGTTGCGCCGGTTGCGCCGGTTGCGCCGGTCGCGCCGGTCGCACCGGCGGGCCCCGGAGGAGTCACGACAGTAGTAGTCGGCCTCTCGCACGCGCTCAACGCCAGCGCCATCACTGCTGCTGAAAACACCATCGAATATTTCATGAAAATTCCTCTTGACAGTTTGACGAAAACCGCGCACCTGGACGGATTTGCGGCCAGCTGGAATTGCAGCCCGAAAGTACGCGATATCGGCGTGCGGTTCCGTTCGCTAGCGCACATAACGTCTGTTGTTTTCCTCCCTGAAGGCCAAGGGCGCGCGAGCGCTTTTGGGCCGCCCGGCGCCGATCAGGCCAACTCATCGGCAAATCGATGGTTGACATCGCGGTGACGGATTTCATCGGCGCGGACGGCGACGATGACCTCGCGCAACCGCGCGCCGGGCGCAAGCTTCCAGTAATCGATGGCGACCGTGGGCGCCGGGACGTTGGCGTGGGTGCCGTTGTCCACGCCCGCCAGATACTCGGTGTAGCTGCAGACCGCTTCCTCCTCGAAGTAACCCGTTACGCGATGCGCGGTCTTGGCGGATATCAGGTAGAGCAGAAAGAAACAGTTGTAGAAGACGCCCTGCGCCAGCAGAATCAGCAGGCGTTCAAACCCCGAGGGCCGGGAGATGTGAATGAAGGTCATCAAGTGCATGCGTTCGTTTTCCGCTTCGTCCAGAAGCGTGCGGATCCAGCCGCGATCGTCTTCCATGCGGCGCAGGGAATGCAGATGTTGCAAGGCGCCGCCGACCATGCCCGGCACGGCCGCAATGGTTTCCAGCACGACTGCGCGATGGCCATACCGGCGGGCGAAAAATGCGTCGGCGAAGAACCGCAGTGCCCTGGTGAAAGCATAGGCAACCCGGTCGGGAAAATCCTGCGGAGCGTAGTGCCGCTCGAGCGGTGCCGTATCAGACATACCTGTACCCCTCCGCCATTGCGCGGGTCCGGGTACTGCCGGTGTGGGTCCGCTAAGCGGACCGTAAACTGCGCGACTCGTTAAGAAACCGGTCACTTCTGCGGCGCAGGAAACCGGCCAACTTCGTCTTTCCATTCCCGCTCTGCGGAATAAACGGACAGCTCGGACCGTCGGACAGCCTCTTGCCAGTTTGCAGCCGTCCACCGCTTCTCAGGTAAACGGGCCGCCGTTTTTCCTGTTTCAGGTGGTAGGCATGCTCCCAGATATCTTTGAGTGCCGCTGCAAATACCGTCGAATGCTTCATGAGAATTCCTTTGGGTTGTTTGACGAAAACCGCTCACCTGGACAGAGTTGCGGCCATTCCGAGTCGCAGCCTGAAATTACGCCCTATCCGCATGCGGTTCCGTTCGCTGGCCCACATAACCCCTCTGCGAATGCGGCAAAACCCTGGCATTAAGAGCATAAGCACGCGGATCATCATTTTCCGGCACGCGGCGCCAGGTCGCTCGCCTTCACGCCCGCATCCGACTTGGCCTGACTCATGAGCGCGGTGCAGTTGCTGCCCTTGCCCCTGCCCTTGCCGAAGTCGAGCAGCGGTATCAGCGCGCCGATGCCTGATGTCATTACACCCAGGACCACCGCGAGGCCGCCCCGCGCGATCACGCCGCCCATTTCAGGCCGCACCAGCGGGGCCTTGAACGATCCGGTGATGGCGATCGGGCCGCGCAGCGATGCCAGGCTGAAGCCCTTCGACTGGGACACCAATCTGAGGTGGAGCGATTCGTCGGTGAAGTTCACGTTGCCGCTGCCGGTAATGTTGACCTTGGATGTATCGAGCACCAGGGCCTCGACTTTGAAATCGCCATGGACCGCTTTGAAATTGCCCACCATGCAACGAATCGGAACCTGCTTGTCGCCGCCCAACAGCACCCCGAGCGAATTGGCTATATCGAGATTCGACAATCTAAGCATTAACTCACTGACCGATCCGCCGTCCATGATCAGCGCCGCTTCGCCGTTCGCCGACGCGAGCATTTGCGCTATCGAGTTGCCGTTGCCTTCGAGTTTGGCGCGGCCACCCATGGTGCCGGTATCGGCGGCAGCCAGCCGGGAATCCGGGAACATCTGACCCAGGTGCAAACCCTTCGCGGTAATGTCTGCGCGTATCACGATGCGCGGCTTACGCCCGTCCATTTCGATTTGCGACACCAGATTTCCGCCGGCGACCCCGAAATCCAGCGGTGCGAGCTTGAGCCTGCCGTTGTTTACGATGAGATGCCCGCTCACTTTCTCGAACGGCATTTTCCCGGTGATGATCTTCTCGCCGCGGAAATGCACATCGGCGTCCGCCGCCTGCAGCTTTTCCAGGCTGAACGGCTCGGCCGGCAGCACCCTGCCGCTGGGCGGCGGAGTCCGGCTTGGCTGCGTACCGCGGTCAGCTCCTATGAAGCCGCCAACATCCTTCATAACCAGCTTTTTCGACACCAGGTCGGCGGTTATCATTTGGGGATGCTTGCCGCGATCGACCGCGAAATCTCCGGCGACATCGCTTTGTCCCACCGTGCCTTTGAAACGGCGAAATGTCCACACGTCGCCGGTATGATCCAGGAATCCGGCGAGCTTGTATGCGGGCGTCGGCGGAAATGGCACGCCTATGATCGGAAAGAGCAGCGCAAGATCGCTGCCCTCAAGCTTGAAGTTCAGTTGCTCTCCCTTGAAGTGCAAAGGATCGAGCAACATGCCATCGATGCTGGCTTTGGTGGTCCCCAGCGTCCCGCTCGCCTTGATCGGGTACGGATGATCGGCGCTGCGCAGACTCAGCAATGCGCCGCCTCGCGCGTGGAGCGTAGCCGGCAGGCCCTTGAAGCGGCCCTTTCCCGCGACTTCCAGGCTGGCTTCCGGACGGTCCCTGCCAACTTCCAGCGTCTTGAGGTCAAGCGCCAGGTCGGTGTTGATTTTGGGATCGCGATATTTGGCGCTGCCGCGATCGATGGTCAGCGCACCGATGGCCGGAAATTCAACCGGTTTGTGCTTGTCCTGCCCGTTGAAGACCCAGTTGGGCGTGCCGTCCCGGCTGACTTCAAGCACGACGTGAGGCTCGGACAATGCCATTTCGGGAAATTCCACACTGCCGGCGAGGAGCTTGAGGATGTCGATCCTGAAATCGAGGCGCTTGATCCTGAGCATGCTGGGCTCGCGGCTCCACGCCGCGTTCCCGAGGACAACGCCGTTGGCGACGATGCGCGGCCGCAACGAAAGATGGACGTTCAGATCGCCGTTGATTGCGAAGCTCCGGCCGGTGGAACTGCTGACTTTGCGCGCAATCGGATCGCGCAACCAGTTCCAGTCGAAAAACGCGACAACCAGAACAATCAGCACGATCAGCGCGAGAAAAATCCCGGCTATCCATTTGAGCGAACGGGGCAGCGTCATGATGGTGTGGGAGGCGATGCGAACAATGGCGATTATCCGTTTCCATCAACCGCCACTCAGTGCGCCAGCGCACATACAACAGAGGATTTTTGTCATAGTCTTTAGCCTCGCTCAGAGTCGGCGCAGTTGATCTGCGCTGCATTCGGGTCAGCGGGACTTTTCGATTTTTTGATATTCACCCAGGAGAATACGATGGACGCTACAACACGCACCAACACTCCCTTTCCGATCGTCAGCGGCGGAGCAGACTCAACCTTGAGCAAAGCCGCGGCGAGCGTGCACGGCGCCGTTGACAAGATGGCCGGGGCGGCCGACGACGCAGTGCGCAACGTCAAACCGGCAATCGACCGCGTTGCGCATACTGCCCACCAGGCGGTCACCAAAGTCGCCAATGTCGCAGGCCCGACCGCCGACTGGCTGAGCGCACAGGGCGACAGCCTGAAAGCAACCCAGCGCAACGTGGCCGCTGATACAACCCAGTACGTTTCAGCAAACCCGTGGAAGTCCCTCGGTTTCGCGCTGGCCGCGGGCTTTCTCATCAGCCGCTTCATACGCTAACGGCAAAACGCAGGCGTGGACCGGATGGCACGCCCAGCGTGCCGATCCCGGACTCCAAAGCAAAACGGCCCCGCGGGACCGTTTTGCTTTGTCCGCTGGGTCAGGCGTCACGCCCGGGGTTCACCCTGTTCGTTGACGGTAACCGTGGATCCGGGCGGCCTGGTCATCTGCATGCGATACTCCTGGCCCCGGAAGCTGTAGGTAACATCCCAGTAGCCGGCGCGCAGGCCGGCGGCAAATCCGAGTGCCGCAGGCGCAACGCCAAACGAGATGACGTCTGCCAGTGAATCGAGTTCGCGCCCGAGCGCCGAGTGGGTATGCCGCCAGCGCGCGATGCGGCCGTCGAGCACGTCGAATACGAACGCCGCCGGCGCCATCGCCGCTGCGGCGAGGAAGTGGGCCGCTGACGCATTGCCGACGTAGACCATGGCGAGAAAAATCGTCGCCACCCCGCAGCCTGCATTGGCGAGAGTGAAAAAATCGGCGAGATGAAAATCCCGCAGCATCGAGAAATGTTTGGGCCGCTCAACCGGCGCGGGCGTGAATGGAGGCATTACTTATTGCGTTCCTGACCTCGCTCATCGCCTTTCGCGCGACCTTTCTCCTGATTTTGCCCCTGGCTGCGCTTCGGCTCCGGCGAGGACTCCTTGCCTTGCGGTCTTTCGTCCCGGCCCTTAGCCATTGGCGCCTGCTGCTCACGCTGGGCTGCACCTTGCTGTGGCTGCTGCCTCTGTTCCTGGGCTGCCGGGACTCTTTGACTTCGCTCCTCACGCGTTGTCTGCTGTTTCCGCTGAGATGGCACGGGCGCTTTTTGCACTGCGTGTTCCTCATAGTGCTTCCGCACTACGGCGTCACGCGGCCGGTAACGGTAATTCCGGCTGTGAAGCTCCCGCTGCCGCTCCGCCTGGGGATACCGGTCCCCTGCATACTTACGCTGATAGACAGGCAGCGGAGCGGGCGCCGGAGCCGTTTTGCGGTCCCACTTGTCCCATCCGCGTCGATGCTGCTCCCAATCACGGCCCCAGTGATTGCCCCAGCGGGGCGGCGCATCCCGCCGCCACCCGCGAAAGTACTCAGGAGGATCCCGGTAGTAGCGCACGGGGATACGCAGCACGTACAACGGCACAACCTCCGGGCCCACCAGCCCCCAGGGCCCGTTGTACCAGGAACTCGCGTACCAGTTATCCCTCTCGTATACCCAGTACGCGCCATCGTAAAAGAAAAAGTTCGAATCCAGTCGCGAAGCGTAATAAACCGGGTAGCCCGGCACCTGGACGAGTTGCGGGTACGACTGCAGGTTGATCCCGATGTTCACGCCGGGAAGCCCGATCCCGATGCTCACCTGAGCAACGGCCGAAGTCACCGGCCCGAACAGCATCCACAGCACAATAAGTACGTAGCGCATTTTCTGTCCTCCAATTCGATCAGCGGGGTCCGGAGTTGGCCGGACGGTAGCTTCCGTTCGCGCTGCCGCCGTTAGCGGTCGCGATTGATTTCACTCAGGCGTTGCTGCCAGTCCGTGAGTTCGCACTCTGCCTCGTCATCCGAGATTCCATACGTTGCCTGGATCCGGCTGGCGAGTTGGCCCTCGGTGAGATCGTTCCATTGCTCACTGACGTTGCCGTTGATCTGTTTCCAGTTGTCTTCGATGCGGTCCCAGTTCATGTTGCTCTCCTTGCGGATGCTTGAAAGTCGTTGCCGGTCGCAATTCCGGCGGCCCGGTGCAGGCTCACCACCCTGCCTGCGATCGTGTCGTCAATTATCTGCCTTCCCCCAGGATGCGCTGTACGCTGGCGTACATACGACGCAGTATTCTTTAATCCACGCCACCTTGAGCGATGACCGCAACGAACGTGTGTTATCTGCCGCCCTGCATAACGATCTGAACGATGGCTGGAAAATAAAAACTCTCCGCCTGATGCGGCCGGAAGCGGGCGTCGCCCCGCCGGTTCTTTTCCGAGAGCGACTTGATGAGGCCGTCCACTCCGCCTTCGCGGACTTTGGCGGCAAAAGTTCCACGATAAGTCGTGATCAGGCTGACACCGTCGATCCTGATGTCGTAGACCTTCCACCCCGCCGCTATCCTTTCCATGTCATAGTCGATGGTCAGCGGCTCTGTCCCGGGCTGCCTGATCACGGATTTAACCGTGACCTCGGTGCCTCCGGATGCCGCGTGCAGCCGCTTGAACTCGATTACCTGATCGCGGTAACTCGACAGCGCGGTGGAATACGTGCGCACCAGCAATGTCCTGAACTCCGTGGTGAGCGCCTCCTGCTGCCCGGGTGTCGCCAGGCGCCAATTGCGCGCCACGGCGAGCCGCGTCATGCGGGTGAAATCGAAGAGCGGCAGGATCCTGGTTTCGACCAGAGCGGCGACCTTCGCCGGGTCACCCGCCTGGATTTCCTTGTCCTGCCTGATGATGGCGATCACCTCCGAAGTGACCTCCTTCAGCAGCACGTCCGGCGCGACGTCCTGGGCAAAAGCGAACGGCGCAGCCAGGGCCGATATCAGCACGAGCGCGGACTTGAAAACGATCGGTTGCATGTTGTTTCCTTTAAAGGTCGACCAGCTTCAGCCCGGTTCCGTTGTGCGCGAGCTTCTTGCCCTCGGGCAGCTTCAGGTAAGGCCCGGCCTCTTCCGCAGTGAACCCGTACGCAAAACTCATCGCGCCCCGGCCGAAGCTGCCGGCGCCGTAGCCGCGGAACACGCTCAAACGCTGAAAATGAAATGTCGCGGTGGTGCCGTCACTGCAACGCATCCGCCCCGTACCGCCGAGTGCCGCGCTGGAAGTGAACTCTCCGAAACAGGTGAGCGCAGGGTTCTCTTGCGAATGAATGGCGAGAGTTCCCGCCCCGTTGAGATGGCCTTCGGCCTCACCCACGAACAGCTCATCGGCCAGTATCGCGATGACCATACGCGTTGCCGAAAACAGCCCTGCACCCGCCAGAGTCGTTGAGCCGGCCAGTCCGATACACGCGGCAAGAACGGTAATCAGTATTTTGCGCATTGCAGCCACCCGGTAAAATATCGCTCGACAGCAAAGAATTGCGGCCCCTGAAGGCCATTTATCGTGACGTCGATTATGGCCCTGCGTCCAGGATGCGCTGTGCGTTGGCGCACTTAACGGGACACAAATTTTGCGATCGGGTGTCAGCCACAAAAAAACAGCCCCCGGAAATGAGCATAACCGGGGGCCGGAACCCGCCAATCGAAAAGGGAGGAAAGTTTATTGGCGGGGAGAGGACGGCAAATTGTCTTTATTTGAGCCGCATGTCGTTTCTGACGTTCGTCACGCCCTTGACGTTGCGGGCCACCTCGGCCGCTTTGTAGATATTGGCCTGGCTGCTTACAAAGCCGCTCAACTGAACTACGCCTTTGAAGGTTTCAACGTTGATTTCGGCGGATTTCAGGGTAGGCTCGTTGAATATCGCCGTCTTCACCTTGGTTGTGATGACCGTATCGTCAACGTATTCACCGGTACCCTCCTTTTGGGACGTGGAGGCGCAACCTGCTGCTGAAATCAACAGCACGGCGAAGAAAAGCGTGGAAATGCGTTTAAGTTGTTTCATGGCGGAATCCTCTATGTGTATATGAATGCACCCAATTCGTCCTGAGCGTTGTCGGACAATAGTCCCTTGCCGCACGCTGCGCTGTGCGGTAGCGCACTTAGCGAATAATCGTTTCAGGCGCCAAAAGTCCGCCTTATGTGTGCTGGCGTACAGACGCCGGTCGAAAACATCACAATAATCCCGTATTGCCCCGGAACGGGCGCAAGCGCAATGGGGCCCGGCCATGTTGGAAACAGCAAGCGATTCCGTCATTCCCGGCGACGCTGGCAAAAAGGACGGCCTCACTGAAGCGCTGCGCCAGCAGGCGTTGCTTAAAACGGGGGCCTTGCAGAACGCGATTCTCACCAGCGCCAATTTCTCGATTATCGCCACCGACGAAAAAGGCATCATTCAGTTATTCAATATCGGCGCCGAGCGCATGCTGGGCTATACGGCGGCTGA
>Ga0326597_10009765_pt1 | contig 12827 bp, 15 predicted proteins | sample RVTome_12_FD_203789 | JGI IMG/M metagenome (GOLD analysis project Ga0326597, IMG submission 203789) | Soil microbial communities from uranium-contaminated site in the Upper Colorado River Basin, Wyoming, United States - RVT100D185 | ecosystem: Environmental > Terrestrial > Soil > Contaminated >... | reverse complement strand
AACCGGGTTGCTCCCCCCACCACTCATAACTCATAACCTTGGCGCATGAGGTCGCTGGCCTATCTCGCCACTGTCGACATCGCCAAGGTGCCCGGGCTGGGCGGCCAGGGGGGAGCGACCCTTCGCAAGGGCGGGATCAAAACGGTGGCTGATCTCCTGCTCCTGGCGCCTCGCAAGTATCTCGATCGCAGCCGCACCGAGCCCATCGCTCTGGCGCCCGTAGGTGAGGAGGTGACCCTCGTGGTCCGGGTGGTGTCTTCGGGGTTCCGCCGGCCCCGGCGCAATCTGTCGATCGTCGAAGCGCGTCTGACCGATGGGAGTGCGACTTTCAAAGCGGTCTGGTTCAACCAGCCTTACCGAGAGCGGCAATTGGAGGTCGGAACTGAGGTAGCCATCTCGGGCAAGCTCGAACGATTTCGCGGCAACCTGCAGATGACCAATCCGCCGATAGACATACTCTCGTCGCCCAACGAGTCGCTCAGGACCGGGCGGGTGGTTCCCATCTATCCGCAGATGGGGAAGGTGCGGGCGGGTCACATCCGGCGCTGGGTTCACGACGCCATGGGGATAGCCGGCGGGATATCTGAGGTCGTGCCCGCCGACATCCTTGACCGCCAGGGTGTCGTGGGCCGCGACGAGGCGTTCAGGAACATTCACTTCCCTCCCGTTCCCGAGGACGCGATCGTCGCCCGTCGCCGTCTCGTATTTGATGAGTTCTTTCGCCTGGAACTAGCCCTGGCGCTGCAGAAGCGAAAACAGATGGCGGAAGCACGGGGAACCGCTCATCAAATCGAGGGCGATCTGGTAGCGCGCTTCCTGGTCGGGCTGCCTTATGAGCTCACTGCCTCCCAGCAGAAGGTGCTCGCTGAGATCCGGGCAGATCTCGCCTCCGGTCACCCGATGCATCGGCTGCTGCAGGGGGAGGTGGGGTCGGGCAAAACCGTCGTGGCGGTTGCCACACTCCTGGTAGCGGTGCAGGGCGGCTGGCAGGGAGCCGTCATGGCGCCCACAGAAGTTCTCGCAGAGCAACACTTTCTTGCCATCCGCGCCCTGCTCGAGACCGCAGGCTTATCGCCCGTTGAGGAGGGCGACGGAGCCCGGCTGGGGATGGCCAACCTGTTCGCGGGGGACGGTCCTCAGGTTCGGCTGGCAGTCCTCACTTCGTCTCAGGCCAGGGCCAATTACGACCCTGCCGCGACCCGGGTCGAGATCATCGAGGCAATCCGCGCTGGCAGGGTCGACGTCGTCGTCGGAACTCATGCTCTCATCCAAGAGGGCGTCGACTTCGAGCGGCTGGCGGTAGCGGTCATCGACGAACAACACCGGTTCGGGGTGGGCCAGCGCGTCCTTTTGAAGGAGAAGGCCACCGAATCCGACCCGGACCTTCTTATCATGACCGCCACCCCGATTCCCCGGACGCTTTCGATGACCTTGTACGGAGATCTGGATGTGTCGATCATCGATGAGATGCCCCCGGGGCGATCGCCGGTCAAGACCATCGCCCTCGGATGGGCCAGCCAGCAGCGGGCATGGGATCTCGTCGAGAGAGAAGTCAGAGAGGGCAGGCAGGCATTCGTGGTGTGCCCTCTCGTCGAAGACAGCCCCAAGATCGAGGTCACGTCGGCGACCTCGGAGTTCGAGCGTCTGCAGCAGGTGCTCGAAGGGTTGCGAGTTGGCCTGATCCATGGCCAACTGCCATCGCGGGAGAAGGAAAGCGTTATGACGTCGTTTCGGGCAGGCGAGATTGACGTGTTGGTCTCAACGACCGTTATCGAAGTGGGGATCGATGTCCCCAATGCGACCGTCATGGTGATCGAAGAGGCCGACCGGTTCGGGTTGTCTCAACTTCATCAGTTGCGGGGCCGCGTCGGAAGAGGCGCCCACGGTGGTAGCTGCGTGTTGATCGCCAACCCCACCACCGAGGAGGGTGAGACGCGGCTTTCGGCCATGGTTGCCACCAACGACGGGTTTCGTCTGGCCGAAGAAGACCTGAGACTGCGCGGGCAGGGAACGGTGTTCGGAGCGCGCCAGTCGGGCATGGCCGACCTGCGTCTGGCTGATGTGCTCACCGACTTCGACCAGCTGGTAGCCGCCCGCACCGAGGCGTTCGCCTTGGTGGAACGCGATGGAGACCTGACCGGCCACCCCGAACTACGCGAGGAGATCCGCGTGTTGCTCGGTGAGCGCGTGGAGTGGCTCTTTCGGTCCTAGAACCGTTTATCCATTCTTGTGACGGTTGACGGGTATATCACGGGTCAACCGTCACAAGAACGGCTAGAAGAACGGCTAGATGAAGAGTTGAACGTCGGCCTCGGCGGCGAAGTCGAGGAAGGCGGCGGCTCCGGCGATGAGGCACCCGTCGATGAGATCTCCCTCTTTGACGCCCATGACGCCCATGGTGGTGGAGCAAGCGAAGAACTTCACACCCAGACCCCTGGCCATCTCGATGAACTCCGTGGCAGGGGGCATGTTGGCGTCGCGCATCCACTTCTTCATGACTCCGGTGGCGGCGGCGGTCGCCCCGGGAATCGCTCCGAGGAGATTGGGCAGCTGGATCGGACCCGAGGGGTTGGCGAGCGACGCCACCTTGAGCTTCGGAAGCCGTTTCCGATGGATGATGTCAAGCCCATAGAAGGTGAAGTACACCCCGGCCTCCCAACCGAGGCTAGCGGCGGTGGTCGCCAGGATCAGCGGTGGGTAGGCCTGATCGAGCGTTCCTTTGGAGGCGACAAGGGCGATGCGCTTGGGTCGGGGGGCGGGTTCGGTTTCGGCCTCAGCCACGGCGAGGTCGAGAGCTGCTGTGGTCATCGAGGTGATCCTTTCTCTATCCAGAAGAGCTGGCGGCTCCCCTGGTTGTCGACCCCAAGCAGTGCATCGCCGCGCTGACGGGCGAGGGCCGGAATGTCCTCGAGGGCGCCGGGGTCGGTGGTGACGAGGTGCAACACCTCACCCGGGGCCAGGCGGTTGAGCACCAATCCGGCTTTGTAGACCGGCAGCGGGCACAACAGCCCCGATGTATCCAACGTCTCAGTCACTTCTTGAATCGGCACAGTCATCTCTTCTCCTCTAGTCACGTCTCTCGTCTCACGTCTCACGCCTCAGATCTTGGCAATCCCTTCCTCTTTGAGTCCCTCTGCGAAAAAGCTCGTGTATTTGAACCCGGAGTCCGCAGAGATCCCCACGGTCACGCCCGGAGACTCGAGCCTCGTGATTGCCTCGAGCACGGCGCCGGTGGAGGGACCCACCATCAGGGCTTCTTCCCGGAACAGGCGCTTGGTCATGGCATAGGCGGGTTCATCGTCAACCTGGATGACGGTGTCGATAACCCCGCGGTCGAGAATGGCGGGAATCTTCGCCTCGCGGAAAGACTTGAGACCAGGCAGGCGATGGCCGGGTTGGGGCTCTACCCCTATCACCTGGATCGACGGGTCGCGATCTTTCAGAAAGCGACCCACACCGCTTATGGTCCCGCAGGTGCCCAATCCGGCGACGAACGTGCGGATCTGGCCCTCGGTCTGTCGCCAGATCTCGGGGCCGGTCGTCTCATAGTGGGCGCGGACGTTGTCGGGGTTTGAGTATTGATCGGGCCACACATAGCTTTCGGCACCGGCACTCTCCACAATCGACCGGGCTAGTGCAATAGCGCCATCGCGGGGATGGTCGACCGGGCAGAGGTCATCGGGCGTGGGCCAGACTTCGGCTCCGAGCATCCGCAGGAGGACCTTCTTCTCTTCGGGGACGCCCTCTGGGATGGTGATGATGATGGGGGTGTCCTCCAGAGTGGCCAGAGCCGCCAGGGCGATGGCCGTGTTACCGGAGGAAGCCTCGACGAGACGGCGACCGTCAAGTTCCCCGCGTTCCTCCAAGCCCGATAACAGATAAGCGGCAGCCCGATCCTTGATGGAGCCAAAGGGGTTGAACCACTCCAGTTTCAGATATACCTGGCTTGCGGCTGGCAGCACCCGGTTCACCCGGACCAGGGGACTTGGATTGTCCACGTCGGGCAGGAGTTGGCGGATGTCGTCGAATCTTCGCAGCCGCCGATCATTCGCTAGATGTTTGGATATCGAGGTGGTCACTGGTGTCTCCTGGGAATGAAAAAGACCCGCCCTGATGCCGGTGCGGGTCTCGAGTCGAGTCTTGTAGCTCTAAGCGCTAAGGGGTCTCCTCGCCGCACGGCGCAGCCGCACACACGCAAGTGCACACACAGGTGGAGCGGCTCTGGTCGACGTTCATGCGCGGCTTAGTGTAACCGCTCCAATGAGCGATGGAACAATGGCAAAGTGCGCGTGATCGCTGGATCAGCCAAGGGTCGGCGCCTGATCGGGCCAGAAACCAGGGACACTCGCCCACTGACCGATCGGGCCAAAGAAGCGTTGTTCTCGGCGCTCGGTGACCGGGTGGAGGGCGCCGTCGTCCTCGACCTCTACGCCGGTTCGGGGGGAATCGGCATCGAGGCGCTCTCGCGGGGGGCCGATAGAGCCGTGTTTGTGGAGAAGGGCCGTCAGGCGTTGGATGCCCTCCGTCACAACCTCCGGACCGTCGGCTTCGGCAATGTGATGGTGATCGCACAATCTGTTGAGGCCTACGTCGCCACCGCTTGGGGCGACTTCGACCTCGTCTTCTGCGATCCCCCCTGGGTGACGTCAACCGAAGAAATCGAGGCCTTGATGGCAGCTGTTGACCCGATCACAACCCCTGGGGCGGAATTCATCGTCCAGCGGAGAGCGCCAGATCGTGAGCCGATGCCCCCGGCGGGATGGCGACTTGTCACCACAAGAAGGTACGGAGACGGCAAGATATGCCGGTACGTGAAGGAGCCGATCTGACCACCGCCTTGTGTCCGGGGAGCTTTGATCCGCCCACCAACGGCCATCTCGATGTGATTTACCGCAGCATTGAGATCTTCGAAAGGGTGGTCGTGGGGGTGGTGCACAATCCCTCCAAGACCCCGTTTCTGCCGGCAGAGGACCGGGTGGCGCTGCTGGCGGAACTGGTCGATGGCCGCGCCGAAGTCGAGTCCTTCGAGGGACTCCTGGTCGACTTTGCCAGGGAGAGATCGGTCGATGTGGTCGTCAAAGGAGTGCGGGTCGTCAGTGACTTCGACTACGAGTTGCAGATGGCGCAGATGAACTGGACCCTGGCCGGAACTGAAACCCTGCTGATCCCCACCAATCCCCAATGGGGCTATCTGTCATCATCGCTGGTCCGGGAAATCTCAAAGCTCGGAGGCGATGTGGATAGCCTGGTTCCCGCCAACGTGGCCAAGGCCCTCAAGGAGCGTATGCCATGAGCGACGAGTCGCTTCAAACAGCCATCGATCTCCGCATCCACGACACCACCGACGTGTTCGAGCTGATCGAGTCGCTCATTGCCGAGGTGCAGGAAGCAAAATCGGTGCCTTTATCGGGAAACGTGATCATCGATCGGGAAATCCTGATCAACCGGCTCCAGAAACTCCAGGCCATCCTGCCCGACGAGTTGAGGGCCGCCCGGTGGATGGTGCGTGAGCGGGAAGCCTTCATTGCCAGGACCAACGAGAAGGCGCGCGACGTCCTTGACAAGGCGCAGACCGAGTCGAGGCGATTGGTCTCGGACTCTTACGTTCTGGGCGAGGCCGTGGAAGAGGCCAATCTCCTTGTTCGTCGAGCCGAAGGTGAAGCTCGACGGATGCGCCTCGAATCCGAGGACGAGATCGACGGCCATCTGAGCAGGATCGAAACCCTCCTCACCGAGTTGCTCGGCCGGGTTCATTACTCCCGGGACGAGTTCCATCGAGCCCGGCCCAAACCACCGGAACCGCCGATCTGAGCTGCCAGGATGGCCGGGCTCCTCATCGATGTGGGCGACCTTGTCGGGCATCCCGGTCTTCACCGGGAAGTAATCGGCCACATTCCCGTGAAGTTCGAAGTGGGCGAGTCGAAGGTTGACGACGTCGCCGCGGTTACGGCCAGGCTCGAGTCGATTCCAGACGGGATTCTCGTCGTGGCGAGAGTGGCGAGCCGGGCCCGACATGAGTGTGCACGTTGTCTGACCGAGTGGGACGGCGCCCTCGAGGCCGGGTTCACCGAGTTGTTCGTCCGGCGCCCATCCGCAGATCAATCGCTCATCAACCCGGATGGCACCATCGACCTGGGTCAGATAGTCCACGACGAGCTCTCGCTGGCAATCCCGGCAGATCCGCTTTGTCGACCCGGGTGTCGGGGACTTTGCCCAACGTGCGGGGCCGACTTGAATACGGAGCCCTGCGCAGGCCATGGCGATGAGTCGGCCTCGCCCTTCGCCGCGCTAAAACAGTTGTTCCAGGCCGAAACCTGAAGGAGAGCACCATGGCGGTGCCAAAGAAAAAGAGCTCGCGCATGCGCACCCACCACCGTCGTTCGGCCTGGAAAGCGGCCAAGCCGCCCAGATCAACTTGTCCGCGCTGCAATGCCCAGAAGCTGCCCCACCGGGCCTGTCTCAACTGCGGCACCTATCGTGACCGTGAGGTTCTCGAAACCGAATGACCCCGATCGCCCTCGACGCCATGGGGGGCGACCGAGCCCCGGCGGAGGTAGTAGCGGGAGCCGTTGACGCGGCGACCGAGGGCGTCGAGACGATCCTGGTGGGAGACGAGCCCCGTCTCAAGTTCGAGCTGGCAGGTCTGGGCGCAGACCTCCCGATCGTCCACGCCGGAGACGTGATCGCCATGGATGATGATCCCGCCCGAGCCCTTCGAGAGAAGCCCGACTCCTCGATCAATGTGGCTGCCCGCCTCGTTCGCGACGGCTCGGCCGGAGCCCTTGTATCGGCTGGCTCAACGGGGGCAGCCATGGCCGCAGCAGCAATTGTCATTGGCCGGTCGCCTGGCGTGCAGCGACCGACGCTCGCCTCAGTGTTCCCCACTCCGGGCAGCCCGACCCTTGTGCTCGACTCCGGCGCCAACCCCGAGGTAAAGCCGGAGCATCTGGTTCAGTTCGCCGTGATGGGATCGGTGGCCGCGGAAGTCTTTTTCGGGATGACGCTTCCTAGGGTCGGGCTGCTCAATATCGGTGAGGAGCCCGGCAAAGGGCGGGCGCTCGAAAAGGAGAGCTACCTGCTCCTGCGGTCGGCGCCGATCAACTTCATAGGCAACGTTGAAGGCAGGGACCTGGCGACCGATCGCGCCGACGTGATCGTCACCGACGGCTTTGTCGGCAACATCTTCCTCAAGACGACCGAGGGTGTTGCCCAAATGGTGCTCGGCCTGGTGATGGAGGCCCTGGGCGGCCTCGAGAGCGAAAGTCTCTCGAAAGTGGCCGTGGCCTTGCAGCCCACCCGACAGCGGCTGGACTACGAACACACGGGCGGGGCCCATCTACTGGGAGTGGGCGGCGTGGTCGTTATTGCCCACGGGGCATCCTCGCGGATCGCCATCGCCAACGCTCTTCGCCAGGCACGGGACGGCATCAGCCGTGACCTGGTTGGCAAGGTCACCTCGCGGTTGACCGCCCGGTGACCGGCCTCGAAGCCGCACTCGGACATCGGTTTGCCCGTCCTGAGCTCCTAGCCCGCGCTCTTATCCATCGGTCATATCAGGCTGAGCATCCCGAGACCGAGGACAACGAGCGGATGGAGTTTCTGGGTGACGCAGTCCTCGGTCTGGCGGTCGCCACGTACTTGTACGAGCGGCATCCTCTCATGAGCGAGGGCCAGATGGCCAAGGTCAGAGCGGCAGTGGTCAGTCGCGACGAACTGGCGGCGGTGGCCCGTGACCTCCACCTCGGCCAACACCTGGTTTTGGGTCGCGGTGAAGAAAGCACCGGGGGAAGGGATAAATCTTCGATCCTCGCCAACGCAGTGGAGGCGGTGATTGCAGCCGTTTTTTTGGATGCCGGCTTCGACGTCGCCTGTCGGTTTGTACAAACCCACTGGGAGGGTCGCATCCAGACGCGCACCGATCGACCGGGTGGTGCCGACTACAAGACGAGGATGCAGGAGATTCTGGCGGCAGCGGGTCTTCGACCTGAGTACCAGATCGAGGCCTCCGGACCTGAGCACGCCAAGAGATTCACAGCCCGGCTAGTCGTCGACGGAGAGGTGAGAGGGGAGGGGAGCGGTGCTTCGAAACGGGAGGCCGAGCAGGAAGCCGCTCGCGCTGCAATCGGAGATGAGGGGCTCTAGACCGGGACGGTGCCCACGAAGAGCCGCTCGGCGATGAACGAGCCAATCCCAACCTGACGGTCATCGTTGACCCGGATGGTGAGGGTGCCGTCGGGGGTTCTCGCCACCAGAGCGACGTCGGCCCCGGGCCGCAGTCCGGAATCGTCGAGAAACCCCATGATGTCGGAGTCGAGCTCGAGCTCTTCAGAAATGCGATGCAAGATCGCCTGGAGGTCACCGATGTGCGAGAGAGGAACCAGCTTGGGCTGGCGGTAACCGGCCCCGGGAATCGGGTTGCCGTGGGGACATGTAGTCGGTTTTCCGAGCTTGGCGAGCATCGCCCGCTCGACATCATCTGAGATGGCGTGTTCCCAGACCTCGGCTTCGGCATGCACCTTTACCCAAGGCAGGCCCAACACTTCTGAGAGGAATCGCTCGGCCAGCCGATGTCGGCGGACCACGACCTCGGCGAGATGCCGGCCGTTGTCAGTGAGTCGGATCTCGCCACGCGAGGTGACGAGTTCGTCGGCCTCCATCCGTTTGATCATCTCCGATACACTGGGGCGGCTCACTCCCAGCCATTCGGCGATGCGGGCCTGGATCACCGGGAGACCTTCCTCCCCCAGTTCGTAGACGGCGGCCACATACTCGCGATAGGTGGCGGTATAGACCGAAGCATCCATGGAGCCGATGGTACGGCAGTCCTCCTTCAAAAGACCCTGTCCCCCTTTGCACTACGCGCGTAGGTGTTATTAGGGTTGCCTATCATGCGACGCTATACACACCTACCCGCTGCCCGGGGCGTGGTGGCGATTGCGCTGTTCACCATCGCCTGTGGCGGCTCGACTGCGTCAACTGCTGAGTCACCCGGCGGTGACCCACTGGTCGTCTACTCGGGTCGTTCGGAGGAGCTGGTGGCGCCCCTGATTGAGTCTTTCGAGACCGACACAGGCATCGACGTCGAGATCAGATACGGGAGTTCGGTGGAGATGGCGGCCACTATCAATGTCGAAGGGTCGCTTTCGCCGGCGGACGTCTTCTATGCCCAGGATCCAGCGACCATCGGGTCGATTCGCAATCTGCTCGCCCCTCTTCCCGAGTCGGTCTTATCGCTCGTACCGCAGCGATTTCGTGATCCGGATGGCTACTGGACCGGTATCACGGTTCGAAGCCGCGTGCTCGCCTACAACCCGGAACTGGTATCGCCCGACGAGTTGCCGGGGAGCTATCACGAACTCGCCGAGCCCGCATGGGCGGGGCGCGTCGGGATCGCTCCTACCAACGGTTCATTCCTGACTTTTGTCTCCGCCATCATCGTGCTCGAGGGTGAAGAAGCTGCCCTCGAATGGCTAGAGGGGCTTGCTGCCAATGATCCGGTGGAGTTCGATGGAAACGCGCCGATCGCCGCGGCGGTAGATGCGGGCGATGTGGAGGTGGGCCTGATCAATCACTACTACCTGCTCCGCCTGGCCGCCGAGCAGGGAGGGACGACGGCCGTCAACTACTTCTTCCCGAACGCCGATGCCGGCTCCTTTGTGATGCCGGCGGGAGCAGCCGTCTTGGCGACCGCCCAGAATCCTGAGAAGGCAACCGCTTTCCTCGAGTATCTGCTTTCTACCGGGTCCCAGTCCTACTTTGCCGATTCGGTGTTCGAGTATCCGGTGGTAGCTGGTGCTCGTGCGCCTGCGGGAGCACCTCCAATCGACACGCTTGTTTCTCCGGACGTCAGCCTCACCGACCTGGCCTCAGCCTTCGATCGGGCCACCGATCTCATCTCCGAATCCGGTCTTCTATAGGGGGGTGAGTGACCGCAGTCGCCCCTCCGATCACAGCGGCTCCACCCGGGAGGCGCTTGCCGCGGGCGCCGGCCGGGCTGGTGGCAGCCGCGGTACTCGTCATCGGCCCCCTGACGCTCCCGGTGATCTATCTCATGGTGGAGGCGGTAAGGGGCGGGGGAGGGTCGACCGTGCTGCCCGCCGGCCGGCTTGTGGAGTTGACCGTCAACACCCTCGCTCTGGTGGCCGGAGTGGTGGTAGCTTCAACGGGAATCGGCCTTGGGACCGCCTGGCTCACCACTCGCACCGATCTGACCGGAGCCCGGGTCTGGTGGACCCTGGCGGGGCTCCCTCTGGTGATTCCGTCTTTCGTCGGTGCGCTGGTCCTGCTCGGTGCCACCGGTCGTCAGGGCATCCTCAGCAGGCTTGGAGAGACCATCGGGTTGGGACCCTTGCCGATACCGCGCGGGTATGTCGGTGCCCTGTTCGCCCTCACGATGTTCACCTTTCCTTACGTCCACCTCATGGCGACTCCCGCGTTGCGCAGACTTGACCCGGGCCTCGAGGAGGTCGCCCGTGGGCTGGGAGCCTCTCCTGGACGGGTGTTTCGAACGGTGACCATGCCACAGATAGCGCCGGCGCTGCGAGCGGCCATGCTGCTGGTGGCGCTATACACCTTGGCCGACTTCGGAGCAGTTTCGTTGCTTGGCTACGACACATTCACGAGGGCGATCTTCTTGCAGTATGCGGGGCGGCTCGACCGAACTCCGGCGACCGTGCTGGCCGCCCTCCTAGTTGTCATCGCTTTGGTCCTGATCTGGTGGGAACGCCGGAGCCGGGGGCGGACGGTCATACCGGGAGGAAGGACGATCAGGCCCCACCATCGGATGCCACTGACCCGGAGAAAGCGGTGGTTGGCAACAGGCTTCCTGGGGTTGGTCGTGGTGGCGTCACTGGTTCTGCCCATCACGGTTCTGGTCGGGTGGTGGCTGCGGGGGGTGGCGGCGGGACAGGCACCCGTTGCGATCCTGGCTGAGACCTGGCGATCGCTGGCGGTGTCCGGTGCCACGGCGCTCATCGTCGCCGCGGCAGCGCTTCCTGTAGCGATTCTCACGGTCAGGTACCGGAGCCGGGTAGGAGCTTGGTGCGAGTCGGCCGCATGGTCGCTCTACGCCTTGCCCCACCTCACGATCGGGCTGGCAGTCCTGCTTGTCGGCCTCACCGTTGTCACACCCCTTTACCAGACCCTCTCCCTGCTTCTCTTTGCCTATCTGATCATGTTCCTGCCACAGGCGTTGGGACCCACCCAGGCAGGCCTGGCGCGGGTCTCTCCGAGTCTGGAGGAAGCCAGCAGATCGCTCGGCAAAACAGCTTTCGCTACCGCGCGGCGAATCACAGTGCCGCTGGTCGGTCGCGGCATGCTGGCGGGAGCAGGCCTGGTCTTCTTGACAACGATGAAAGAACTGCCGGCCACCTTGCTTCTTCGACCAACCGAGTTCGAAACCCTGGCTGTTCGGATTTGGTCCACCACATCCGAAGGCTTTTACACGCGGGCAGCGGTGGCGGCGCTGGTTCTCCTCGCTGTCTCGGCTATTCCTCTCTATCTGCTGGTCGCAAGGAATGCCCATGAGTGAAGCAATTCGTGTGACCCGTGTCACCAAGAGATACGGGAACATCGTGGGAGTCGCCGATCTCTCGTTCGCTGTCGCCCCCGGCTCTTTGCTGACATTGCTTGGCCCCTCCGGATGCGGCAAGACCACAGCTCTGCGACTCATTGCGGGTTTCGAGAGACTCGATGGCGGGTCGATCGTGGTAGGGGGCGCTGAGGTCTCGGGCCCTGAGATCCATGTGCCGCCAGAGAAGCGCCGGGTAGGAATGGTGTTTCAGGACTACGCCCTTTTCCCGCATATGAACGTTGTCGCCAACGTCGGTTACGGAGCCCAGGGTCGCGAAAGGGTGGAGGCACTGCTCGATCTGGTAGGGCTGTCGGGGTTGGAAGACCGGCTTCCTCATGAGCTTTCGGGAGGCCAGCAGCAACGGGTCGCCTTGGCCCGGGCGTTGGCACCCCAACCAGCGGTGATCCTGGCCGACGAACCCTTCTCGAATCTCGACGCCTCTCTGCGAACGCGAGTGCGGCGTGAGGTGAAGGCGATCTTGCAGGACTCCAACACGACGGCCGTCTTCGTCACCCACGATCAGGAAGAAGCGCTGTCGATCTCAGAGCGCGTGGCAGTCATGAACGATGGACGCGTTCTCCAAGTCGACAACCCTTCGAATCTATATCGCAACCCGATCAATCCCTGGGTGGCGGGGTTCTTGGGAGAAGCCGACTTCATAAAAGGCCGGGCGGCCGCCGGTCGGGTCGATACCCCGCTCGGGATCTTTGCCACGGACTTGTCAGGGCCGGTCCAGGTCATGGTCCGACCAGAGTTGGTGACCCTCGTCCCCGACCCCGACGGCGATGCAGTCGTAGCCGGGAGCGAGTTCTACGGCCACGACCAGTTGGTCACCGTGATTCTCTCGGGTGGCGCCGGTGTGCGCGCCCGGCTCGGGACCGTACCGGTGTTTGCGCCCGGAACGCGGGTGTGGGTCAAAGCCGAAGGACCGGTGATCTACCCGGTCTGAGCGGTTACGGTGCGGCCGTGCCCGAGTTGCCGGAAGTCGAGACCATTCGCCGCCATCTGGAGCCGGTGTTGACAGGTCGGAGACTGGTCCAAGTCGAGATCCGTCATCCCCGCACCGCCCGCCGCAACATCCATCCGCAGGATGTGGTGAATCGCCTGACCGGGGCGGTAGTTGAGGGTATCCGGCGCCATGGCAAGTTCTTGTTCGGGTCCCTCGACAACGGCATGACCTGGGTCACCCACCTGGGAATGTCGGGAAGGATGTCGGTGGCACCGCCAAATGAGACGCGGCCCAAGCACACCCATT
>Ga0326597_10009764_pt1 | contig 12827 bp, 14 predicted proteins | sample RVTome_12_FD_203789 | JGI IMG/M metagenome (GOLD analysis project Ga0326597, IMG submission 203789) | Soil microbial communities from uranium-contaminated site in the Upper Colorado River Basin, Wyoming, United States - RVT100D185 | ecosystem: Environmental > Terrestrial > Soil > Contaminated >... | reverse complement strand
CGACCGGATCTTCGAGCCTTTCGAGCGCTTCGATCCCCAGTCCGGGGTGGGCACGGGACTGGGGCTCCCCGTGTCGCGGCGCCTCGCTGAAGTCATGGGCGGACGGCTCACGGTCGAGGACACGCCGGGGGGCGGCGCCACATTCGTACTGGCGCTGCCTATGAAGGTCTCTTCAGGTGGCGTTTAGAGTCCATTCAGGAATCCAACCCTAGCCTCCTCTTTATGAAGATTCTCGTGGTGGAAGACGACCGGAAAGTCGCCGGATTCATCGAGCAGGGCCTGCGGGAAGAAGGATACGTCGTGGACGTCGCCCCGGACGGCGACCAGGCCACGATGCTGGCCCACGTCTACGACTACGACCTCGTGGTGCTCGACGTCATGCTCCCGAAAAAGACGGGCCTGCAGGTGGCGGCGGAGCTGCGGCGTGAGGGACGTGCGACGCCGATTCTGATGCTCACCGCGCGCGACACGACCGAAGACGTCGTGCGCGGCCTCGACGCGGGCGCCGACGACTACCTGACCAAGCCCTTCAAGTTCGACGAGCTGATCGCGCGCGTGCGGGCGCTGGTGCGGCGGGGGGGCGCGGGGCGGACGGAGCTACTGAACTACGGGCCCGTCGAGCTCGACCGTTTGAAACACAAAGTGCGGGTGGAAGGGAAGAACCTCGACCTCACGCCGAAAGAATTCCATCTGCTCCAGCACTTCCTGCTGCACGCCGAGGAGGTCGTCCGCCGGACGGAGCTGCTCGAGAAGGTGTGGGACATGCACTTCGATCCGGAGAGCAACGTCGTGGACGTGCACGTCGGCAACCTGCGGCGCAAGCTGCGGCAGGCCACGGGCGTGGATCTGATCGAGACGGTGCGCGGAGTCGGCTTCCGCCTTCAGACGCCGGATGGGACCACGGCGTGAAGACCTCGCTGCGGCGCGCCCTCGCGCTGCGGTTCGCCGCGACAATGGCCGTCGGACTCACCACCGCTTCCGCGGCGCTGTACTGGGGCACCGCGCGGGTGATGCGCCTGCAGCTCGACAACGCCCTCGAGAGCGCGGCGTTTCTCTTCAGCGCCGGGTTGGTGAACGGTGCCACGGCGCCCCCCACTGAGCCGCTGCTCGCCACCGACCCGGACGCGTACGAGCACCGGGTGAACCGATACGTCGTGCTGCGGAGCGCCGACGGCCGGGTGCGGGAGGTGCTGCCCCATTTCGCGGCGGATCTCCCCCTCGACACGACCGCGCTGCGTCGCGCGCGCGACGGCGAGCGGGTGTGGGTGGACGGGAGGTGGCACGGCCGGGGCATCCGGGCGGTCTATTTCCAATTGTCGCGCGTCGGGGTCGGCAGCGACGAGGTGATCCAGGTCGCGGCGTCGCTGCACCCGCTGCACGCGCTGCGGCGGGATCTCGGGGTGGCCCTCCTGGCGGTGGTCCTGCTCGGGACGGCCGCGACGCTCGTCGGGACGTGGCACTTCACCTCGTCGGCGGTGCGACCCGTCGACGAGATCACGGCGCAGGCGACGCGGATCGAGGCCGGGACGCTGGACCAGCGGATCGTAGCCCACGTTGACACCGAGGAATACGAGGGCCTCGTCGCCGTGCTCAACCGGATGCTCGAGCGGCTGGAGCGGGGATTCGCCGCGCAGCGGCGGCTCACCGCGGACGTGGGTCACGAGCTGCGCACGCCCCTCACCGTGCTGCGCGGGCAGATGGAGGTCGCGCTGCGCGCCGAGCGGTCGCCCCGGGACTACGAACTGGTGCTGCGCGGGGCGCTCGACGAGATCGACCGGCTCACGACGCTGAGCGAGGACCTGCTGCTCATTACGCGGGCCGACGCCCGGCTGCTCACGCTCGAGCGCGTGGAGACCGACGTCGCGGCCCTGGTGGCGGGGGCACTGGACGGCCTGAGGCGCCGGACCGAGGAGAAGGATCTCACGGTGGAGCGCTCGCTCCCGAAGGGCGGGCGGCCCGCCTCGATCGACCCCGCGCTGGTGGCGCGCCTCGTGGATCATCTGCTCGACAACGCCGTGCGGTACACGCCGATCGGCGGGCGCATCGGCGTCCGCGTCGAGCCGGGAGCAGCGGCGGACGGGGTCCGCCTCGTGGTGGAGAACTCGGGTCCCGAGATCGCCGCCCATGACCTGGCTCACGTGTTCGAGCCGTTCTACCGGGTCGATCCGGCGCGCACCCGCGAGAACGGCGGCGGCGCCGGGCCGGGGCTCGGCCTGGCCATGGTCGCGGCGATCGCGCGGCTCCACAACGGCGCCGCGCACGCGGCGAGCGGGCCGGCCGGGACGCGGTTCGAAATCGATCTTCCCACCCCGACATCCCCCTGACCGGAGGTCCCGGCGCATGTCGCAGCTTCCGCCGCTTCAGACGGAGCATCCGAAAGGGACGCTCCTGCTCGTCGGCCTCTACGGCGTGCTGTTCGCCGCCGGCTGGTTCGCCATGTACCTGCTCGTGTACCTGCGGCGCGGCGGGGTGACCCCGTGAACGTCGCCTTCTACGAAAGGATCTGGATGTGGGCGGCGGGCGTGCTGATCGTCGCCTTCCTCGCCACGATCGCAGTGGGGGTGGCGGGCAGCGCGCTCCAGCCGCCGAGCCACGTCGAGACGATCGACCCGACCAAGGTCTGGAACGATCCGCGGTTCGCCCACCCCGGCGTCACCGTGGACGAGCGCGGCGCCACCGTCGTCGCCGTCGGGATGATGTTCGCGTTCATGCCCGCCGAGATCCGCGTCCCCGCGGGCCGGCCCGTCACGTTCCGCTTGACCAGCGCCGACGTCGTCCACGGGTTCCAGATCGTGGGCACGAACGGCAACACGATGGTGGTCCCGGGCTACATCAGTCAGTTCACGACGGTGTTCCGCGAGCCGGGCGAGTACCTGATCGTCTGCAACGAGTACTGCGGGCTGGGGCACCACCTGATGTCGGCGAAGCTGATCGTCGAGGAGGGGGGGGCGCGTCCATGAACCGCCGCGACCGCCTTCCCCTGGCCCATTTGTGGGTCGCGATCGCCGCGTTCGGCGTGGCGGCGGCGATGGCGTTCATGCAAGCGTTGTCCCGCGCGAGCCTCGACCTGCCGTGGCGCTCGGCCAAGCTGTACTACATCTCCGTAACGGCGCACGGCGTGTTGATGGCGCTCGTGTTCACCACGTTCTTCATCATGGCGTTCGGATACGTCGTGGTGACGCGGGCGCTGGAGCGCGCTCCCGCGGCGCCGCGACTCGCCTGGGCGGGCTTCTGGACCGCGCTCGCCGGGACGCTCGCCGCCGTGGTGGTCATTCTCGCCGGCAAGGCGACGGTGCTGTACACCTTCTACCCCCCGCTCCAGGCCCATCCGGCGTTCTACATCGGGCTCACGCTCGTGATCGTGGGTTCGTGGTGCTGGGCGGCGGTGATGCTGCTGTCGTATCGCGCCTGGCGACGCGAGCATGAGGGCGCACCCGCGCCGCTGGCGATGCACGGGATGCTCGCCACGGTCATTGTCTGGCTGATCGCCACGGTCGGTGTGGCAGCGGAGGTCTTGCTCCAGCTGATCCCCTGGTCGCTCGGCTGGACCAAGACCGTCGACCCGATTCTGGCGCGCATGCTGTTCTGGTACTTCGGCCACCCGCTCGTCTACTTCTGGCTGCTCCCCGCGTACGTGATCTGGTACACCGTGCTGCCGCGCGTCGCCGGCGGCAAGCTGTTCAGCGATCCGCTCGCGCGACTGGTGTTCGTCCTCTTCGTTCTTCTGTCGACGCCGGTGGGCTTCCATCATCAGTTCATGGATCCGGGCGTGTCGGCGGGCTGGAAGCTGCTGCACACCTTTCTCACGTTCGGCATCCTGTTCCCGAGCTTCGTGACGGCGTTCACCGTCACGGCCTCCATGGAAGTAGCGGGCCGGATGCAGGGGGCCACCGGGCTCTTGGATTGGCTCGGCAAGCTGCCCTGGCGCGATCCCCTGTTTTCGAGCGTCGCTCTCTCGATGATCCTGTTCGCCTTCGGCGGCCTGGGCGGCGCGATCAACGCTTCGTTCGGAATGAACGCCGTCGTGCACAACACCGCGTGGATCCAGGGGCACTTTCACCTGACCGTCGGGAGCGCGGTGGCGCTGACCTTCATGGGCGCCAGCTATTGGCTGCTGCCACGCCTCACGGGCCGGGAGCTCGAGCTGGGGCTGCTCGCGCGGGTGCAGCCGTATCTCTGGTTCCTGGGGATGTTGCTGTTTTCCTTCTCGAACCACGTCACCGGGTTGATGGGCATGCCGCGGCGCGTCTACGACGCCGGGTACGACGGCGCCGCGGCCGCTCAGGCGTGGCGCGGCCTCACCGGGGTATCGGCGGTGGGCGGGCTGCTCCTGTTTGCGAGTGCCGCCTTCTTCATCATGGTGATGGTTGGGACCGCCCTCGCGGGGAAGCGGCGGGAGCCCGAGCCGATCCTGTGGGCCGAGCCGCTCCATCCGCTGGCGCCCCGGCGGACCCTGCTCGACCGCTACGGGGTGTGGACGGTCGTGGCGGTGATTCTCGTGCTGGTCGCGTACGCCTATCCCCTATGGACGCACCTGCGAATGGCGCGGTTCGGCTCGCCCGGCTTCATCCCGTTCTGACCGTCCTGCGGATCCTCGCCCGGCGGCCTGTGGCGGCCGTGGCTGCCGTCGGCCTCGCCGCCGGGCTCGTCGCGCATTCCGACCTTATTTTCCTCGTCACCCTCCTCGTGGGCGGGGTGCCGCTCGTCCTGCAGACCCTCCGCGGGCTCCTGCGTGGGCGCTTCGCGGCCGATGTCGTGGCGATGCTGGCCATTGTGACCGCCTTCGTCCTCGGTCAGTACTTCGCCGGGGTCGTGATCGTGCTGATGCAGTCGGGCGGCGAGGCCCTGGAGGGTTATGCGATGCGGCGCGCGTCGCAGTCGCTCGAGGCGCTGCTCGCCCGCGCGCCGAAGGTGGCGCACCGGATGCGCGGGGACGAGATCGTGGACGTGCCGGTGGACGCGGTGCGCGTCGGCGATGTGCTCGTGATCAAGCCGGGCGACCTGGTGCCGGTGGACGCCGAGGTCACCGAGGGCACCTCGACCGTCGATCAGTCGGCGCTGACCGGAGAGCCGCTCCCCATCCGGGCCGTGGCGGGCACGACCTTGATGAGCGGCAGCGTCAACCTCGACGGGGCGGTGCGGGTGCGCGCCCTCCGGCCCAGCGAGCAGAGCCAGTACCAGCAGATCGTGCGGCTCGTGGAACGGGCCCGCCAGGAGAAGCCGCCGATCCAGCGGCTGGCGGACCGGTTCGCGATCTGGTTCACGCCGTTGACGCTCGTGATGTGCGGGGTCGCGTACCTCGTGACGGGGAATCCCACGAGCGTGCTCGCGGTGCTGGTCGTGGCGACGCCGTGCCCCCTCATTCTCGCCACGCCCGTTGCGGTGATCGCCGGGATCAGCCGGGCCGCCGACCTCGGCGTGATCGTGAAGCACGGCGTCGCCATCGAGCAGGTGGGGCGCGCCCGCGCCGTCGTCTTCGACAAGACCGGGACGTTGACGCTCGGCCAGCCCAGCGTGGCCCATGTGGAGGCGCTGGACGGCGTCCCGGCGGGCGAAGTGCTGCGGCTCGCCGCGGCGGTCGAGCAGCTGTCGTCGCACCATCTCGGCCGGGCGGTCGCGGAAGCGGGCCGAGCCCGGTTCGCGCCGCTCGCGGCCGTGGCGGACTTCGCCGAGACACCGGGGTGCGGGGTGTCGGGCCGCGTGGAGGGGCGCGCGGTGTGCGTCGGCTCGGTCCGTTTCCTGAGGGACTGTGGCGTCGCCGTGGCGGACGCGGCGGGTGACGGGACGGCGGCCTATGTGGCGATCGACGGGCGCGTGGTAGGCTCGATCGAGTTCGCCGACCGGCTGCGTCACCAGGTGCCCGCGCTGATGCAGCGGCTCGCGGTGCTGGGCGTGACCGACACCGTGATGCTGACGGGGGACCGCGAGGCTCCCGCCGAGGCGATCGCGGCGCAGGCCGGGATCCGCACCGTCCGCGCCAATCTCCTCCCCGCCGACAAAGTCGCAGCGGTGCGGGAGCTCACCGAGCGGTACGGCAACGTGGTGATGGTGGGAGACGGGATCAACGACGCGCCGGCACTCGCGGCGGCGACGGTGGGCGTGGCGATGGGCGCTTACGGGACCGCGGTGTCGGCGGAAGCGGCGGACATCGTGCTGCTGGTGGACGACATCGCGCGCGTGGGGGACGCGATGGCGATCAGCCGGCGGATGCGGCGGATCGCGCTCCAGAGCATCGGCGTCGGGCTCGGCGTGAGCTTCGCGCTGATGGTGGTGGCGAGCCTCGGCCACATCACGCCCGCGGCGGGGGCGGTGATGCAGGAGGCGCTCGACGCCGCGGTGATCTTGAACGCGCTGCGAGTGCGCTAGCCTTCAGGCTTCCAATTCGACTTTCAGGGCGAAGAACTCCAGCAGGTCCCTGAGCGTCACGAGCCCCATGAGGCGCCCGTCGTCCACCACGAGCAGGCGCGGCCGGCCCGTGCGCCGCATGACGGCGAGCGCGGCCAGCGCGTCGGCGTCGGAGCGAATCGCATTGTCGGGGCCGCACGGAACGACGAGCGAGGCCACGGAGCGGCGGCCCCATTCCTCGCGCGGCACGCGCTTCAGCTCCTCGGTCGAGAGCCACCCGAGGAGCCGGCCATCGTCCTTGACCGGGAAGAAGCTGTGGTGATGACGGTAGAAGTAGCGGTCCACCGCGTCGTCCAGGGTCACGTCCGGTGGCAGCGTCACGGGGTTGGGTGTCATGAAGCGGGAGACACGCTCACCGGCAAGCACCTTGGAGACGAGCACGTGTTGGTAGGCGGCCTCCGCGGCCCGGAACAAGAACAGGCCGATGACGAACGACCACATCCCGCCGAGGAAGTCTCCCGCCGCTATGCGGAAGACGCCGAGGACCATCAGGACGCCGCTGAACGCCTTGCCGAATCGGCTCGCGACCGACGTCGCCCACTGCAGATCCTGCTTCCAGCGCCACAAGGCTGCCCGGAGCATGCGGCCCCCGTCGAGGGGAAACGCGGGGGCAAGATTGAAGCCGGCCAGCACGAGGTTCATCACGCCGAGGTAGGTGAGGATGCCCGTGAGCATTTTCGGCCACGCGGGGCCCACGGCGGCGAGACCGAGCGCGATGGCGCCGACCGCAATGCTGGCGAGCGGCCCCGCGACCGCCATCCGGAATTCGGCTCTCGGGCTCGCCGGCTCCGCGGTCATCTCGGCCACACCGCCGAAGATGAACAACGTGATGCCCTCCATCGGGATTTCGTGCCGGCGGGCCACCCAGGCGTGGAAGAACTCATGCAACACGATGGACGCGAACAGGCCGAGCGTTCCGATCAGCGCCATGACCCAGTACGTCCCGATCGAGAGACCGGGTGCGAACTGCGGGAAGGGGCCCGTCGCCAGCGACCAGGTGATCAACCCGGCGATCACGAACCAGCTCACGTCGAGCCGGATCGGGATCCCGAACAGTCGGAAGAGCTCGAACCGCTTGCCGAACATGCGACTCAACCTAGCCGGACACGTTGAGAGGACGGTGAAGCCACGGTGAAGGAGTGCGTGCTCGAGGTTTCATGCCGGCCTCACCGTGCGTTCACCACCGGGGGTTCAGCTTCCGGAGTGGTGAACGCCTCGTCGGAAGTTCTCGAGCACACCGCGGAGGTCAAGCTCCGCGTGCGTGCCGCCTCGCTCGGCGAGCTGCTCGGCGAGGCGGGCCGCGCGCTCGCCGCCGTGGAGCTGGGCGGCCTGCCGCCGGCGCCGGACGGCCCCTGGCGCCCCGTGGAGGTGCGATCCAGCGATCGTGACGCGCTCCTCGTGGATTGGCTGAACGAGCTGATCTACCTCGCGGAGACCGAGCGGTGGGTGCCGGTGGAGTTCGAGATGGAGACCGTGGCCCCGACGGCGCTCCGGGCCCGGGCACGCGGCGTTCCGGTGACGGTCACGCCCGCGCGGGTGAAGGCGGCGACGTTTCACGGCCTGCGGATCGTCGAGACGCCCGCCGGCCTCGAAGCCGATGTGATTCTCGATGTCTGAGGTTCGCGATGCCGACCGCTGAAGCCATCGTTCCGGAACAGCTGGTCCACGAGATTCCCGTGACGACCCGGGCGGATATGCGGGTGCCCGCACGGGTCTTCGCCGACGGTGAGCTGTGGCGCCAGATCGAGGGCGACCATTCGCTCGAGCAGCTGATCAACGTCGCCACGCTGCGCGGCGTCTCCCATTGCGTGTACGGGATGCCGGACCTCCACGAGGGATACGGCTTCCCGGTCGGCGGGGTGGCGGCGATGCGCGCCGCGGACGGCGTGATCTCGCCGGGCGGCGTGGGTTACGACATCAACTGCGGCGTTCGGCTGCTCGCGGCGGACCTCGATGCCGCCGCGGCGGCGCCGGAGCTCGAGCGGTTCGTGCACGAGCTGAGCCGCAGCATCCCCTCCGGCACCGGCCGTGGCGGCCGCTTGGCCCTGACCGACGTCGAGCTCGAGCGTGTGCTCGCGCACGGGTGCCGCGCGCTGGTCGAGCAGGGGCTGGCAACGTCCGAGGACCTGGACGCCACCGAAGCGCACGGCTGCCTCACCCGCGCCGATCCAGCCGCGGTATCTCAGCGGGCACGCGGCCGCGGGCGGGACCAGCTCGGCACACTCGGCTCCGGAAACCACTTCGTCGAGGTGCAGGTCGTGGACCGCATCGAGGACGCGGCGGCGGCGCGCGCCCTTGGCTTGCGGGCCGGCCGGATCACCGTGCTGATCCACACCGGGTCCCGGGGACTCGGCCACCAGGTCTGCACCGACTACGTGCGGCTCATGGATCAGGCGATGCCGCGCTACGGCATCACGCTCCCGGACCGCCAGCTCGCGTGCGCACCATTCCGGTCGCCCGAGGGGCAGCAGTACTTCGGCGCCATGTGCGCGGCCGCGAACTTCGCCTGGGCGAACCGGCAAGTCATCACGCACCGGGTGCGCGAGGTCTTTGGGCGCCTGTTCGGCGCCGGCGGCGGGCTGCGCCTCGTGTACGACGTCGCGCACAACATGGCGAAGCTCGAAGAGCACGCGGGAGGGCTCTTGGTCGTCCATCGCAAGGGAGCCACCCGCGCCTTCGGCCCCAAGCACCCGGAGACCCCCGAGCGTTACCGCGAAGTGGGCCAACCCGTGTTCATCCCGGGCAGCATGGGCACCGCGTCCTACGTCATGGTGGGCACGGACGCGGCGCTGGCGCGGAGCTTCGGGAGCGCCTGCCACGGAGCGGGTCGCGTGATGAGTCGCCACGCCGCAAAGCGGGTGCAGCCGGGCCACGAAGTGCGGCGCGAGCTCGAGGCGCGCGGGATCATCGTGCGCTGCCCGTCGAGCGGCGAGCTCGCCGAGGAGGCGCCATTCGCCTACAAGGACGTCGAGCGCGTCGTGGATGTCGTGCATGGCGCCGGGCTGGCGCGGAAGGTCGCCCGGCTCCTGCCGCTGGGTGTCGTCAAGGGATAAGGGGAGAATGACCATGCAACTGCCACTGCAGCTCTCGGTCCGGAACACCACGCTGGGTGAGGCGGGCGAAGCGCTGGTGCGGCGGTCCGTCGAGAAACTCGAGCTGTTCTACGACCGCATCACGGCCTGTCGCGTGGTGGTCGAGGTCCCGCAGCGCTTCCCGGCGGGCGGGTCGATCGTCTACAACGTCCGCGTCGACATCACGGTGCCGGGCGAGGAGATCGTGATCAAGCGACAGCCGCATGCCGAGCTCGCGACCGCGATTCAAGAGGCGTTCGACGCCGCGGGGCGGCGCCTGCAGGACTACGCGCGCCGCCAGCGCGGTGACGTCAAGGGTCGCGCGATGCCGGGCCGCGGCGTCGTGACGCAGCTCTTCCCGTACGAGGGTTACGGATTTCTGGAAACGGACGACGGTCTGGAGGTCTATTTCCACCGGCACAGCGTGCTGGACGCGGCGTTCGACCGGCTCGAGGTCGGCAGCGTCGTGCGGTTCGTCGAGGAGGCAGGGATCAAGGGTCCGCAGGCGAGCACGGTGGCGCTCGCCGGGACGAGTCACTAGGGAGGGGTGCCGTCATGCAGACGTTCATCATGCTCACGCAGGTGTCGCCGGACGCCATCCGCTCGCCGCAGATGGTGGAGGTGCTCGAGCGACTGGCGATGACCGCAGTTCGCGCCGAGTGCCCGAATGTGGAGTGGGTCGCCAGCTACGCCGTGCTCGGCCCCTACGACTATCTCGACGTGTTCCGGGCACCGGACATCGAGACGGCGACCAAGGTCGCGACGCTGGTCCGGATCGCCGGCCACGCGCGCACCGAGATCTGGGGCGCCACGGAGTGGCCGGCGTTCAGGGACATGGTGCGGCAGCTGCCCGAGGTCACGGGCCTGGTCGCGGTCGCGCCCTAGTCCGCGCCGGTCAGCAGTGCACGAGGAGGTCCGCCAGCGAGTGGTCCTCGTGCAATCGCCTGACGGCATCGGCGAGCAGCGGCGCGACGCTGACCACCTCGAGCGGCAGGCCGGCCGGGCGGGACGGCATCGCCACGCTGTCGGTCACGATCAGCCGGCGAAGCTCGAGGCGCCGCAGGCGATCCGCGGCTCCACCCACCAGGAGCGCGTGGCTGGCGACGACGATGACGTCGGGGCGGCAGCCTGCGTCTCGCAGGGCGCCCACGGCGGCAGCGATGGTCGCGCCGGTGCTGATCATGTCGTCTACGATAACCGGAGCGTGGTCGCGAACGTCCCCCGTCACCGCCCGCACGACCACTTCCTCGCCCGTGATCCGGGTCTTGTGGACCATCGCGACGGGCAGATTCAACGCCCGGGCGTAGCGATCGGCGAGCCGCACGGCGCCGAGGTCGGGGGCGACGACCACGCCGTCGGCCACGGCGGGTCCTATGGCCTCGGCAAGGGCCGGCACGGCGGTCAAGTGCTCGAGCGGAAACGCGAAGAACCCCTCCAGCGTGGGGGAATGCAGATCCAGGGCGACCAGCCGGTGGATCCCACCGGTCGCGAGCAGATCGGCGACGAGCCGCGCCCCCACCGGCTCGCGGCCCCCGGCACGACGGTCCTGGCGGGCGTACCCGAAGTAGGGGACGACCGCCGTGAGGCGCACCGCCCCCGCGCGCCGGCACGCGTCGGCCAGCAGCAGCAGCTCGAGGAAGTGCGCCTCGAACGGCGGCGTGGTGGGCTGGATCAGGTAGACGTCGTGGCCACGCAGGCTATCGCGCACGGCTACGTGCAACTCGCCATCGGGGAACCGGTGCAGGCTGGTCATGCCCAGGCGCAGCCCCAGGTGGCCGGCGACGGACTCGCCCAGCGGGACGTTGGCGGACCCCGAGACCAGGGTGAGCGGCGGCATCGTACCGAGCAAGAAAGCCCAGTCACCCGGAAGGGACTGTGAAGCGCGGATGAACCTCGGAAGCGTCCCTCAAGTCCCCCTCAGGATTCCTTCAGGGAAGCGGGGCGACTTTCTCCTTTGGACCCAAAGCCGAGGAGGCCGCACGTGGCATGGAAACCCATCGTCGCCGGCGTGGACGGATCGCCCGAATCGCTGCGGGCGGCGGCTCTGGCCTGGCGGATTGCCGAGGCCGGTGGCGCGAAGTGCTACTTCGTGTTCGCGGCGCCCGAGCCCTGGCCGGGCGGCGTCGAGCCCCTGCACTACCCACCGCGCATCTACGATCAGCTGGTGGCGGACGTGCGCCGGCTGCTCGACGACGGATTGGGGGGAGAGATCCCCGCAGCCGGGCGCGAGGCGTTGGTGGTGCGAAGTGGCCGGCCCGGAGTCGTGTTGGCGGACGTGGCGAAGGAGCGCGGCGCCGAGCTGGTCGTCGTCGGCGGGCGGCACCACGGGGCGTTGATGCGTAGCCTCGGCGGCAGCACCGCGCACTACCTTGTCCGGACGCTCGACACGCCGGTGCTCGTCGTAGGGCCGGGCGCCCGCCCGATGCGGCGAGTGCTCGTGGCGGCGGATCTGTCGGAGGCGGCTCGTCCCGCGCTCGCCGCGGCGCGGCGCTACGCGGACGTGCTCGGCGCTCAGCTGCGGGGATTGCACGTGGTGGAGCCCGCGAAGTATCCCTTGGTGGTCCCCCTGTTGTTCGACGAGGCGGAGTACGAGCGACGGTGCCGCAAAGCCTTCGAGCGGCTCGCGCCGCCGCCGGATCACGTCGTGCGGCAGGGCATCGCTGTGGACGTGATCGCGGAGGAGGCCGCCCGCTGGGAAGCCGACCTGATCGTCGTGGGATCGCACGGCAAGGGCTGGGCGCATCGCATGCTCATCGGCAGCAGCACCGAACGACTGCTCAACCTGTTGCCGGCATCGCTGCTCGTCGTGCCGGTCCTGCGCCCGGCCCGGCGCCGGCCGGTCCGGGCCCGGAGAGCGCGCACCGGTCGCGCGCGCGGCCCCCGCGGCCCCAAGGGGAAGGTGATCGTATGAAAGTCGCCGAGCTGATGCGAACCGACGTCAAGACCGTGGACCTGGACGCGACGGTCGGGGATGCCATCACGACGCTGGCCGACGTCCACGTGTCGGCGCTGCCGGTCACGGATCCGCGCGGCCGCGTCGTGGGGGTGGTGTCGACCACCGACATCCTCAGCAATCTCTCTGAGACGACCGAGGCCGACGCGCGTGCACGCTTGATCGACGAGACGCCCGTGCGCGAGATCATGACGCCGCGCTCCCGGGTCATCGCGCCCGACGCCGACGTGCTGGACGCGGCCCGGGAGATGCTGTACCTCGACGTGCACCGGCTCTTTGTGGAGGAGCACGGCCGGCTCGTCGGCGTGCTTTCGCAGACCGACATCGTCAGCGCGGTCGCCACGGCGAAGATCTGAAGCCGCTCGACCCCATCCTCCGGCCCGGCGCGATCGCCGTCA
>Ga0326597_10009763_pt1 | contig 12828 bp, 13 predicted proteins | sample RVTome_12_FD_203789 | JGI IMG/M metagenome (GOLD analysis project Ga0326597, IMG submission 203789) | Soil microbial communities from uranium-contaminated site in the Upper Colorado River Basin, Wyoming, United States - RVT100D185 | ecosystem: Environmental > Terrestrial > Soil > Contaminated >... | reverse complement strand
CGCGTTCTAGGTTGCGGTCCGCCGCCCTCCCTTGGAGGATGTCGCTGTGCAACAGGTATGTGTGGCAATCGCCGGGTGGCTGGTCTTCGGGGCGCTCCTGCTGGCGGGCGGCGCCACGGAAGCGGCGGCCGCCCGCATTGGAGTCGTGAACGTCCAGGGCGTGCTGTCGGGTTCCGTCGCCGGCAAGGAGGCCACCCAGGCCCTGGAGAAGGAGAAGGCCCGCCTGCAGGACGTCATCCGTGCCAAGAAGAACGAAGTCGACAAGCTCGCCAAGGAGGCGCAGACCCTGCAGATCGAGATCGAGCAGAAGGGTGCCATCTGGCGCGAGGAGGAGCGCAACCGGAAGACGGCGGACCTCCGCCGCCAGCAGCGGGATATTCTCCGCGAGCAGGACGAGCTGAAGCGCCTGGTGGAGGACAGCCAGCGCGATCTGGCGGAGCGCCAGCGCCAAGCCATCACCAGCCTTATCAAGGAGTTGCGCGACGTCGTCCATCAGATCGGCCGCGACGACAAGTACGACCTGATCCTGGACAGCACGGCGAGCGGCGTTCTCTTCGCCACCCCGCCGAGCAACATCACCGACAAGGTCATCCAGGTGTACGACAGCAAAAAGAAGAAGTAGCCATGCGGCTTTCGGAGATCGCGCGGGCCCTCGGGGGCGAGGTGGTGGGAGACGGCGCCTTCGAGGTGCGCGACGTGGCCGAATACGCCGTCGCCGGCCCCGGCTCCCTCAGTTGCGCCGACTCCCTCGACAGGCTCAAGTCCCCCACATCCGCGGGCGCCCTGATCGTCCCGGCGGGCGCCGACCCGGGCCGGCCCGGCATCCGCTGCGCCCATCCCCGGCTCGCCTTCGCGCGCGCGGTGGAGTTCTTGCGCCCGGCGCCGCCGCGGCTAGACGGGGTGCATCCGGCCGCCGTCGTGGACCCCGGGGCCCGCCTCGGGCGGGGCGTGGGCGTCGGGGCCCAGGCCTCCATCGCGGCGGGCGCCGCGATCGGGGACCGCTCCCAGGTGGGGGCGGGCGCCCGGATCGGGGAAGGGGTGACGCTCGGGGCCGACTGCGACGTGCAGCCGAACTGCGTCCTTTACCCGGGCGTGCGGGTGGGGGACCGCGTCGTCATCCAGGCGGGAGCCGTCATCGGTGCGGACGGCTTCGGCCACGTGCCCGACGAGGCCGGCCGCCTCCACAAGTTCCCCCAGCGGGGGACCGTCGTGATCGAGGACGACGTCGAGATCGGCGCCAACGCCACCATCGCCCGGGCCGCGCTCGGCGAGACCCGCATCGGGCGGGGGACGAAGATCGACAACCTCGTCCAGATCGGCCACAACAGCATCGTAGGCGCGGACTGCGCCCTGGCCGGCCAGGTGGGCATCTCCGGCAGCGTCCGGATTGGCAACAGGGTCTTGATGGGCGGGCAGGTCGGCGTCGCCGACCACGTTACCATCGGGGACGGCGCCCGCCTCGCCGCCCAGACGGGGGTGAACAAGAGCCTCGAGGGCGGGAAGACCTATCTCGACGCGCCGGCCGCCGAGGCCGGCGAGGCCCGCCGCCGGCTCGCGGCCTACCGGCGCCTGCCCGAACTGCTCCGGCGCGTCCATGAGCTGGAGGAGAAACTGCGGGAGACCGGGAAGCCATGATGGGGCCCGAGGACATCCAGCGCCTGATCCCCCACCGCTTCCCCATGCTCATGGTGGACCGCGTCCTGGAGCTGGACCGGGAAAACGTCGCCATCGTGACCCAGAAGAACGTGTCCCACAACGAACCATTCTTCAATGGGCACTTCCCCGGCCGGCCCATCATGCCCGGCGTCCTCATCATCGAGGCCATGGCCCAAACCGGCATCCTCTGCCTCTTCGCACTGGAGAAGGTGAGGATAGGCTGCGACTTCTTCTTCGGCGGCATCGAGCGTGCCCGCTTCCGCCGCGCCGTGGTGCCGGGGGACGTCCTCCGCATCGAGGTCCAGCTGCTCCAGAGCCGCGGCAACTACTGGAAGATGGAGGGCACGGCGCTGGTCGAGGGCGAGACGGCCGCCGACGCCGTCCTGACCGCCGTCACCATGCCCCCCAAAGCCGAGCCGTGAGCCGAATCCATCCCTCCGCGCACGTCGATCCCGGAGCCATCCTCGCCCCCGGCGTCCGCATCGGCCCGGGCGCGGTCGTGGGCGCCGGCGTCCAGCTCGGCGAGGGCTGCGAGGTGGGCTCCCACGCCGTGCTGGAGGGCCCCGCCGTCATCGGGGCCGGGTGCCGTTTCTTCGCGGGCTCGGCGGTCGGCGCCGAAGGCCAGGTCGTGCATCTCGAGGGCAAGGGCGGGGGCGTCGAGATCGGCGCCGGCACCGTGCTCCGGGAGACGGTCACCATCCACCGCTCCATGCACGAGGGCAAGTCGACCCGGGTGGGCGAGGGGTGCTACCTCATGGTCGGGGCCCACGTGGCCCACGATTGCCGGGTGGGGGACCGGGTCGTCATCACCAACGGGAACGCCCTCGGCGGCCACGTGGAGATCGGGGACGACTGCTTCGTCTCGAATTTCCTCGGCATCCATCAGTTCGTGCGCATCGGGCCGGGCGTCATCGTCACGGGCCCCGGCGGCGTCCGCAAGGACATCCCCCCCTACACCATAGCCGAGGGAAACCCTCCCCGGGTGCGCGGCCTCAACGTCGTGGGTCTGCGCCGGCGCGGCGTGCCGGCCGAGGTCCGCGCCCACCTGAAGCGGGCGTACCGCATCCTCTTCGAGGAGGCCACGACCGTGGCGGAGGCCGCCGATCGAATCGAGAGGGAGCTTCCCCCGGGACGGGAGATTCAAACCATGGTACAATTCATCCGCTCATCGGAGCGCGGGATTTATCGCGGGGCGGTGTAGGTTTTTTCGCCCGGAGAGGTTTTCGGATGGACGCATTGCGCGTAGGCATCATCGGGGCCGGACACATGGGGAGCTATCATGTGGCGGCCCTCGCGGAACTCATGGACGCCCGCCTCACCGCCGTGGCCGACCTCGATCGCCACCGCGCGGAGGAGGTGGCCGGGAGGTACGGCGCCGCCGCCTTCTCCGACGCCGCCCAGCTCGTGGGGCGGATCGACGCGGCCATCGTGGCTGTGCCCACGGTGCAGCATTACGCGGTTTCCCGCCTCCTCTTGCAGAACGGCGTTCACGTGCTGGTCGAGAAGCCCATCTGCCCCGGGCTGGAGGAGGCGCGCGATCTCTTCCGCCTCGCGACAAAGAACGGGCTCGTGCTCCACATCGGCCACGTCGAGCGGTTCAACGGCGCTGTCCAGGAGCTGAGCCAGATCGTCCGCTATCCGATCCTGATCGAATGCAGGCGCCTGGGACCCTTCTCCCACCGCGTGCGCGAGGACGGCGTCGTCCTCGACCTGATGATCCACGACCTGGACATCGCCATGCGCCTGGTGAATGAGGAGATCGCCGGCATCTCGGCGGCGGGCGCCTCCGTCTTGAGCGACCGGGACGACGTGGCGAACGTCCAGATCCACTTCACCGGCGGGTGCATCGCCAACCTCACCGCCAGCCGCGTCACGCAGAACAAGATCCGCACCCTCGCCATCACCCAGCCCGACGCCTATATCACCCTCGACTACGCCGACCAGGAACTCCGCATCCACCGCCAGGCGTCGAGCGAGCACTCCCTCTCCCGCGAGGAGCTCAAGTACCGCGAGCAGTCCCAGGTGGAGCGGCTTTTCGTCCACAAGGAAAATCCCCTGAAGATCGAGCTGCGGCACTTCCTCGCCGCGGTGCGGGCCGGCGCCGTGGTGGCCGACCCCGAGCGCGAGCTGATGTCGCTGGACGTGGCGCTGCGCATCGTCCGGATGCTGAATCTGCCCGCGCCCGCCCGCATCTGATCCCGCCAGAATGGCCGAGTCTCCGGAGCGGATCGGGCTGATCGCCGGCTCGGGAGCCCTGGCCGGGGAGTTCCTCTCCTCCGCCCGGGGGCGCGGCTGCGAGGTGGCCGTGGCGGCGCTCTCCGAGTCTGTGCGCCGGGAGCTCGAGCCGGGGGCAAGCGCCATTGCGTACCTTCCCCCCAGCCAGCCCAAGAAGATCATCCGCTTCTTCCACTCCGCGGGTGTCGAGCGCGTCGCCTTCGCCGGCAAGGTCGAGAAGCGCCTCCTCTTCCAGACCCTTCGCTTCGACCTCGACGCCCTGCGCTTCATCCAGCGCGCCCGGAACCTGGCCGACGTCACCATCATGGACGAGGTCGTCCGCTATGCCGAGGAGAACGGCCTGCGGGTGCTTCCCCAGACCGAGTACCTGGGCCACCTCCTCGCTCCCGAGGGCCCGATCGGGCGCCGCAGGCTGAAGGAGGCCCAGCGGAAGGACGCGGCTTACGCCATCCGCATGGCCCGCGAGATCGCCCGCCTCGACATCGGGCAGACGGTGGTGGTGCGCAAGGGGGCGGTGGTGGCGGTCGAGGCCGTCGAGGGGACGGATGAGGCCATCCGCCGGGGCTGCCGCCTCGCCGGGAAGGGCGCCCTGGTGTGCAAGGCGGCCCGCCCGAAGCAGGACCTCCGCTACGACATCCCCGTGGTGGGGCCGGGGACGCTTGACGCCGTCCGCGAGGGCGGGGCCTCCGCCCTCCTGGTGGAGGCGGGGCGCACTTTCCTGCTCGAGCGGGAGCGCCTCGCGCGGGAGGCCGACGCCGCGGGGGTGGCCCTCGCCGGCTGGTCCGGCGAAGGCGAGCCATGAGCGGCGGGGCCTCCCCGATCTGGCTCGTGGCGGGGGAGCCCTCTGGGGACGCGCATGCGGGCCGGCTCCTGGCCGCCATGAGGGCGAAGCGGCCGGATCTCCGCGCCGCCGGGGTGGGCGGGGACGCGATGCGGGGGGCCGGCTGCGAGATCCTCCACGGCATCGGCTCCCTCGCCGTCACGGGCTTCCTGGACGTCCCGCGCATCATCCCGAGGCTGCGGCGCCTGAAGCGGGACCTGATCGAGCGCGCCCGGAGCGAGCGCCCCCGGGCCGTCGTCCTCGTCGACTATCCTGGCTTCAACCTGAACCTCGCCAAGGCCCTACGGAGGCTTCCCGGGCGGCCCCGCCTCGTCTACTTCATCCCGCCCCAGGTGTGGGCGTGGTGGGCCGGGCGCGCGGGCGTCATCGCCCGGACCTTCGACCTCATCCTGACCATCTACCCCTTCGAGCCCGCCTGCTTCCGCCGCGAGGGCGGGAGGGCGGAGTTCATCGGCAACCCGGTCGCGCACGCCCTGCGGGGGGCGCCCGACCGCGTGGTGGCGCGGCGGGCGCTCGAAATCCCGCCGGATGCCCGCGTGGCGGCCTTCCTGCCGGGCAGCCGGGGCAAGGAGGTGGACCGCCACCTCGCCCCCATGGCGGGGGCGGCGCGGCTCCTCCGGGAGAGATGGCCCGACGCCGTCTTCCTCGTCTCCGAGGCGGAGGCCCTCCGGCCGGGGGCGGTTTCGGAGCGGGTGCGGGACGAGGGAGTGTCGCTCCGGGTGGTCCGGGGGCGGATGGCCGAGGTGGTGCGGGCGGCGGACGCCGCCGTGGTGGCGAGCGGCACGGCCTCTCTCGAGACGGGGCTCCTCGGGACGCCCATGGCGGTGGTCTATGCGTCCGATCCCTTCACCTATCTCATGGGCAAGTATTTCCTGATCCGGGTGGACTACCTGAGCCTGGTGAACCTCCTCGCGGGACGGGAGATCGCGCCCGAGCTCTACCAGCGGGAGGTCCGCCCTGCGCCTATCGCGGAGGTTCTGGGCCGGCTGCTCGAGGACCCCGCGGCGCGGGAGCACCAGCGCGAGGCGCTGGCGGCCATCCGGCGCGCGCTGGAGGGGCCGGACCCCTACGAGCGGGCGGCGGGGCGCATCCTGGAGTTGCTGGAGGAGGCGCCGTGACCGCCGCGGGAAAGGCCGGGGACCCCCGGTTCGACGCGCGGGGCTGCAACCCGAACGCCCCTCTTCTCATTCGCCTGGCCGCCTCCTCCCTGGCGGGCTACCTCCGCTTCGTCTCCGCCACCGCGCGGGTGGAGATCCTCGAGCCCGGCTTCCACGCCGGGGTCCTGGCCTCTCCCGGGGGCGCCTACATCGGCGTCTTCTGGCACCGCAATCTCTCCCTGCCGTATATGTTCTATCGGGAGAGCGTCCCCCGCGCCTGCCTCGTGAGCCGGAGCCGGGACGGCGAGCTGCTGGCCCGCATCGTCGTCAGCCTGAACAGCCGCGCCGTCCGGGGTTCCTCCAGCGGCGCCGGCGGGCGGAGCAAGGGGGGCGCCGCGGCCCTTCTCGGGTTGAAGCGGGCCATCGAGGAGGGCTTTCACCTCGTCATCACTCCGGACGGCCCCAAGGGCCCTCCCGAGCGCCTGAAGCCGGGGGCGATCCTCCTCGCCGCCATGACGGGGCTCCCCGTCGTCCCCCTCGGCCTGGCGGCCTCCTGGTACTTCCGCCTCCCCACCTGGGACGGGACGATCGTCCCGCTGCCCTTCAGCCGCTTTGTGCTGAGCTACGGGGAGCCCCTCCGGGTCACGGACCATGGGGACGCGGCCATCGAGGCGGGCCGGGCCGAGCTCGAGCGCCGCCTTTGGGAGGCGGAGGCGCGCGCCTGGGCCCGCCTGAACCGGACGGGCCCCCGGTGAAGCCCGCCGCCCACGCCCTCTACACCGCCGCGCTCTATCTGTTCTCGCCGGCGCTGGCTGTCTACTACGCCTTCAAGGTGCGCAAGCGCCGCATGGGCTTCGCGGGAATGGCGGAGCGCTTCGGGGGTGCGCCCGCGCTGCCCCCGGCGGGCGGGGAAAGCCGTCTCTGGCTCCACGCCGTCTCGCTCGGGGAGATGGGCGTCGCGGCCATCCTCGTGCGGGCGCTGAAGGAGAAGCGCCCCGGCCTGCGGATCGTCCTCTCCACGGTGACGGAGACGGGGCGGGAGGCGGCCTTCCGCATCCCGGGCGTGGAGGCCGCCTTCTATCTCCCGTTCGACTTCCCCTTCGCTGTGCGGCGGGCGCTGGGGCGGGTCCGGCCCGATGGCCTCGCCCTCATCGAGACCGAGCTCTGGCCGAACCTCATCCGGCTGGCCGGGGAGGGGGGTATCCCCGTGGCGGTGGTGAACGGGCGGCTCTCGGAGCGGTCCTTCCGCGGGCACCGCCGCTTCGCCGCCCTCGCGGGCTCCCCCGCCGAGGAGTTGAGCGGGGTGGCGGCCCGGGAGGAGCGGGACGCCCGGCGCTTCGAGGCGCTGGGCGCGCGGCGGGTGCTCGTCACCGGGAACCTCAAGTACGACGCGCCTCTTCCGGCCGGGAGCGGGGCGGGCGCCCGCTCCCACGGCTTCGAGGCGGGGGACGCGGTCATCGTCGCGGGGAGCACCCACCCGGGCGAGGAGGCAGCCGTGGCCAAGGCGGTGCGCGCGCTCCGGAGCCGCCACCCGAGCCTGGGCCTGCTGCTCGCCCCGCGCCGCCTCCAGCGGGCGGACGAGGCCGAGGCCGCCCTGCGGGCCGAGGGGCTGACCCCCGTCCGCTGGAGCGCCTGGTCGAAGGAGGGGAGGCCCGCCCCGGACCGGGTGGTTCTGCTGGATGTGATGGGAAAGCTGGCCGGGGCCTACGAGGGCGCCGCGCTGGCCTTCATCGGAGGGAGCCTCATCCCGCACGGCGGGCAGAATCCCATCGAGGCGGCGCGGTGGGGGGTGCCGGCCGTCTTCGGCCCGCACATGCAGAACTTCGCCGAGGTGGCCGAGGCCCTCGTCCGGCAGGGCGGGGCGATCCAGGTGGAAGGCCCTTTCGCACTGGAGATGGCCTTCGAGACGTGGCTGTCGGACCCCGCAGCGCGCGCCCGGGCGGGCGGGGCCGCGCGGGACGTGGTGGAGGCGAACCAGGGGGCGGCGGCGCGGACGGCGGACTTCCTCCTCAGGTTGCTGGAGAAGCCCCGGTGACGCGCGATCCGCTGGTCATGGCCCTGGAAGGGGAGCCGGACGCCCCGGCCTGGGCCCGGGCCTTCGCCTGGTGGCTCGCGCCCGCGGGAATCCTCTACCGGGGCGGGATGGCCCTGCGCCGCCGCCTCTACGAGCACGGCGCCCTGGCCTCGCGGAGCGTTCCCGCGCCCGTCCTCTCGGTCGGCAACCTCACCCTGGGGGGGACGGGGAAGACCCCCGCCGTGGCCTGGCTGATCGGCCGCCTCCTGGAGGCGGGCCTGCGGCCCGCCGTGGTGAGCCGGGGATACCGGGGCGGCGCGGCGGAGGTGAAGGTCGTGGGGGACGGGAGGGGGAATTTCCTTCCTTCTCCCCCGGCCGGGGACGAGGCCGCCATGCTGGCGCGGCGCTTCCCCTCGGTCCCCGTCCTGACGGGGGCCGTCCGGGCCGACGCCGCGGAGCGAGCGGTGAGGGAGTTCGGGGCGGAGGCAATCGTCCTCGACGACGGTTTTCAGCACCTGGCGCTCCGGAGGGTGTGGGACCTCGTGCTGGTGAGGGGGGAGCGGCCCTGGGGGAACGGGCGGGTTTTTCCGGCCGGCGCCCTGCGCGAGCCGCGCTCGGCCCTGCGCCGGGCGGGGGCCGTCCTCGTCATGGGCCGGCAGGGCCCGGGAACGGGGGCGGAGATCGCTTCCCTCGCGCCGGGGGTGCCGGCCTTCACGGGGCGCCTGGCGCCCGAGGCGCTCCTCGACGGGGAGGGCCGGCCCGCGGAGGGGCTGGAGTCGCTTCGGGGCAGGCGAATCGTGGCGGTCAGCGGCATCGCCCGGCCGGAGGGATTCGCGGCGATGCTGGCGGGGCTAGGGGCCGAGATCACCGAGCACCACGCCTATCCCGACCATACCGCCTACGGTCCCCTCGACGCGGCGTGCCTGGAGGAGAGCCTCCGGCGGACGGGGGCGGACCTCCTCCTCACGACGGAGAAGGACGCCGTGAAGCTCGCCCCGCTCCTGGCGGGCGGGCCGCTGCGGGCGTTGCGAATCGGCCTGGAGGTGGAGGAGGGGGAAACCCTCGCGCGCCTCGCGCGGGAGGCGGCGAGAAGACCCTAGCTGTGAAGTCTCCCTCCTTGGTTCATCCCGACGAAGAGCCCGAGGTTTCTCCCTCTCCCCCTGGGAGAGGGCAGGGTGAGGGAGGATTCTGGACGCGCGGTTTTCCCTCACCCCCGACCCCTCTTCCGGAGGGAGAGGGGAGGAGGCTTTTCCAGTTTGCTCGGTGAACAACCTGCTTGGGATCCGTCCCTGGGCGCCTCAGCTCCTGAGATTGCTCAGCAGGAAGGCGCCCCCGGCGAGGAAGAGGGCGTTCGGCCCCCAGGCGGCCGCCAGGGGCGGGAGCCGCCCGGCGTGGCCCAGCGAGATCCCGACGTAGAAGATCACCAGGTAGCCCGCCCCGATCAGCACCGCAATCGCCACCCCCAGCGCCAGCCCCGAGCTCCGGCTCGACCGCAGCGAGAAGGGGACCCCCACCAGCGCCAGCACGAAGCTCACGAAGGGCAGCGAGAGCTTCGCCCACATGTCCACGACGTAGCGGGTGACGTCCACGCCGCTCCGCTGGAGGGTGCGGATGTAGCGGCGGAGCTCGCGCCAGCTCATCTCGGACGGGTTCTTGCCGGTCTTCTTGAAGTCCTCGGGCCTGTCGTGGAGCGGGAAGTGGGCCACGGCGAAGCGCTCGTGGCCGATCTCGCCGTCGCCACCGAAGCGGTACACCGCGCCGTTGCGGAACCGCCACCGGTTCTGCCCGGCGTCCCACTCGACCCGCTCGGCGTCCACCCGCTGGGTGACCCGGTCATCCGGGCCGAGGCGGAAGAGCGTCACCTTCGTCATGGCGTCCTTGGCGGGGTCGAAATAGGCGATGTTCCAGAAGGTGTTGTCCCCGGAGCGGTACCAGAGCTTGTCCTTGTGGGTGAAGTTTTCCACCGGCTGCTTTTTGATGCGGACCCGCCAGATGTAATAGCCGTAGCGGTTGGCGGCGGGGACGACGCTCTCGTGGAGGAAGAACGCCAGGAGGCTGATCGCGAAGCTGGCGGCGAGGAGGGGGGCGGCCACCTGATAGATGCTGGCCCCGCAGGCGCGCATGGCCACCACCTCGTTCCCCCGGGTGAGGAGGATGAGGCTGAGAATGGAAGCGAGGAGCACAGTGACCGGGATGGAGAGGAACACCATCTGGGGGATCTTCAGGGCGAAGTAGAGGGCGCCGTCCGTGAGGGCGGCGTTCCGCTCGATGAGGTTGTCCACGTTCTCGATGAAGTCGGCGATGAGGAAGATGATGATGGCCCCCGCCTGGCAAAGCCCGGCCATCCGGAGGAACTGCAGCAGGACGTAGCGCCGGAGGATGTTCACGCCGCGGCCCCCGGCTGGAGCCAGCGGGGCAGGCGGATCCTCTCCAGGGCGCGGTCGGCGAGGCCGAAGAGGTCCATCGCCCCGCGCCGGACCACGCGACGGGCGGCCCAGAGCGCCAGGCCCGCCAGGATCGCGTTGGGGCCCCAGACCGCCACGGCGGGGGGCAGGACGCCGCTCTCGCCCATGCCGTCGGAGAACGTGGAGAGGAGGTAATACATCAGGAGCACGGCCAGGCTCAGGGCGAAACCGCCGTGGCGGCCGCTCCGCCGGTTCTGCACCCCCAGGGGCGCTCCCAGGAAGGCCAGGATGAGGCAGACGAGCGGGGTGGCGAACTTCTTGTGCAGCTCGACCAGCACGGCGTTGTGCTTGACCGAGCCCGGCTCCAGCTCGCCGAGCTGCCTCCGCAGCTCGGCGATCGGCTGGGCGCGCAGGCCGGTCCGGAAGGCGCGCGTCTCCTGGAGGGTCTGCGTCAGGTCCATGTTGATGTCGTAGGAGGAGAAACGGAGGATCTGATAGGGGTTGTCCAGGTCCGGGACGGCGGAGGCCTGGGCGGGCGGGGCGGGAGGCGCCTTCCGGGCCAGGGCCTGGGAGGCATTCCCTCCGGCCCCGGCATTTTTCTTGGCCGGGTCCGAATCGAATTTGTGGAGCGTCCCCTGGGTGAGGTGGAGGATGAGCCGCCGGCTCACGGAGTCGTTCACCAGGTAGCCTTCCTCCGCGAAGATGACTTGGGTGTTCTCGGGCTCGCGCGAATCCGAGATAAGGATGCCGCGCATCTTCCGGTCCCGGTCGATCCTGCGGACGTAGAGGACGATGCCGTCGAAGGCGTCGTTGAAGACCTGCTCGCGGATCTCGAGCGCGGCGGCCCGCGTCTGGAAGATCTCGGATGTAATGGTTTCGGTCGCCTGCTGGCTCCAGGGGAGACCGAAGGTCATCAAGGCGGCGCTGGAAGCCGCGGCGATGAGGCCCAGGAGGCCCGCCGGGACGAGCTGGGAGTAGAGGCTCATCCCCGTCGCGGTCATGGCGATGGACTCGTTGTCGCTCGAAAGGCGGCTGAAGGCCAGGATGCAGGCGATGAGGGCCGCCGCCGGCAGGGCGGCCAGAAGGAGGACGGGCATCAGGGTGAGCAGGAGCCGCATGACCATGCCCAGGGGCACGCCCTTGCCCACCACGAGGTCCGTGAGCTGGAACATCCGGTTCAGGAGCAGGACGAAGGTAAGGAGAAACAGGCAGAGGAGAAAATAGGTGAGTATCTCGCCGAAGATGTAGCGGTGAAGTCTCTTCAAGCCATGCCCCATTCTAATGGTCCGCGCCGCGCCGCCCCATACCCTATACGAGCCGCCGCTGGGATGCAAAACGAATCCCCGTAAGCCTCTGATTGACTGCGTCCCGGGCGGTTGATAGCGTGGCCCGTCCGCATGATGGGGGCGGCGCGGGTTTCTTTGTGGTTCTGCGCCGCTCCGCCAGGAGAAGCCGATGGCTCCCGCCGCGGGGGAGATGAAGGGCCGCCACGCCGTCTTGGCCCCCAGCTGGATTGGGGATACGGCCATGGCCGCCCCTTTCTTCGCCTCCCTGCGGGCGGCTTTTCCCGGCGCCCAGGTCGAGGCGGTGTGCAGCCCCTGGACGGCGGGCCTCCTCGAGGCCTTCCCCTGGGTGGACGGCGTCCACCGCCTGGGCGGCGCCCAGGGCCGCTGGGCGGGCGCCTGGGCCCTCCGGCGGCGCCTGGAGGGAGCCGGGGCGGTGTGGCTCCTCCCGAACAGCCTCCGCTCGGCCCTCCTGGCGCGCTGGATCGGCGGCGGGCGGCGGGTGGGCTACGCCACCGAGGGGCGCGGCTGGCTCCTGACCGATCCGCTGGCGCCCCCGCCCGAGTCCCCGCCCCTCCATCTGGTGGATTATTATCTGGGGATACTGGAGGGGGTGGGAATCCGCCCCTCGGTGCGCCAAGCCCGGCTCGGGGTGCGGGCCGAGGACGCGCGCGCGGCGGAGCGGCTCCTGGCCGAGGCGGGGGTGGGGGAAGCCCGGCCCCTGGTGGGGCTCCATCCCGGCGCCTTCTTCGGGGAGTCCAAGACCTGGCCCCCCGAGAATTTCGGCGCCCTGGCCCGGCGGCTGGCGAAGGAGGCGGGCGCGCGGGTGGTGGTCCTGGGGGGAGCGGGCGAGGCGGAGGCGGCCGCCAAGCTGTGCCGGGAGGCGGGAGACGCGGCCGTGAACCTCGCCGGGCGCGACAGCCTCAGAATCCTCCCCGCCCTGCTGGAGCGGCTCGACGCCTTCGTGTCGAGCGACACGGGGCCGCTGCACGTGGCGGCCCTCGTGGGGACGCCTTCGGCGGCGCTCTTCGGCCCAACCGATCCCCGGCGCACGGCCCCCCGCGGAGCGAACCATCGCGTGATCCGGCGGGAGATCGAGTGCAGCCCCTGCTTCGAGCGGACCTGCCCACTGGGGCACCACCGCTGCATGCGGGAGATCACGCCCGAGGGAGTGGCGGCGGAGGTCATGGCCCTGCTGGCGGCGGGGCGGGAGGCGGGGGTCCCGGCGCGGGGAGAGGAGGGCGGGTGAGCGGCCGGCCGGCGGTCTTCTTCGATCGGGACGGGACATTGAACGTCG
>Ga0326597_10009762_pt1 | contig 12828 bp, 11 predicted proteins | sample RVTome_12_FD_203789 | JGI IMG/M metagenome (GOLD analysis project Ga0326597, IMG submission 203789) | Soil microbial communities from uranium-contaminated site in the Upper Colorado River Basin, Wyoming, United States - RVT100D185 | ecosystem: Environmental > Terrestrial > Soil > Contaminated >... | reverse complement strand
TCCCACCGACCCCGCCGGTACGCGCGTCCTGCCGATGCTCGACCCGCCGGCCATCTCGCCCAGGAGCCCGACCCGCATGATCAGCACCGGTGAACTGAAGAAGGGCGTCGCCATCGAGCTCGACGGGGAGCTCTGGCAGATCCTCGACTACCACCACATCAAGATGGGCCGTGGCTCGGCCCAGGTCCGCATCACCCTGCGCAACATCAAGCGCGGCCAGACGGTCGAGCGCTCGTTCCAGGCCGGCTCGAAGTGGCCGCGCGCGTCGATGGAGAAGCGCCCGGTGCAGTTCCTCTACCGCGACGGCGACGACCACCACTTCATGGACAACGACACGTATGACCAGTTCATCCTGACCACCGACCAGCTCGGGGAGACGGCGCAGTACCTCAAGGACGGGATGACCCTCGATCGGACCAGCTACCAGGGCGAGACCATCGGCGTCGAGCTGCCGGTGACCGTCGATCTCAAGGTGGTCGACACGGAACCCGGCTTCGCCGGCGACACGCAGACCGGTGCACGCAAGCCGGCGGTCACCGAGACCGGGCTCGTCGTCCAGGTCCCGATCTTCGTCGAGACGGGCGACACGATCCGCATCGACACGCGGACCGGGGACTACCAGACGCGGGTCTAGGGTGAGCTGGTGGATCCGGGCGGCGTTGTGCGTGACACGACCATAACGGACGTGCCGCCGTGCCCAGGTGTCGGTTTCGTGCGCTCGATGCACGAGATTGGTCGCCTTCACCGGCCTGGCGACGCAGCCATGCGCCCCACGCACAGGATCGACCACGCCGCGCGCCGGTGCGACCGACATGGTCACCCGATGCACAACGCGGTCGACGGCGCCGAATGAGCCACGCCGATCCGCCCGAATGGGCGCTGCCGAGCTGGGATTCGATCCCGGCGGAGCCGGGGGAAGGGAGCGCCGGCCGAGCGACCGCTGCGGCCCGCGGCACGGCCGGCGGACCGGCCGCGCCGGGCACGTTCGGTGTCCGGATCCTCGGCGTCAGCGAGGTCACCAAGGTCATCCGCGGCGCGGTCCGCGCCGACCCGCGCCTGGCCGACCTGTGGGTCGAGGGCGAGATCGGGCGGGTGACGATCTCGTCGGCCGGCCACGCCTATTTCGCGCTGAAGGATGAGCGCAACCAGCTTCAATGCGTCTGGTTCCGCGACGACCGGCTCCGCTCGGCGTTCGAGGCACAGGCCGGGCTGCGGGTCGTCGCCCATGGGCGGATCGACCTGTTCGAGCCGCAGGGCGCGCTCCAGTTGTACGTCGAGTCGATCCAGCCAGCCGGGCTCGGCGACCTGACCCTGCGCTTCGAGGCATTGAAGGCCCGCCTTGCCGCTGAGGGGCTGTTCGATGCCGCCCGCAAGCGGTCGCTCCCGCCGCGACCCACCACGATCGCGGTCATCACCAGCCCGACCGGGGCCGTCTGGAAGGACATCTGCAACGTCCTCGGCCGCCGCTGGCCGTTGACCCGTGTCGTCCTCGTGGCCGCCCAGGTCCAGGGCGAGGCGGCGCCGGCCAGCCTTGTGGGCGCCTTCCGCAAGGTGGAACGCTACGCCGCCGATCGGATCGCCGCGGGGCGACCCGATGAAGCTCCGTCGGTCACCATCCTGGCCCGTGGCGGCGGGTCGCTCGAGGACCTGTGGGCGTTCGATGACGAGGCAGTCGTCCGTGCCGTGGTCGCGCACAGCGTGCCGGTCGTGTGCGGCGTCGGGCACGAGGCGGACGTCACGCTCGCCGACTTCGCCGCCGATGTCCGTGCCCCGACGCCCTCGGCCGCGGCCGAGATCGTGGTCCCGGACCGGGTCGAGTCCCTGGTCGCGGTCCGTGCTGCGGGGCGCCGCCTCGATGGTGCCGCGACCGCGCGCCTGCAAGCGATGTCGCGCGATGTCGTCGCCGAGCGCCGCGCCCTCGACCTGCTCAGCCCCGCCGCCCAGCTCGCGAGCGCCCGCGAGCGGGTCGGCCTGCTGCTGGACCGGGCGACGCGCACCATCGAGACGGGACTCTCGGCGCGACGACGTCTCGGCGAGCGTCTCGCCGGACGCCTGGCGCCGACCCTGCCCGCGCGCCTGGTGCGCGACCGCGGCCGTCTCGAGCGCTCGGGCGTGCTGGACTCCCTCGCGGTACGCCGGGTCGCCACGTCGCGCGCCTCGCTCGGTGCGGCCGGCGTGGCACTTGCCGTCCTCGGGCCACAGGCCACGCTGGACCGTGGCTACGCGATCGTGCAGCGTGCCGTCGACGGCGCGATCGTGCGCGATCCGACGGAGGCTCCACCCGGGACACGCCTCGGCCTGCGCGTCGCGCGTGGCGAGTTGCCCGCCACGGCCGACGATCGGTGACAGCCGGCGAACGGCGTCGATGGGCGAGCTGATCGCACTGCCGGCCTTCGTCGCGATCGTGGTCGTCGTGGCGGTCGCCGGGATCAGGCTTGGTATGCTCCTCGCCCCGCGCATCGACCGGCTCACCGAACGGAACGAAGAGGAGCATGGTGGCGACGACGACTGACCCGGCCATCGACGCCCTGACCTTCGACGACGCCCTCGCCGAACTCCAGCGGACCGTCGCGGAGCTCGAGGCGGGCGGCCAGCCCCTGGAGGCCGCGATCGCGCTGTACGAGCGCGGTGTCGCCCTGCAGGCACGCTGCGAGCGGCTCCTCGGCGATGCGGAGTTGCGTGTCCAGCAACTCGTGGCCCGGGCTGGGGGTGCCCTGGAGACGCGCGACGTCCGCCCCGAGGATGCGACCGAGGAGCCGTCGGTCGGCGGCTAGCCGCTAGTCGCCGGGCGCCCGGACGACGGCCGGCCCGATGTTCAGGTTGAAGCGGAACCGATTGGTCGGGTCGTAGCGGGCCTTGATCGTGGCGAGGCGGGCGAACCGCTCGGTGCCGAAGGCGAGGCGGACGCGCTCGGTCGTCTCGTCGACCGGGGCGTAGTTGGCGTAGCCGGCGCCGCTCAGGGAACCGACCGCGAGGCGATCGGCGGCTCGACGCGCCCAGGCGATGTTGGCGTCGTCGCCGGCCGGGTCGGTCCAGATCGCCAGGGCGCTCGCATTCCAGGTCGCCGCTCGCTGGGCGAACGCGGTGCCGCCCTCGGGCTCGACGTGACCGGCCCCGCGGATCGACTCCAGGAGGATCCCGCCGGGGCCGTCGGGATGGTCCGCGATCGACTCGACCAGGGCTTCGATGGACGGCTCCTCCATCGCGCGCAGGAAGTGGCCCTTCCAGTAGTGCCGCAACCCGAACGGCAGTCGCCCGTTGATGGCCTGGACCTCCGGGTACTCCATCGTGCGAACGTCATCTGACAGGACGGGCAGGCCCGCGCGCAGCGGACGAAGGACGTCCTCGGCGGCCGCGGGGTCGCCGGGCCAGCACACCCCGAGGACGACGATGGGCCCGCCCTCGGGGTCGTCGGGCGACCGAGCGATAAAGGCCATCAGCTCGAGGGCGTCGGGAGCCGTGGCGGCGACCTCGGCCACGCGACGGAGCACCTGCCTGATGGCGCTCACCGGGTAGGACAGCTCGCCGGCCACGATGGGTCCGGGGTCGCGCGCGCGGAACTCGAAGGTGGTGACGACCCCGAAGTTCCCGCCACCGCCGCGCAGTGCCCAGAGGAGGTCAGGGTCACCGTCGGGACCGGCCACGACCGGCTCGCCCGAGGCCGTGACCACCTCGGCGCGGAGGAGGTTGTCGCAGGTGAACCCGTGGATCCCGATGAGCCAGCCGATGCCGCCGCCCAGGGTCAGGCCGGCGACGCCGGTGTCACCGAACGTGCCGCCGACGACCGCGAGGCGGTGCACCCATGCCGCCTGGTCGACGTCCACCCACTGCGCGCCGCCCGCGACGCGGACGATGCCGGTCGCCGGATCCACCGAGACGTCGCGCCGGTCGCGCAGGTCGACGACGAGCGCCCCGTCGGCCATGGCATGCCCGGCCACGCTGTGCCCGCCACCGCGGACCGCGATCGGCAGGCCGAGGTCGCCGGCCGCGACCACCGCCGCGACCACGTCGTCGTCCGAATGGACCCGGACGATGACCGCCGGCCTCCGCTGGACCGTTGCGTTGAAGGTCATCCGCGCCACGTCATAATCGGCGTCGTCCGGGGTCGTCACCTGGCCCGGGAGCCGTTCGCGCAATCGATCGATGACGAAGCGTTCCACGGGCTCCCTCTCCCATCGGGTCGCCGCTGAAACGAGCGACCTGCAGCGGACAGGTTTACACTCTACCGGCCGACGTCCATCGCGGGAGCCATCGGTTGCGAACCATCATCACACACGAGTCGGCCGACTCGTCAGCCCGACCGAACCCGGCGGTCCCGAGCCGGTCAGACCCAGGAGCTTCCAGCACCGTGCCGATCCTGCCGACCATCCAGGGGCCAGCCGACCTGCGTGGCCTCGATGAGATCGAGCTCGCCCAGCTGGCCGTGGAGATCCGCGAGACCATCGTCCGGACCGTCGCGATCACCGGCGGCCACCTAGGATCCTCGCTCGGTGTCGTCGAGCTCACGATCGCGCTCCACCGCCTCCTCGAGTCGCCTCACGATCGGATCGTCTGGGATACCGGCCATCAGGCCTATCCGCACAAGCTCCTGACCGGTCGGCTCGAGCGCTTCGGGACGCTCCGCCAGCTCGACGGCGTGGGGGGCTTCCCGCGACGGTCGGAATCGCCGCACGACGTCTTCGATGGTGGACACGCCGGGACCGGTCTGTCGATCGCGGAGGGGCTCGCCGAGGCGCGCGACCTGCGCCACGGGCTCGAACGCATCGCCGTGGTCGTCGGCGACGCGGCGCTCATGAGCGGGTTGTCGCTCGAGGCGCTCAACGACATCGGCCATCGCCAGACGCAGATGCTCATCGTCCTCAACGACAACGAGATGTCGATCAGCCCGACCGTGGGGGCGTTCTCCCGATACCTGTCGGAGATCAAGCTGTCGCGCACCTGGCGCCAGGGCAAGAGCGCCTACGACCGGACAGTCGAGCGCATCCCATTCGTCGGTGGGACGGTCCTCGAGCTGAGTCAACGCCTGCGCAAGTCGGTCGTGAGTTTCGCCCAGCCTGGGCAGCTGTTCGAGGACCTCGGGATCACCTACATCGGGGTCATCCCTGGCCACGACCTCCACGCCCTGCTCGAGACGCTCGGGCGTGCGCTGATGCTGCCCGGCCCGACGATCGTCCATGTCCGGACGCAGAAGGGCCGTGGCTTCCGGCCGGCGGAGGCGGACCAGGTCGGGTTCCACGGCGCCGCCCTGCCGCCGATGCCATTGACCAGGGGCCTCGACGCGCGCGCCACCTCGCGGGACGAGATGCCGACGGAATCGATGACCGACGACGCGGCGCCACCGGCACGCGTCGCGGAGGCGCCGACGAAGAACCCGAATTACACGGCCGTCTTCGCGGCCGAGCTGGTCGAGCTCGCCCGGGCCGACCGACGGATCGTCGGGATCACCGCGGGGATGCCGACCGGGACCGGGATGGCGAGGTTCCAGGCAGCGTTCCCGGACCGGATGTTCGACGTCGGTATCGCGGAGCAGCACTCGGTCACGCTCGCGACCGGGCTTGCGCTGGGCGGGATGCGGCCTGTCGTCGCGCTGTACTCGACGTTCCTCCAGCGGGCCTTCGATCAGACCGTCCATGACGTCTGCCAGAACGACCAGCCGGTATTCATCGCGGTCGACCGTGCCGGGCTCGTCGGCGAGGACGGGACCAGCCACCAGGGCATGTTCACGCTGACCGCCCAGCGCCAGCTCCCCAACCTCGTCATCGCCTCGCCGAAGGATGAGCAGGAGCTGCGCTCGCTGCTCCACACCGGGATGGGCCAGGATCATCCGTTCGCGCTGCACTTTCCGCGCGATGCCGGGTTCGGGTTGGAACCCGTCACGCCCGAGGTCATCCCGGTCGGCCGTGGAGAGGTTCTGCGCGAGGGTCGGGAGATCCTGTTCGTCGGCTTCGGGCCGATCGTCATGCGGGCGCTCGAGGCGGCCGACATGCTGGAGGCCGAGGGCTGGTCGATCGGCGTCATCAACGCCCGCTATGCGCGGCCGCTCGACCGCCAGCTTATCCTCGACCAGGCGCGGGGCAAGCGGATCGTCGTCACCTTCGAGGAGAGCATCGTGACCGGCGGGTTCGGGAGCGGCGTCCTCGACCTCGTCGAGGAGGCCCGCCTCGCCGACCCGGCCTATCGGGAGACCGCGGTGCGCATCGTGGGCATCCCCAGCGAGCGGTTCGTCGACCACGGGTCCGTGGGCGACCTGCGACGCGTCCTTCGGCTCGACGCGCCCGGTCTCGCGGCGCAGGTCCGCGAGACGCTGGCGACGTTGCGTGCCACACCGGGCCGCGCCGAGGTCGTGGCAGGCTGAGGGCGCCAGCAGGGTCGCCTCGTCGACTGGCAGTCGACGAAGACACCCCACCGAGTCGAGAGCTACCTCCAGCACGCTCATCGTTGCCTAATGGGCGACGGAACCCTGCCAGGAGCGCTGTTGCGAGCCCTTCGACCCGGTTGCGTCGACTGTGAGGCGACGACGCCGCCCGGTGAGCGCCGGATAAGGCCGTGGTGAGGACCGAGTGCTTCGATACGACGATGACGATGACCCGGACCGGGGTCGCCCGCGAGACGGCTCGACGGATGCGTCGTCTCGGGCTTCAGAACGGCGAGGAGATCCGCCGACTGGCACCGAGGCGGGTGTGTCCCTCGCTGAGCTGGCCGAAGTCGTGGGCGTCCACAAGTCACACATCGCGCGCATCGAAGCCAGCCAGGTCCAGCCAAGTCTCAAGGTCCTGACGGCGATCGGCGTGGCGCTCGGCGCGGACGTCAGCCTCCGGCTCTACTCCGGTGCCGGGCCGCGCCTGCATGACCGCTTCCAGGCCGCGATGGTCGAGGCCCTTCTGCGATCGCTCGATCCACGCTGGGCGGCCACGCTCGAGGTTCCGATCGGGCAGCCGTCGCGCGGCGTCGTCGATTTGGTCCTGACGGATCGGAACGGGCCGACTGTCGTTGCCTCGGAGGTCCAGTCGGAGCTGCGACGACTCGAGCAGCAGATCCGCTGGGGGATGGAGAAGGCGGACGGTCTGCGACAGGGACTGATCCGCGACCATCCCGAGCGAGCCGCGATGGTTTCGAGGTTGCTCATCCTTCGCTCGACCGAGACGACTCGGGAACTCGCGCGGCGGTACGCCGCCACGCTCGCAGCTGCATATCCGTCGCGGACGGAGGATGTCATCCGGGCCCTCACGCTGCCCGCGGCGCCGTGGCCGGGAGCCGGGATCGCGTGGATGAGGATCGACGGCGACACTGTGTCGCTCCTCAGGTACCCGCCACGGGGCGTCGAGTTCGGTCGATGACGCGCGTGCCGGGCATCCCGTCGCCTTCCAGTCGACGCGATCGGGTCGAGGGGATCGCAACCGCCCTCCTGGCGCGGTTTCGTCGTCTCGGAGGCGACAGCATGCGCTCTGGAGGCGTCTCTGGACTTCTTCGGGGAGTTCCCGTCGATTGGCAGTCGACAGTGGCGACCGCGGCGCGCTTGGTGGCCACCGGGTGAGTCCGGGTGAAGCGGGCTGTGCCACGATAGGCGGGTGAGCCCCGCAGCGACGCCCAGACCGCAGCGCATCCGGCTCGACCAGCTGCTGGTCGAGCGCGGACTGGCCGAGACGCGCAGCCAGGCCCAGGCGCTGGTGCTGGCCGGGGTGGTCAGGGTGGGGGAGGGCGACGCGGCGCGCGCCGATCGCAAACCCGGCGACCTGCTCGCGACGGACACGCCGATCGCCGTCGCCGAGCCCGCCCCGTATGTCAGTCGCGGCGGCCACAAGCTCGCGGCGGCCCTCGACGCGTTCGGGATCGACCCGGCGAGCCTTGTCTGCCTCGACGTCGGCGCGTCGACGGGCGGCTTCACGGACGTCCTGTTGCAGCGCGGCGCAAGCCGGGTCTACGCTCTCGACGTGGGCCGTGGACAACTCGCCGAAACGCTGCGCCGCGACCCACGGGTCGTATCGATGGAACGGACGAACGCCCGCACCCTGTCGGCCGCGACGCTCCCGGAGCCGGTCGCCATCGCCACGATCGACGTCTCGTTCATCTCGCTGGCGCTGATCCTTGGGCCGGTGACCTCGACGCTCGGACCGGGTGGCCAGATAGTCGCGCTCGTCAAGCCGCAGTTCGAGGCCGGCCGTGGCCGGACCGACCATGGAGTCGTGCGCGACCCGGCGGTCCATCGCGAGGTCCTCGAGCGGACGGTGGTCAGCGCGCGCGAGGCGGGTCTCGGCACGCGGGCGGTCATCGCCTCGCCGATCACCGGTCCGGAGGGCAACCGCGAATTCCTCGTCAATGTCGCGCCGGGTCCGAGCTGTGCCGAGATCGACGAGCGGATCGGCGAGGTCACCGGAACATGATGGTGACGCGCATCGGGTTCGCCTACAACCCGACGTTCGAGGCCGCCATCGAGCTCAGTGCGCGCGCCGCGGGCTGGTGCCAGGTGCGCGGGATCGGCGAGTGGCAGCTCCCGTCGGGCGATACCGCCGGGCTCATCCGCGAGCTCCCGACGACGGATGTCCTCGTCGTACTCGGGGGTGACGGGACGTTCCTGCGGGCCGCGATGGCCGTGACCGAGGTGGACGTGCCACTCATCGGCATCAACCTTGGCAAGGTCGGGTTCCTGTCGAAGGCCGAGGCCGGCGACATGGAGGACGTGCTGGCCGCCATCGTCGACGGCGATTTCAGCCTCGAGGAGCGGATGGCCATCGAAGGTCGGATCGTGCGCGGTGGAGTGGCCCACACCCGCCTCGTGGCGCTGAACGACATCGTCGTGGCTCGCGGGTCGCTGGCGCGCGTCTGCCGGCTTGACGTCGTCATCGATGACTCGCACCTCGCCACGTTCATCGCCGACGGCCTCGTCGTGGCCAGTCCGACCGGCTCCACGGGGTACTCGTTCTCGGCTGGCGGCCCGATCCTCGACCCGGGCAGCCGCAACCTCATCGTGACCCCGATCGCGGCCTACCTGTCGGCCATCCGCTCCGTCGTCGTCGGTCCGAGCCAGGTCGTGCGCTGCACCGTCGTCGATGCCTTCGAGGCGCTCGTGTCGGTCGACGGCCGGGAGGACCTGCCTCTCATGGTCGGCGACGTCGTCGAAGTCCGCGCCCTGGAACGCCCGATCCGCCTCGTGGTCCCGAGGGGCGCCCAGCCGTTCTGGGACCTGCTTCGCCAGAAGGTGGCGCTCCTGCCGTCGTGAACGCGGGACGGCTGCTCGAGCTGACGGTCGGCGACCTGGCCCTCATCGACCGCCTGCGCCTGACGCTCGGGCCAGGCCTCAACGTCATCACCGGCGAGACCGGTGCCGGCAAGAGCCTGCTGATCGATGCGCTCGGGCTCGTCCGCGGTTCGCGGGCGGACATCGGCCTCATCCGCCACGGCGCCGAGGTGGCGCGCGTGGAGGCCCTGTTCGATCGCCATCCGGAGCCGCTCATCGCCGTCCGTGAAGTGGCGGCCGGCGGCCGCTCGACCGCGCGCATCGATGACGCGGCGACGACCGCATCGCGCCTGGCCGACGAGGTCGGGCCACTGATCGAGATCCACGGCCAGCACGACCAGCAGCGTCTGCTCGACGAGCGCTCGCAACGCGAACTGCTCGATGCATACGGTGGTCATGGAGACGCCCGCACCGCCATGGCCAGTGTGGTCGAGCGCTGGCGGGCGAACCGCACGGCACTCGCCGAACTCGCGATCGATCCGTATGAGCTCGCGCGCCGGATCGACCTGCTCGAGCACGAGGTGGCCGAGATCGCCAGCGCCCGTCTCCGCCCCGGTGAGGCCGACGAGATCCGGGCCCGGTTGTCGGCCGCCCAGCATGGCGAGGCGATCGCCCGGGGAGCGGCCGCGGTCCGCGAGGCGATCACCGCGGACGGCAGTGGTGCCCGCGAGTCCACGGCCATCGCCGTTCGCGAGGCGCGTGGCCTGGCCCGTCTTGACGCTCGGTTCGAGCCGTTGGCGGAGCGGCTGGCCGGGCTCGAGGCGGAGCTCGACGACGCGGCCGCCGAGATCCGCGACCTGGCCGACGCCGTCGAGCACGATCCGGCCGCCCTGGCCGCGCTGGAGGAACGCCTCGGCACGATCTACGCGCTGGAGCGCCGCTACGGTGCCGGGGAGACCGAGGTCATCGCCCATGGCGAGCGGGCCGCGGCTGAGCTGGAGCGGCTGGGCGGCCTGGACCGCGAACGTGCCCGACGCGAGCGGGACGACGCGACGCTGCTGGCCGAGGTCGCGCTGGCCGCCGCCGCCCTGTCGGAAGGGCGACGCTCGGCCGGCGACGCCCTCACCGCGGCGGTCGGCGAGCTGCTCGAGGAGCTCGGGTTCCCGTCCGGCGTCTTCGAGGTCGGGCTCGGGCGGCGGGCAGCCGCCACGGACGAGGCGGCGGTCGAGCTCGATGGCGATGCCGTCGCGTTCGATGCCAGTGGGGTCGACCAGGTCGTCTACCGCTTGGCCCCGAACCCCGGCGAGCCCGCCCGACCGCTGGCGAGGATCGCGTCCGGGGGCGAGCTGTCGCGTGTCGCGCTCGCCATCAAGAGCGTGCTTGCCGAGGCGGACGACACGCCGGTCCTCGTCTTCGACGAGGTGGACACGGGGATCGGCGGACGGAGCGCGGACCCGGTCGGACGCAGCCTGTGGGCCCTCGCACGACGGCATCAGGTCCTGTGCGTCACGCACCTGCCGCAGATCGCGGCGTACGCCGACGCCCAATACCGGATCACCAAGCGCGAGCGAGAGGGACGCACCGTCACGGAGATCGAGCACCTTGACCACGAGGGCCGCATCGTGGAGCTTGCGCAGATGCTGGGCGGCGAGGCCGGCGGCGCCGCAACGCTCGCAAGCGCGCGCGAGCTCCTCGACCGCGCCGAGGCATGGCGCGCTGCCGTCGCCCGGGCCGGTTGAGGCCGGCAGCCGCGTGGCGGACCTCGACACGTCGATCGAGGAGTACCTGACCTACCTCCAGGTCGAGCGCGGGCTCGCACCGGCGACCGTGCGCGCCTACCGCGCCGACCTGCGCGACTTCGCCGCTTCGCGCGGCGTCTCGCACGACTGGAGCGGGTCGCCCGATGCCGCGGTCGGCTACCTCGCCGCCCGGACCCGGCGCGGTCGGCGCGGAGACCCGGGCCTCGCGCCGAGCAGCCTGCGCCGCCGCGCCGCCGCGCTCAAGGGCTTCTACCGGTTCGCCTACGGCGAGGGGTCCATCGCGGTCGACGTCGCGGCCCACCTTGACCTGCCGCGGCCGACTCGCCTCCTGCCGGAGACGCTGACCGTCGCCGAGACCGTGCGTCTTCTGGAGGCAGCCGGCGGCGACGCGGACGATGTGGGCGGCCCGGGCACGGCGGACGCCCGTCACGCGCTCCGCGATCGGGCCCTCCTCGAGCTCCTGTATGCCGCCGGTCTGCGCATCAGCGAGGCGATCGGGCTCGATCGCGACGACCTGTCCGTCGACGGTGCCTTCGTGCGGGTCATCGGCAAGGGCGACAAGGAGCGGCTCGTGCCGGTGGGGGACGTCGCCCTCGACTGGCTTGGGCGCTGGATCGATGGCCCGCGCGTCGGACTCCTCGCGCTCGGTCACGTCGCGCCGGCGCGTGGCGGCCCGCTCTTCCTTGGCGATCGTGGCCGCCGCCTTGCCCGCCAGCAGGCCTGGGCCGCGGTCAAGCGCGCGGCGGCCCGCGCCGGGCTCGCCGACCGGGTCAGCCCGCACACGCTCCGCCATTCGTTCGCGACGCACCTCCTGGAGGGTGGCGCCGACCTGCGGGTCGTCCAGGAGTTGCTCGGGCATGCGAGTATCTCCACGACGCAGCTGTACACGCATCTGACCGGCGAGCGCATCCGGGACGTCTACAGCCGGGCCCATCCACGGGCCTGATGGGGAGGCTCCAGCCACATGGGCTACGCCGACGGATCGCTGTCGACGGGAGAGCGGATCACCTACCGCACCAGGCAGCATCCAGCGGCCCTCGTGCTGGGTGCCCGCTGGACCATCATCGCGGTCGGCATCGCGGCCGTCCTGTTCCTGATCGGCGGGAACCTCGGCCCGGACGGGCTCAGCGGCTCGCTCCGGCAGTCCATCGGCTGGCTGACGGCGCTCCTCTTCTTCGGAGGCCTCGTGGTCTTCGCCTGGACGGGTCTTCGCTCCGTCGTCCGCGAGTACGTCCTGACGAACCGACGGGTCATCCAGGTCGAGGGCGTCCTGAACCGCAGCGCGACGGACATCTCGCTCGCGATGATCAACGATGCCGTCCTGAGCCAGTCGGTCCTCGGGCGGATGTTCGACTACGGCGACGTGACGGTCCTGACGGCGTCGGACAGCGGGATCACGCGGATGCGGACGATCCGGAGCCCGATCGTGTTCAAGAAGGCGATGTTCGACGCGAAGCACGAGCACGAGGTCGACAGGGAGCGCGCTGGGCGGCCGACGAGCCCGCCGATCCGCGAGGGCGCGACCTCGCCGGCGGGACTGGCCGACCTGCGCGACCGCGGCGCGATCTCGCCCGAGGAATACGACGCGAAGAAGGTGCAGCTGCTCGCGCGGCTTTGACGGCAGCCGACCGCCGGCGGCGCCATTGCCCGCTACGATACGCGGGACCCCGCAGCCAAGGTGCCGATTGAATATCGATCCGGACAAGATCATCCCCGCCGCGATCGTCGTCGGGATCATGTTGCTCGTGGGACTTCCGGTCCACGAGTTCAGTCATGCCCTTGCGGCGTTCCGATTGGGTGACGGCACCGCCAAGATGTTCGGGCGCCTGACGCTCAACCCGGTCAAGCACTTCGACCCGGTGGGTGGCACGCTCCTCGCGCTGACCTTCCTCG
>Ga0326597_10009761_pt1 | contig 12828 bp, 13 predicted proteins | sample RVTome_12_FD_203789 | JGI IMG/M metagenome (GOLD analysis project Ga0326597, IMG submission 203789) | Soil microbial communities from uranium-contaminated site in the Upper Colorado River Basin, Wyoming, United States - RVT100D185 | ecosystem: Environmental > Terrestrial > Soil > Contaminated >... | reverse complement strand
CGCGTCCCCACCCTGGCCATCGCGGCGCCGGTCTGGGGCCCAGGCCGCGAAATCCTGGGTGTCGTGGCGGGAACCTTCACCCTGGAGCGCCTGAGCCAGCTCCTGGCCCCGGCGCGAGCCGCGCGAGGCCAGGGGAGGGAGCAGGGACAGGTATACCTCGTCTCCCCTTCCGGCCTGATCCTGGCCCATACCGATCCGAACAAGCGGGCCACGCGGGTGGCCGAGGCGGACGCGGGGGCCCGCGTCGTTCTGGTTGGACAGCGCGGCTCCCTGACGTGGGTGGACGAGTCGGGAGAGAGACAGCTCAGCGTCTTCGCCCCGCTCCCGGACATCGGCTGGGGCCTCGTCTACACCCATGCCTATCCATCCTGGGTTGCGGCGGTTCCGGATGTGTTTCCTGGGATGCTGCCGGCGCTGCTCGTGGTGCTGACTCTGGCGGCCGTCGCGGGGACCCTGGCGGCGCACGCCCTGTCCCGGCCGATCCTGGACCTCCAGCAGGCGGCGTCCCGCCTGCGCGAAGGGGAATTTGCCACGCGTCTGCCTGAGAACCGTCGGGACGAGCTGGGCGACCTGGCCACGGCGTTCAACCGGATGGCCTCGGCGCTCCAGGACCTGTACGCCAACCTGGAAGCCAAGGTGGCGGAGCGGACCGCCGCCCTCAAGGCGACGAACCTGGAATTGGCGCGGGCGTCCCAGGTGAAGTCGGAGTTCCTGGCCCGCATGTCCCACGATCTCCGGACTCCCCTGAATGCGGTCATCGGCTTCGCCGATCTGCTCCTCACCCGGCAGGTGGGCCCCCTCACCGACAAGCAAGAGCGCTATCTGGGGCACGTGGCCAACGCGGGACGGCACCTGATGGTGCTGATCAACGACATCCTGGACATCACCCGGGTAGAGGCGGGGAAGCTGGAGATCCACCCGGAGCTGTGTCACGTCCCCACCATCCTGGAGGAGACCCTGGCCCTGTTCCGGAGCCAGGCCCTGGCGCGGAGAATCTCCTTGGCGGTGGAAGTCGGCACTCCCCTGGGGGACCTCATGGCGGACCGGATCCGCCTGCAGCAGATCCTGCACAACCTGGTGTCCAACGCCGTGAAGTTTACCCCGGAAGGGGGCATCGTCACCGTCACCGCCCGCCAGATCGGGCTGGAGCTGGAGCTGAGCGTGCGCGACACCGGGGTGGGGATTCCACCCGAAGACCACCAGCGGATCTTCGAGGTGTATCAACAGGTCGGCTCCGCCGAGGGGCGACAGAAGGGGACGGGCCTGGGCCTGGCCATTACCAAGCGGCTGGTCGAGCTGCACGGTGGGACCATCCGGGTCGAGAGCGCGCCGGGCCAGGGCAGCACCTTCACCGTCCGGCTCCCCGGGGCGAGCCCGGTCGAGGCCGGGCCCGAGGGAATGGACGCCTCGCGGCCGCTGGTCCTGGTCATCGAGGATGACCTGCGGGCCGCCGAGCTGATCCGCGCACACCTCACGAGCGGAGGATACCGCGTTGTTCTCGTCGCCACCGGCCATGCCGGTCTGGGCGCGGCCAGACGCCTGCAGCCGCACGCCATCACCCTGGACCTCGGCCTGCCGGACATGGATGGATGGGAGGTTCTCTACCGGTTGAAGCGGGAGCCGGGCACCCAGGGGATCCCGGTCCTGGTCGTCAGCGCGAAAGAGCGGGGGGAGTTGGGGCTCTCACTGGGGGCGGTGGACTGGCTGGTGAAGCCGGTGGACCCCCAGCGACTCCTGGCTGCCCTGCGACGCTGCCGGGCGCTCGGGGCCCCCCCGCGGCCGCTCCGCATCCTGGTGGTGGATGATGAGCCGACGGTGCTGGAGGCGCTGGAGGCGCTGCTCACCCGCGAGGGCCACCAGGTCGTGTGCGCCCAGGACGGCGAGGAGGCCCTGCAACGGGCTGCGGAGGAGCGGCCGGACATCATCCTCCTGGACCTGCACCTGCCGGGGCTGAGCGGATTCGAGGTCGTCAACCGGTTGCGGCAGACCGCCGGGCTGGCCCAGGTTCCCGTGATTGCCTTTTCGGGCAAGTTCGTCACGGTCGAGGAGCGCAATCTCCTCACGCAGCAGGCGGTGCAGTTCGTCGGCAAGTACGGGCCGGTGGCCCTCAACCGGCTGCTGGACGATCTCCGACAGATCGCCTCTCTGGAAAACTGAAGATTAACCGCCAAGACGCCAAGGTCGCCAGGAATCCTATGGTCCTGTCTTCGGGCCGAAGAACGCGAAACAGGGTTCAGGGTACTTCAGGGATTCCGGTTCTTAGCCCAGAAGGGATGTTCCGACCTTGGCGTTCTTGGCGCCTTGGCGGTTAAGTTCCCGCCGGTTCTTCTCCCAAAGCCTCCCGAACCAGGGTGAGCGCCCGAGCCAGTCTCTCTTCCGCGACCCGTCGGTTTCCCGCCCAGGTGCTGGCAGAGACCTCCATGCGAACGTCCGATCCGAAGTGGGTCGGGTGACTCTTCAGGAAGGCGTCGGGCAGTTCCTGGGCGATCCGCCCCAGGACCGGGGCCACCTGCGACTCGTCGCGCGCTTGCGTCTTGATCGCGCGCTCCAGGTACACCGCGCCGGGGGCGCGGGAGGCGAGCGCCGGCAGGACGGAGGCTTCGAGGATCGCCGCCATCTCTGCCGGGACGCCGGGGAGGGCCACGATCGTTGTTCGGCCGACCTCCAGCCACGCGGCGGGGGCGGCGCCGACGGGATTGGGCAGGACCCTGGCACCTCGGGGGAGGCGGGCCATCTTCTCCCGGGGGAGCGTCATACCCGGATCGTCCACGGCGCCTGTCCGGTGCAGCTCAGCGTACCGGGCGGCGACGAGGCGTCGGGCTTCCTCGTCCGGGACGAGGACGCAGCCGGTTGCCTCCGCCAGCGCCGCGAGCGTCAGATCATCGTCGGTGGGTCCCAGCCCTCCCGTCGTAACGATCAGCGTGGCACCGTCCTCTCGGGCGCGATGGACCTCCCGTGCGATGGTGGCGAGATCGTCGTCACAGGCGGCGATCCGCAGGAGGCGGACGCCGAGACCCGTGAGTCGCCGGGCCAGCGTCCACGAGTTGGAGTCGTGGACCCGCCCCCGGAGGATCTCTCGCCCGATGGCGATGATGACCGCCGTGTCCATATGGCACGCCCCCTGTCACGTCCTCCCAGGGTACCACGTTCGGGAAGGACCTGGCGAATGGCATACGGCGTATGGCCTATAGTCACTGCCGAGCTATACGCCATGGGCTCTGAGCCATAAGCGACTCTTTCCATGTGAGGCCCATGCCTGCCGGAAATACCAGTGGGCGCCACGGGCGACCACAGGGATCGGAAGTCATGCCAAGTGACTGGGAGAAACTCGTGGGGCGGATCCGGCGGGACCGTCGCGCCGGCGCCAGCACCCTGCTGGCGGACGGGATCGAAGCGGCCCGCCTGTTTCTCCATGCCGTCCGGCCTCTCCGGCCAGAACCGTTCACCCGAGCGTTGGAGAAGTTCACGTTGCGGTTCACGGCCAGCCAGCCCTCCATGGCACCCTTCCTCACCCTCGCCAATGACCTCTGGCTTGCGATGGAAGAAGAGGAGGGACAGCCGTCCTGGCAGCCGCTGCATGCTGCACTGGTCCGCTATGCGGACAGAATCGATCGAGCCCTCGAGGCAACGGTACGGCGCGCGGCCGCTCTGGTGCGCTCGCGTTCGGTCGTTCTTACCTACTCGAACAGCACGGCTGTGCGGTTGGCGCTTTGGCGGGCGATGGCGGAAGGAAATGCGTTCGTGACCGTGTGCTCAGAGTCCCGGCCCATGAACGAGGGCATGGCCCTGGCGAAGTTTCTTGCCGAACGCGGGGTCCCGGTGTACCTCGTCGTGGACGCGGGGCTCTCCAACTGGCTTGGGATAGCCGATCTGATCCTCCTGGGCGCCGATGCGGTTTTCTCACAGGGGATCGTGAACAAGATCGGGACAGAGCCGCTGCTCCAGGCTGCCCGGCGCATCGGGATCCCCGCGTATGTCCTGGCGGATTCCAGCAAGTGGCTTCCAGATCGCCTGGCTCGCTTCTGGAGGGTTCGGAAGGAGTCCCCGGCGGAGATCACCGCCCTGCGGCACCCGAATCTGGTGATCCACAACCGCTATTTCGATCAGTCCCCGCTCACCCTGGTCACCGGGGTCGTGTGGGAGGGCGGCGTCGCGCGACCCGGCGAGATCCATCGGCGCATCGCCAGGCTTCCGGTCTCGAAGCCGCTGGTCACCCTGCTGGCGAAACGTAGATAGGCCTCACCTCTCTCGCGGGGCCGCTCAGGCACCGCGCGAGCGTCGTCGCTGGTGCTCGTTGTCCTCGATCCCTTCGCGCGAGTCCTTCCCGAACCGGTACGCCAGTGCCGGGATCAGCAGCAGGATGATGATCACCAGACCAAGCTCAAGGTAGCGCATGGCTGTCCTCAGTGGCCGTCCATTCCATCGAACCTACGCACTACTCGTCCCCCTCGTCAAGCCGGTGCCGATCCCGTCCCTTCTGTTCCCGGGCGTCCTGGCAGGGGAGGCAGAACCGCGTGAGCGGGACGGCGAGAAGCCGCCGGGGCGGAATCTTTTTCCGGCAGGCCTGGCAGATGCCGTAGGTTCCGGCCGCGATCCGGCTGGCTGCCTCCATGGCGGCGTGGGCCCGGGCGTGGGCACGCGTCGCCACCATCGTGTCCTGGGACAGGAGGACTTCCTGCTGGGCGGCGTCTATCAGCTCCGAGGGTCGCGGGCCTGGCACCTGGTCTGCCGGTGGGGGCATCCGGGCGGCGTGCATCGCCTGATTCAGGTGCCTGCCGACCTCCTCCCGAGAGGCGGCCGCCGTACTTGCCGAACTCCCCTGGGACGACGCAGACAGACCTTCTCTGGGGATTGGGGCGGGACGCGATGACTGCGGGTGCATGGCAACCCTCCTCGATGAATCTAGGGCTCAGGATTCCGCATGAGAGCAGTGTCACGCGACCTCGCTCGGTTCCGCCATGCCCGAAGGCTGCCACACGCCTGCTCGCATCGGACGGCTTGACAGGTGCGCACTGTCCGGCCCGGGGCTGGGGCCGGCTGCGGCCCCGCCGAACCAGCAGCACTCGCGGAACCGGGGAGTGGTGCAATAGGATCGGTATTCCTCGATGCTCGGGATCATGAACCATCCGGGCGAGCGGTCCAGGACGCAGTACCCGTTGACCGGGTACAGCCACTCCGCATGCGTGGGTCGCAGTTGCGGGCACAGGGGTACCGCGCGCTCCTGGAGGTGTTCAGCCAACGTGTGGGCATGGGTGAGGTCAGCATCTTGGTCAAGCATGGAATTCTCCTTGGTGCCGTACCCCTGCAGGGCCCTTGCACATTGCATCCACTGAGACTCAAGGCTGCGTCCACCACCACAGCCTCCTGACGGGGCAGCGATGCCCCGGCCGGAGACCCCCTCACCCCACCCTGAGGTCGCATCACCTCCCGCGAATCCGGAGAGCCATCAGCCCACCTCCCCTCACGCCGAGCCTGCCCGGGCCCTCTGTCGTCCGGTCAGGGGAAGGCGGCGGAGAAGGTGTGCCTGCTCCGCGTCCAACAGAGCCTCGCGCTTGCCCCACTCGGCGATCTCATCCCACGTCAGCGCGGCTGCCGACATCGAGCCCCTTCCCCCCATACGGTCGAGAGACAGGCGACGACAAATGTGAAAGACCAATGAATCGGGACCCTCGACGATGAGGCGATGGATGAGATCTCTCTGCAGTTCCCAGGTCGGCTGGAGAGCGTCGGGGTCCAGGTCTAGCTGGCCGGCCAAGGCGGTGTCCACTGCCTGACACAATTGGCTCCCCGAAACCGGTTTGAGCAGGATGTCACTCACGATTTCCTTTGACGTTGTCTTGAGCTGGGCAGCGGCCTCTGTCTTGCCGGTGACGACGATCACCGGGATGCCCGCCGTTTCAGGCCGCTTCTTCAGATGCCGGAGCAGCTCCTCTCCGGGCACGTCGGGTAACCCCAAGTCAAGCAGGACAAGATCGGGTCGGTCCGACGCCTCGAGTAAGGCCGACCGCCCATCGGAGGCAAGGATCGGGGTATGACCCGCCCCGCGGAGGATTCGCGCCATATGCCTGGCGACTAACCCATCATCTTCCACGATCAGGACCGTGGCCATTGGTCACCTCCACAGGCCCGCTCGGCATCGCGCCGGAGATGTCACGTGAGATTTCGCCGGGAAGCCAAATCTGCCGATCGCCCGCATTACTTCCCGGCGGGCCCCCCTCCTCGATTCCTCTTTCCCAGCACTTCGGCCTCGGCTTGGAACCAGTCTCCCCAATCGTCCCCGTGCTGGCCGCCCCGTGCCAGGAAGAGCTCGTAGGCGCGGGCGGCGATTTCCTTGTGGAACACCATGGACGGTAGGGAGGTTCCTTCCGGGTTGGAGGCGACTCGACGCCCAGTTCGTCCTCTCCGACCGGCAGGCTTTTCCAGCGTCTTGGCTTCTCGAGATGACTCTCGCCTGCGCATTCACTGCCTCCTCTCCCCTCCAGATCCGCAAAATTTCAATCGTGCCTTGTCACCGGTCCGCCCCTGCCGCTCCCATCCCCGGAAGTCACCGGTCGGAGCGACTGGTGTGGTCCTCCGGTCACCGCAATGGGGTTCCCCCCGACAATCAGGAAGTCCGTCTGACAGACCGTGCAGACCAAACTCCCTGCCGGATGAACGATGAGGCTGACCTCGTATCCGCACCGGGCGCAGCGGGCAATGCGCCGCCGGGTCGGCATGCTGGGCAGGACTTGGTCCACCTCCAGACGCCGCAGCGGCTGGTCGCAGCAGAGGACCGGCGGGCTCCACCCCGTTCGGCCGGAAAGCAGGCCGGGCCCCGGCTTTACCAGGAATTCTGCCCGGCAGATGTCGCAGCGAAATCCCCAAAGGCCGCCCATGGCAACTCCTCCCGGCCTCGCCCCACGACAACCCGGCTGCGTGAGTTGAAACCACCCAAAAACACAAACGCCCTGGTCCCGCCTCCACGGCAGAAAACCAGGGCGTCCATCGCCCGCCCAGGAGCAGCGTCATGCAGCCCCTGGGAGCGCACTCTTCCTTCGGAGATGCAGCGTCTTGCTATCGAAGGCCCGCAGTATCCCTCCGGTCAAGCGCGATTGTCAAGGCGTACTAGCGATAGGCTTGTGAAGGTACGCAACCTCCTCTCATGTCTCATCCGTCTCCAACTCCCGGTAAAACCGGTCCGCCTCCCGCACGGCCTCCCCGATCTCTCGGAGAGATTTCCGCTGGGCCGCGGCGCGCCGCTGCAGGCGGCGAAAGGCCTCCCCCTCGGAGATCTGCAGGCGCTTCATGAGGATTCCCTTGGCCTGCTCGACCACCTTTCGGACCTCCAGGGCCTCCGTGAGGTCGCGGACCTGCTGGCGGAGGGCCTGGAGTTCACCGAAGCGAGCCGACGCCATCTGGATAGCCGCGGCGAGGTCGCGCTGCCCGACCGGCTTCAGCAGGTAGGTGAAAACCCCGGCGGCCGCTGCCCGCTCCACCAGGTCCGGGTCCGCATGTCCCGTCACCATGACGACCGGAACGGCGCGGATCGCCAGGATCTCCCGAGCCGCGGCAATCCCATCCAGACCGGGCATCGCAATATCCATCAGCACCAGGTCCGGCTCCAGCGTCCGGGCCATCTCCACCGCCCGGCGGCCTGTTCCCGCCGTGCCCACCACCCGATAGCCGAGGGCGCGGACGTGGCGCGCTATCTCCTGGGCCTCGAGGCCATCATCCTCTGCGATCAGGATCTTCAGGGCGCACCTCCCGCCGGCGTGTCCTCGGGTTGGGGAAATCTGATGCGGACCACGGTTCCCCCTTCGCCCGCCATTGCGAACATGACCGAGCCCTTCAGGTTTTGCGTGGCGAGTGTTCGCACAATTGTGAGCCCAAGGCCCGCCGGAACTCTGGCCATGTCAAGACCCACTCCATCGTCGCGCACTTCCAGCACGGCCTGATCCGCATCCCGGGTCACGAGGATGGTCACGCTGCCTGTGGCGCGCCCCGGAAATGCATGCTTGGCAGAGTTGGTCAAAAGCTCGTTGAGGACGAGGGCCACGGCCGTGACCTGGGAGGGGGGGATCCGGATCGGCACGCCGAGGACCTTCCAGTGAATCCGGACGCCACCTGGAAGGGCCGCCAGGACATTCTTCGTCACCACCTCTGCCAGTTCCCGGACCTCGACGGGCTGCATCCCCCGCCCGGCCAGCAGGTTGTGGACGTCTGCCAGGCGAGCGACCCGTTCGGCCATCTCCTGCAGACTCTCGGCCGCGTCCCCTTCCGTTCCCTCCGCTGCGAGGTGGAGGAGGCTGATCAGCGCGGCCAGGTTGTTTCGGACGCGATGGTCTAGCTCTCGGAAGAGCAGGGATTTTTCCTCCGCTTCCTTGCTCGTCGCCGCGTGGAGCTGTTCGGCAACGATGTCCCCGGCCAGGAGCGACGCGGCCTGCAAGAGGACCGGCAGGTCTGCCGGGCCGAAGAACTCTGGCTGGCTATGGCCCAGCGTGATGGTCCCCAAGGCCCGGTCGTGCGTCTTTAGGGGAAGGCAGGCCAGGGACTGGACGCGATCCGCCAGGAGACTCAGATGAGAGACCTCGGGTTGTTCCTGGAGGTGGCCGACCAGCCAGGCCTCTCCGGTCGCCGCAACACTCCCGGCCAGCTTTGCCCCCCACGGGATCGCCCTGGCGACCTCGAGGTATGACGGGGGGAGATCCCGGTGGGCCGCGATTACCAGGTCCCTGGTCTTGGCATCCACGAGTCGGATCAAGCCCAGGCTGGCACCCGAAGCTCCTATCATCGCTTCCAGGCCGGCTGCCAGGATCTCGCCCAGAGGCATGCGGGACGCCGCGACCCGGCCGATGGCCGTGAGCGCCTCGTCCCACCTGTGCCGTCGAGCGATGTTTGTCGACATGCTGTTGAACGAGGACATGAGCCGCAGAAGTTCAGGCGGCCCAGCGGGTTGGGCCGTGGCCCCGTACTCCCCCCGGGCGATCCGCTCTGCTGCGGCCGTCAGGCGCTGTAGCGGGGCACTGATCCGGTTCGCAATGAAAAGGGCGATCAGGAGGGCGATGGCCAGGGCCGGGCCGTACTTGCTCCCATGGATCCATGCCTCGGTCCGTGCTTGGGCCAGGACCTGGCTGGCCGGCTCACTGACTTCGACAACCCAGCCAAAGGGCCGGATGGCCATGCTCGCGCCCAGGCGCGGCACCCCGTCCGGCCCGGCGAATTCTTCGCTGGTGGCCTCTTCGCCCGCCAGGGCGCGGCGAACCAATTCCCCGCCAGATCGATCCCGCTTCTCCCACGGAATCTCCGCCACCTCGTTCAGGTACACGAGTCGTCCCCGCGCATCCACGATGGACCAGGAGCCTGCCGGCATCTTGACGGGGATAAGTCGGCCGAACTCCGTGGCCGGCACGGTGAGTGCCACGGCTCCGAGAAACCTCTCTCCTGATCGGACCGCAGCGGCCACTCCCCACACAGGAATTCCACGCACCGGGCTTTGGGTGAGGTTGACGGGCCGCCACTCGCCCCCAGCCCGGAGCGCCTGGAAGAATGGCCGGTCGGCGACGTTCAGGCCCGAGGCGACGATCTCTCGTGGAAATGCGGCTGCGACCCGGCCCCCGGGAAGGATGAAGGCAACGTAGGCTTGGGTCTTGGTTGCGCGCGCCATGCGCTCCAGGATTGGCTGGATGCGGCGCGGGTCCCCGGCGGCAAGTCTGGCTTCTTGCGCGAGGACCAGGGCTCCGTCCTGCAGGGTCACCGTGAAGGCTGCCGCCGCAGATGCGATGGCCTGGGCGTTCTGGAGGGCATGCGCGGTGGAGTGCCGCCGGGCCGAAGGGTAGCGGTCCAAGAGGTAGTAGATCTCGATGGCCGCCAGGGGAAGGATGACGGCAAGGCACGCGACGATGATTTGAGCCCGGATGCTCAGCCGCATGTCCGTAGGACCGAGGTGCCTCGTCAGGAAGCGACCCGGATCATTGGAGGTGGGAGCGCGACGATCCGGATAATGATTGGGTGAGCACGTGGGCTTCGGGATCGGCCCAGCGAAGCCCGGCTAGCCCTGGATAGACGCGATGGAGCTGACCCCCGAATTTTCCCCGCGGCCGCATCTCTTTGTCAAGGGCGACGGCGAGGATTGGCTGGCAGCCCTTACCACCGGCAGGACGCGGGGCGCAATCCCCTAGGTGACAAATCGTCGAGGCCGGATAGCGGGAGATTCCTGTCCCACTTGTCGGCCCAGTTTCAGCAGGGCAACCCGCGAAGTCGCTTGACCCGACCGGTGAAGCTTAAGTATAGATTGGCCTGGGGGAACATCTCAGGGCACGAGGCCAGAGAGGAGGGGGGCTGTGGCGAAGACTGAGCGGCGGGGGCTGGCGCACTGGTACCTGAATGCATTCGACCTTTCCAAGGAACTCAGTCGGAAGGAGCTGACGGAACTCCGAGGCCGCGGGACAATCAAACGCTTTCGAGTCGGCGAAACGATCTACTTCGCCGGGGACCTGTCCTCCAGTGTGTGTCTTGTTCTCTCCGGTCTGGTGGAGCTCACCCGACCCCACGAGGAAGGCCGCGAACTCGTCATCTCCCTCATCCGGCCGGGCGAGGTCTTCGGCGTGTTGGCCATGATGGGGCGCTTTCCCGAGCCGGACACTGCCCGGGCCCGCGTCGCGTCCGATGTGTGTTTCTTCTCGCCCGAGGAGTTCCGTCGCCAGCTCCAGGCCCACCCCCACATGGCCTTCACCGTGATCAAGTCGCTGGAAGGGGAGGCGGTGACGCTGGAGAATCGGATCGAGGCCCTGGTCTTCAAGAGCCTGCCGGCTCGCGTCGCGCACACCCTGCTGCAGATCGCTCGAGCCTTCGGGAAGCGGGTAGATCATGGTATGCGGTTCACCATTTCTCTGACCCAGCAGAACCTGGCGGACCTGGTAGGTGCCTCGCGCCAACACGTCAACTATGTCCTTGCCGATTTCCGAATCCATCGACTGATCAGCGGCAGCGGCCGGGCCCTGACCCTGAACAACCTTGAAGGACTTCGGAGAATCGCCCTGGCTCCGTAGCGACGCGCCACTGCTTCCAAGGCATAGGTGCGGGAGTGACCTTCTCTGGGGATGGTGGACGCTGCGGGGATCAGGACTGTGGGGTTTCCCCTGTCTTCGCGGCCAAGGCGGAGCGAAGCTGGGCCAGCAGGGAATCGCGCGCCTGGATGAAGGTCGGACGGGAGGCGGGGGAGATCGGCTTGCCCGGGAGGAACGTCTCCTTCAGGGGATTGACGAAGCGCCCGTCCTTGATGACGCGGTAGTCCAGGTGGGGGCCGGTGGAGAGCCCGGTCGATCCGACGTAGCCGATCACCTGCCGCTGCTTCACCGCGGCGCCCGCCCGGATGCCCTTGCCAAAACCGGAGAGGTGGTTGTACATCGTCTTGAAGTGCGCCCGGTGGCGGAGGATCACGGTGTTTCCGTTCCCGCCCTTCCGGCCCGCGAATTCCACACTGCCGTCCGCCACGGCCCAGACCGGGGTGCCGTGGGGAGCGGCGTAGTCCACGGCCAGGTGGGGGCGCACCCCTCCCAGAATCGGGTGGCGCCGTCGGAAGCTGTACCGCGAGCTGATCCGGGTGAACTCCAGGGGTGATTTGAGGAAGGAGCGCCGCAAGGATTCGCCCGCCGGCGTGTAGTACCCGCCCGCATCTTTGTCCCGGAAGTGGATGCCCGTGTGGGTGGTTCCCTCGCTTTGGTACTCGGCGACCAAGATGCGCCCGTACTTCACGAACTGGTCGCCGGTGTAGACCTTCTCCACCAGCATCCGGAACCGGTCCCCGGGCTGCGAGTCGGACGCAAAATCGAAGTCCCAGGCGAAGATCTCGGCGAAGTCCAGGACGAGCTGGGCCTGCTCTCCCAGGGCATCGATGCTGTCGAAGAGATTCCCTTCCAGGGTGCCCGCCACCAGAACGACCCGGTGTTCCACCGGGACGTCCCGCCGGAACGCCGTCCACGCCTCTCCGTCCCGCCAGGCCTCCACGATGTCTATCGGGCTTTGGCGATAGACGACCCTCGTGACGGCACCGGCCGGGTCGTGGTGGAATTCCAGGGCATCCCCCGGCCTGAGACGGCGGAAGTCGAGGTGCGATCGAAGGGCCTGGACGATCCGCGCGGCGACGTCTTGGCGGATGCCATGGGTCAGCAGGGCATCCACGAAGGTCCGGCCTCTTTCCAGGGTGCGTGTGATCGGTGGCGGGGGAGCAGGCGTCAGGGGGGGCTGGGTTGGACGACCCCAGAAGAGAGTCAGGCCGAGCACCAGGAGGGTGATGGCCAGGCCCCCCGCGCCCAGGAGGACCCACGTGAGCGCCCGGACCTGCCTGGGGGCGTCTTCCGTGCCGCTGTCGGGTGGCTGATGCAGGAGCATCTGACCTCGCTGGTGAAGACGGATCTACAGATCGCAACCTGATGGGTGCACTTTCCCCCGCGATGGCAAGACAGCGCTGTTGAATGCCGCGGCTACATATAACAAACCTGAGGTGGCAGGCAAGAACTTTTTGCCGGGAGGCGGTTTCGAGAGGGGGTCTTCAACACCAACACCCTGCTGGATCCCCAGCCGAGCGTTGGTCACTCCTGTGTCCTTTGAAATCTGCGTAATCTGCGAAATCTGCGGATAGATCGGAGTTGGCTTGCCGTCAGTCCCTCACCCGCACGACGATCTCCACCTCGACCGGGATGTCCAGGGGCAACTGGTTGGTCCCGATGGCGGAGCGGGCGTGCTTCCCGCGATCCCCGTACAGCGTGATGAGCAGCTCTGAGGCGCCGTTCATGACCCAGGGCTGCCGGGTGAAGCCGTCCACGCAGGCCACGAAACCCAGGAGCTTGA
>Ga0326597_10009760_pt1 | contig 12829 bp, 14 predicted proteins | sample RVTome_12_FD_203789 | JGI IMG/M metagenome (GOLD analysis project Ga0326597, IMG submission 203789) | Soil microbial communities from uranium-contaminated site in the Upper Colorado River Basin, Wyoming, United States - RVT100D185 | ecosystem: Environmental > Terrestrial > Soil > Contaminated >... | reverse complement strand
TAGTAACTGAGTTTATCTTTTCTTATTTTAGTATTATTCAATAACAAATTATTATAAATCCCTTCAATTTATGAAGATTGGAATTTTGTGTTACCCCACGTATGGAGGAAGCGGCGTAGTCGCTACGGAGCTTGGGCTTGAGCTGGCAAACCGCGGGCATGTTGTTCATTTTATTTCATACAGCAAGCCAATGAGATTAAACATCGGCTTTTCCGATAACCTCTTTTTCCACAAGGTCGAAATGGCTTCCTATCCGCTGTTTGATTTTCCGCTATACAGCATTGCGCTTGCCAGCAAGATTGTTGAAGTAGCAAAATTTAACGGGCTTGATTTAGTCCATGCCCACTATGCAATCCCGCACGCTACAAGCGCTTACCTTGCAAGAGAAATTATAAACGATGAGGTTTTGAAAAAAAAGAAAAACGGAAATAATATAAAAATTATTACAACCCTTCACGGAACCGATATTACTTTAACGGGACTTGAAATCAGCTTTCTGCCGACATTAAAGTTTTCAATACAGAAGTCAGACGGCGTTACAGCTGTATCGGAGTTTTTGAAAACTAAAACACAGTCACAATATGAAATATATAAGGATATTAGGGTGATTCCGAATTTTATTAATTTAAATATTTACAAAAAACTCAGTAACAAAGAAACCCAGTGTTTTAAGGACCGAATTTGCAAAAGCAATGAAAAAATTATTGTTCACACCTCAAACTTCCGCCCTTTAAAGAGAGTAGATGATGTCATAAGGATATTCAAGCTGGTTAGGGATAAAATTCCGTCAAAATTACTGCTGATAGGCGATGGACCCGAGAGAAGCAACTGCGAATACCTTGCAAAAGACCTTGGAGTTGAGAAAGACGTAATATTCTACGGCGAGCAGGAATCATTTATTGAACTGCTCTCAATTGCCGATTTATTTTTGCTTCCTTCGCAGTCGGAAAGCTTCGGGCTCTCCGCTCTTGAGGCAATGGCTTGCGGAGTGCCTGTAATTTCCTCAAACGCAGGGGGGTTGCCTGAGCTTAACCTTCATGGTGAAACGGGCTATATTGCCGAAATTGGCGATGTAAATAAAATGGCTGATTATGCGCTCAGTCTGCTTGAAGAAACTAATAAATACCGAATCTTCTCCGAAAACGCCCTTGAACGGGCAACTACTCTGTTTTCCTCCGAAAAAGTCATACCTGAATATGAAAAGTATTATGAAGAAGTCTTAGGAAACTAATGTCTATTGTAATAAAGGTTTTCAAAAGCGGAACTTTATTTGAAGTTACCCTCTTTTTTATTTATATTGCTTGCGGGGTTATGTAACTTCTTAAATATTTTAAAGGGAGGTAAATTACCGTGCCTTTAAAAAATAGCGAGATAGTTTCCGTATTAAAAGAGCTAATCGAAGTCTGCAAGGACGGCGAGCAGGGATATAAGGATGCAGCCGATGATGTAAGAGATGAGGAGATTCAAAAGGCATTGCTGAAATATTCAAACCAGCGCTCAATTTTTTTTGCGGAGCTTGAAATTACAGTCAGGAAGCTGGGCGGTGATATGGAATTTTCAGGCAGTGTTCTGGGAATTCTGCACCGAAGGTGGATGGATGTGAAATTTGCAGCTGCGGGGAGTGATTCATATTCAATACTAAAGGAATGTGTCAGAGGGGAAAAAGCCGCAATTAATGCTTATGAAAAAGTAATCAATAGAGAACTGCCCGCAGATATATTAAGCATAGTCAACCGCCAGTATAATAATATTAAAGAAGCGCTGGAGCATTTAACAAAGCTTCAGTTAACTCTTGGTTTTGCTGCCGAGTAATATTTATTACAGTCCATAAAAGAAAAAGCCCGCATGGAGAACGGGCAATTTTTGTTTCTTTAAGAGTTTTTTAGGTTATTTCAAAAGAATCATTTTCTTTGTCTGCGTAAAACCTTGTCCTGAGCGTAGCGAAGGATCCCGCGCCTCTATTTTATAAAAATATACTCCGCTTGAGAAGTTATCCCCGTTCCATATAACATCATAGCTGCCGGGATTTTGTTTTTCGTTTACAATCACGTCAATCTCTTTACCAAGAGCATTATAAACACTAATCTTAACGTAAGATGCTGTTGGAATTGAATAGCTTATCTGAGTAGTTGGATTAAATGGGTTAGGATAATTCTGCTTTAGCGAGTAGCTTGAAGGTATCTGATTATTATTTACTCCTGTTAAAACCTCAAGAGTATCAACAAGCCTTATTACGTCTCCGTTTGATGAAACCGCATAGCCGTAAATCACCATTCCAAGTGCGTGAAAATCAAAATGGTTTATGTTTGTAACTCCCGCCGGAACAGGTGTTACCACCCAGTTCACTCCGTTATCGGTGCTTCGTTTTATGCCGCCGTTTGAACCGAGAATATAAACTACCGGTGTGCCGGGCACCCAATACAAATAACACGTTCCTGTTAAACCGCTGCCGATATCTATGGTGTTCCAGGTTGTGCCTCCGTCTGTTGTCCTTGCAACAACCGGCGGAGATGTTGATGTTGCTCCTAGACCGAACAGCTTATTAGAATGGTATGCAATGGCAGATGTATAGTTGCCGACTATGGGTAAAGCGTATGTTGTCCAGCTTGCGGAGTTATTAGTTGTTACCCTGATTCTTGCAGCGCCGTTGTTCAGCCCGAATCCGTAATAGTTATTATCTATGATAAATAATGAGTTCTGTGCGTTTGATACTCCGTTTACTCCTGCATTAAGCTCATACCAGTTGGCGCCGCTGTTTTCTGAACGGTAAATCCTTTCTGCAATTGCAAGCCCGAAAATATGCCCGTTGGCTTTTGTGAACGCCATTCCGTTAAAGAATCCTCTGTTGGGCGGGGTTGTATATAAAATCTCCCAGTTAACTCCTGAGTTAGAAGTTCTAAAAAGTCTTGCGCCGCCGCTCACCTCGCCTTCACCGACAAAAACAAGGTTATCGTTCATTGCCCAGACGCAGTATATCTCCTTTGTGATGCCTTCGGTTTGAACAGTTGACCAGACTTCTCCTCTGTTTGAAGTTTTGAAAATTTTGGGAGAGCTGGGCTGCCCGTCGGCTATCCATGCGGAGTTCGGTCCGCAAACGCTTATGCTTGGTCTTACGCCGGGGTCGGTTACAAATCCCGCCGGCACCCAGTCCTGAGTGAAAATTGTAAAGCTTGTGAATATTGCAAGAACTACTAAGGTTATTTTCATAGCTGCACTCCTTAATTAATTATGCTATAAAAATAGCTATTAATAGGGATAAATTGCATCACTTATAAACAGTAGTTAATTTACGGTAAATATGCGGATTTATGTCGAAAAGAGTCTATAAACTGCTGTTTTTTTGAATAATGAGTATGTTATAATTTGATGGGTTTAGAAGGAGCATTTTTTGGAAAATAAAATAGCAGCAGGTCTTTTCGAAATACTGGGAGCATCCCTACTAAGAACGATACGCACCCTTACCTACGTATCTCCTGCCGCTGATGCGATTATAATAACTTATTTCAGAATTGTCAAGTAATATTTTTTTGTATTTCAACCCCTCAAGCCGGCAGGGGGGATGAAAAACCTGAACTTTATAATATTGCTGCCCTGTTCCTTTAACTCAAAATTCCGGAAGCTGCAATGGGGGTTCGTTTTAGCTTCTTCTAAACCCCCGACAATATTCAATGAAGATTTTAATGTTTTAATCGATTAAAGATTTTATCAATTTTGGAAATCCCGTCCCCCCTTCAATCGAAGGGGGGATGAAAAGCTTGATTTACGTAAAATATCAATTAAATTTTAATTTAAAATACTCTACAAATTACAATGGGGGTTTAGCTTTGCTTTGCCTTACCCGCCCTCTACAATCTTTATTTCTTCAATTCTTGATTTAATCTTATCTAAAACATTAAACATATTTTCATAGATTTCAGGATTTGTAAAGCGCAGAAAACTTACGTTAAGAGTTTCTATTTCCGATTGCCTGTTTTTATCATATTCAATTTCTTCATCGGTAATGTGAGTTGCGCCGTCAACTTCTATTGCGAGTTTTAATTCCGGACAGTAGAAATCCACAACATAAGAGCCAATGCTGTATTGCCTTAAGAATCTCACGCCAAGTTTTTTGTTTTTCAGCTCAACCCAAAGCAATACCTCCGCTTTGGGCATGTTGTTTCTAAGCTTTCGTCTTTTCTCTCTTTCTGATTGTTTGTTATAAATCTTCGTCACAAAACCCCCCTTAATCCCCCCTTTGATTAAAGGGGGGATAAAAAACCTGAACTTTATAATATTGCTGCCCTGTTCCTTTAACTCAAAATTCCGGAAGCTGCAATGGGGGTTCGTTTTAGCTTCTTCTAAACCCCCGATAAAAGTTTACGATAAATTATAATATAAGATTAATTGCAATTCAATGGCAATCTGCACTTACAATCCCCCCTTTGATTAAAGGGGGGACGGGTATTTCAATTCTCTTATATTTTTAATTTATCAAAATTCTTTACTTACCAAAAATCTGGATGGGGGTTCGCTTCACCCTCCCTCTACAATCTTTATTTCTTCTTCGGTAACCCGTTAACCGAAAAACGGATTTTATCCATTAGCCATATATGAGGTGAAAGTTCTTGCTAAGGAGGTTTTAATGTATTAAATTTACTACGTGTTGTCAGTCCCCCTTTTAAAGGGGGAACTAAAGGGGGATTAGAAAGCACCACCCGTCACTCTGTGCCACCTCTCCTAAAAACAGGAGGGGAGCATCAAATGCAAAAATAAAAAAATGACAAAATTATATCACAGAAAAACACGCTAAAAATTGTACTAAGGTGAGAAAAATGCTCAAAACAAAAGAATTTAACCGGATTTCTCACCTAACTTTACATAATGTCGGATTTGAGACACGCAAAATTTTTTCAAGTGAGAAATTTGCTCAAAACGGAGAAAAAATGAAAGGTCGTCAGAACCTTGATTTGCGGGATTCAATGAGTGCCTTGATTAATCAGGGGAATCCTTTAATCGTGCAGGTCATGGTCCAACTTTACATAAAATTTGGAGATTACAGGTCTCCCCTTAGCAAGGGGGGAGATACAACTTGTCCCGCACTTGATGCGGGAGAGGGGGTCTGAAAACCCGGTGGAACGTTCAAATTACAGCATTTGTTACAAATTTTAACATTTTATTCATTGATTTAACAACCATAATTCGTTATTCTGCACGTAACCAAGCTTAGAAAATGAAGAAATTAACTCAAATAGCTCTTGTTTTAGTTCTCGTAACCGGTGTTTCGATTTCGCAGTTTAAAGAAATCCCAAAAGAAACACGCACCAAGCTTAAAAGCGGGGGACTGATTCTCGGATTTATAAACCCGAAGAACTTTTCAATCAGCCACTCTATAAATTTGTCATACCAGACCCTCGGTAATTCTTCGGTCAGCCTGAGTTCATACACTGCAACTCTCTCATACAAAGTATTGGAGAACATGAAGCTCAGCGCCGATGTTTCGATGCAGTATTCGCCCTATGCGTCAATCGGCTCATCCAATCCCGCGCTCAACAAGGAATTTCAGAATTCCTTCAACGGAATTAACTTAAGCCGCGTCTCGCTGGATTACAGACCTTTTAAAAACATGTTTATCAGCTTCGATTACATTAATAACAGGAATAACCTTTACTGGTATGATAACTATTATTACTACAACAATCGTTACTGGGATTACACTTATTAATACTTGAAGTTAATGGCAGAAGGGGATTCATCCGGCTTTGTAAGCAAGTTCAGGCATTACTCGATAAACCTACTCATAGTAGTTGTGGCGGTAGCGACAGTATATTTGTTTTACAATTTATTCAAGCGCATTACAACCCCTCAAACTGAACTAAGAACAGAACATGTAAACGATTCAACCGCATTGCTTACAAAGCAGCCCTCCGGCAGTACTCTTCAGATTGACGTTCAAAACGGGTGCGGCGTTTCTGGAATTGCTGATAAGTTTACCGAGTATCTCCGCTCCAAGGGTTTTGATGTCGTTGAGATGGGAAACTTCTCAACGCAGGATATAAAGACAACGATGGTAATAGACCGGACGGGCAATGAGAAAAATGCAAAAAGGGTTGCTCAGTCTCTTGGAGTTTCGGAAAAGTATGTAATACAGCAAATCAACAAAAACTACTTCTTAGATGCAACGGTTGTAATCGGCAAGGATTACGAGGAATTAAATCCGTTTAAACATAAAAACCAATCGCTGACTAAGCCGTAATTAGAACATAAAATTATAGAAAGTTTATATAATTTGGATTCAAAAAAGTTCGCTTTAAAACTCGCACAATTAGCCCTGACTAAAAAAGCAGAAGACATAAAAATCCTTGATTTAAGGAAACTCACAGCAATAACGGACTACTTTGTTATTTGCACCGCTTTTTCCGATACGCAGGTTAAGGCGGTTGCTGATGCAATTATGGATGGTTCTAAAAAGATAGGGGAAAAAGTTTGGCACAAGGAGGGATTAACGCAAAAATCATGGGTGCTGCTTGATTTTGTCGACGTTGTCGTTCACGTTTTCCTGCGCGAAACCAGAAACTTTTACTCGCTTGAAAAGCTATGGGGAGACGCGGAGATATTTGAGATTTCAGAGTGAAGATTTGAGATTTAAATTACAAAATGTAAGAATTAATGACTAATAAAGAATTAAAAGACAGGACACAAAAATTTGCTTTAGATGTGATAAGGTTTATTGAGACTTTTCCACGAACAAAAGCTGGCGATGTTTTAGGGAAGCAGTTATTAAGAGCGGCATGTTCTGTCGGTGCAAATTATAGAGCCGCATGCAGAGCGCAATCTCATACTCATTTTATATCAAAGATTGGAATCGTGGAAGAGGAAGCTGATGAATGTTTATTCTGGCTTGAGTTAGTTCAGAAATCAGGAATGAAAAACGGGGATACAGTTGCAAATTTGATTAAAGAATCAAATGAACTTACTGCAATTTTTACTTCTTCACGAAAGACTGCCAGAAATAATAAATTAAAAAATAAATCTCAAATCTAAAATCTTAAAATCTCAAATCATGCTAGTTCGTATTTTTCAATAAAGCTTGTATCGTAATTACCCTCGACGAATTTCTCATGGTGCATAACCTTTTTATGAAACGGTATAGTAGTATAAATACCTTCTATGATGAATTCATCCAAAGCGCGGTACATTCGTTTAATTGCTTCTTCGCGGTCATCGGCGGTAACAATAAGCTTGGCAATCATGGAGTCGTAATAAGGCGGAATGACGTAATTTGCATATGCATGGGTATCTACTCTTATGCCGAGCCCCCCGGGCATGTGAAAAGCAGTAATATTTCCGGGCGATGGCGCAAAGTTTTTAGCGGGATTTTCTGCATTAATTCTGCATTCAATTGAATGTCCTTCTCTTTTCACTTTTCTTACCTTAAGCTTTTGTCCCGATGCAATGCATAATTGCTCGCGTATTAAATCAACACCGGTCACCTGCTCTGTAACAGGGTGTTCAACCTGAATTCGAGTATTCATTTCCATAAAGTAAAAGTTCTTGTTCTTATCCACTATAAATTCAACCGTTCCAGCTCCTTCATATTTTACAGACTTTGCTCCCTTAACAGCCGCTAACCCCATAGCTTCACGGATTTCATCGTTGATAAACGGCGACGGCGTTTCTTCAATAAGCTTTTGATGCCTCCTTTGAATCGTGCAGTCTCGTTCACCCAGGTGAACAACATTTCCATACTGGTCACCCAATATCTGGATTTCAATATGTCTCGGCTCTTCAACAAACTTCTCTATATAAACGTCTCCGTTCCCGAATGAATTAAGAGCTTCGTTTGTTGCCATATCAAAGCTGTTCTGCATTTCATCATCAGAGTGGACAATCCTCATACCTTTTCCGCCGCCCCCGGCAACTGCTTTAATCAGAACGGGGTAACCAAAATCTCTCGCAATGCCAATCGCTTCGCTGACTGTTCTAACAACTCCGTCGCTGCCGGGAACTACAGGGACCTCGGCTTTCTTCATGGTTTCCTTAGCAAAAGCTTTATCACCCATTGAATTTATCATTTCAGGCGATGGACCGATGAACTTGATTCCCGAATCATTGCATATTTCAGAGAATCCTGCATTTTCGGCAAGAAAGCCGTATCCAGGGTGAATGGCGTCAACATTTGTTATTTCTGCAGCTGCAATTAAGCGGGGAATGTTCAAATAACTATCCCTTGAAGGCGGGGGACCGATACAAACAGCCTCATCCGCAAATCTTACGTGAAGCGATTCCTTGTCTGCCTCGGAATATACAGCAACGGTTTTTATGCCCATATCCCGGCAGGTCCTGATTATTCTCAAGGCAATTTCGCCCCTGTTTGCTATTAGGATTTTATCGAACAAGATTAGGTTTAGATGGGCTCAATTAAGAAAAGAACCTGGTTATATTCAACCGGCTGCGCGTTTTCGACCATTATCTTCATAATCTTTCCATCGTATTCACATTCAATCTCATTCATTAGCTTCATTGCCTCAACTATACACAGGATTGCGCCCTTATTAACTTGCTGTCCAACCTGAACATAAGGCTCGGCATTTGGAGAAGGTGCCCTGTAAAATGTCCCTACTATAGGTGACCTTATCTCTATTAACTCCTTTCCTCCGGGTGAAACCGCGGTTTCCGCTTTTGGTTCCGTTTTAGCCGGTATAGTAGCCTGTTCAGCCGTTGGAGTAATTGCTGATGCAGATATCACTGGCTGTGGGGTATAGCTGATAAACTGAGGCGCTGAATTTTCTGAAGGCTTTGATTTTACGACTTTTAATCTCGTGCCTTCTTCCTCTATTTCTATTTCATTAATATTACCTGATTCTAAAATCTTAATCAGCTTTTTAATGTAGTTTAAATCGGTTTTCATTTTTCCTCACTCTTTATTGGGGGTGAACTCTGCCCCCTATAGTTGAATTTATTTTTTTACTCTTTCCAGATAGCTTCCCGTTCTGGTATCCACTTTTATAATATCACCTTCTTCAATAAATAACGGGGCGTTTATAGTTGTTCCTGTTTCTACTTTTACTGGTTTCGTTCCTCCGGTTGCTGTGTCCCCTTTAACTCCGGGAGGTGCTTCGGTTACTTTCAGCTCAACGTGGGGGGGTATTTCAACAGTGATTGGTTTTTCTCCGTCGAACATTATTTGAACACTTTCCCCTTCCTTCAGATATTGCACCTGGTTTCCGATAACGTCATCTTGAATAGAAACCTGGTCATAATTATCATTATCCATAAATACATATCCTGAGCCGTCGTGGTAGAGATATTGGAAATTTCTGGTCTCCATTCTTACAATTTCAATTTCCTCACCTGAACGGAAGCGATTTTCAATCATTTTACCGTTTTTAAGATTTTTCATTTTTACCTGGTAGAAAGCCCTGAGGTTGCCGGGTGTCCTGTGCTCCCATTTAACTACAATGTGAAGCTCTCCGTTATATTTAATTACTAAGCCGTTTCTTAAATCTGCCGTTGAACCCATTTTTTGCGAAAAAAGCTCCTAATCTTAAATTTTCAATTTTGGTCAATTTTTGGTTAATTCTGATTAAAATCGGGTGGATTTTAATCAAAATCGAGGCAAAATGACCCGATTTTGATTAAAACTCATACAAATATACTCACATAAATAGCCAAATTCAATAAGATGTAACATGAATTCGAAGGATTAAAAAATTTGCTTTTTTATTCGTTTTCATATTTTGTAAAACTTTCAAGTCAACACAATAATTAAAGGATGAAGTCGTTGTTCATAAAATCATAAAACTATACATTTGGTTAAACATCAAAGGCAATAATATAATTCACAGTACGAGCTTTGAACCAAAGTTTGCTTGACAATAAACTGTAGCCCTAATTTTTTTTAACTTTAGTTCTTTTTAATCATTTTCTTAAAAATAGTTTATTTTCATTGAATAAATCTGCACTTTTGAATATTTTTGTTGACTAAGCGATAAAAAAATTAATATTAATATAGAACAGGAGTTAATTTTAAAATGGTTGCTAAGGTAGCGATAAACGGATTCGGAAGGATTGGACGGCAGATTTTAAGCGCTATGGCTGAAAAAGGCTTGCTCGGTAAAGAAATCGATGTGGTTGGAGTGGTTGACATAAGCACGGATGCTAAGTATTTCGCATATCAGTTGAAATATGATTCTGTTCAGGGTAAATTCAAAGGTGAAGTTACAAGCGAAGGTGATGACGTTCTGGTTGTTAACGGTGAGAAAATTAAATGCGTTATGGCGGCAAAGACTCCCGCCGAACTGCCTTGGAAAAAGCTGGGTGCAGACATAGTTATTGAATGCACAGGCTTGTTTACTGATTTGGAAAAAGCAAAAGGTCATTTGGATGCGGGGGCAAAAAAAGTGATAATTTCAGCCCCGGCAAAGGGCGGGGCTAAAACTTTCGTCGTAGGTGTTAACGATAATGAATATAACCCCAAAGAGCATCACGTAATATCAAATGCATCCTGCACTACAAACTGCCTCGCACCTGTGGTTTATGTTCTGCTTAAAGAAGGCATTGGAATTGAAGCTGGATTAATGACAACAATCCACGCTTACACAGCAACTCAAAAAACAGTTGACGGTCCCAGCAAAAAAGACTGGCGCGGAGGCAGAGCTGCAGCTATAAATATAATTCCCTCATCAACAGGTGCGGCAAAAGCAGTTGGCGAAGTTTTGCCCCAGACAAAAGGAAAATTAACCGGAATGTCTTTCAGGGTTCCCGTTGCTAATGTTTCGGTGATTGATTTAACCTTCCGCTCTGAAAAAGATACTTCAATCGAGGAAATTGATTCTTTAATGAAGAAAGCATCGGAAACTTATTTAAAGGCAATATTAGGGTATTCAAATGAGGAGCTTGTCTCAACCGACTTTATCCACGATGACAGGGCGTCCATTTATGACTCGCTTGCAACTCTCCAAAACAATCTCAAGGGAGAAAAGAGGTTTTTCAAGATTATTTCCTGGTATGATAACGAATGGGGCTATTCATACAGGGTAGTTGATTTATTAATGAAGGTAATTAAAGCAGGCTATTAATTGTAAAGTATGAACAAGCTTACAATCGACGATTTATCTATGAATGGTGATTTAAAATCAAACAGGGTGCTGGTAAGGGTTGACTTCAATGTCCCTATGTCAAAAGATGATGAAGGAAAAATATCCGATGATAAAAGGATTGTCGAATCGCTCCCCACAATTAAAAAAATTATATCTGAAGGCGGCAGAGTAATATTAATGAGCCATTTAGGAAGACCCAAAGGCGAAAAAAACCTGAAATACTCTCTTAGACCCGTTGCAATGCATTTAACCGACCTGCTTAGGAAACCTGTTTATTTTTCCGACGATTGCATTGGTTTTGATACAAGAAAAATAGTTAATGACCTGAATAACGGTGATGTTCTCCTTCTTGAGAATCTGCGGTTCTATAAAGAGGAAGAAGCCAATGATGAAAATTTTGCCTACGAGCTTGCCTCTTACGGTGATGTCTACATAAACGATGCATTTGGTACTGCGCACCGTGCCCACGCTTCAACCGTAGGAATTACAAAGTTTATAAATAAATGCGCGGCAGGTTATTTAATGCAAAAAGAGCTGGAGTATCTCTCAAAAGCCATATCGAATCCTGAGCATCCCTACGTTGCTATACTGGGGGGGAGCAAGATTTCAGGCAAGATAGACGTGATTAAAAATCTTCTTGGCAAAGCTGATAAAATTTTAATCGGAGGCGGCATGGTTTTTACTTTCTATAAAGCTATGGGCTATCAAATAGGCAAATCCCTGCTTGAGGAAGACAGAATCAGTTTAGCTAAAGAATTGTTACAGCAGGCAGGAAATAAGATAATGCTTCCTGTTGATATTGTTGCAGCCGATAAGTTTGAAAATGATTCAGCTTTTGCAGTTGTTTGGGGCAACGAAATGCCTGACGATAAAATAGGTATGGATATAGGTCCCGAAACAATAAAGCAGTTCAGGGATGAAATTCTGAAGGCTAAAACAGTTGTTTGGAACGGTCCGATTGGGGTTTTTGAAATGAATAATTTTGCAAAAGGCACAGTTGAAATAGCAATGGCACTGGCGGATGCGACAAAAAATGGAGCAGTAACTATTATTGGAGGCGGTGATTCTGCTGCCGCTATTGCAAAAGCGGGCCTGGAAAATAAAGTTAGCCACGTTTCAACCGGAGGGGGGGCGTCGCTTGAATTTCTTGAAGGCAAAAAGCTGCCGGGCGTTGAAGCCTTAACTAATAAATAATTGCCTTAACCGATAAATAAAGATAAATATAATCAATGGGTAAAAAGAAGAACAAAAAGCAAAAAAAATCTAAATTTCCAAAAAAGCCCTTGTTTTTAGACAGGAACGAATCTCAAACAGGTCCATGCCCCGATGTTTACAAGTTTTTAAAAAAAGTCGACCTGGACCATCTCTCATGGTATTCGCGTGATTTCCAAAAAGGAATTAAGTCCGCATTATCAAAAAGAATTGCGGATGACTTTGGCTTTGACGAGAAGCACGTTTTGCTCAGCTACGGAAGCGAAGATTTGCTCAAGCAGATTATTCACTGCTACGTTAACCCGGGTGACAAGGTTTTAATCCCGCGTGAGGCGTGGTGGTATTACAAAAAGGTCGCTTCTGAAAGGGGAGGTGCAAACGTCGAGTACCCGATGATAAAAGGTGTGCTTGAAGGCGTTCCGTATTACACGTATGATATCGACGTAATGATTGACATATATAAGCAGACAAATCCGAAAGTTGTTGTAATAGCATCGCCGAATAATCCAACCGGGAATAAAATTGAGCCGGAGGATTTG
>Ga0326597_10009759_pt1 | contig 12829 bp, 9 predicted proteins | sample RVTome_12_FD_203789 | JGI IMG/M metagenome (GOLD analysis project Ga0326597, IMG submission 203789) | Soil microbial communities from uranium-contaminated site in the Upper Colorado River Basin, Wyoming, United States - RVT100D185 | ecosystem: Environmental > Terrestrial > Soil > Contaminated >... | reverse complement strand
ATGCTCCACAGCGTATCGCCCCGGATCACCGTATAAGTATCGGGGGCGGTGTCCCGCAGGTCTTCGCTGCTGGCGGCGAGCGCGGGCGCGGCCGAAGTCAACAGCAAAATCAGCGATATAATTGCCTTACCCATGGAGCCCCCTTTAATTTCAGGCGTCTCAGCACAACATTACGTATTGGATTAAATTCTGCATCTACTTGATTAAATTGGCAAGCTTTTTATGGCACTATTGCACGTATTGAGGTATCCGGATCCCCGTCTGTACAAAGTCGCCGCCAAAGTAAGCCGCGTCGACGACGAAGTCCGCAAGCTAATCAAGGACATGGCCGAGACGATGTATGGTGCGCCGGGAATCGGTCTGGCGGCGACCCAGGTGGACGTCCATAAGTGCATTATCGTAATCGATATTTCCGACACGCGCGACCAACTGCGGGTGTTCATCAATCCCGAGATTGTCGAGAAAAGCGGCGAGGTCGAATGGGAAGAAGGCTGCCTGTCCGTGCCCGGGATCTACGAAAAGGTTCGGCGCGCCCAGCGCATCAAGGTGCGGGCGCTTGATGCCAACGGCGAGCGCTTCACGCTCGAGACCGAAGACCTGCTCGCGGTCTGCATTCAGCATGAGATGGAGCACCTCCAGGGAAGGGTCTTTGTCGAACACCTGTCGCGCCTCAAGCAACAGCGCGTTCTCGCCAAACTGAGAAAACAACTGCGGCAGGCGATGTGATCTCCATCGCGCGCAGCCGCGCGGGCGCGCCGTCTGCGCAGCGACCGTGCGAGCGGGAATGAACATCGTATTCGCCGGGACGCCGGAGTTTGCCGCGGTCGCACTCGGCGCGCTCATCCGCGCGGGGCATGAGGTGAAGCTGGTGTTGACCCAGCCTGACCGTGCAGCCGGGCGCGGTCGCCTGGTGCGGCCCTCGGCGGTCAAACGCCTGGCGGAGCGGCACGGGCTGGACGTGCTGCAGCCGACTTCGTTGAGTGCGAACAGCATCGTCGCAGCGATCGCGAAGCGGGAACCAGAGGCGCTCGTGGTTGCGGCATATGGCCTGATCGTCCCGAAGGCGGTGCTCGCCTTGCCGCGCCTGGGGGGCATCAACATTCACGCATCGCTGCTGCCGCGCTGGCGCGGCGCGGCGCCGATCCAGCGCGCCCTGATTGCCGGCGACACGACGACCGGGATCACGATCATGCAAATGGACGAGGGGCTGGATACCGGGCCGATCCTGAGCCAGGAAGCGATCCCGATTGAGGCCGAGGATACCGCGCAGACGCTGCACGACCGGCTGGCAATGCTGGGCGGGCGGCTGATCGTGGCGGCGCTTGCCGCGCCGCGCAGTTCGCGGCCGCAGGGCACGACGGGAATCACCTATGCCGCGAAACTCGACAAGCGCGAGGCGCGCATCGACTGGTCTGAAAGCGCGGAAGCGATCGAGCGCAAAGTGCGTGCCTTTGATCCGGAACCCGGCGCGTTCACGTTTTGCGCGGGGGCCATGCTGAAAGTCTGGCACGCCAACGTGGAGCGCGGTGTAAGCGGCGCGCCGGGAGAAGTATGCGCGAGCGGTGCGGAAGGCATGCTTGTCGCTTGCGGCAGCGATGCGCTGCGGCTCACCGAAATGCAGCGCGCGGGAGGAAAGCGGTTGCCGGCGCGGGCATTCCTCTCCGGATACGACATCGCGCGCGGCGCGCGCCTGGGGTAGGTATGGAGGAAGCGCAACGCCTCGCCAGCGCGACGGTCTGCCGCGTGCTCTCGGGACGCAGCCTCGACGCCGAGCTTGCCGCGATACGGCGGGCACACCCCGGATTGTCTGCGCAACAGCGCGCGGCCATTCAGGATCTCTCCTTCGGAACGCTGCGCTTTTTCGGATATCTCGACGCGCTGCTCGAAGCCCTCCTCGACAAGCCGCTTCGAGACGACAGCCTCGCGAGCCTGCTCCGGGTTGCGCTCTATCAGCTTGAATTCAGCCGGGCAGCCGAACACACCATCGTCGATCAAGCAGTGCGCGCGTGTACGCGGTCCGGTCGCGCTGCGGCGAAGGGGCTCGTCAACGCGGTGCTGCGTAATTTCCTGCGGCGGCGTGCGGAACTTAGCGCGCACGCGCGCCATTCCGACCTCGGGCGCTTTTCGTATCCCCGCTGGTGGATCGACAAACTGCGGCACCAATATCCGCAGCACTACGCCGCGATTCTCGACGCCGGTAACTTGCACCCGCCGCTTACACTGCGCGTCAATCGCCGTCGCTTGACGACGAGCGCCTATCTGGCGCAGCTCGCCGCGAATGGCATAGGCGCCCGGGCCGTCGGCGAGGTGGCGGTGCTGCTCGAACGCCCGCGCCCGGTGGCGGACCTCCCGGGCTTTGCCGAGGGCCTGGCGTCGGTACAGGACGCTGCGGCGCAATGCGCGGCGCCCCTGCTCGATCTTTGCCCGGGCCAGGCGGTGCTCGATGCGTGCGCAGCGCCCGGCGGCAAGACGGCGCACCTGCTGGAGCTCGCCGATGTCAGTCTCACGGCGCTTGACAGCGACGCCACAAGACTGGAGCGCGTCCGTGCCAACCTGACACGGCTCGGGCTTGCGGCGCGCGTCGTCCGCGGCGACGCCTGCGATCCCGGGGGCTGGTGGGACGGGCGCCGATTCGATCGTATTCTTGCCGACGTGCCGTGCTCGGCCTCGGGCGTGGTGCGACGCCACCCGGACATCAAGTGGTTGCGGCGCGCCGCGGACATCGCGCAATTCGCCCATGGCCAGGCACGCATGCTGGACGCGTTGTGGCAGTTGCTGGCGAGTGGTGGTAAATTGCTGTACGCGACGTGTTCGGTGTTCCACGAGGAAAACCAATTGCAGGTCGAACAGTTTGTGGACCGTCATCGCGACGCGCACTGCACGACACCGCCGGGGGCCGCTACCAATCCACAACAGCCCGCGGGCCAAATTCTTCCGGACGAACGGCATGACGGTTTCTTCTACGCGCTGCTGCAGAAGAACTAGCTGGATTGCAGCGCTTGTGGGGTTATGGTTGGCGCTCGTGTTGCCGCTCACCGCCCATGCCGACATCGACATCAAGAAAGCCAGCCTTGCCGTTTCCGAAGAGGCCTATGTGCTCGAGGCCGACTTTGCGATAACGCTCACGCCGGCGCTGGAAGATGTTCTCAGCAAAGGGGTCGCACTCTATTTTCTCCTCGAGTTCGAGCTGACCCGTCCGCGCTGGTACTGGTTCAACGACAGGATCACGGAAACGCAGCATCAATATCGGCTCTCTTACAATGCGCTGACGCGCCAATATCGCATCGGCGCCGGAAGCCTCTACCAGAACTTCGCCACAGTCGCGGACGCGCTCGAGGTCATGAGCCACGTACGCCGCCGCCATGAGATCGAGCCCGGCACGCTGAAGAAGGACACCGCCTATACCGCCGCGGTGCGCCTGCGTCTCGATACCTCGCAATTGCCCAAGCCATTTCATCTCACCGCGCTCGGGTCGCGCGAGTGGAACATCGCATCCGAGTGGCACCGCTGGACGGTGACGCCGTGACTTTAGCTTCCGTCAATCCCGCGCACGCGAGCAGTCGAACCAAGTACCTCCTGGTGCTTTGCGTCGGCCTCGGCGCGGTCGCGCTGTTTCTGCTCGCCACGGCGAGTGCGAGCACGACGCTGTTCGCCGAGCACTATACGATGTTGCTGCTGCTCAACGGGGGCGTCGCGCTCACGCTTGCCGCCCTCGTCGGCTATCAGCTGCTTACGCTCCGGCGCAAGCTGCGCGCGGGGGTCTTCGGCGCCAAGCTCACGTTGCGCCTGGTGCTGCTGTTTGCGCTCATGGCGCTGCTTCCGGGCGCCCTCATTTACGCGGTGTCGGTGCAGTTCCTCGCGAAGGGCATCGAATCGTGGTTCGAGGTGAAACTCGACCGGGCGCTCGAGGGCGGGCTCAACCTCGGCCGCAGCGCGCTCGACAACCTGCTCGGCGACCTTACGGCAAAGGCCGATACCATGGCGCTGGCGCTTTCCGTCCGCCCGCCGGCAGAGCACGTGGGCGCACTCAACGCACTGCGCGAGCAGGCGGGCGCACAGGAAGCGACGCTCTACACGCAGCGCGGCAAGATGATCGCGTTCTCCGGCAACGAGCGTGTCGGCCTGATGCCGGAGCCGCCGTCGGCGGAGGCCCTGCGCCAGATCCGCATGCAGCGCAACTACAGCGGCATCGAATCGCTTCCCGAGCGCGGCCTGTACCTGCGGGTGCTGACCCCGGTCAACGTGCTGTCCTTGGGCGAAGAAACGCGGGTGCTGCAGCTCGTGCAGCCCGTGCCGAAGCAGATTGCGCAGGACGCGGAAACGGTACAGACCGGATACCGCGAGTATCAGGAACAGACGCTCGCGCGCCGCGGGCTGAAACGCCTTTACGGCATCACGCTGACGCTCACGCTGCTGCTCGCGCTGCTGTCGGCGCTCGCGCTCGCGTTTCTGCTCTCCGACCGGCTCTCCGCGCCGCTCAACGTGCTGGTCGAGGGAACGCGCGCAGTGGCGCAGGGCGACTTCAGCCCGCGCGCGGCCGTTGCAAGCCGCGACGAGCTCGGCATGCTTACGCAGTCCTTCAACAGCATGACCGTGCAACTGGCCGAGGCGCGCGCGATGGCGGAGCGCAATCAGGCGCAACTCGCGCACGCCAAGGCCCACCTCGAGAGCATCCTCGCCAACCTCTCGGCAGGCGTGCTGGCATTCGATGATCGACTGCGGTTGCGTTCCGCCAACCCGAGCGCGGCCTATATTCTGGGAATCGACTGCACCCCGCTGCACGGTGTGCGGGTGCATCAGTGGGGCGAGCGCGATCCTTCGCTTGCCCCGCTGGGCGCCGAGATCGCCAGTGCTTTCGAGCGCGCCGGCGCCAAGGAATGGGAACAGCAGGTCGAGCGCAAGGCGAGGGGCGAGAGCCAGGTGCTGCTATTGCGCGGCACGCGCCTGCCGCAGGGCGCCGAAACGGGATCGGTGGTCGTCTTCGATGACATTACGCACCTGCTCGAGGCGCAACGGGCTGCGGCGTGGGCCGAGGTCGCGCGCCGCCTGGCGCACGAAATCAAGAATCCGCTCACGCCGATCCAGCTTTCCGCCGAGCGTCTTCAGGCGAAGCTTTCGAGCAAGCTTGCAGCGCCGGATGCGGACATGCTGGGACGATCGACACAGACCATCGTGAATCAGGTGGCCGCATTGAAACGCATGGTGGACGCCTTCAGTCAATATGCGCGCACGCCCGAACCCTCGATGCGCGAACTCGATCTCAACGCAGTGGTGCGTGAGGTGCTCACGCTGTACGAATCGCTCGGCTCGCGCATCCGACTCGAGCTCGGTCGCGAACTGCCCACGGTGATTGGCGATGCGGCGCAGTTGCGGCAGGTGATCCACAACCTGCTGCAAAACGCGCAGGATGCTCTGGCGGGCGTGGCGGCCCCGAGTATCATCGTGTCAACGGAAGCGAGCGAGGGGCACCTTCGGCTTTCCGTTACCGACAACGGCTGTGGTTTTCCGGAACACCTGATCGGCCGCGCGTTCGAACCCTACGTCACGACCAAGCCCGGCGGCACCGGCCTCGGTCTGGTCATCGTCAAGAAAATCATCGAAGAGCATGGCGGCGAGGTCGCCATCAGAAACGTTGCGCCGCACGGCGCGCGAGTGACGGTGTCCATGCCAACGGCCGCGTCGGCAAAGCGCGCCGCGCCGGAATCGGGCGCGCAGCTCAAAGTGTAAAATAGCGCAGAACTTATGCAACAGATCCTCGTAGTTGACGACGAAATCGGCATTCGCGAGCTGCTCTCGGAAATTCTGGCCGACGAGGGGTACGAGGTCCGGCTGGCGGAAAACGCGGGCGAGGCGCGCGCTTTCCGCAGCCGGGCGCGCCCCGATCTGGTGCTGCTCGATATCTGGATGCCGGATACCGACGGCATTACGTTGCTAAAGGAGTGGGCCAGTGCGGGATTGCTCACCATGCCGGTCGTGATGATGTCCGGGCACGGCACGATCGACACCGCGGTAGAGGCGACCCGCATCGGCGCTTACGACTTTCTGGAGAAACCGATCGCGCTGCAGAAGCTGCTTGCCACGGTCGGGCGCGCGTTGCGCCACGGCGGCGAACAGCCGCAACCGGGACTGTCGCTGGCGAGTCTCGGTCGCGGCCCCCTCATCATGGATCTCAAGCAGCGCCTGGAGCGCATTGCCAACCTGAGGACGCCGGTTCTGCTCGTCGCCGAGCCGGGTTCGGGAGTGGAGCTGGCGGCGCGTTTTCTGCACCCCCGCAATGCGCCCTGGATCGCGCCGGAGAGCACTTCTGGGCTCGCGCACGCGCCGCTCGATCTCCTCGGACAGGCGCGCGAAGGCACGCTGTTCCTGCAGGACATTGCGGAACTGAGCCGGGCCGAACAGAAAGGGTTGCTGTTGCTGCTGACGAAACTCGACCGCTACAACGCGCGCGTGATTTGCGGCGCGACGCGCGCGCTGCCCGACATGGCCGCGCAGGGCGCATTCGATGCGCGGCTGTATGCGGCGCTCGCCGTAACCACCATCCGGGTGCCGAGCCTGCGCGAGCACCGTGAAGACGTTCCCGATCTCGCGAATCTCGTGCTCTCCCGCATGGTCGAGGCCAAGGAGACGGCGCCGCGGCAAATCAGCACGGCGGCGCTGAATGCGCTCAGAAACTACGACTGGCCGGGGAATCTTGCGCAGCTGCAAAGCGTGGTGCAGACGCTGGCGTTGACCGCGCTTACCGATCAAATCACACTCGAGGACATCAATCGCGTACTGCCGCCGCCCGCCCTTGCGTCCTCGCCGCCCGCGGCATCCCATGGCCTGCCGTTCGACCTGCCGCTGCGGGATGCGCGCGATGCGTTCGAACGCGTATATTTCGAGCACCACATCGCGAAGGAAGGCGGCAACATCAGTCGCGTCGCCGATGCCGTCGGGCTTGAGCGCACGCACCTTTATCGCAAGCTGAAACAGCTGGGAATCCGGCTCAATCGCAAGGCCGAGGAGTAGGCCGCGAGTCGCGTGGCGAAGCGGGTATATAATTAGCACTTTTTTGCAGCCTCCGCTCCAGCAAGGAAGTCCAATGAATTCCCGTGCCGAACTCACCAACGCCATTCGTGCGCTGGCGATGGACGCGGTACAGCAGGCCAATTCCGGTCATCCCGGCATGCCGATGGGTATGGCGGAGGTCGCTGAAGTCTTGTGGAACCATCACCTGCGACACAACCCGGCGAATCCGGCATGGCCCGACCGCGATCGCTTCGTGCTCTCCAACGGTCATGGCTCGATGCTGCTCTACGCGCTGCTGCATCTCGCCGGCTATGCGTTGCCGCTGGCCGAACTCCAGCGCTTTCGCCAGCTGCACTCGAAGACGCCGGGTCACCCGGAATACGGCCTCGCGCCGGGCGTGGAGACTACCACCGGGCCGCTGGGGCAGGGCCTCGCCAATGCCGTCGGTATGGCGCTCGCCGAGCGCGTGCTTGCAGCGGAATTCAACCGCGACGGGTTTGACATCGTCGATCACCACACCTATGTGTTTTGCGGCGACGGCTGTTTGATGGAGGGCATCTCACACGAAGCGTGCTCGCTCGCCGGCACGCTGGGTCTGGGAAAGCTCATCGCGTTCTACGACGACAACGGCATTTCGATCGATTCCGACAAGGCCAACATCCGGAGCTGGTTTACCGACGATACGCCGCGGCGCTTCGCGGCCTACGGCTGGCACGTGGTTGCCGACGTGGACGGCCACGACTTTGCTGCGATCGAAGCCGCGGTGAGCGAAGCCCGGGCCGAAATCACGCGTCCCTCGCTCATCTGCTGCAAGACCATCATCGCCAAGGGTGCGCCTAAAAAAGCGAACACCGGCGCGGCCCACGGCGCGCCGCTCGGCGCGGCGGAAGTGGCCGCAACCCGCGCGAACATCGGCTGGAAACACCCCCCGTTTGAAGTGCCCGGGCACGTCTATGCCGGGTGGGATGCGCGCGCGCGTGGCGCCCGTCTCGAGGCGGCGTGGAACGGAAAATTTGCCGACTACACGCGGGCCCATCCCGGGTTGGCTGCCGAGTTCAGGCGGCGCATGGCGGGCGAGCTGCCTGCGGACTGGCCGGCGCTGCGCGATGCCGCGATCGCCAAGGCGAACGACAAGGCGGAAACCGTGGCAACGCGCAAGGCCTCGCAGAACGCGCTCGAAAGTTTTGCGCCCGCCCTGCCGGAGCTGCTCGGCGGCTCCGCGGACCTGGCGGGTTCGAACCTCACGCAGTGGTCGGGCTCGCAGCCGATCGGCCGGACGGGCGGCGGCAACTACATCTATTTTGGCGTGCGCGAGTTTGCGATGGCCGCGATGACGAGCGGGCTCAGCCTGCACGGCGGGCTCGTACCCTATTGCGCCACTTTTCTCACCTTCTCCGACTACGCCCGCAACGCGTTGCGCATGGCGGCGCTGATGAAGATCCGCGCGATTTTTGTCTTTACGCACGATTCGATCGGTCTCGGCGAGGACGGTCCGACCCACCAGGCGATCGAGCATGCCGCGACCTTGAGGCTTATCCCGAACATGGATGTATGGCGGCCCTGTGACACGGTTGAATCGGCGTATGCATGGGCGGCAGCGATCGAACGCAAGGACGGGCCGACCAGCCTCCTGCTCACGCGGCAGAACGCGCCGTTCCAGAAGCGCGGCGCTGAGGCGATCGCCGCAATCGCCCGCGGCGGCTACGTGCTGTCCGAGGCGGCCGGCGGTGCCCCGCGCTGCATCGTCATTGCGACCGGTTCCGAGGTGCAGCTCGCGCTCGACGCGCAGGAGACCCTGGCCGCCGAGGGCGTGCGGGTGCGGGTCGTGTCGCTGCCCGGCACCAGCGTATTTGACCGGCAGGACGCGGCATATCGCGAGCAAGTGCTGCCGCGTGGGGTGCCGCGCGTTGCGGTCGAAGCCGGCGTGACCGATTACTGGCGCAAATACGTCGGGCTCGAAGGGGCGGTAATCGGCATCGACCGCTTCGGCGAGTCGGCGCCGGCGGGCGAGCTATTCGAGTTTTTCGGCTTTACGGCCGAGCGCGTTGCCGCCGCAGTAAGAAGCGTGCTCTAACCCGCCGCCGTGCGCGGCGAGAACGGCGCGGGATGGGGTCGGTCATAGTTCAAGGAAACTCGGGGCCGGCATCGTAAAACCCACTTTTTCAGTATCCGGAGGACGTCGATGAGTATCAAAGTCGCCATCAACGGCTACGGCCGCATCGGCCGCAATATTCTGCGCGCCCATTACGAGAGCGGAAAAAAGCACGACATCCAGATCGTTGCGCTGAACGATCTGGGGAACGCCGAAACCAACGCGCACCTTACCCGCTATGACACGGCCCACGGCAAGTTTCCCGGCAAGGTCGAGGTCGAGGGCGAGTCCATGGTCGTCAACGGCGATCGCATCAAGGTGCTGGCGATGCGAAATCCGGCCGAGTTGCCGTGGGGAAATCTGGGCGTGGATGTGGTGCTCGAATGCACCGGGCTTTTTACCAGCAAGGAGAAGGCGTCCGCTCATTTGAAAGGCGGCGCCAGGAAAGTCATCATCTCGGCGCCGGGGGCAAAGGACGTCGATGCGACGATCGTTTATGGCGTCAACCACAACACGCTCAAGTCCGGCCACACCGTGATTTCCAACGCGTCATGCACCACCAACTGCCTCGCGCCGATGGTGAAGGTGTTGCACGACAGGATCGGTGTGGTACAGGGCCTCATGACTACGATACACGCCTATACGAATGACCAGGTGTTGACTGACGTCTACCACGAAGACCTGCGGCGCGCGCGCGCCGCGACGATGTCCATGATTCCCACCAAGACCGGCGCCGCCGCGGCCGTGGGCCTCGTGCTGCCGGAGCTGAACGGCAAGCTCGACGGCTTCGCGGTGCGCGTGCCGACCATCAACGTTTCGATTGTCGACTTTACCTTCACCGCCGCGCGGTCGACCACGGTCGACGACGTGAACGCCGCGATGAAGTCGGCGGCGGAAGGCGCATTGAAGGGCGTGCTCGAATACAGCACGGCGCCGCTGGTGTCGGTCGACTTCAATCACAATCCAGCGTCCAGCATTTTCGACGCCACGCTGACCAAGGTCACCGGCGGCACGCTGGTCAAAGCGCTCGCCTGGTATGACAACGAGTGGGGCTTCAGTAATCGTATGCTGGATGCGACGGTCGCGCTGATGAGCGCCAGGTGATATTTTGAAAGGCGGGCCCACGCGTTGCGGCGTAGGCTAACTTGCGCTGCGGTGCAAGTTAAGGCTGCATGAGCAGCCGTGCCGCAGCCGCAACGCGTGCGGTTTCAGCTCCATCCGCGCGATATGCACTCAAATGCGGCGAAGCCGAATCCGTTGATCTGTTTTTGACTCGCGACTATGCCCATTCTCAAAATGACCGACCTCGACCTGCGTCACCAGCGGGTGCTGATCCGTGAAGACTTCAATGTGCCCCTCAAGGATGGCGCGATCACCGATGACACCCGCATCCGCGCCGCGCTTCCCGGCATCAGGTACGCGCTGGCGCAACAGGCTCGCCTCATGCTGGTATCGCACCTCGGCCGGCCGAAGGAGGGCGCGCCCACCGCCGCCGACTCGCTCGCGCCGGTGGCCCGTCATCTCTCGGCCTTGCTCGGCATGGAGGTACCACTGAAGCGTGACTGGGTCGATGGCGTGACGGTCGAGCCGGGCCGGGCCGTGCTGCTGGAGAACTGCCGCTTCAACCCGGGGGAGAAGAAAAACGACGACGCGCTGGCACGCAAGATGGCCGGACTCTGCGAGGTCTACGTCAACGACGCCTTCGGCACCGCTCATCGCGCCGAAGCGACCACGCATGGCATCGCGAAGTATGCGGGCACGGCGTGCGCGGGGCCGCTCATGGCCGCCGAGATCGAGGCGCTGACGCGCGCGCTGGAAAAGCCGGCGCGGCCGCTGGTTGCCATCGTGGGCGGCGCCAAGGTTTCGACCAAGCTCACCATCCTTGCGGCGCTCGCCGAAAAAGTGGATCAACTCGTTGTCGGCGGCGGTATCGCCAACACGTTCCTCCTCGCGGCGGGCGGTAAAATCGGCAAGTCACTGGCTGAACCGGACCTCGCCGGTGAGGCGCGCCGAATCATCGAGAGCATCAAGGCAAGAGGCGGCACCGTGCCCGTGCCGGTCGATGTGGTGTGTGGGAAGGAGTTGTCCGCCGCAGCGCAGGCCGAGATCAAGTCGGCTGACGCCGTGGCCGATGACGATCTCATCCTCGACATCGGGCCGCGGAGCGCGCGCACGATTGCGGACATGATCGCCAGGGCCGGCACGGTCATATGGAACGGCCCGGTCGGCGTATTCGAAGTCGACCAGTTTGGCGCAGGCACGAAAACGCTCGCCCGCGCGATCGCCGCGTCGCCCGCGTTTTCTCTCGCCGGCGGCGGCGACACACTGGCGGCTGTCGCAAAGTACGGCATCGCCGACAAGCTCTCCTACATTTCGACCGGCGGCGGCGCCTTCCTCGAGTTTCTCGAGGGCAAAAAGCTCCCGGCAATTGAAATTCTCGAACAGCGCGCGGGCGGGGCTTGATGTACGATCGAGGATCGGGCGCCGGCGGATTGAGTTTGCCGCATACAGTCGCTAGACTGTTGCCCAAATCGCGATCTTCGATCCCGCTAACCGAATCCTGACCCGTTCCGTGCTCCGCCGCACCAAGATTGTCGCCACTCTCGGGCCCGCGTCCAGTGATCCCAAGGTGCTGGCGCGCATGATCGGCGCCGGTCTTGACGTCGTGCGCGTCAATTTTTCGCATGGCAGCGCGGCGGAACACCGCCGGCAGGTGGAGCTCGTGCGCGTGCTCGCGCGCAAGGCCGGCCGCGCGGTCGGGGTGCTGGTCGACCTGCAAGGGCCGAAGATCCGCATCGGCCGCTTCCGGGAGGGCAGAATCACGCTGGCTGCCGGCGCGCAATTTGTGCTCGATGCCGAATGCGCGCTCGGCGACCAGCAGCGCGTGGGTCTCGATTACAGAAATCTGCCCAACGACGTGCGGCCGGGGGACACGTTGCTGCTCGACGACGGGCGCATCGTGCTTGGCGTATCGTCGGTCAAGGCAGCGCGCATTACGTGCGTAGTGGAACAAGGCGGCGTGCTGTCCAATAACAAGGGCATCAACCGCAAGGGCGGCGGCTTGACGGCGCCGGCGTTGACCGAGAAGGACATGCAAGACATAAAGATCGCCGCCGAGCTCAAGGCGGATTTCCTCGGCGTATCGTTTCCGCGCTCGGGCGCGGACATGCAGTGGGCGCGCGACCTCATGGACAAGGCGGGAGGACGGGCGCTGATGGTCGCAAAAATAGAACGTGCCGAAGCAGTGCCGGCCCTGGAGGAGATCCTGACCGCATCGGACGCGATCATGGTGGCGCGCGGTGATCTCGCAGTCGAAGTGGGCGACGCGGCGGTACCCGCACTGCAAAAGCGCATGATCCGCCTGGCGCGCGAGAAGAACAAGATCACCATCACCGCGACCCAGATGATGGAGTCGATGATCAGCAATCCGATTCCGACGCGGGCCGAAGTATCGGACGTTGCGAACGCCGTTCTGGACGGCACCGACGCGGTGATGCTGTCGGCCGAAACCGCAACCGGCCAGTATCCCGCCGAGACCGTCGCCGCCATGGCGCGCGTTTGCGTCGAGGCGGAAAAGGAAGACACCTTCAGCACCGAACGGCGCTATACGAGCGCTCCGGCCGAGGTCGAGGAGGCGATCGCGCGGGCCACGGTATTCACCGCCCACAACCTTGACATCAAGGCAGTGGCGGCGATGACCCAGAGCGGCAAAACCGTCCTGCTGATGTC
>Ga0326597_10009757_pt1 | contig 12831 bp, 16 predicted proteins | sample RVTome_12_FD_203789 | JGI IMG/M metagenome (GOLD analysis project Ga0326597, IMG submission 203789) | Soil microbial communities from uranium-contaminated site in the Upper Colorado River Basin, Wyoming, United States - RVT100D185 | ecosystem: Environmental > Terrestrial > Soil > Contaminated >... | reverse complement strand
GGCTTTTACAAGACCCGCCTTGATGCCCTATTGCGAAAATTGGAAATAAAAAATTTGAGATTTACAGGGTGTGTGACCAATATTTGTATCCTTTACACGGCCTCGGATGCTGTTCTCAGGGGGTATGATGTTACGGTCAAGAAAAATTGTGTGGCGGGATTATCCCCCCAAACCCATCGGTTTTCCCTCCTACAAATGAAGGAGGTGCTGGGGGTCCATGTGGTGTGAGAAATATCAGTTTTGAAAGAAGGGAGTAAAAAGAGAACCTTCTCATGGAGAAGTCATTGTTTCATATAGCCAGTGAAAAAGAGATTAAAGAGGGAAAGGTGACCGATGTTTATTTCCTTCGAACCCTTGAAATCCTGAGGGCTAAGAAAGTAGACAAATGGGTTAAAGCTGAATTTATAGCCAAATCTCTCCCCGGAAATTGGGAGTGGGGCGTCCTGGCGGGAATTGAAGAGGCGGTTTCCCTTTGCAAAGGCATGAGGATACACCTTGAAACCATGAGGGAAGGGACCTTTTTCCGGCCTTACCAACCCGTTATGACCATTGAGGGGATGTATTCACAGTTTGTCCTTTATGAAACGGCTCTTTTGGGGTTAATCTGCCAGGCTTCTGGAATTGCCACTCAAGCGGCGCGATTTAGAAAATTGGTCAATCATCGCCCCATAATCAGCTTTGGCGCCAGAAGGATGCACCCGGGTCTTGCACCCATGATTGAACGTAACGCCTTTATGGGGGGATGCGATGGGGTGGCAGTGGTCCGCAGTGCAGAATTGCTTGGGCTCGAACCCTCAGGAACCATGCCTCATTCCCTGATTCTTATTTTTGGAGATACGGTGAAAGCGGTGGAGGCCTTTCATGAAGTCATTGATAAAAAAATAAAAAGAGTTGCCTTAATCGACACCTTGGCGGATGAGAAATTTGAAACCATACGGGTGGCGGAGGCTTTAGGGAAAGATTTGTTTGGGGTTCGTTTGGATACTCCAGGATCTCGACGAGGGGACTTTCCCCGAATTTTGGAAGAAGTACGGTGGGAGTTGGATCTAAGGGGGTTTAAAGATATAAAGCTTTTTGTGAGTGGGGGAATTGATGAAGCAAGCATTTCAGATCTAAACCCCTATGTGGATGCTTACGGAATTGGAACAGCAATCAGCAATGCCCCCGTGGTAGATTTTTCCATGGATATAATAGAAATTGAGGGAACACCATTTTGTAAGCGTGGGAAAATGGGAGGAGGAAAACAGGTGCTTCGCTGCAGAAAATGTCACCGCGATGAGATTAGGCCAATCCCCAAAAAAACCCAAAAGGGAAAAAAGAGCTGTTCCTGCGGGGGAGTTTTTGAAAACCTACTGGAGTCTATGATTCAGGATGGAGAAGTATTAAAATCTCTCCCCCACCCTAAGGAAATCAGGAAATATGTTCTAAAGCAACTGCCCAGTTTTCCTATTTGAAGGAGAAATTATATGAAGATCACAACCATTGAGCGGCATATTTTGGACCAGCAACGTAAGTTCCCGGAAGCATCTGGTGGATTTTCAGGTCTCTTATATGATGTTGCGCTAGCGGCAAAAATCATTTCAAAGGAGGTGAACCGGGCGGGCCTTGTAAATATTTTAGGAAGTACGGGAGATATTAATGTCCAGGGAGAGTTGGTTCAAAAGCTGGATCGGTTTGCCAATGAACTCTTTATCAACATATTAAAGCAAGGGGGAAAGGTTTGTGCCATTGCCTCTGAGGAGCATGAAAAGATTATTGAGGTTCATGATGAATATTTAATTGGGAATTATGCCATGAACCTGGATCCTTTGGATGGCTCCTCCAATATTGATGCAAACGTGAGTATCGGCACCATTTTTTCAATTCATCGGCGGATTAGCTCCGGAAAGGCAGGGGTGGAGAGGGATTGTCTTCAAAAAGGTGATAATCAGTTGGGTGCGGGGTATGTTATCTATGGTTCTTCCACTGTTTTAGTCTATTCCACCGGTCAGGGGGTTTTTGGGTTTACTTTGGACCCTACCGTTGGGGAATTTATTCTCTCCCATGACAGCATTCTGATTCCCAAGACCTGCAAGATTTATAGTGTAAATGAGGGAAATTTTGTTTATTGGGACCATGGAACACAGAGGTATATTCAATACCTGAAGGAAAAGGATCCAACGACAGGACGTCCTTTTTCCTCTCGATATGTGGGTTCCCTTGTTTCAGATTTTCATCGAAACCTTTTGTATGGGGGAATCTTTTTATATCCAGCAGATCATAAAGATCCCAAACTTCCTAAAGGGAAACTTCGGTTGCTTTTTGAAGCGGCTCCCATTGCCTTTATTGCGGAGCAGGCAGGAGGAGCCGCTTCAACCGGCCGAAAAAGAATTTTGGAAGTTGAACCCGAAGAATTACATCAACGGGTTCCGCTCATCGTTGGGAATACGGCTGAAGTTCGCCGCTATGAAGATTTTCTAAAACGGTATGGACCTACGGGTTAGGGGAAGCGTTTCTAGCTTCTTGTTTCTGCGTAATAGGAAGGACTCTCGTTTTTGATCCGAATTTGAAGGAGGGGAGATTCAAATTTCATGGGTTGAGGCTCTGGCGTTACGAAAAAATATCCGCACTGATAGTTCACATCCTTTAAATCCCGTTCATCAATCGGAAAAGCCCGGCATTGGCCTGGACGTTCGTTATATATGCCACAGCGAAAATGATCTTCATCTCCGATGAGAAACGGACACCGAAAGGGAAGCATACAGCATTTTCCACAACTGACGCATTCACCCGCCCGCTGCTTCTCTTGTTCCAGGATATAATCTTTTTGGGTGAGGCAGAGAAAAAATCGACGGATTTTATTCCCCACCCTGCTTAGAGGAGTAGCGGTGGCACTTTTCGTGATTTTATGAAGATAGCGTTTTTTCATGGAATTTAAAATTCAGGCAAAACGCTCTCTTTTTAACATAACCCCTTCTTCATTTCAAGGAAAAATTGACCCCTATTTAAAAATTTTCTCATGTCTTTCTTCAGGGTTTTTCAAATTGAATCTGATCAAAAAAACTTTCCGCAGATGTTTTGGTATCATCTGAATCAATCATCAGTGTAACCCCCCCTGCATCGGTGGGTTCTTCTCCGAATAATTTAATATAGTCATCATAAACATTTCGCCGCTCTGTTTGCCAGGTTCCTAAAAGGTCGGGCCCGCTTTGAAGAACGATATAACGGGTGTTCGAAGATTTTTGGCTTGGGACCTCCAAACCCTTAGGGGTTAAATTTTCCCAAATATACCCCACCATCCGGCTATTAATCGCCGCAGGAAATCGAGGAAAAACCACATAGACCTGGGCGGCTTGGTCATCGGTTTTTTTAGAGCGGACATCCCCTCCCTCGGGCAATTGAGTTACCTTCCAACGCCACGTCAAAATCGGATATTGTTTAAGGTCGATTGGGGCCTTTTTATATAACCCGAAGCTATTTTTTTCGCTTTTCAGGCGAAGAACATCGTTACCATCGGGGTCCCGAAGGACAAAAATGTCATAACCCCCAGTCCACCGTTTAACACTCCAGCCCAAAGGGATCCCATTTTCCTGCTGGTCCTGGGTGAAATGACCCCATACCAAAATTCCGGGGTTTTTCTGCGCATTTGAGACCGCTGGGTGGATAAAGATCAGGCCAATCGTCATAAAAAAGAAACTGAATATTCTCATTTGTACCCCTCCTTTTCACCAAATTCTCTGAATATATCAGATATTCTGGTTTTCTCCAAGGCTTAAAGCTACAATAAAATCAGTTGGTTGTATGTTAGTGGAATATGGGTAAAAAAATAAAATGGTTACCTCCTTGACATGGGGAATTTTTAATGCTATTTTTTTAATAAAAGTAACACGAAAAGATAAATAAAAAATTTTTTGTAGCACTTCTTGAAAGGAGCGTAAGGAGGGAAATGAGGAGGGAAAAAATATTTAGAGGATTTTTGGTTTTCCTTTTGTTTTTCCTTTTCTTTTATCCACAAGGGATTTTGGCCCAAGGGGAAAGCGAGGTTGAAAAGGAACTGAAGGAAATCAAGGAGAGGTTAAAAGAGTTGGAGCAGGAAAAAATTGAGGTGACTGATGAGGATGGTCATCGTCTTCATCCTGTTCGGAGTTTATATGGAGCCACGATTAGCGGGGGGCTGACGGCCATTTTGCAAGGGAGTTTGAATAATAAAGAAAGATTCGGTGGTGATCATTCGGAAGCGTCCATATCAGCCGATCTGATTCTTGAATATGGGTTTGGTGAAGAGAGTAACGTTTTATTTCGTTTGGATTGGGCCCCTGCGGATGGGTTAGGGAATCTTCCCCCCCTCTTGGTTAACCCCAATGGCAACCCTTCCGGTCCCAATGCCGATATTGAGGGCTTGACTACCCTTCATTTGGTGGAGGCCCGTTATGAGCACCGTTTACTAGATGAGGCGATTCTAATTGCTTTTGGGCAAATGGACCTAACTTCTTATTTTGATTCAAATCACTACGCTAATTCGGAGAGGGATCAGTTTTTGGCACAACAATTTGTTAACAACACCGCCATAGAATGGGGGGGAGATGAAAATTTCCTTGGCCCCGGTGTGGTTTTGGGTCTGAATTCTTCTGAAAGGGTTGGTGTTTTAGTGGGTTTTTTTGAGGGGGATGGTAATTATAAGGATTTTTTTGATAATCCCTTTCTCATCGGGCAACTGTCCATCCAGACCCAAACGGGGGGGCGGGATGGAAATGTGCGTTTATATGGGTGGGGGAGGTTAACCGATCATTGCAATAGTGCAAGCGATTTGTCGATTTTTTCGGATTGTACCTTAATCCTTCCCGCCGATCAGAATAAAAGACAGGATCAAAACACAGGGTTTGGTTTCAGCCTGGACCAACAGGTCTCTGGAGGGATTGGGGTTTGGTCCCGGTTTGGGTACCAAGACCCGGATGTTTCCCAATTTGAATTTGCCGTTAGCGGGGGAGCAGGATTTTCAGGTGAAATGATTGGGCGGCCTGATGATGAATTAGGGGTGGCTTATGGAGCCTCTTTCCCATCCGGCCCGTATGAACTGGCAACCGGGTTTAATGATGTGGAGCATTATGGGGAGCTGTATTACCGTATGGTTCCATTTGGAGATGGCCGACGTCCCGAAATTCAAATTTCTCCGGATATCCAGATAATTGCCAATCCAGGGGGAGACAGGTCAGTTGATCCGGTTTTTATTTGGGGGTTTCGGACACAAGTTAATTTTTAAAGGAGATAGAAAATGAAAATTTTTTTAACCCTTACCTTTGCAACCCTCCTTGTTTTTTCTTCAATTCAAGCATGGGGGGCGGGTCAGAGGTTAAAGGTTGTAACCACTGTCTCTCCGATTACCAATATCGTTTACAATGTGGGGGGGGAACTAATTGATTTACATGGAATCGTTCCTGAGGGAACCAACTCCCATACGTTTGAACCTGCCCCTTCCGATGTGAAGTACCTGGCGGAAGCCGACCTTCTAATCATGAATGGTCTCCATTTAGAGATTCCTACAGAAAAATTGATGAATTCTTCCAAGAAAAAGAGTGCCCAAATTCTAAAGTTGGGGGATCAGACCATTATCCGGAAGGAATGGGTGTTTGATTTCAGTTTTCCTGAAGAGGATGGTGCGCCTAACCCTCATTTGTGGCTTAATGTGGCCCATGCAATGAAATACGCTAAACTGACCCGGGATAAATTGATTGAAATGGACGTTCCTCATAGAGCCGATTACGAGGCCAATACGAGGAGGTTTCTTGCAAAGTTGGAAAGATTGGACCAAGCCATAATGGAAGCCATGAAAACGATCCCAGAAGGAAACCGGAAACTTCTAACCTATCATGATTCTTTCGCCTATTTTTGCCCCCGTTATGGGTGTACGGTGATTGGGGCCATTCAGCCTTCCAGCTTTTCTCAGCCTTCCCCCCGTGAAGTGGCCAGATTGATCGATCAAATCAGAAACGAAAAAATCCCCGCCATTTTTGGTTCAGAGGTTTTTCCAAGCAAGGTGTTGGATCAAATTGGAAATGAGGGTGGGGTAATGTTTATTGATACCCTTTCTGATGATGATCTTCCCGGAACCATGGATGACCCAAACCATTCCTATATTGGGATGATGCTTGGAAATATTGGAACAATGGTTAGAGCCTTGGGGGGAGACCCCTCCGCTTTGAAGGGCGTGGACGCTAAAAATGTGAATTAATCAGTCCATTGGGTGTTTGAAAGCCACGGAGGGATGTCCCTCCGTGGCTTTTTAATGAAATTCACCGCCGCTTGGGGCGGGGGATGCAGTGAATCTGTCATAGCGTGTCCTGTCACTCCGTTCAGGACAGGCCCTTCGACTAATCTCAGGAGAGTCTCCCCGAAACCATTGCCACCCCCCGCCTCCCCTCCCCCCATCAAGGGGGGAGGGATTAAGGGAGGGGGGAGCTTCATTTGTATTCCAGCAGGTTGACACGTTTAAACCGGTGTGTTACTTTATATTTTATAGGTAGCACTAACGGTGAATGAATAGTTAAAAGGTACTACTGGGAGAGGATGTTATTATGAAGAAAACCGTTCGTTTTGGCGTGTCTCTGGATCATCATCTGTTGGATGATTTTGATAAATGGATTGAGAAAAAAAACTATGTAAACCGCTCTGAAGCCATCCGGGATTTGATTCGTGATCATTTGGTGGAGCAGGAGTGGGATGAGAACAGGGAAACTGTTGGAACCGTTTCAATTGTTTATGCCCATGATGTTCGAGAATTGGTGGATACTTTAACAGACCTACAACACCAATACCATAAGCAGATTAAATCAGGCATGCATGTGCATCTGGATGAGCACAATTGTCTTGAGGTTTTGATCGTGAAAGGAAAAAGTGGTGAATTGCGAAAAATTGCAGATCGGTTGATCGGGACCCGCGGGGTGAAACACGGGAAATTAACAACTACTACCACGGGGAAGGGATTGGTTTAAAAATTTATGGAATACGTGGTTGACTTAAAAGGTGTGTCCTGTGCCTATGAACAAAAAGTGGTTTTTCGAAATCTCAACCTTCAATTGCCAGCGGGACAATTCGCTGGCGTGGTGGGACCCACCGGGTCGGGGAAAACCACTCTTTTAAAAGTCATTTTAGGGGTGGTTCAACCGGTTGAGGGATCTGTTTTAGTAGCTGGAAAAAAGGTTAATGGCAGAGGCGCCTTGCGTGTGGGCTATGTTCCTCAACTGGAGTCCGTGGATTGGAATTTTCCCGTAACCGTTGAACAGGTGGTTCTCATGGGAGCATTTAGGGAAATGAGTTATCTTCCCTGGGCAAGCCGGAAAGAGAAGGCTAAAGTTCAAGGTTTACTTGAACGTCTTGGTATAGGGGAGTGCGGCCAACGGCATATTAGAAATCTTTCCGGGGGACAACAGCAGCGTGTATTTTTAGCCCGGGCACTCATTAGCAAACCGCCACTTTTGATTTTAGATGAACCCACGGCTGGCGTGGATGTCAGTACACAACATGATGTTCTTCACCTTTTGGGGGAACTCAATAAGGACGGGGTGACGATTCTGATTACAACCCATGACCTCAATGCCGTGGCGGCTCACCTTCCTTGGGTCATTTGTTTTAACCAAGGCGTTGTGGCACAAGGAGACCCCGATCAGATATTTACCTCGGAAATTTTGAAAAAAACCTATAACGCGGAAATGGTGGTGATTAAACATGGGGGCTTTACCCTGATGGCCAATACCACACCCCTTTCCTTAAAAACCGGGAGCCATACCCACAAAACCCCCACTGTTGATTTTGATTAAAAATGGAATTTTTGCTGGAACCCTTAAAATATGAATTCTTCCGAAACGGATTAATTGCTGCCCCCATGGTGGGAGCGATCTGCGGTTTAATCGGGGTTTATATTGTACTGAGGGGAATGAGCTATATCGGCCATGGGCTTTCCCACGCCGCTTTTGGAGGCGCAGTAATCGGGTATGTGATTAACGTAAATTTTTATATTGGGGCAGGCCTTTGGGGCTTTTTGGCTGCACTCCTCATTAATCAGGTTGTAAAGCGGAATAAGATTGGAGCTGATGCAGCAATCGGAGTGGTTACCACGGCCAGCTTTGCCATTGGTGTTGCCCTTATCAGTAAGGCAGGCCGTTTTACACGTGATTTTGAAGCCGCGCTGTTTGGAAATATTCTGGGAGTGACTTCGGAGGATCTATTTGTCATCGCCGGCGTTGGTTTGATGTGTTTCCTGGTCCTGGGGGGGATGTTCAAACAACTTCTGTTTACCACCTTTGATAAAGAGTCCGCAAAGGTGTATGGCGTTCCCACTGAATGGGTGGACACCTGGTTTTCGCTTATTCTTGCAGCATCCATAATCGCTTCGATGCGGGTCATTGGAGTAACCATGATTGCCGCAGCCATTGTGATTCCCGCCATTACGGCTAGAATGTTAACGGATAGCTTTAACAAGATGGTTCTCCTTTCCACGGGGATTGGATCATTCACGGCGGTGTCCGGGATGTATCTGAGTTTTTACTTTGATGCCGCTTCCGGTGCAACCATTGTCTTATTTGCCGCGACGGTATTTTGTCTGATCCTATTTTATGATTTTTTGAGGAAATTGTCCGTTACCCGTGTCGCTTTGGAGGGGGTTCCTTTGATTGCCAACCACGAACATTCCCATATTCATGAAGGAAAGGTTCATTTTCATCCTCATACTTTAATTGAGCAGGAGGCCCACCACGATATTGAAACCTCCCCTGAGCATACCCATGAAGAAGGTCAACGACATGGGGGCCATACCCATTAAAGCTTTTATTTAGAGTCTCTTTCCCCTTTTGAATAAAACAGGTTTCCTTTAAAATTTTTTTATTTTATACTCTCTCTTTATTGGGATAAGTCCTGAATAAACAAACCAATTACCGAGTACTGATTCAAAAAAAATATTTTATTTTTAAAAATCAATAGGGTTGCTTGTAAACTTAAAGTAGGAGGAGAGGTTTTAAAATGAAACGGGTGGTGGTTCCTTTGGCCCCAGGATTTGAGGAGATTGAAGCTATTACCGTGATTGATATTCTCAGGAGGGCGGGGGTAGAGGTCATGGTTGCAGGTATTGTGGAAGGTGCGATAGAAGGAAGATGCGGAATTAAGGTTATTCCGGATGGGTCCATCGATCGGGTAAAAGCGGCTGATTTTGAAATGATTATTTTACCGGGTGGTGCAGGTGGAACAGAGCATTTAAAGAAAGACCCACGGGTCCTTCAGCTTTTAAAAGAAATGCAAAATTCGGGAAAGTATACCTCAGCCATTTGTGCCGCTCCCACGGTTCTTTCTGCGGCCGGAATGATAACCGGAAAAAAAATAACCAGCCACCCCACAGTGAAAAATTCTCTGACAGAGAGTTCTTACTCAGAAAATAGGGTGGTCATTGATGGAAACCTGGTTACCAGTCGCGCCCCGGGAACCGCCATGGAGTTTGCTTTTACCCTTGTTGAGCTTTTGGTGGGAAAAAAGAAGGCCAATGAGGTGAACCAAGGGGTCATGGCCAAAATATGAGGGTATTAATCCTGCGGTCCCTGAATCCGTTCAGGATCTGCAAGGTAGTTCATTAGGATTAACCGGCTTTTAATAGGATTTATTTTGATGACGGAAAGCGAGGCATTGTCGATTTGAAATCGCCGGGAGGGGTCTAGATCCATTTGGATAAAATGAGCCAAAATCGCCCGAATGGTATCCGCATGGGAGACCAGTAACAGGTTTGAAATACCCGCCTCCTGGATTATCCGCCAAATAGATTTGACCGCTCTGTTTTGAACTTCTGTGAGGGTTTCCCCTCCGGGGGGCCGTGTTATCGAAGGGGTGGTTTCAAATGCTTTTACGACCGGGTCTGAATCCATTTGATCCCAATATTTTCCTTCCCATTCCCCGACGCTGATCTCACAGAGCCCCTCATCTTCCTCAAATGGAAGACCTAACGCTTCGGAAATAATTTTGGCAGATTCCACCGTCCGAAGCATGGGACTGGAAACCATTTTTTCAATAGGCCAGGATTTTAGGGATAAAGCAAGGCGTTGAACCTGCTGGGAACCGGTCTCGTTAAGCGGGACAGGATGTCTTCCCATTATCCTTCTTTGGCGGTTCCAATCCGTTTGTCCATGTCTGACCAAATAGAGTATGGCCAATTTTCCTACTTGCCTCCATAGGGTAAAGTCCACTAACATTATGGCATGAATTGCATCGGTGGTCCAGATTTGAAAAACAAAAAGATCCTGTCCGATTCCCAAAAAAAAGTGTCTACTCTTTTTTTTGACGGTGCCGGAACCCTTTTTCATGTGAAAGGTTCTGTGGGACAGATTTATTCAGAGGTTGCCCGAAAGTATGAAATTAAATTATCTCCCGAAGTTTTAGAAACTGAATTTAAAAAAGCGTTCCGGTCTTCTCCTCCCATGGCCTTTCCTGGATTAAAGAAAAATTTGATTCATCATCGGGAAAAAGAATGGTGGAAAAACCTTGTGATCCGCGCTTTGAATGGAATGGTTTTTCCTCGATTTAATTCCTTTTTTGATGAACTTTTTGAACGGTTTCGGGGAAACTCTGGTTGGGTTCTTTTTTCTGAAACTCGGGGGGTTTTGAGAATTCTCAAAGACAAAGGGTACCACCTGGGAATTATTTCAAACTTTGATTCTAGAATTTATGACGTGTGCAGAGCTCTGGATATTGATTCCTTTTTCGATTCTATCACCATTTCCAGTGAAGTGGGGGCGGCAAAGCCGAATTCCAAGATTTTTCAGGTGGCATTATCGAAACATCAAGTAGAACCCGAGTGCGCCCTCCATGTTGGGGATAGCCCTGAAGAGGATATTGAGGGGGCGAGGTCTGTGGGAATTTTTCCTTTTTTAATTAATCGCTCGGGGTCTTTCTCTAAAACCGGGGAAAGTTCAAACCCAAAAACCAATGAACCCTTCTTTCAGGTCATTCACGATTTGAAAGGGGTTATATCATTTTTATCTCAGTAAAATGGGATCAAGTTAGAAAAGGGTTGGGGGATCATTTGCAAAAAGGTTTAAAAAACCTTTGAGGTGGTTGATGATGAAATCCGGTTTTTCATCTACGAGGGCTTTTGGTGTTCTATAACCATAGGTAACACCGCATGTGTGGGTTCCCGCAGCCCGGCCCGCCTGGATATCCTCAGGACTATCCCCTACCATGACGGCCTGTTCAGGTAGGACACTGAGTTTGTCCAAAACCCTCAAGATCCCAAGGGGGGAAAGTTTCCGCTTTCCCATGGTATCGGATCCCAGAACCATTTCAAAATGTTCCTTTAAATTAAAACCCTCCAGAAGGGAATGCAGCGGTTTTTCCCGTTTGTTGGAGACCACCGCTTTCTTCCGTGATCCAGAGCGTCTAAGGTTTCTCTTACCGAAGGGTAGAGGGTGGTATTGTCTAAAAGATGCTGGTCGTAGTGGGATCGATAAACTGAAGCCGCTTCCTGAAGGCACGGCAAATGAGAGGAAGGCAGAGCCTGCTCCATGAGATTTTTCATTCCATTTTGAATCATTCCAAAAATTTCCTGGTAAGAGAGGTGAGGAAGATTGAAATGGGTTAAGGAGACGTTTAAGGCATTGGCAACATCAATCCGGGGGTCAATGAGGGTCCCGTCCATATCGAAAATGACCAGTTTAATTTCTCCTAATTTCCTTGTTAGGAAATTAAATATAAACAACCCTTTGAGAATTGGCAACCCATGGACATTTATGGTATATTCAACCATTTAAAACCCGAAAAGGTGTTGCTTGGAAAAAAGGCTTACGGGAGCATTTTGTTTAATTAAGGGAAAGAGGGCCCTATGCCAGGCGTTTCCAAAAATATCGTTTTTTTTGATTTAGAAACCCAAAAAAGTGCCGATGAAGTGGGCGGTTGGGAAAACAAACATTTGATGAGAGTCTCGATTGGTGTGACATATAGTACACGCATAGGAGATTTTCAGGTTTTTGAAGAAGATGATGTGCAAGAACTCATTGAGGTGCTCAAAGAAGCGGATTTGGTCATCGGATATAACATTGTGGGTTTTGATTATCCGGTCTTAACCGGCTATTCGGATTTTGATTTTTCGAAACTGTCGACCTTCGATATTTTAGCCAATATTAAACAACGGCTTGGTTTTCGGTTGAAGCTTGAAAACGTGGCGCAGGCTACTTTAAATGCAGGAAAAATGGCAGATGGGTTGGCGGCCCTCCGTTGGTTTAAAGAAGGGGAATTTGCCAAAATTGCCCTATATTGCAAGGAAGATGTCAGAATTACAAAGGAAGTTTACGAATTCGGAAAGAAGAATCAATTTATTTTTTATTCGGATCGGGATAACCCCAAAAAACGTCTAGACGTTAACTGGCCCTAATGTTTCATGGTCAACCTGCCTAGGCGGTGGTCAATTAAAAACCCAGGAGCCATTACGGTGTCCCGCCCCGGCTGACCTAATTCCGGGAGCTCCTGGGTTCAGTGAACTGTTAGATTTCCGCAGGCGGCCTTCCTGCGCATTTTTTAGGCGGCAGGAAGTCGCCTAACGTTCAGCCACCTCACGGGTCGAACGGTCTGATTTCATTGGACCACCTCCTTTCTCGTGTTATTTAAATGCTAGCATAAAGGAATGAACTCGACAAGATAACCTTCAAGAAAATTTCAAATGGAGAAAATAAGTTTTCAGTTAATCCAAGAAAGGGACTTTAAATCCGGAGAAAACTCCAGGGGGGCCCCCCCCTCGGTGGAATGGATGTTGGTCCCTAGGCTCTAGTTCAAGAAGGACCAAAAGGCTGCCCAGTCTTACCTTAAAAACCTTCTGAAATTTTTTGC
>Ga0326597_10009756_pt1 | contig 12832 bp, 13 predicted proteins | sample RVTome_12_FD_203789 | JGI IMG/M metagenome (GOLD analysis project Ga0326597, IMG submission 203789) | Soil microbial communities from uranium-contaminated site in the Upper Colorado River Basin, Wyoming, United States - RVT100D185 | ecosystem: Environmental > Terrestrial > Soil > Contaminated >... | reverse complement strand
TAGCGCCCGAAGGAAATCCCCGGCTTGCCTTCCGCGTGCGCCGCGAGCACGATGGACCGGCTGATATTCTTAGCCAGCGTCTTCTGATAAATTCCGCGATATACGATTTCGACCGCAAACAGCCGCCCCATTGGGTTGTCTCCCCTCGCTATGAAATCTCGTCTCTTGCCGGTTTTTCGCTGTGGACTCCCGGAAACCAGCTAGTATACAACCAAAACGCGGAGTTTTCAACCGCCCGGGCCAAATTTCCCCGTGAAGAAGGGACGCCGTTTCTTTCCGGCAACTTGACGTGCCAAAATGGCGACTCATCTTCATGCCATGAGATAGCTAATTCTGCCCTGCGGCGGCGCCCGCCCGGCGGCTCAGCAAGTACCCGCGGATGAACGGATCGAGGTCGCCGTCCAATACGCGGTCGGTGTCGCCGACTTCAATGCGCGTGCGCACGTCCTTGATCAGGCGATAGGGATGGAGCACGTAGGAGCGGATCTGGCTGCCGAAGTCGATGCCCATCTTGGCGTCTTCCATTTTTCGCGACTCGGCGCGCTTCTTCTCAATCTCGGCTTCGTAGAGGCGGGCGCGGAGAATCTTCAGGGCGACGGCGCGGTTTTTGTGCTGCGAGCGCTCGTTCTGGCATTGCGCCACGATCCCGGTCGGGATATGCGTGATGCGCACGGCCGAGTCGGTGGTGTTGACGTGCTGACCGCCGGCGCCGGTCGAGCGGTACGTATCCACGCGCAGGTCCTCGTCCCGGATCTGGATATCAATTCTCTCGTCGATCTCCGGCAGCACGAAGACGCTGGCGAAGGAGGTGTGCCGCTTGTGATTGGCATCGAACGGCGAGAGGCGCACTAGGCGGTGGACGCCGATCTCGGACGTGAGCAGGCCGTAGGCGTACTCGCCGGTCACCGTGATCGTGACCGACTTGAAGCCGGTTTCCTCGCCCTCGGTGAATTCCACCACCTCGGCCTGGAAGCCCTGGCGCTCCGCCCAGCGCAGATACATGCGCAGCAGCATCTCGGCCCAGTCGCAGGCCTCTGTGCCGCCCGCTCCGGCGTGGATCGAAAGGATAGCGTTCGAGCGGTCGTTCTCACCGCCGAGCAGCGTCCGCGTCTCAATCTTCGACACTTCCTCCTGGAGTTTCGCCAAATGGCTGGTTAGGTCCGCGCCGACGTCCTCGCCCTCTTTGCCGAGCTCGAGCAGCACTTCGATGTCGGATTGCCCGCGGCCGAGCGCCTCGTCGGTCTCGATGACTTCTTGCAGCCGTTTGCGCGCTTGAAGGATTTTCTGGGAGGCGGCTTGGTCGTTCCAGAAATCGGGGTCGGCGATCTGCTTCTCTAGCTCGTCGAGCTCCCGTTGCTTGTGTGGGGCGTCAAAGAAAACTCCGCAGCTCGTGGATTTTCTCTTTCAACGGCTCGAACTCGCGTTCTTTTTCTTCAATCATAATGTTCTCTCCTGATCGTCAGAACCTCGTTACCGCAGGCCGGCGCGGTCCGTCCCCAACTGGAACGTGATCTCATCGACGCGTTCTTTCAAGGAAGTCGGAGGAAATCGTTCATCCAGCCTCAGCTCGAACCGCCCCGGCGTGCTCTGCACCCGAATGCTGCCGGCCACGGAAAGCTGCTTCAGGTATACATATTTCTTGCCGCTCAGGAACGTCCCCAGGGCCTCCAATCTGCCCGCAAAGTGGATTTCGGCGCCTTGCGCAATCACAACGGTAAGCGCGTCGCTGCGGTAGCGGCCATCGTTCCGGTCCGGGTTCAGTCTCACGCCGTCCTTCTCGTAAGGCCCCGGCCCTCCCCTCCAGTGTATCCGAATCGCTTGTAGCCCGGCCGCCGGAAGAATATAAGGCGCCTTCGCGGCGCCGCTCGGTCCCGGCAGCGGCCCGAGCACCATCAGGTCCTTCGCAATCTTGACCTGCGTCAAGCAGGAGTTCTCGTCGTAGGAAGGCCTCGTGCAGGTGGCCACGTATGCGGCGTCGAGCGGCGTATCGCTTTCGATGTACTCATAGACGAAATGCCAATCCTGCACGGCCAGCCGGGAGCCGTCTCCGTAGATGACGGCAAGCGTGCTCGGGGCGGCGTCCTGGGCTGCGAGTGGGTAAGGGACTGCCGCGAGGGTGATGGTCATAGCCAATAGGGCGGCGAAGGTCCTGATTGTCGTTCCTGACCACTGACTCTGTTCAGGCATCTTTCACCCCCTGTTGATTTTCCGTTCGCGGCCCCACGCCGCCAGCAATGCCACAACCGACACCAGGCATGCCAAGTACGCCAGCCAGTCGCCGTAGCGGGTGTAGAACGTCCTGCGGTTTTGAAAACCCCACCGGCCTGCCAGAACCCCGGGACGGTCCGGAGGGATTCCGCTCGTGATCTGCCCATCGGGTCGGATCACGACGGTGATGCCGGTGTTCGTCGTCCGCAGCAGATAGCGCGCGTTCTCGATGGCGCGCATACGGGCCATCAGCAGGTGCTGGTAGCGCGCCGCGGAGTTTCCGAACCAGCCGTCGTTCGAGATGTTGACCAGTACCTCGGCGCCTTCCTGGACGAACCGGCGGCTGAGCTCGGGAAAAATCGCCTCGTAGCAGATGATCGAGCTCACCCGCCCGCCCAGCGGCCCAGAGCTTCGATTCGCTGCTGCTCCGGGAGGCGCGCCTGCGGGCGGCGGGCCGCCCAGCACTTCCGTCACGACATAGCGGCTGCCGGAAACAAAATCCCCGGATTCGGCCGTCAGGCTTTCCGCGAATCCAAGCCACTGACTCCAGGGAATGTACTCCCCGAACGGCACCAAATGGATTTTATCATACTGAGCCAGAACCTCGCCCGAAGGCGCGAGCAGCACGTTGCTGTTGAGCGGCTGCGTACGGTTGGAGCCCGGAACGAAGGCCACGATCCCCGTCAGGAAGAAGCTGTTGGTCTGCCGCGCGATGCCCTCCATAAAAGGGCGCGTGAAGCCGTCATCGTAGAAGTAAAACGAAGCGGGCATCTCGGGCCAGATGACCAGCGCAGGCGGGTCCTGACGCCGGACCGCGTCCAAAGTCAGCAGTTCCAGGCGGTCGAACAGGGGCTTTTGCGCTTCGGGCGTCCAAGGGGAAAACGCGACTTCCTGCGGGATGTTGGTCTGCACCAGGAAGGCCTGTTGATCTTCGGGATAGGTTTCTTCGGTTGCTGTGAAGTGCAGCAACAGCGTCCCGGCCAGCAAGACCGCCAAATAGGCCGCGCTGGTCCTAGGTAAGGCTCGCGCGGCGAGCCGCTCGGCTGATCGTTCGGTGGATCGCTCGATCCAGAGCCATGCCCAGGCGACGTTGAACGAGATCAGCAGGAAGGAAAGCCCATACACGCCGGTCCAACTTGCCAAGCGCGCGATGCCGGGATAATCCGTCAGCGCGTAACCGAGCAGCAGCCACGGATAACCCGTGAACAGATGCGCGCGCGCCAGTTCGAGCGCGACCCAAAGAAACGGAACCGCGGCCGGCCCCCAGCGGCTCCGCCCCGGTCCCCGCCGACTTTGCCAAAGATATCCCGAAAGCCACGCAAAGCATCCCCAGTAGAGCGAAAGGATGAGGCACAGCAGGCTGAGCACGCCTCCGGCCGCGGCCACGCCCAGCCCGCCGAACTCGCGCATCACGGTGTAAATCCACGTGCTCGTCCCGGCAAAGAAAATGAAACCGGCCAGGCTCCCCCACAGGAAGCGCCGCCTCGCACGAGCTTCCCACGCCGCGACCAACACGAGCGGAGTCAGCGCAACCGCACTCAGCGGGTAGAGATCGAATTTGGGAAATGAGAAAACCAGCAGCAGGCCGGAAAGAACGGCCAGCGCGGGAGGCAAAGGGAAATGTGACAATCGATTCGGGGACATAAAAGGGTCGGAGTCGTGTCCTTTTTCAGAAAAAATGTTCTCCCGAAGCGGCGCGTCTCACCCGTAGATTGATATAAGCAAAGCGATAACGGAAAGGATCAGTGATGCTATAGAGAACCCAGTCGCAATGCGATACTTCCGGTTTTCGTCTCGTAAACTTGCCAACACCGAGGCCATATAGGGGAAATTGATGCAGTGCCGATCTCCGCCAACCCCCAGAGCAAAGAAATGAACGCGTGACCCATCATCATCCTGTCTGTAGCCGTACTTTTCTTCAAGATGGTAGTACAGTCTACCAAAGATGATATCTGGATCAACTTTCAGATCAACTGCAAGTGCCTTGACGTCGATCGGGACGTAAATTTTTGAGCTACGGTTCTTGTCTGTCTTGGAGTATGTCGTGAACGATTCGTAATAACGCTCGTAAATAGCGTCCAAAATCTGGATGTCGGTCGGCAAGGTCTTCATTCCGTCGGCTCGTCGTTGCCGCTCGATAATGCGCCAAGGCCACCGCGCGGCAGGGCTTTACCCAGCGATCTGGAATTCCACTTTGCGCGTTTCCGTTACGCGCCGGGACGCATCCAGAATTTCCATCGAGACCAGATCGCCCCGCTCGTCATAATCGAGGATGACGCCGGGTTTTCCCTCGTCACTCTCCGCGATGGCGGCGTTTTCCTTGAGGATGAAACTGAGGGTGTCGGTCCCTGGATCGTAGCTCACCTTCACGGTTGTCCCCTCCAATATTTTGAAATCTGCCCTGTTCGATAGACCGTCACCACGTGTGCCGGCTTTCGGTCGACATCGAGAAACACCCGAATCAGATATGCCTTGGCCGGCTCGCCCATCTGGACTCTCGATTGCAGAACAATGCGGCCAGGCCGCACATCGATTCGCTGTTCCGGTACATGCAATACCCTGCGAACCAACTCTTCGGTCAGCCCGCGTCGGTTCATTTCGAAAAGCGCGTGGCCGGTTAACACGTAATCTGCGACAGGTTCCGCGAATGGGTCGCTCATTAATAATACGCCAGGTAGTGGTCGACCTCCCAGGGATGAACGTGCATGGAGTAGTCGCGCCAGTGCGCCTGCTGGGCTTCGAGGAGATATTTGTAAATGATGGGGCCGAGCGTTTCCTGCATCAGCTTATCTTTTTTGAGGGCGTGAGTGGCCTCGCTCAGATCGTTGGGAAGCGGGTCGATGCTGAAGCGGGCGCGCTCGCGGGCGCTCATGCGGTAGATGTTCTTGCTGATCGGGGGGTTGGGATCGAGCTTTTCCTGAATGCCCTCCAGGCCTGCCCGCAACACCAGGGCAAACGCCAGGTAGGGATTGCAGGAAGGGTCGGGGCTGCGCAATTCGCAGCGGGTATACAGCCCCCGGTTCGGCGGCACGCGTACCAGCGGGTTGACGTTGCGCTCCGACCAGACCGAATGCGTCGGCGACTCAAATCCCGGCACGAGCCGTTTGTAGGAGTTGATCAGCGGATTGGTGACGGCCGAGAAGCCCCGCGCATGGCGCAGCAGGCCGGCAATAAAATACTCCCCCATGCTGCTCAGCCCGTATTTCCCCTTCGGATCATCAAAGACATTCTTCGCTCCCTTGCGAAGCTGGATGTGCAGGTGCATGCCGGAGCCGTCCTGGCCGAAGATCGGCTTCGGCATGAAGGTGGCGTGAAGCCCCTGGGTGGAGGCAACCGCCCGGGCGATCATCCGCAAGGTTGCGATCACGTCCGCCGTCTGCAGAGCCGGCGCTTCCTTGAGGTCGATCTCGTGCTGCCCCGCAGCGATCTCGTGGTGCCCGGCCTCGACGACAAACCCCGTGTTGCGGAGCTCCGAAACGATTCGGCGGCGGGTCTCTTCGCCTTTGTCCATCGGCACCAGATCGAAGTAGCTTCCGGGATCGGTAGTCCGGGTCGTGGGGCGCGAGCTGGCATCCTTCTGGAATAGGAAAAATTCAATTTCCGGGCCGATCAAAACGGTGTATCCTTTTTCGGCGAACAGATGCAGCACTTTTTTCAGGCGTGTCCGCGGACACCCCTCGAAGGGGCTATGGTCGAGATTTTCGATGTCGCAGATGAGGCGGGCGGTGCGGGTTTCGGCGGGACCTGGGGGCGAAATTCGAAGCGTTTCCAGATCGGGTTTCAACAGCAGCTCGGATTCGATGGTGCGGTGGAATCCTTCCAGGGCCGAACCGTCAAACGCCACGTCGCCGGTCAGTGCCCCCTCAAACCGGTTGGCCGGGATCTCCACCGTTTTGATCGAGCCCATGATGTCGGTGAACTGCAGCAGCAGGAACTCGACTTTTTCATCCAGAATTCGGGTCAGGGCGTCGGATTGATTCATGGGTTCGCCTTGCGCACACTGATTTTCGGGAAAGCTTCATCTGATACGCTATCACCTGGACTGCGAAAAGTAAAGAGCAAAAGCCGCAGATTTTATTTGCAAATGGGGATATAAGGCAAAATTTTGCCAGATATAAGCTTTTTTTCTGCAATTTATGCGAAATTCAATTGACACTTGTGCAAATGACCGCTAACGTATCTCGTGTTGGAAGTCTGTTTTGGATTGACCGGGGGAAATCCGGGCGACGCGACGGTGTGGGGTCTCAAGGCTGTAGCAACCCCCAACAGTGGCCGCCGTCCGAACGCCCCCCGGGAATGTTACTGGTTGGATAACGTATCGCCCAGGAGGATGAGAGAAGCCGTATGGCAAAGGCAAAGTGGAATGCAAACACAACTGTGTTAGGAGAGGCATCGCCGGCGGACGTGGTGGCGTTTGTCAAGGACCGGGGAATACAGATCGTGGACTTCAAATTCACGGACCTACCCGGCTCGTGGCAGCATTTTTCCATCATGGCGGATGAGCTGAGCGAGGAAGTGTTCGAGGAAGGCGCGGGCTTTGACGGCTCCAGTATCCGGGGGTTCATGGAGATTCATGAAAGCGACATGCTCCTGATGCCGGATCCGACGACGGCAATCGTCGACCCCGCTTTGGAAGTTCCCACGCTGAGCTTGATCTGCAACGTCAAGGACCCGGTTCTGGGCACCGCCTTTACGCGCGATCCCCGAAATGTGGCGCAGAAGGCGGAGGCTCATTTGGTCAAGTCCGGCATCGGCACGGTGAGTTATTGGGGCCCGGAGCTCGAGTTCTATATTTTTGATGACATTCGGTATGAGCAAACGCCCAATTCCTCCTTCCACCGGATCGACTCCGTTGAGGGAAGCTGGAACACCGGCAAGGATGAGGGGCCGAACCTCGGCTTCAAGCCGCGTTACAAGGAAGGGTATTTCCCCGCGCCACCGACCGACAGCTATCAGGATTTCCGGTCGCGGGCGGTCCTGAAAATGAAGGAGTGCGGCATCCAGGTCGAGATGCAGCATCATGAGGTCGGCACGGCAGGCCAGGCGGAGATTGACATGCGCTTCAACACCCTGACCCGCATGGCCGACCAAACCCAACTGTACAAGTACATTCTGAAGAACCACGCGCGGCAATGCGGCAAGACCATCACGTTCATGCCCAAGCCGCTCTTCATGGACAACGGCTCTGGGATGCACGTTCATCAGAGCATCTGGAAAGGCAAGAGCAACACGTTTTTTGACCGAGGTGGGTATGCGTCCTTGAGCCAAACCGCGCTCCATTACATCGGCGGCTTGCTCACCCACGCCCCGGCGTTGCTGGCGTTCTGCGCGCCCACCACCAACTCCTATCGCCGCCTGGTGCCCGGCTACGAGGCCCCCATCAACCTTGTCTACTCGCAACGGAACCGCAGCGCCTGCGTCCGGATTCCGGTGTATTCGAAGAGCGAGAAATCGAAGCGCCTCGAATTCCGTTGTCCCGATCCTTCCGCCAATGCGTATCTGGCTTTGGCGGCCATGCTGATGGCGGGACTCGACGGAATCAAGCGGAAGATCAAGCCGGGCGACCCGGTCGACCGGGATATCTATCACCTCGATGCGGCGGCGGCCGCCAAGGTGAAGCAGGTGCCGGGCTCGCTGGAGGAAGTTTTGAACGCTCTGGAAGCGGACCACGATTTCTTGCTCGACGGCAGCGTCTTTACCAAGGACTTGATCGAGATGTATATCGCCTACAAGCGGGAGAAGGAGGTGGATGCCATTCGGTTGCGCCCGCACCCGTATGAGTTCCATCTCTATTACGATATTTAATCGATCCTCCGGAGGCTCACACTTCAACCGAAAGGCGCCCCACCCGCCGGGGCAGGGCGCTTTTCCATTTTGCCTTCTTCAAGTGAGGCAGGCGCTAGGGAGCGGTCGCAAATGAAAAAATTGGAATGCATTATTAGACCCCATAAGCTCGAGGAAGTCCGGGAAGCTCTGGAACGCGTGGACGTTCACGGGATGACCGTGATTGAGGTTCGCGGGTTCGGGCGGCAGAAGGGCCACGTCGAGCATTATCGGGGTGTGGAGTACAAAGCCGAGTTTCAGCCCAAACTGAAGCTGGACATCCTGGTGCGGGATGATCAGGTGAACGACGTCACCAAGGTGATCCAGGAAACGGCCAAGACCGGCAAGTTCGGAGACGGCAAGATCTTCGTCAGCGACGTGAGCGACGTCCTCCGGATCCGGACCGGCGAGCATGGTGAGCAGGCACTCTAGGACTCCGAACCAACTTTCGCCTCTCCTGGGCGAAGCCGAGCGCGAACCGGGGAGGAGACTCTTCTATCTACTAGTTTCTCCTCCCCGGGGAACTCGGCTAGCTCCCGCCGCGCGGGTCCCTCCCGGGCAATGCCTGATATGGTTCGCTGGGGAGGATTTGTCAGGACCCGTGAATCCATAAATCTCCTTCTTCCGAAAAGGGCTTTCCTGGATTATCCTATAGAGGATGGTCGGAGGCCATGCCCATGGATGAAGGACAGCTCATCCCCGCTGGCGCAAACCTGGAAACGTGGTCGAAGGACCCGTGGGACAACGGCGTGCAGATCGACCGCCTGGAGGATATGCAGAGGCTCCAGGTGTGGACGCGCAACAGCCTCTATGAGATCACCGTCATTGACGGCCGCGGCGGCGAAGTCCTGCTGCGCGGCGGCCAGTTCTTCCCCGAGATGACTCCCGCGCACCTGGCCGGCGCCACGCTGGGCGGATCGTTCTGCCGCATGCGCGGCATCTACTGCGGCTTCCGCATGGAATTCGCCTCCGACGGCCGCCGCATCATCACCTCCCCGGTCCAGACCATCATCGTGTATACGCTCGACGGCGCCGCGCGCGCCGCTCTGTACGGCGAGTCCGGGGGCGAGTCCGAGGATTCCGCCCCGCCCGCCGACCTCACGCAGTGAAGGGCTGGTTCCGATTCCGGCCAGGTCGTCAATTGCGCGAAAGCGTCCCGTGTGACCCCGCGTCCTCCCTGTTTTTCGGCATCCTAAGGAGGAATGGCCCATTGCGGGCGAAACGCAGTAAGGCGATCTATTGTCCTACTGAGGCTCGGCGATCTCAATCTCGCGACGTTCGGATTCCAACTTTGCCTGACAAAACCGCCGAGGCGGGCATTGTAGTTCGGTCCAATCTTACTCGTGCTGTGCGGAAGTGGGCAAATGTCATCGCGCAACTGTCTCTTTCGAGATGTGCGCGCCAATTCAATCAGTGCCTCTTTTGGTTTGGGCAACGCTTCGACATTCTCAGGTATCTTCGCGACACTAATACCGAGAAAAGTTGCAACGCCTTGGCGATCAGCAAGAACCCAAGCTTCCGCTTCCTGAACCGCAACACGGATCAATAGATTGTGATGCTTTGGCTCCGCCAACCAATCAGCGATGAGAGCGGGCGGACAAGCGTATCGATCAAGGTCGGTTCCCACCAAGAATGGCACTCCCTTCGCGGCCCTGTTGAAGCCATTGATGTTTCGCTTGAGGTATCCATAGCCGCCGCGATTGTAGATCGTCCGGGTGGCATACTCATTTGGAATAGTCAGAAGTATCTTAAGTGCCAGCGACTCTGTTAGCTCGTCCTCGAACGCAAGGCTCAGGGGGATTAGGGACGCCATTCAAATAAATCCAGTTCTGTCATGTCACGGGGTACGGTCCGCGGCAGTGCCGCATCAGCGATACTTAGGCCACCTTCCAGCAAGTCTTTTATCTCAGTAATTGAGGAGGCCAACTCCACTCTTGTGCCTTCTTCGGAAGGCGTCAGCAGCAGTACTGCTTCGCCCCCTATCCCCTTATCAGAAAGCAGATCGGAGCTGTGAGTACTGATGATTATCTGGCGTTTTCTCTGCTTCTGTATCCTGTACATTAACGCAGGTAACTTTCGAATGATCCCGGAATTCAGTGAAAGCTCAGGTTCCTCTAGGAGTAGCATGGAGTCACTATCGAGGAGAGACCACAGCAGCCCTATGAGGCGCAGGGTGCCGTCTGAGAACTGGTCCTCCCTCTGCCTCGCCCCACGCCGGCGCCAATGCTGGTACACAGCTTGCAAATGAGGGATGCCCGCTTCGTCTTGAAAATACGCGAGTTCCGCCAACTGTGGCACCGCACCACGTAGAGCGCCCTCAATTTTCCCCAGTCGTGCCTTTCGCTTGCTGTCGGAAGTTCTGGCAACTCGCTCAAGAAAACTTTGGCCATAGGGATCTCCCGGAATCCCAGGTCCAGAGAAAGCTTCAGGGTGCCGCAGGAGTTGGGGAATCAAATGGAGGTAGCTCACCGAATCAAAAAAACGGACCAACTCTCTGAACTCAGCGTTCGAATTGATTTGTTCGAGATGGGTTTGCGTAAGACGAACAGGGTCCGCCTTGTCATTTGCATCGGGTCGGTTCAAAACTTCTACATCCCCCCTGGTGACCCTCTCATATGCCAATAATGGTTGCCGGAAACCTCGGGCTTCTTGTTTGATACCGATTGCATAAGTCCACTTTCTACCGTTGTCAGCGAGATGTGCCTCAAGCTCAACATCGGGGTACCGCCTTGCTGCGAGGCATCGCAGCTTCGAGATCCCTCCACGCGCAGTTACCGCATTCTGCAGACCCCCGCTAGGCTTCGCAATGTCTTTGAGAAAAACGAATACGTCGAGCAAATTGGATTTGCCGGAGGCGTTTGGCCCTACGACGAAAACTCTGGCGCTTAGTTCGACATCAACGGAAAGGAAGTTTCGCCAATTTTTCAGAATTAGTCTGGTTACAAGCATCGGCTGCCCTTGATGCAAAGTATCATAACGGCAATTAGCATTCTAACCTCCCGCAGTTCCTCATTCCCGGAAAGAGAGAATTGGGGACGTGTTCAAGGGCAGATGCTCAAGGGCGTCCACGCTCCTTGAGGAGGATATCTGCTCCGGGAAAAACGCGGTCACCAAGGATCTCCCGGCGCAGAGCCGCGAAGTTCGGCAGTACGGGGCGCTCGGAATGCGGCGTCGCCGGAACAATTTGGGAGATCACCCGGTCTCGCTGCCGCACCTCTGCCGTCTTGCCTGCCTGCACCCGCATATTTGCCTTAGGCATCCGGATACCTTCCGCCCCTCCCCGTCAGTCGTAATACTCCAGCCCCAGGTGGGTGATCAGATCCTCGCCCTGCAGGTGCCGCAGCGTGTTCTTGAGCTTCATGAGCTGGATGAAGAGGTCGTGCTCGGGGTAGACCGTCGGCGCGCACATGGGGCTCTTGAAATAGAACGACAGCCACTCCTGAATGCCGCGCATGCCGGAGCGTTTGGCGAGGTCGAGGAACATCACGAGGTCGAGCACGATGGGCGCGGCCAGGATGGAGTCGCGGCAGAGGAAGTCGATCTTGATCTGCATGGGGTAGCCGAGCCATCCGACGATGTCGATGTTGTCCCAGCCTTCTTTGTTGTCGCCGCGCGGCGGATAATAGTTGATGCGTACGACGTGGTGGAACCCCTTGTAGAGCTCCGGGTAGAGGTCCGGCTGCAGGATGTGCTCGAGCACCGACAGCTTGCTCTCTTCCTTGGTCTTGAAGGACTCCGGGTCGTCGAGCACCTCCCCGTCGCGGTTGCCGAGGATGTTCGTTGAGAACCAGCCGGAGAGGCCGATCAGGCGGGCTTTGAGGCCCGGGGCGATGATGGTTTTCATCAGCGTCTGGCCGGTCTTGAAGTCCTTGCCCGCGATGGGAACCGAGTTCTGACGCGCCAATTCGGAGAGGGCCGGAACATCCACGGTCAGGTTGGGGGCTCCGTTCGCGTAGGGAATGCCGAGCTTCAGCGCGGCGTAGGCATAGATCATGCTGGGGGCGATGGCGGGGTGATTCTCCTTGAGGCCGCACTCGAATTTCTCGAGCGTCTGGTGCACGTCCTGCGGCTGCATGAAGACTTCCGTCGAGCCGCACCAGACCATCACCAGGCGGGAGACGCCGGAGTCGGCGCGAAAGCGCTGGATGTCGTCGATCAGCATCTGAGCGAGCTCGGCCTTGTTCCGGCCGCGCTTGACGTGCGTGCCGTCGAGGCGCTTCACGTAATGGCGGTCAAAGACGGCCGGCATCGGCCGGACTCCCTCGAGGAAGCCGCGCAACTGCCCGAGCAGAGCCGGCTCCAGCACGCCGCCATGCATCGCGATGTCGTAGCAATTGTCGGGGCGGATGTCCCAGCCGGCAAAGACCAGGTCGTCCAGCGAAGCCAGCGGAACGAAGTCCCGGATCGCGGGAACGCGTTTGTCCGATCTCTTGCCGAGGCGGATGGTTCCCATCTGCGTGAGCGAGCCGATCGGCTTTCCGATGCCCCGGCGCACGGCCTCGACGCCGGCGATGAAGGTGGTCGCGACAGCCCCCATCCCGGGGAGCAGCACTCCCAGTTTTCCTTGCGGTTGTTCGATCGGTATTGCGGTACCCATTCGGTTGCGCCTTTCCTTTGCCTGCCGGATTCCCGCCAGAAGGCAAGCGCACCATCATGCGGGAAGAGGCGGGGTCTTGACAAGGGGTAGAGTTGTCCAATACAAGATGAGCCTGAAAGGAGTGTTCGTTTCCAGTGCAAGATGAGCCTGAAGTTTGGGAGGTGGCAATCCATGATGAGGCATGACCATTCACATGCAGAACAT
>Ga0326597_10009754_pt1 | contig 12833 bp, 12 predicted proteins | sample RVTome_12_FD_203789 | JGI IMG/M metagenome (GOLD analysis project Ga0326597, IMG submission 203789) | Soil microbial communities from uranium-contaminated site in the Upper Colorado River Basin, Wyoming, United States - RVT100D185 | ecosystem: Environmental > Terrestrial > Soil > Contaminated >... | reverse complement strand
CCCGGCCAGGCCGCGCATCAGGTCGGTGAGCCGGCCTTCCTTCCTGCCCAGGAACCGGACCCGCAGCGTCTCGAGCTCCGCAGGGCTCAGCGCCCCGGCGATCGCAGTTTCCGCTTCCGCTTCCAGACGCTCTATGGCCGCGATCAGTTCACTCGTTTCCATGCTCTCCGCTCTGCCGGCCGGGCGCTTGACGCCGGCGCGCCCGTCGGGCTGGCCCATGCCGAGGCTTGTGCGGGAGTCGGGACCGCCGTCGGAGCGGCGCTTGAGGCGGCCCGCACGGCGGGCCCCGGCGGCGGGCCGGGAACCCGGCCCGCCTGACGGTATCGTCAGCCCAGGCTCGCCTTGGCCTGCCGGACCAGCTCCGCGAACGCGGCGGCGTCCCGAACCGCGAGATCCGCCAGGACCTTGCGATTCACTTCCACCCCCGACTTGCGGAGCCCGTTCATGAACCGCGAGTAGTTGAGGTCATCATCGTGCTGCCGGACCGCCGCGTTGATCCGCGTGATCCAGAGCCGGCGGAACTCCCGCTTGCGCTGCTTGCGATCCCGATAGGCGTACACCCAGCCGCGCTCGACCGCGTTCTTCGCGATCCGCCACAGCTTGGAGCGACCGCCGAAGTAGCCGCGCGCGGCGCGAAGGTACTTCTTCTTCTTCTGGTGCCGGGCGACGGCATTCGTTGCGCGAGCCATGGTCAGCCTCCCAGCATGCGCTTGATGCGCTTCGCGTCACCGGGTGCGCACAGATCGGGCTTGCGCAGGCGACGCGTCCGCTTCGATGGCTTCTTCGTCAGAATGTGGCTCTTGAACGCGCGCCGCCTCTTCACCTTGCCCGAGGCGGTCACCTTGAAGCGCTTCGCCACGCTCTTGTTCGTCTTCATTTTCGGCATTCAAGCCTCCTCCCGGAGCCCCGCCCCGGTCATGACTTCCGCGGTCCCAGGACCATGGTCATGGTCCGGCCTTCCATCGAGGGCTCGACCTCGACGCGACCCACGTCGTTCAATTGCTCTGCCACCCGCTTCAGCACTTCGCGCCCGAGCTCCGGCAGGGCCAGCTGGCGACCCCGGAACATCATCGTCGCCTTGACCTTGTTCCCCTCCTCGAGGAACCGGCGGGCGTGGCGCAACTTGAATTCCAGGTCGTGGGCCTCGATGCCCGGCCTGAACTTCACTTCCTTCAGATGGATCTGGTGCTGCTTCTTCCGGGCCAGACGCGCCTTGCGGGCTTCCTCGTACTTGTACTTGCCGTAGTCCATGATCCGGACGACCGGCGGCCTGGCACTCGGCGCGACCTCGACGAGGTCCAGACCCGCGCCTTCAGCCGCAGCCAACGCATCCTCGATCGCCATGATCCCGAGTTGCGCACCTTCCGCCGAGATGACCCGGACCGGGCTGATGCGGATCTGCCGGTTGACGCGCGTCCGTCTTTCGGTCGATATAACGCAGCCTCCAGTCAAGTGGAAAAAGAAACGGGACTCGCCGCCGCAAGTCCCGCCACAAGAAAAAGCCGGCCCTTCACACTGCGCCCGAAGGGTCGCCTTCCCGTGTACCCGGCGGTGCCGACTCGCGGACCGAAGGGTGGGGCCGGCACCGGGCCGGCCCGCTTCCCGTATTTTGTGGTGGAAGCTAAGCCTCGGCCGCCTCCACTGTCAAGCTGGTGCGCCGCTCCCGGATCTCGGTGCGGATCTTCTCGATGAACGCCGGCCGGTCCAGCACTTCCTGCTTGCGGCCGGCGCCCCGCTGACGGACCGCGACCGTGTCGGCCTCCGCCTCGCGCTCGCCGACGACGGCCATGTAGGGAATCTTCTGGGTCTCGCCGTCCCGGATGCGGTACCCCAGCGTCTCGGCCCGCTCGTCGAGGCGCGAGCGGATACCGGCGCGGGAAAGGGCCGCGTTCAGCGCCGCGGCGCTCCCCAGCACGGTATCCGTGATGGGCAGGACGCGCACCTGCTCCGGTGCGAGCCAGAGGGGGAACGCGCCGGCGTAGTGCTCGATGAGCCCGCCGACGAACCGCTCCATGGAGCCCACGAGCACGCGGTGCAGCATGACCGGCCGGTGCCGGGCGTTGTCCTCGCCCACGTACTCGAGCTGGAAGCGGTCGGGCAGGTTGAAATCCAGCTGCACGGTGGGACCCTGCCATTTGCGACCGATGGCGTCGATGAGCTTGAAGTCGAGCTTCGGTCCGTAGAACGCCCCACCCCCCTCCTCGATCTCGTACGCCTGGCTCCGCTGCTCGAGGACGGCCGCCAGCATGGCCTCCGCCTCCTGCCACTGCTCGCGCGTGCCCAGCGCCTTGGCGGGCATGGTCGACAACTCGATGGTGTAGGGATACCCGAACGTCCGCAGCATCTCATCCACGAGGTCGAGCAGGCGGCCGATCTCGCCCGGCACCTGCGCGGGCGTGCAGAACACGTGCGCGTCGTCCTGCGTGAAGCCGCGCACGCGCAGCATCCCGTGCAGGACGCCGCTCCGCTCGTAGCGGTAGACGGTGCCGAACTCCGCGAAGCGCAGCGGCAGGTCGCGGTAGGACCGCTGGTGCGACTCGTAGATGGCGATGTGGCCGGGGCAGTTCATGGGCTTGGGCCGGTAGGCCGCGCCCTCCACTTCCATGGCCCCGAACATCCCGTCGGCGAAGTTTTCGAGATGCCCCGAGATCTCGAACAGCTTCTCGCTCATGATGTGCGGAGTGTACACCAGCTCGTAACCGTGCCGCAGGATGAGGTCGCGCTCGTAGTTCTCGATCTCGTTGCGCACGATGGCGCCGCGCGGGTGCCAGAGGATCAGGCCGGGCCCCACTCGCGGGTCCGTGGAGAAGAGGTCGAGCGCCTGGCCCAGCACCCGGTGGTCGCGCCGCTTCGATTCCTCGAGCCTGTGGAGATGCAGCGCCAGGTCGTCGGCCGTGAACCATGCCGTGCCGTAGATGCGCTGCAGCATCTGCCGCCGCTCGTCACCGCGCCAGTACGCGCCGGCCGTCGACAGCAGCCGGAAATGCTGCACGTACCTGGTCGACGGCACGTGGGGTCCGCGGCAGAGGTCCAGAAACGGTCCGTTCCGGTACACCGTGATGACCTCGTCCGGACCCAGCTCCTCCAGCCGCTCGAGCTTAAGCGGGTCGTCCGCGAACAGGGCCCGCGCTTCTTCCTTCGTGACGACCCGCCGTTCGAACGCATCATCGCGCGCCGCAACTTCCGCCATCACCGCCTCGATCCGCGCCAGCTCGTCCGGCGTGAACGGGTGGTCCACCTCGAAGTCGTAGTAGAACCCGTCCGCGATCGCCGGCCCGAACCCGATGCCCGCGCCCGGCCGCACCTCGCGCACCGCCGTCGCCAGCACGTGGGCCGCCGAATGACGCAGGACAACCGCCGCGGCCGGATCCCGCGCCGTCAGGATCTCGACGGCCGCATCGCGTTCGATCGGACGATCCAGCTCCACGATCGACCCGTTCACGCGCGCCGCCACCGCCGCGCGCGCCAGCCCGGGACCGATCGCCTGCGCAACCTTCCGCGCGCTGGCCGGCGCTTCCAGGGCCAGGACCTTGCCATCCGGCAGTGTGATGTTGACCATCCGTGCCATCCTTCGGATCAGGATCCGCCCCGCGGCCGCCAAAGAAGACGCGGCCCGCTCCGTTTCGGAGGAGGCCGCGTCTGACCACCAAGGGCCCGCGCCATCAATTCAGGCGCCTCGCCGACTCCCTCCGCACCGCGCGCACTTCGTCGCGGTCCTCGTCGTGCCCACCGTCGTTCGTCTCATGGCACCTCGAAAGTCGGTTCGCTGCCGAAAGATAGATCCGCTCCCCGAACCCGGTCAAGCACAGGGGCGGGGGGCCAGGGCCCCCCGCCCCACGAGCCAGGGTAAGAATCCTCCCTCACCCTCACCCTCACCCTCACCCTCTCCCCGTCGTTCGAAATACCTGCTCATGGAAGTCCGACGGCATTTCGCGCGACAGCAGAGGTTCGTTCACGCGGAAGTGGCAGTAGGAGCAGAAGCCTGAACGAGCGGGTGGTCCGAGGTCGGGCCGGGCGGGTGCGGCGCTGCCGGCTGTGCGGTAGGCCGCCGCCGCGTTGGAGAGCACTTCGCGGTAGAGCCGATCGGCAAGCTCGATGTTGTGATGGACGCCCGAACGCCCGAGCAGGTCGAAGAGCGTGTCGGCCCGCGCGAGCAGCAGACGCGTGGAATCGCTCGCGGCCTGTCCCAGGTCTGCCCGGGCGCGCGCCAGGAATCGGCCGACGATCTGGTGCCGTTGCGCCGCGCCCTGCCGCCACCAGGCCACGACCTGGTCGTATTGCGGAAGGTGGCAGCTGCCGCAGGATCCGGGCTGGCCGCGCAGGGGCGCGGCGGGCGCCGGCGCATCTCCGATCCGGACGTGGCACGAGCTGCACGTCAGCCCGCGCAGGAACTTGTGTGCGGGCGCGGCTTGCGCCGAGCCCGGCACGACACCCAGGAGGAGCGCCTGCTCCTCGACGTGAGCGGCGCCGTGGCAGGTGTTGCAGGTTGCCGGGTCCGGCCACGTGTGGGTGAGCGACACGGCATGCTCGGTGGCGTGGCAGTCGGCGCACTGCAGCAGCACGGCCGAGCTCATCGCGAGGATCCGGTGCGTGCCCGCGGTGTGGCACGCCACGCACGCCAGGCCCTCATGAGGTGGGTGCAGATCCGTGCCCATGCCTTGCGCCGTGATGGAATCGGCGTCGACGTGGCAGGTCTGGCACCGGCTCACCGAGACGTCAGTGGGCGGCGCCGCGACATCGTAGTGGCACCGGATGCAGGTGTTCTCGACCCAGGGCAGACCGCCGTGCGGGAGCGGCAGGCCCTGGCTGGTCAGGGCCACGTGCTGTGTCTGGGCGTGGCATTCCTGGCAGTCCTGGGCCTCCCGCCCGTCGATCTCCCGGATGTGGCATAGCGCGCAGCCATCCACCGACGCCGAAAGCGGCTCGCCCCCGCGAGCGTGGCTGTGGCAACCCGCGCAGGACGGCTTCACCACGGCGGTGTCCGCGTGGTTGCGGTGCGAGAACGTGACTGTCGCGAGCCGGACTTCGGCGGGTCCGCCATCCGGATGGCAGTCCGAGGCCAGGCAGGTCTGTCCGGGGACCGAGGCGAGCCCGCTGGCCGCGAGGCCGCCGTTGTGGCAGGCCACGCAGGCGAGGTCCGGGTGCTCGGGGTCGATGGCGCGCGGGCCGCTGGCGCAGCCCGCAGCCCAGAGCGCCGCCACGCAGGCCGCGGCGGCCCTCAGCAGAAGAAGACGCCCCATAGGATCAACCCCACGCACAGGACTCCGAGCCCCAACGCAAGGAACCCGAAGACCGTGCTCGCCAGCGAGGAACCGATGCCGGGCGGCGGCGCCTGCAGGTCCGGAACCGCGAGCGGGCTCGTCTGCTCTCCCGGAAGCGTCTTCAGCCGGTGCACCATCCCCGGATGCTCCTCTTCCAGGTACTCGGCGGTCGCCCTGCCGTGGAACATTACGGCATCGAGCGGGAACTTGTCCGGCCGGAAATGGACGTTGAAGAAATGGATGGTGAAGATGAAGCCGGTCGCCAGCAGCGCCTCCTCACCGTGGACGACCATGGCCACGTTGAAGACCCAGCCGGGCAGGAAGCCCGCGAAGAACTCGGGGAACCAGAGCAGGAGTCCGGACCCGCCGATGATCGCGACGCCCCAGAAGACGGCGAAGTAGTCGAATTTCTCCATGTAGCTGAAGCGGCCGAACCGGGGTTTCGGCCCGAGCCGGAAGAACCACCGGAACTGCTCGATGAAATCGCGGACATCGTGGGGTTGCGGCACGATCGAGTCCGGGCCCCAGAAGAGTCTGCGCCGGTCCGGCGTCCGTACCACCTTCACGATGATGAAGCCGATGTGCATCGCGAAATAGCCGAAGGTGATGACCGCGCCCACGCGGTGCAGCAGACCGGCCATCTCGACACCGCCCAGCAGATCCATGAGGGCCGGCGCCCATGTCGCGCAGCTGAAGCGGAGCGGCAGGCCGGTGTACGCGAGCAGGAAAAAGGAGATGATGACCGCCGCGTGCGTCCAGCGATGGTACCGGTTGAATCGCCAGAAGAACGGTCCCCGCCCTCGCTGTGCGGTATCGATCGGCGTGAGCGCGGGGGCTTCGAAACGCTCCTGCCCGGACGGTCGCGCCGGGCGATCAGGCATGCTGCCCTCCGTCGCCCGGGCTTCCGGGCTTCCTGCCGGCCAGCAACCGCGTCCACCAGAGGATCGTGTGCACGCCGAAAACGCTGAATACGCCCACGAGCAGGAGGTTCATGAAGAAGAACGTGTAGTAGACCACGCCGCTCCGTTCGCGGTCCCCGGGGTCGGGGTGGGAGTCGTAGGCGACGAAGGAAGCGCGGGCCTGAGTGTGACAGGCTCCGCACGTCAGCACGAGGTTCGCCTCGGCGATCGTCGACGCGGGACTCGTCGCCGGCAGGATGTCGTGGGACCCGTGGCAGGCGCTGCAGATGGCGACGATTTCCGAACCGAGGGCAGAAGCCTGTCCGTGGTACGTCTCCAGGTACCGTTCGGCCTCGTCCTCGTGGCAGGTCGAGCACCGTTCCACGATCACCGCGTTGAACGTGCGGTCCGAAAGGTACAGCATGTCGTGGCCACCGTGGCATCCCGTGCACGCGGCCGGCGGGTGACCCGCCTCCGCGTTGGCGGTGTGAGTCGTCCCTTCGAGCACGGCCCGGCCATGAGCGTCCGCGGGCCAGCCGCTCGTCTCCTCCTCATGGCAGGCCTTGCAGGTCTGGTACTGGTTCGCCGGCGCCACCCGGGCGGCCGGGTCGTCTACCCGCTTCGTGTCGTGGGCCGCGTGGCACCCCGCGCAGAGCACGGCCTGCGCGTGGGGGCTCGAGGGCGAGAGACGCGCCGACTCGTGGCATTCCGTACAGCGCGCGTTGGCACGTCCGGCCCCCGCTTCCTCCCCCAGCTCCGCGACCGTCATCACGCTGTGGATGCTGTGACACGAGGCGCAGCCGGCGGGCTCCGCGTTCGTGGTGTCGGCGTGAATGCTGTGACGCCATAGCGAGTCCTGCGGCTCGTGGCAGGACGCGCAGCCGCGCGTGGCCGTCCGCCCGCCGTGCGGCCAGCGGTCGAAGTTCGAGTGGCAGTCGCCGCAGTCCATGGCGGCGTGAGCGGAGTTGCGGACCTCTGCGCTCGTCACGAGCAGCCGTTGCGCCTCGACCAGCGAGCCGGACTGGGCGCGGAGGAATTCGAGCTCGCCGTGACACAGCTCGCAACCGATTCCCGACCGCGACTGCGCCGGTGCCGGCGCCGGCGTCGCGAGCAGTGCCGAGGCGCTGAGGAGTGCCGCGCCCACGAGGAGCCGGATCGACCGATCCGCCGCGTTGCCCGATGCCGGGCTCATTCGTCGAGTCCGAATTTCTTGAGGCGGTTCCGGATCTGATGCCGGCTCAGGCCCAGCAGCCTTCCTGCCCCGGTGCGGTTGCCCTCGGCGCGGCGCAGCGCCTCCACCAGAAGGCTCCGTTCGAGCTGCTCGATGTCGAAGCCCTCGGCGCCGAGCGTCGGGTAGGGCGTCGGCGGGCCGAGGGGGCTGCGGATCGCGGCCGGGAGCATCGCCTGGGTGATGACCGGCCCGTCCGCGAGCAGGACGGCGCGCTCCATCACGTTGCGCAGTTCCCTGACGTTGCCCGGCCACGTGTACCGCAACAGGATCTCCATCGCTTCCGGTGCGATCTCGCGGATCCGCTTGCCGAACTCCCGGTTGAACGTGCCGAGGAACGTCTTGGCCAGGGCCGGGATGTCCGATCTCCGCTCGCGCAACGACGGCGTACGGATGGGCAGGACCTTGAGCCGGTAGTAGAGGTCGTCCCGGAACGAACCGTCGCGCACGGCCGATTCGAGATCCCGGTTCGTCGCCGCCACCACCCGCACATCCACGGTCAGGTCTTTCGTCCCGCCTACCCGCCGGAACCTCTTGTCCTCGATGAACCGGAGCAGCTTGGCCTGGACCGCGGGCGAAAGCTCGCCGATCTCGTCGAGGAAGAGCGTACCGCCGTCCGCGATCTCCACCAGTCCGCGTTTCATGGTGCGGGCGTCCGTGAACGCCCCCTTCTCGTGCCCGAAAAGCTCCGACTCCATGAGCGTCTCGGCAAGCGCCGAGCACGTCACGTTCACGAAGGGGCCGCCCGCCCGAGGGCTCATCCTGTGGATCGCGCTCGCGATCACGCCCTTGCCCGTGCCCGTTTCACCTTCGATCAGGACCGTGGACGTGCCGGCCGGCGCGACCCGCTCGACCAGCGCCATCATTTCTTCCATGGCCGGGCTCGAGCCCACCACCGTGCCGTCCAGCGACGCCTTCTCGCGCAGCGCGCGCAGCTCCCGCTGCAGCGCGGTCCGCTCGAGCGTGGACACGAGCGTCGCTTCCAGCTTGTCCAGAGAGAACGGCTTCTCCAGATAGTCCCAGGCACCCTGACGGACCGCCGCCACAGCCGATTCCACCGTGGCGTGCGCGGTCATCATGATACAGGCCGTCTCGCCGTCCGCCACCAGCTCCACCAGCAGCTCGGGGCCCTCACCATCGGGCAGCTTGACATCGAGCAGAGCGACATCGGGCGTGAAGCGGTCGATCGCTGCGCGCGCCTCCCCGAGACTGCCCGCGGCCGTCACATCGTAGCCGCTCCGCTCGAGCCGCTCCGTCATGATCGTGCGGAGCAGCCGGTCATCATCCACGACCAGGATTCTCGCCGCGCCCACGCTAGCCTCCGTCGCCCACGGACCGGCCGGGCGGCAGGTGCACGTGAACCGTCGTGCCCGATCCCGGCTTGCTCTCGATCCGGATCGAACCGCCGTGCGCCGAGATGACGCGCACCACGAGCGGCAACCCCAGCCCCGTGCCGTGCGGCTTCGTCGAATAGAACGGCTTGAGCGCGTACTCCACGCGATCCTCCGGCATCCCGACACCCGTGTCGGAAACCGCGACCTCCACGCCGCCACCGGCACCGCGCCGCAGCCGCAGCGTCAGTCGTCCGCCCGCCGCCATCGCTTCCACCGCGTTCGCCATCAGGTTCTGGAACGCGTGCTCGAGCCGGCGCGCGTCACCCGTGATGGGGGGGACGTCCGCCGCATAGTCACGAATCACCTCGACGGTTTCCATGCCCGGGTAGCCGATCAGCGAGAACAGCGCAGAATCGAGCAGAGCCGGCACGTTCACCTCGACCGGCTGCACACCGACCGGCCGCGCCAGGGCGAAGAGGTCCTTCATCGTGCCCGTCAGGTGGTCCAGCTGCGTGTTCACCGCCTCCAGCACCTCCCGGCCCTGCAGGTCCAGCTCGTACTCCGACTGCAGCAGCTCGAGGGCCGTGCGGATCGACGCCAAGGGGCGCTTGAACTCGTGTGCCATCTCCGCGGCCATCTCACCGACGTGCGCGAGATTCTCCTTTTCCGCCAGCGCCCGGTCCTGCTCGGCCGCTCGCCGTTCCGCCGCCGCCTCGAACGCGATCAGCCTTGCGACCGACGTCTCCAGCGCGCCCAGCTCGCCCCGCTCCGGATACCCGTTCTCGCCCGCCGAACGACCCAGCATGCCCTCCACCCGCCGGATCGGAGCCACCACCTCCCGTTCCAGCATGGCCAGCAGTATCAGCCCGAGCGCGAGCGTCGAAGCGAGCAGCAGTCCGATGCCGAAGCTCGCGCCCCGGTCCAGCGCCTCGATGAACGGCGCCACCGAGAAGTTGATCTCGTACACCGCGCCCGCAGGCGTTTTCAGCGGCAGGAACATGCTGAGCCCGCGGCCGTCCTCCGTCTCGCGATCGAGCCCCTGCTCCGGTAGCTCGGCACTCCGCGGGACCCACACGCCCGGCCGGCGGTCGCCTTCCTCCGCGGGATCCGACGAGAGCAGCACGGTGCCGGACCCGTCGTAGACGCGCGCCGCGATCACGGTGGGGGACGAGATCAGCTGCCGGAGTTGCCGGCGTGCCTGGTCCCGTTGACCGAAGGCCAGCGCCGGCTCGAGAGCGCTGCGCGAGGAAAGGGCCATGACACGCGACTGCGCCCGCACCGAAGCGATCGCTTCACCGCGCCAGTACCGGAAGGAGAAGAAGGTCGCGGCGCCGAGCAGGAGGACGGCGCCACCCGCGAGCGTGATCGCGAGCTTGGAGCGGAGCGACAGGCCCCGGAGTTTCTCGATCCAGCTCCTCAACACCGGACTGCCGGCGTTCGGGGCGATGTTGTCGGATCGGCTACGGCACCACCCGGCTCCAGGTGGCTCGCGGCTTTCGTCAGACGCCTCATTTCCGGGACGCAGATGTCGCCGCCCCCGCAGCCGGACCGGCCGCGGGGGCGGCGACGACCGTTCAATGTCTCAACTTACAGCACGAGCGCCGCAAGGGCCACGTACGCGACCGCGTGCGCGAGCACCGCCGAGCCGAGACCGCGGAACCAGTAGATCACCGCGTACACCGCCGCCGGAACCGCCACCGCCGCCAGCACATACCCCGCTGCGCTCAGGGCCGTCGGGAATCCGGCCGCCGCCACGCCCGGCAGGTGGAACAGCGTCTCCACCACCATCACCGCGATCACCGCGATCAGAGCCGCCTCTTCACGGTGCAGCCGGTGCCACCGCAGCAGCAGCCACACCACCGCCGTCATCAGGCACAGCCGGAACACGACCTCGCCGAAGAACGCATGGCCGAGCGCCGCGGCCACCACGCCCAGGCCACCCGCCGGCACCACCTGCGTCCCCGCGAACGGCACCGCGATCAGACCCACAACCGCGCCCGCGGCCAGCGCCATCCCAAGGTCCAGCGCGCCGGTCCGGGTGCGGAACGCCAGCGCAGGCCGCTCGCCGGGGAGCTTCCGCAGCGCCACCAGCGAGGCGGTCACCACCGGGCCGACCAGCCACACCGAGATCGCCGCGGCCAGCAGGGTCGCGCCCACGGGCGTCAGATCGAGCCGCAGGCCCAGCAGCTCCGGCCGGTCCACGAGCAGGGACACGAGCAGCGCGGCGAACGTCACCGCCACGATCGTCGTGCCCGCCTTCCATTCAGGCCAGCGCGCGAACGAGGACTGCAGTCCTTTCCAGCCCTGTGCCGCCGCCCAGAACAGGATCGCGACACCCGCCACCCAGCCCGCTCCCGCGCCCACCATCGGCAGCACCCGCCCCGTGTACTGCGCGATCACCGTCATCGCGATCCAGTTGCTCACCAGCCACGCCACCGCCAGACCCGGGATCGCGTACACCGCCGCCAGAGCCAGGCGCTCGACCGCCTCCGGCTTCGTCACACCCTCGGGCCGGCCGAAGAACCCCAGCACCGCCCCGTGCACGAAGCCCAGCAGAGCGCCAATGACGAACAGGCCCGTCGACGTCAGCAACAGCGAGTGCGCGCTCATCCTCCCCGTCAGGGTTCCGATCGACACCGCCAGGCCGCCGAGACCGACACCGCCGCCCATCGCCCAGGACACCGCCACCTTGCCAGTCAGGCCGATTTCCCTCGGGATCCGCCGCGCCACCGATTCGGTCGTCCGTTCTTCGTTCCGGGCTCTCATCTCTTCCTCCTCGCTGGGGGCCTTGCTGCGGCCCCTTCCCCTTCGTTCCGACCTCCTCCTATTACAAGCTCGGTGCCGGACGCGGCTCGGCAGCTTCAACTTATTGTTCTATATACATTTAGATGTTCTGCCGAAGCAGGGTGCAGGAAGCGGGGTCGGGCCGAAACGCGCGATTTCGCGCACTCAGGCGCGCGATTTCGCGCACCGCCGGTCAACCGGCGGCTGGGGGATCAGCGGAGAGTGTCGCGGGCGAGCGCTTCCGGCCGGAGCACGTTGACGACGTACCAGGCGGCGGCGTCGATCTCGCGCAGGCTCAGGGTGGCGATGCCGAACGTCGGCATGCCGGTGGAGTGGCCGACGAAGATGTGGCGGCGGAGGGCGGCGACATCGCCGTCGTAGTCTGCGCCGGGCTCGGTGATGGAAGGCACGTCGAGGTTCCGGCTGCGGGCGTAGTCGGTGCCACCATCGCCCAAGGGGCCGTGACAGCGCCGGCAGGTGGAGGCGTAGACGATATTGCCGTCGATGGAGCGTGCCGAGTCGCTCTCCCACGCGATGGTGTCGAAGGAGATCCGGGCGAACAGGGTGTCGGCGGCCATGATTCTCTGTTCGCGGTCGGGGGGTGGGAAGTCGTGCTTCTGGCAGGCCGAGGCGATGAGCGCCAGGACGCAGGCGACGACCGGAGTCAGGTTCCCTGGACCTTGTCGGCGGTTCATCGGCGAGTCGAGTCCGGGGATCCGGGTCGCAGGAGGGAGGCGCCGGGCGCCACGTTCCGCACCCGTTCGAGCGCGGAGTCGGCGGCCGCGAGGTTGCCGAGCGCGTGCTGGGCCATGTAGATGCCGAACCAGGTGGCGGGGATCTCGGGGCCGGCCTCGGCGGCGGCCCGGTAGTGGCGCAGCGCTTCCCCGTAGTCGCCTGCGGTGTAGGCGGCATTGCCGCTGTCGATCTGGGCGACGACGGTGGGCGGATACGTTTCGCGTGCCCGGGTTGCGGCCTGGACGTCGACGGACTCCGTTGCCTGGTCAGCGGGCCGGCAGGCAGCGAGGGCGGCCATGGCGAGCAGCCCGCCCAGGCGGCGCGCGTTCTTCATCATCGGACGGCGTCCTCCCTCGAGGCTCCCCGCGCGGCGGGCGGCAGGAGCGGGTGGCAATCCACACAGGTCTGTCCGGGCCGGTGGTCCGCGAGATCCTGGTGGCATGACAGGCAGAGATTGCGGGAGCGGGCCGCCGCGTCGACCGGCGCCTCGCGGTGGCAGCCGGCGCCATCACAGCTGACGTGCGAGCGCATGTTGTGCGCTGTCGCCGGTGGCTTCTCGTGACAGGCCGTGCAGTTGTTGTCCGGGTCGTGG
>Ga0326597_10009753_pt1 | contig 12833 bp, 15 predicted proteins | sample RVTome_12_FD_203789 | JGI IMG/M metagenome (GOLD analysis project Ga0326597, IMG submission 203789) | Soil microbial communities from uranium-contaminated site in the Upper Colorado River Basin, Wyoming, United States - RVT100D185 | ecosystem: Environmental > Terrestrial > Soil > Contaminated >... | reverse complement strand
GCTTCCACCGTCATGGCTGAATGTTCGGCCCTTGCCGCATCGCGCAAGGTGCCAGCGATGGCGGCTGAGTGAAAGGGGGAGAGAGAATGAATATGCGAATATCGATAGCCCTTGCAGCGTCTTTCGTTCTTTTGGCGTCGTGCGCTTCGGACATCATGCAGGCCTATGTCGGCAAGTCGATTTCGGAGCCAATGATGGACTATGGGCGCCCAACAGATGTTTTTGAACTGGGTGGCGACAGGCGTGCGTTTCAATGGATGATGACGTCATCAGGCGCGTTCCCGATGACGACTCCTAGCTACGGGACAATCTATGGCTCGGGAGGTTGGGCAACCGTGACGACGACCTCCACCACTTACGTGCCCTACTCTCAAACGTGTGCCTACACGTTGACGGCAAAGCGTTCTGGTGACGACTGGATCGTAGATGGGTTTAGAAAACCAACTCTGGCCTGCGAGTAAACCCATGCAGAACGGCCCCCTCCGCGCGCTTCCCCTGACCGCCCTTCTGGCCGGGCTGGCGGCTTGCGGCGCCGAGGCGGTGGCGCCTGATGCCACGGCGCGCCCGGTCTATGGCGGGGTCGAGACGCGGCTGCTGGAGGGCGATCTGGTGGGGTTCAGCGTTGTGGTTTCGGGTTCTGCGGCGGGCGAAAACGATGTGGTCGCCTATGCGACCTGTGCGGCGGCGCAATACACGCTGATCCGTGGCTATGGGTTCGCGCGGCATGTTCGCACGAATGTATCTGAAACAGGTGGCGTCTGGCGGGCAGATGCAGTTTACACCATTTCGCCCGCGCTGCCCCGCGGCTTGCGGACCATCGACGCGGAAGTGACGGTGGCCGATTGCGCGGATCAGGCAATACCGACGGTCTGAGGGACAGGACATGGCAGAATTTTTCGCAACACCGTTTGGAACGCTCCTCCTGATCCTGGCGCAGGGGCTGGCGGTCATTGCCTATGTGATGATCGGTCTGGTGTTCCTGGTCTATTATGACCGCAAGGTCTGGGGCGCGGTGCAAATGCGGCGCGGCCCGAATGTGGTGGGCCCGTTCGGGGTGCTGCAATCCTTTGCCGACGCCTTCAAATACGTGTTCAAGGAAATCGTCATTCCCGCCGGCGCCGACAAGTTCGTCTATTTTCTGGCGCCCCTGCTGTCGATGTGCCTGGCGATCTTCGCCTATGTGGTGATCCCGTTCGACGATGGCTGGGTGATGGCCGATCTGAACGTGGCGATCCTGTTCATCTTTGCCATCTCGTCGATGGGCGTTTACGGCATCATCATGGGCGGCTGGGCCTCGAATTCGAAATACCCGTTCCTGTCCAGCCTGCGTTCGGCGGCGCAGATGATTTCCTATGAGGTCTCGTTGGGGCTGATCATCATCGGGGTGATCATCTCTACCGGCAGCATGAACCTGTCGGAAATCGTGCGCGCGCAGCAAGGGTCATACGGCTTTTTCAACTGGTACTGGCTGCCGCATCTGCCGATGGTCTATCTGTTCTTCGTCTCGGCGCTGGCCGAAACCAACCGCCCGCCGTTCGATCTGGTCGAGGCGGAATCGGAACTGGTCGCCGGCTACATGATCGAATATTCGTCAACGCCGTATCTGCTGTTCATGGCGGCGGAATACATCGCCATGTTCCTGATGTGCGCGCTGATCGCGATCCTGTTCTTCGGCGGCTGGCTGAGCCCGATCCCCGGCATCGCCGACGGCTGGTGGTGGATGGTCGGCAAGATGTGGTTCTTCTTCTTCTTCTTCGCCATGGCCAAGGCGCTGGTGCCGCGCTACCGCTACGACCAGCTGATGCGGATCGGCTGGAAAGTGTTCCTGCCGATGAGCCTGGGCTGGGTGGTGCTGGTGGCGTTTCTGGCTAAGTTTGAAGTGCTTGGCGGGCTTTGGGCACGCTATGCGGTGGGGGGCTGAAATGGGTTTGTTGGAGGTTGCGCAAGCTATTCTCAATCTCGAAGAGTTGGAACGCTGTGTGATGGCTGAAGAGCTCATGGACCGTGCTGGGACGGAGCACTTCACCTTGGTCGGCACCGATGAGACTATCACTATCGAGGAAGTTGCAGGCGGCCTACTGATATGGGCGGAGCATGTGCAGCAGAACTCGGAGGAGGGCTGAACATGGCATTCGACTACGTAAGCGCAACCAAATACTTCCTGCTGTTCGACATCCTCAAAGGCTTTGGCCTTGGCATGAAGTATTTCTTCGGGCCCAAGGACACGCTGAACTATCCGCATGAAAAGGGCCCGCTGTCGCCCCGCTTTCGCGGCGAACACGCGCTGCGCCGCTACCCCAATGGCGAGGAACGCTGCATCGCGTGCAAGCTGTGCGAGGCGATCTGCCCGGCACAGGCGATCACCATCGACGCGGAACCGCGCGAAGACGGCAGCCGCCGCACCACGCGCTATGATATCGACATGACGAAATGTATCTACTGCGGCTTTTGCCAGGAGGCCTGCCCGGTCGATGCCATCGTCGAGGGGCCGAACTTCGAATACGCGACCGAAACCCGCGAAGAGCTGTTTTACGACAAGCAAAAGCTCTTGGCCAACGGCGACCGCTGGGAAGTGGCCATTGCGCGCAACCTCGAAATGGACGCCCCCTACAGATGACCGACGAATTCGCAAAACTTTTCAAGCAGATGCTGGAGCAGGGCCAGGAAATGGCGCGCACCTTTCCGGGGCTGGAATCCTTTGCCCCCGGCAGTTTCGAGAAGCTGTTTCCGACGATGTCGAAAGACATGATGGAAATGTGGTTCGGGCGCACCTTCAACCGCGAAGGGCTGGACGCGAAAACCCGGCTGCTGGTCACCGTCGCGGCCCTGACCGTGCTGGGGGCGCAGGCCGAACCGCAATTGCGGCTGACCATCCGCCACGCGCTGCAGGCGGGCGCGACGCAGCGCGAGATTGCGGAAGTGATCTTTCAGATGAGCATGTTCGGCGGCGTGCCCGCCATGACCAAGGCGTTGGAGATTGCCCAAGGCGTCTTTGGCGAAGCGGAGGATAACGCATGACGGTGTTTGCTATTGCCTTTTACCTCTTCGCCATCGCGGCGGTGGTGGCCGGGTTCATGGTGGTGATCGCGCGCAACCCGGTGCATTCGGTGCTGTGGCTGATTTTGGCCTTCGTTTCGTCGGCAGGGCTTTTCGTGCTGCTGGGGGCCGAGTTCGTGGCGATGCTGCTGATCATCGTTTACGTCGGCGCGGTGATGGTGCTGTTCCTGTTCGTGGTGATGATGCTCGACGTCGATTTTGCCGAGCTGAAGGGCGAACTGGCGCGCTACATGCCGCTTGGCCTGCTGATCGGCGTGATCATGCTGCTGCAGCTTGGCATGGCCTTCGGCAGCTGGCGGGCGGCCGACGGCGCCGGCGCGCTGCACATGGCGCCGACCCCCGACGGGCTGAGCAATACCGCGGCTTTGGGGATGCTGCTTTACGACCAGTATCTTTATCTGTTCCAGGCGGCGGGGCTGATTTTGTTGGTGGCGATGATCGGCGCGATCCTGCTGACCATGCGTCACCGCCCGAACGTCAAGCGTCAGGATGTGCTGACGCAGATGTATCGCGACCCGGCCAAGCAGATGCACCTGAAGGACGTGAAACCGGGGCAGGGCATCTGACGCCTGACCCGGCAACAAAAGAACGACAGCGGGCACGCGCCCGGAGGGACGAAAATGATCGGACTGACACATTACCTGGGCGTTGCCGCCGCATTATTCGTGATCGGCATCTTCGGCATCTTCGTGAACCGCAAGAACGTCATCGTCATCATGATGTCGATCGAATTGATGCTGCTGGCGGTGAACATCAACCTGGTGGCCTTTTCGGCCTATCTGAACGATCTGGTCGGGCAGGTGTTCGCGATGTTCATTCTGACCGTCGCCGCCGCCGAGGCGGCGATCGGCCTGGCGATCCTGGTGGTGTTCTTCCGCAACCGCGGCAGCATCGACGTCGAAGACGTCAATGTGATGAAAGGGTAAGGGCAAATGGAACAGATCATTCTTTTTGCTCCTCTGGTGGGGGCCATCATCGGCGGCTTCGGCTGGCGGATGATCGGCGAGGCCGGCGCGCTGGCGCTGACCACGGGGCTGTTGTTCCTGTCGCTGGTGCTGTCGTGGGTGGTGTTTCTGACTCATGACGGGGTTACCCAGCACATCCACATTCTGGATTTCATCACTTCGGGCGAATTGCAGACCGCCTGGTCGATCCGGCTTGACCGGCTGACCGCGATCATGCTGATCGTGGTGACCACGGTTTCGGCGCTGGTGCACCTTTATTCCTGGGGCTACATGGCGCATGACGCCAACTGGAACGAGGATCAGCCCTATAAAGCGCGGTTCTTCGCCTACCTGTCGTTCTTTACCTTCGCGATGCTGGCGCTGGTGACCGCCGACAACCTTGTGCAAATGTTCTTCGGCTGGGAAGGCGTGGGGGTCGCCTCGTATCTGCTGATCGGGTTCTATTACAAGAAACCCTCGGCCAATGCCGCGGCGATCAAGGCGTTCGTGGTCAACCGGGTCGGCGACTTCGGCTTTGCCATCGGCATTTTCGCGCTGTTCTTCCTGACCCGCTCGACCGACATGGATGCGGTCTTTGCCGCCGCCCCGGCACTGGCCGAAACCGAGATCGGCTTTCTGTGGACGCATTGGAACGCCGCCAACCTGATCGGTGTGTTCCTGTTCATCGGCGCCATGGGAAAATCGGCGCAATTGTTCCTGCACACCTGGCTGCCCGACGCGATGGAAGGCCCGACCCCGGTTTCGGCGCTGATCCATGCCGCGACGATGGTCACGGCGGGGGTCTTCCTGGTGGTGCGGATGTCGCCCCTCATGGAATACGCGCCCGACGCCAAGCTGATGGTGGTCTATGTCGGCGCCGCCACCGCGTTTTTTGCGGCGACCGTGGGCCTGGTGCAGAACGACATCAAGCGCGTCATCGCCTATTCGACCTGCTCGCAGCTTGGCTACATGTTTGTCGCCGCCGGGGTGGGCGCCTATCCGGTTGCCATGTTCCATCTGCTGACGCATGCCTTTTTCAAGGCGATGCTGTTTCTTGGCGCGGGTTCGGTGATCACCGCGATGCACCACGAACAGGACATGCGCAACTACGGCGGGTTGCGCAAAAAGGTGCCGCTGACCTTCTGGGCGATGCTGATCGGCACGCTGGCCATTACCGGCGTCGGCATTCCGCTGACCACGATCGGCTTTGCCGGGTTCCTGTCGAAAGACGCGATCATCGAAAGCGCCTTTGCCAGCGGCAACGGCTTTGCCTTCTGGTCGCTGGTGATCGCGGCCTGTTTCACCAGCTTCTACAGCTGGCGGCTGATGTTCATGACCTTCTGGGGCAAGCCGCGCGGCGATCATCACGCGCATGACCACGCGCACGAAAGCCCGTGGACGATGACAGTGCCGCTTGGCGCGCTGGCGCTTGGGTCGGTCTTTGCCGGCATGCTGTGGTATGGCAGCTTCTTTGGCGACCACGACAAGATGACCGCGTTTTTCGGGATCGAGGGCCACGAGGTCGTGGCCGAGGCCGGCGCCGGGGCGCCCGCGGGCGCCGAGGCTGCCGAAGACCACGCTGCCGCCGCCGCGCCGGTGGGTGCGGTGTATTTTGCCCCCGGCAACACGGTGATCGACGATGCGCACCACGCCCCCGCCTGGGTAAAGGTGTCGCCTTTCATTGCGATGCTGCTGGGTCTGGCCACCGCCTGGGTCTTCTACATCGCCGCCCCCGCAACGCCGCGCCGGCTGGCCGAATTGCAGCCCGGGCTGTACCGCTTCTTGCTCAACAAGTGGTATTTCGACGAGCTTTACGACTGGTTGTTCGTCAATCCCGCCAAGGCGATCGGTGGCTTTTTGTGGAAGCGCGGCGACGGGCGCGCCATTGACGGTCTGATCGACGGCCTCGCCATTGGCCTGGTGCCGCGGCTGACACGCATCGCCGGGCGGATGCAGTCGGGCTATCTGTTTCACTACGCCTTCGCCATGGTCATTGGCATCGTCGTGCTGATGTTCTGGGTCGTGCTTGCCGGAGGGGCAAACTAATGGAAAACATCCTTTCCATCATCACCTTCCTGCCCCTTGTCGCGGCACTGGTGCTGGCGCTGTTCTTGCGAGGCAACGACCCGGCGGCACAGCGCAACGCAAAATGGGTGGCGCTGCTGGCCACCGGCGCGACCTTTCTGGTGTCGCTGATCCTGCTGGCGGGGTTCGACCCGACCGACACGGGCTTTCAGTTCGTCGAAGACCGGCCCTGGATCCTGGGGCTGCGCTACAAACTGGGGGTTGACGGCATTTCGGTGCTGTTCGTGATGCTGACCACCTTCCTGATGCCGCTGACCATCGGCGCCTGCTGGGGCGTCGAGGCCCGCGTCAAGGAATACATGATCGCGATGCTGGTGCTGGAAGGGCTGATGATCGGCGTTTTCGTGGCGCTCGATCTGGTGCTGTTCTACCTGTTTTTCGAGGCCGGGCTGATCCCGATGTTCCTGATCATCGGTATCTGGGGCGGCAAGGAACGCATCTATGCCGCGTTCAAGTTCTTCCTTTACACATTCCTCGGCTCGGTGCTGATGCTGGTCGCGATGATCGCGATGTGGTTCGACGCCGGCAGCACCGACATGGTCAGCTTGCTCGGGCATGAATTTGCCTCGGCCGACTTCAGCCTGATGGGCATTCGGATCGTCGGCGGCATGCAGACGCTGCTGTTCCTGGCGTTCTTTGCCAGTTTCGCGGTGAAACTGCCGATGTGGCCGGTGCATACCTGGCTGCCCGACGCGCACGTGCAGGCGCCCACCGCGGGGTCGGTGGTGCTGGCGGCGGTGCTGTTGAAGATGGGCGGCTATGGTTTCCTGCGCTTTTCGCTGCCGATGTTTCCGATTGGCGCCGATGTGATGGGGCCGCTGGTGCTGTGGCTTTCAGTGATCGCGATCATCTACACCTCGCTGGTGGCGCTGGCGCAGGACGACATGAAAAAGCTGATCGCCTATTCCTCGGTGGCGCATATGGGCTACGTGACGATGGGGATTTTTGCGGTGAACCAGCAAGGCATCGACGGCGCGATCTTCCAGATGCTCAGTCACGGCTTTATTTCAGGCGCGCTGTTCCTGTGCGTCGGGGTGATCTATGACCGCATGCACACGCGCGAGATCAATGCCTATGGCGGCATCGTCAACCGCATGCCGGCCTATGCACTGATCTTCATGTTCTTCACGCTGGCCAACGTCGGCCTGCCCGGCACTTCGGGCTTTGTCGGCGAATTTCTGACGCTGGTCGGCATTTTCCAGGTCAATACCTGGGTGGCCGCCGTCGCCACCACCGGCGTGATCCTGTCGGCCGCCTATGCGCTGTGGCTTTACCGCCGCGTGGTGTTGGGCGATCTGATCAAGGAAAGCCTGAAATCCATCACCGACATGGGCGGCCGCGAAAAGGCGATCTTCGCGCCGCTGGTGGCGATGACGCTGCTGCTGGGGGTCTATCCCAGCCTGGTGACCGATATCATCGGGCCATCGGTTGCGGCCCTGATCACCGACTATCACGCCAGCCTGCCCGCGGTGATCGCGACCGCGGCCGGGCATTGAAGGGGAAATTGCATGACCTACACTGATTTCTCCATCTTCCTGCCGGAATTCGTTCTGGTGGTCTATGCCATGGCGGCGCTGCTGTACGGGGTCTGGACCGGCAAGGACGCGCAGGCCCAGCTGATCCTGTGGACCACGGTTGCGGTGCTGGTGATCCTGGCGGCGACGCTGGGGCTGGCCGGCGACATTTCCCGCAGCGCCTTTGGCGGCATGTTCATCGACGACGCTTTCGCGCGCTTTGCCAAGGTGGTCGCCCTGCTTTCGGCCGCCGCCGTGCTGGCGATGAGCGCCGATTACCTTGAACGCCGCGGCCTGATGCGGTTCGAATACCCGGTGCTGATCGCGCTGGCCGTGGTCGGCATGATGATGATGGTCTCGGCGGGCGACCTGATGGCGCTTTACATGGGGCTGGAGCTGCAAAGCCTGTCGCTTTACGTGGTGGCGGCGCTGCGCCGCGACAGCGCGAAATCGACCGAGGCGGGGCTGAAATACTACGTGCTGGGGGCGCTGTCGTCGGGGCTGCTGCTTTACGGCGCCTCGCTGGTTTACGGCTTTGCCGGCACCACCTCGCTGGCCGGTATCCTGAGCGTGGTGCAGCAAGGGCCGATGAGCCTGGGAATGCTGTTCGGCATGGTGTTCCTGATCACTGGACTGGCGTTCAAGATTTCGGCGGTGCCGTTCCACATGTGGGCGCCCGATGTCTATGAAGGCTCGCCGACCCCGGTCACCGCGTTCTTCGCCACCGCGCCCAAGGTTGCCGCGATGGCGCTGTTCGCGCGGCTGGTGCATGACGCGTTCGGCGCGGTTCCGGGCGACTGGGGGCAGGTGGTGGCGCTGCTGGCGGTGACCTCGATGTTCCTGGGCGCCGTGGCCGCGATCGGGCAGCGCAACATCAAGCGGCTGATGGCCTATTCCTCGATCGCGCACATGGGTTTTGCGCTGGTCGGGCTGGCGTCGGGCGGCGCGCAGGGCGTGCAGGCAATGCTGGTCTATATGGCGATCTATGCCACCATGAACGTCGGCACCTTCGCCTTCATCCTGTCGATGGAACGCGACGGCCAGCCGGTCACCGACATCGCCAGCCTGAACCTTTACGCGCGGCGCGCGCCCCTGAAGGCGCTGGCGGTGCTGGTGCTGATGTTCAGCCTGGCCGGGGTGCCGCCGATGCTGGGCTTTTTCGCCAAGTTCGCGGTGCTGGCGGCGGCGGTGAATGCGGGCATGGGCTGGCTTGCGGTGCTTGGGGTGATCGCCTCGGTTCTGGGTGCGTTTTATTACCTGCGCATCGTCTATTACATGTATTTTGGCACCGAGGGCGACGCGCTTGATGCGCGCATGCCCGCCACGCAATGGGTGCTGCTGATGGGCTCGGCGTTGGTGATGGTGGCTGGTGTGTTCAGCTTGTTCGGCGTGGACAGCGCCGCTCTGGCGGCGGCGCAGGCGCTTGTGCAGTGAGGCGGTAAACTGGCCCGAGGGTGTGGCGCGCCACGTCCTGGGGGCGGTGGACAGCACGATGCTGGAGGCAGCGCGGCTGGCGCCCGCGGTCTCCGGCCCGACCTGGGTGCTGGCGCGGCGCCAGACCGCGGGGCGTGGCCGGCGCGGTCGCGACTGGCGCGACCCGCCGGGCAATTTTGCGGCAACGCTGATCCTGCGCCCCAGTGGCGACGCGGCCGCTGCGGCGCTCTATTCCTTTGTCGCGGCGCTGGCGCTTTACGAGGCGCTGGCGCAGGTCGCCGGGCCGCGGGCGCGGCTGGCGATCAAATGGCCCAACGACGTGTTGTTGAACGGCGGCAAGCTGGCAGGTATCTTGCTGGAAAGCCTGGGCGAGGCGCGCGGCGTGGCGCATCTGCTGATCGGCGTCGGCGTCAATCTGGCGGCGGCGCCCGATGCCGGCGCGCTGGAACCGGGCGCGGTGGCGCCGGTGGCGCTGGCGCCCGAAACCGGGACGCAGCTGACGCCCGAAGAATTTCTGGACTACCTCGCCGCCGCCTTCGCACGCTGGCAGGCGCAGTATGAGAACTTTGGCTTCGCGCCGATCCGCACCGCCTGGCTGGCCCGCGCGGCACGGCTGGGGCAGGTGATCACCGCCCGCACCGGCGCGCTGGTGCGCAGCGGCACCTTTGAAGGCATCGACGCGCAGGGCGCACTGCTGCTGCACACGTCCGAAGGCCGCATCGCGATTGCGGCGGCCGAAGTCTTTTTCTAAGCCCCGGAGGCCAGACATGCTTCTCTGCATCGATTGCGGCAATACCAACACCGTGTTCTCGGTCTGGAACGGTGAGCGCTTCCTGGCAACCTGGCGCATCGCCACCGACCACCGCCGCACCGCCGACGAATATTTCGTCTGGCTGTCGTCGCTGATGGCGCTGACCGGGATCGAGGCGCGGATCAACTCGGCGATCATCTCGTCAACCGTGCCGCGGGTGGCGTTCAACCTGCGGGTGCTGTGCGACCGCTATTTTGGCTGCCGCCCGCTGGTGGTGGGCAAGCCCGATTGCGCGCTGCCGGTGCTGCCGCGCGTCGATCAGGGCACCACGGTTGGCCCCGACCGGCTGGTGAACACCGTGGCCGGGTTCGACCGTTTCGGCGGCGATCTGATCGTGGTCGATTTCGGCACCGCCACCACGTTCGACGTGATCGATGGCGACGGCGCCTATATTGGCGGCGTCATCGCGCCCGGCGTGAACCTGTCGCTTGAGGCGCTGCACATGGCCGCCGCGGCGCTGCCGCATGTGGATATTTCGCACCCCGCCATGGTGATCGGCACCAATACCGTCGCCTGCATCCAGTCGGGGGTGTATTTCGGCTATATCGGGCTTGTGGAAGGCATCGTGCGCCAGATAAGGAGCGAGCGCGCCCGCCCGATGCGGGTGATCGCCACCGGCGGTCTGGCGGCGCTGTTCGACCAGGGCTTCGATCTGTTCGAGGCGGTCGTGGACGATCTGACAATGCACGGGCTGGTGCTGATCCATCGGTTCAACAAGGAGCGGCAAGCGGCATGACGAAGAACCGGCTGATCTATCTTCCCCTCGGCGGTGCCGGCGAAATCGGCATGAACGCCTATGTCTACGGCTACGGCCCAGAAGGGGCAGAGCGGCTGATCGTCGTCGATCTTGGCGTGACATTTCCCGATATGGACACCACCCCCGGGGTCGATCTGATCATGCCCGATATCGGCTGGCTGGAGGCGAACGCGGCGCGGATCGAGGCGATCTTCATCACCCATGCGCATGAGGACCATCTTGGCGCGCTGCCGCATTACTGGCCGCGGCTGAAGGCGCCGGTGCACACGCGCAGATTTACCGGGCGGCTGGCGGAACTGAAGTTCGAAGAGGCAGGGCTGCCAAAGGATGTATTGCACGTGCACGCGCCGCGCCCCGAGGTGATCGAGGCCGGGCCGTTTCGCGTGCAGTTCGTGCCGGTCAGCCATTCGATCCCGGAAAGCTCGTCGCTGCTGATCGACACGCCGGCCGGGCGCATCGTGCACACTGGCGATTTCAAGCTGGACGGCAACCCGGTGGTGGGTGAGGCGTTCGATGCGAACATGTGGCACGAGATCGCGCATGAAGGCGCCGGCGTCAAAGTGCTGGTCTGCGATTCGACCAATGTTTTCAGCCCGCTTCCCGGCCGGTCCGAAGCGACGCTGGCGCAGCCGCTGGCCGAATTCATCGCGCAGCAGGAAGGCATGGTGGTCGCCACCACATTCGCGTCGAACGTGGCGCGGCTGAAGACGCTGGCCGAGGCCGCCACCGCCTCGGGGCGGCAGGTCTGCCTGCTGGGGCGCGCCATGAAGCGGATGATCACCGCGGCGGTGGAAACCGAGGTGCTGACCGATTTTCCCACCCTGCTGCCGCCCGAAGAGGCGCAAAAGCTGGCGCGCAACCGGCTGATGTTGATCGTCACCGGCAGCCAGGGCGAACGCCGCGCCGCCTCGGCGCAGCTTTCGCGCGGCAAATATCTGGGGCTGGAGCTGAAAGAGGGCGACACGTTCCTGTTTTCGTCGAAAACCATCCCCGGCAATGAACGCGGCGTGATCCGCATCATGAACGCCTATAGCGAGATGGGGGTCGAGGTGTTCGACGACCACGGCGGGCTTTACCACGTTTCGGGCCATGCCAACCGCCCCGATCTGGAGGCAGTGCACGCGCTGCTGCGCCCGCAGATCCTGCTGCCGATGCACGGCGAACACCGGCATTTGCGCGAACATGCCAAGATCGCCAGCGCCAAGGGCATCCATTCCGAGGTTGCCCCGAACGGCACCATGGTGGACCTGACCGGCGATTTTCCCGAGGTGGTGGAATTCATCGAAACCGGACGCAGCTATCTGGATGGCTCGGTGCTGATCGGCGCGCTTGATGGCGTGGTGCGTGACCGCTTGCGCATGGCGATGGGCGGGCATGTGCTGGTGACGGTGATCGTGGACGAAGACGACCTGCCCCTGGGCGACGCCTGGGTCGAGCTGATGGGCCTGGCGCCACGGGGCCGGTCGGGTGCGCCACTGAGTGAGCAGATCGAGGCGGAACTGGCCGAGTTTCTGGAACGCGCCAATGCGCGGGTGATCGCCTCGGACGACAAGCTTGACGAAGCGGTGCGGCGCATCGTGCGGCAGGTGACGATGGAAGAGATCGGCAAGAAGCCCGAGGTGACGCTGGTGGTCAGCCGGCTTCTGGCCGACTGAACGTCGCCGCCAAAGCGCGCCGAGCGCAGCCCAGGGCGCAGGTGGTTCCGATGAACCCGCGGATCTGGCTGGCGGCAGCGATGACGGACATCGCACATGAGTTTGCAGACTCTGATGCCGCTGGCCTGGAATCGGATGCGGGCGTAAAATGATCGCTTCCGGTGTCAGGCGAGGAGGGCGCCATGCAGCTCAATGCCAGTCAGCTCACAGTGATGTTGCCGGTCCGCGATCTGGCGCGGGCGCGCAAGTTCTACGAACGGGCGCTGGCGCTGCCGCCGGGCGAGGAACGGCCTGACGGAAAGGTGGTTTACCACTGCGGCGGCACCGAGATTGCACTGTTCCCAAAACCCGAAGGAACCAAAGCCGACCATACCGCACTGAGCTTTCGGGTGGACGACATCCGCGCCTCGATCGGCGAACTCGAAGGCCGTGGCGTGGTGTTCACCGACTTCGACCTGCCGGGGTTCAAGACGGTCGAGCACGTCTGCGTGCTGGGTTCAGAAAAAGCCGCGTGGTTCAACGATCCAGAGGGCAACATCCTGTGCCTGCACGAGGATATTCCGCTGCCTTCTGCCT
>Ga0326597_10009752_pt1 | contig 12835 bp, 10 predicted proteins | sample RVTome_12_FD_203789 | JGI IMG/M metagenome (GOLD analysis project Ga0326597, IMG submission 203789) | Soil microbial communities from uranium-contaminated site in the Upper Colorado River Basin, Wyoming, United States - RVT100D185 | ecosystem: Environmental > Terrestrial > Soil > Contaminated >... | reverse complement strand
TCGGGTATCTCGCCGGGTTCCAGGCCCTCGTCCATGCCGGCGAGATCCTCCCCGACTGGTCGGATGAATGGGTCCTGGTCGATCGAGAGCGATACCACCAGCTCCGCCTCCACGCCCTTGAGCGCCTGTGCGGACAGCTGGCGGCGACCGGACGGTTCGGTCTGGCGGTCGAGGCCTGCCTGGCGGCGTTGGCCGTCGAGCCGCTCCGGGAGAGCGCGCAGCGCCAGCTCATCGAGGTCTACCTGTCCGAGGGCAACCGGGCGGAGGCGCTCCGTCAGTACACCATGTATCAGCGGGTCATCCGCGAGGAGGTCGGGGTGGAACCGTCGCGCGAGATCGCCGCACTCGTGAGCACGCTGACCGTCGCGCGCGGCGCCAGGCACTGACGCGACGAGCGTGCGTCGCGCCGGTCCTCCGTGCAGGAGGAGGATCTTCACCGTCGGGTTTTCGCCGGTCCGCTTGGTCCATACCCGGAAGTCGCCCTTCGGCGTGCTGATCGGGACCAGCTTCACGCCGCCTGACAGGACGTCGTCCCGGTCAGATCGACCGAAGTAGTTCTCCGATGCCCCCATCCTTGCCCCTTTCCTTCAGTGGAGTCGGACGTGGCCGGACTCCGAGCGAAGTCATCGTCGCGTGCTCAGGTGGCGCGCAAGAATCAGCGCCTGGTGAAATCGCATGTGGGTCCGGGATTCAGCGACGGGACACGCCTGGCAAGCAGACGCTCTGCCAACTGAGCTACTCCCGCGGGTAAGCGTCGACGCCTACCGTCAGCCCGTGGCTGACCGGCTCTGCCCGTAGCGACCGAAGGTAGGCGTCTTCCGTGATGCCGCGGACCTGCCAGATCGCGATGTCCTCGTCGACGGCGGGCCAGTGCACGGAGATGCCCCGCGGTCCGATGGTCCAATGGTCTCGTTCGGCCGTCGTGGCACTCGCAAGACGGGACGACGCCGAGACGGGGAGACTCATCTGCCGGTGCTGGTCCAGCTCGAAGACCAGTCGATCGTCGAACGCCCGTACCGCCTTGATGGTCAGTGGTGTCATCGCCATTCTCGCTCGCAGACCATGTCGATGGCCCGGATCAGGAGCGCTCGCTCGCGTTCCACGACCTTCCTGATCCGGCCCGCCCGGAGGCCCCCCTCGAGTCGCTCGTCCGCCACGCCGCCCGCCTGGGCGACTACGATGTTGCTGGCGCCGGGCGGCCGCGAACGGCGGGAAGCCTCACCTCGGGACGGCGAGATGAGCCGATGGTCGGCCTGGGTGAGATGACCGGCCTTCGATCGTCCGGATCCGGCACCTCCAACGCAGCAGCGGAGGACGCATGGCGCACGGCGACGCTTCCACCCCGGGAGCTCCCCAGTTTCGCAAGCTCACCGATGACCAGCTGACGCGCATCCGCGGCGCAAGCCTGGAGATCCTGGAGCGCACCGGCGTCCGGCTCCACCTGCCGGAGGCCGTCGAGATGCTGGGCAAGGCAGGCGCGCAGGTGCTCGATGACGGCTGGGTGCGCATCCCGCCGCGCCTGGTCGAGTGGGCCGTTTCGGTCGCGCCAAAGAGCATCTCGTGGGCGAACCGCAATGGTGCCTCCGTGATGACCCTTGAACGGCGCAACGTGTACTACGGCTGTGGCTCCGACTGCCCCAACGTGATCGACGTGCGAACGGGCGAGCGGCGGCCGGGAAGGCTGGGGGACATCGCCGACGCCGCTCGGGTGATGGACGCGCTGCCCAACATCGACTTCCTGATGTCCTTCTGCATGGCGTCGGACCGGCCGCAGGAGATCGCCGACCGCTACCAGATGCAGGCCCTGCTGGCCAACACCGTCAAGCCGATCCTGTTCGTCACGGTCGACCTCGACGGCTGCGTCGACGCCGTCGAGATGGCCGAGATCGTGGCCGGCGGCGCGGATGCCCTGCGCCGCGCTCCCCTCGCGGCGTGCTACGTCAACGTGACCTCGCCGCTCCAGCACAACGCCGAGTCGCTGCGAAAGCTCCTGTACATGACGAAGAAGGGCCTGCCCACGACCTACAACCCCGTGGTCCTGCGCGGGACGAACGGACCGGTGACCATGGCCGGTGCCACGGCGCTGGCGTACGCGGGCGAGCTGGCCGGGCTGGTGATCGGCCAGCTCAATCGCGAAGGCGCACCGATGATCCTCGCCGGCGGCACGAACGACTTGCTCGACATGCGAACCACGCAGGACGTCTATGCGGCGCCGGAGAACCGCGTGCTGTGTGTCGAGGTCGCGCATCACGACGACCTGCCCGTGTTCGGCCTCGGCGGATGCAGCGATTCGCAGGCGCTCGACGAGCAGGCGATGACCGAGATCTCGCTCTCGCTCCTGACCGAGACGATGGCCGGCTCGCACCTCGTCCACGACGTCGGATACCTGGCCGGCGGCATGACGAACTCGATCGAGTCGATCGTGATGGGGGACGAGGTCATCAACTGGGTGCGGCGCTTCATGCAGGGCGTCGAGGTCAGCGCGGAGACGCTGGCCCTGGACGTGATCGACGAATACGGACCGCGCGACGACTTCCTGTCAAGCCCCCATACCCGGGCGCACTTCCGCGAGGACTGGTATCCGGAACTGATCTCGCGCGACCGGTGGGAGTCCTGGTCGGCGGCCGGCAGCGCCACGTTCCGGGCTCGCGCGCGTGAGAAGGCGCTGAAGCTGCTCGACACGCATCACCCCGAGCCACTGCCCTCCGACGTGACGCGCGCGCTCCAGGGCGTCATCGACCGCGCAGCGCAGAAGCATGTGCGTGCCCGCTGACGTCGCGCGGGCGCACGCGCGTCCGAGCGGCCCCCCCACGGGGGCCCTCCGGCCCTTCCGTCCCCGGGCCCAGAGGACGAAGGTGGCGGCAACGGGCGCATCGGCTCGATGCCCGCCGGACGCGGGCTCGCGACGCACCACTCGCGGCGCACCAAAGGAGCACAGCGATGACGACGGTAGTTGACGTGCCGGCGCAGACCGACACGGCCGAACTGCGGATCGGCGACAAGGTCCTGACTCTGCCCGTCGAGCAGGCAGTGGCCGGCCAGCCCGCGGTCAACATCGGTTCACTGCTGAAGGACGGCCACGTGACCGCCCTCGATTACGGGTACGCAAACACCGCGTCGACCCGCAGCGCGATCACCTATCTCGACGGCGACGCCGGCATCCTGCGCTACCGCGGGTATCCGATCGAGCAGCTCGCGGACCGCTCGACGTTCATCGAGACGGCATACCTGCTGATCTATGGCGAGCTGCCGACCGAGCGCCAGCTCGCGGACTGGACCTCGCAGCTGACGCACCACACGCTGCTCCACGAGGAGTTCAAGCGGTTCTTCGACGGCTTCCCGATGAACGCCCACCCGATGGGCATCCTCACCTCGGCGGTGGCGGCGCTGTCGACCTTCTACCAGTCCTCGACGGACCCGCACGACGACGATGGCGTCGAGATGAGCTCGATCCGCCTGATCGCGAAGATGCCCACGATCGCCGCGTTCGCGCACAAGAAGTCGATCGGGCAGCCGTTCGTCTACCCGGACAACTCGCTCGACTATGAGAGCAACTTCCTGCGGATGATGTTCTCGGTGCCGTCGGAGGCGTACACCGTCGATCCCGACGCGGCCCGGGCGCTCCGCATCCTGCTCATCCTCCATGCCGACCACGAGCAGAACTGCTCGACCTCGACCGTCCGGATGGCCGGCTCCAGCCTCGCCAACCTGTACGCCTCGATCTCCGCCGGGATCGCCGCGCTGTGGGGGCCGCTCCACGGCGGCGCGAACCAGGAAGTCCTCGAGATGCTCGAGCACATCGATGCGAGCGGCGGCGACGTCGCCCCGTTCATCGACCGGGCGAAGGACCACGACGACCCGTTCCGGCTCATGGGCTTCGGGCACCGCGTGTACAAGAACTACGACCCGCGGGCACAGATCATCAAGGAGGCCGCGGACCGGGTTCTCGCGAAGCTGGGGACGCGCGACCGGCTCCTGGACATCGCTCTCGAGCTCGAGAGGGTCGCGCTCAGCGACCCCTATTTCGTCGAGCGCAAGCTGTACCCCAACGTCGACTTCTACAGCGGGCTGATCTATCGCGCCCTCGGCTTCCCGGTGAACATGTTCACGGTCCTGTTCGCGATCGGGCGCCTGCCCGGCTGGATCGCCCAGTGGCGCGAGATGCTCCACGACCCGGACACCCGGATCGGGCGCCCACGCCAGCTGTACATCGGCAAGCCGGAGCGCGCGTACCTCCCGCTTTCGGAGCGGTGATCGGCGCCCGGCGGCAGATCCTCGGCATGATGGACGCTATCGAGTCGCGAGGGTAGATCACAGCGCACCTCGATGGGCCGTGTCGAACGCGGTCACGATGTTCTCGGGCGGCACGAACGCCTGGATGTTGTGGACCGACGCGAAGACGAACCCGCCGTCGGGCGAGAAGTCGGAGATGCGCTGCGTCACCTCGGCTCGAACCTCGTCGGGTGAGCCGAATGGCAGGACGTGCTGCGTGTCCACGCCACCGCCCCAGAACACGATGTCCTTGCCATAGGTGGCCTTCAACCGCTTCGAATCCATCCCACGGGCGGAGACCTGCACCGGGTTGAGGACGTCCACCCCGATCTCGATGAGGTGGGGGATGAGGTCGAAGACCGCCCCGCAGCCGTGGTAGAAGAGCTTCGCCTCCGTCTTCGACCTGATCGCCTCGAACAGCCGCCGCTGGCGCGGCTTGATCAGGCCCGCGTACGCGTCCGGGCTGATCATCCACGTCTCCTGGGTGGCGACGTCGTCGCCGTACTGGTAGACGTCGAGGAACTCCCCGACCGCCTCGAGGTGGCGCTCTGCGCCCTCGATGTAATGATCGGTGATGCCGTCGAGCAGCCGTTCGGCGGCCCGGCGGTCGGTCAGCATCGTCATCATGAACGACTCCATCCCGGTCATCCGGCAGGCCTGCTCGAAGATGCCGCCGCCGAGGTTCGCGGTGCCCACAAGCGCGTAATCCGTGTCGCGCCGGAGCGCGATCGCCTGGTCGCGGATCGCCGCGAGGTCGGCCGCGGTCTCGAACTCGGGCCAGCGGAAGGCGTCGACCGCCTCGACCGTCAGGTCCGCGATAGGGTGCCCGACCCAGTCGAAGTACAGACCGCCCGTCTTGGGCATCCGCAGCTTCGCGCCCCACGCGTCGGTCCATGCCCAGTAGGCGCCTTCGTCGACGAGCTCCGGACGCAGCGCTCGTTCCCGCGGAAGCGCGACGACTCGGGTGTCGACGGCGAACCGCTCGAGGAGATCCTCGGACAGGTACGGCAGCTGCTGCGTCTGCTCGAAGATGACGATGTCCTCGGCGGGCAGGCCAAGGTGTTCACGGAGCGGAACGTAGGCGGCCGTGACGATCGACGACACGAGGGTGCCACCGAGGTCGATCGGGATCCGATCCGGTTCCTTGTGGGCGAGCGCGGCCGCGACTCGTTCCCTGGGCGTCACCATGGCCGATGGTCGCGTGCGACCTCGGCCGCCATCAACGCCTGGAAGGCAGCGTGGCGCTCCTCGTAGGCATCGTGAACGGCCGGATCCGGCTCGAACCGCTCACCGAAGCGGAGGCACCGGGCGATCGCGTCGTCGACGTCCTGATACACGCCCGTTCCCAGCCCGGCGAGCATCGCCACACCGGTGACGGCCGCGTCGTCGGGCACGACCGTGACTGGAACGCCGGTGACATCCGCCTTGATCCGGTTCCACGTGCCAAGCCTCGCGTCGCCGCCCGACACACGCAACTCCGTGACCTGGGCGCCTCCCTCGGTCAGCAGGGCGAGCTGGGATCGGATCGTGAACGCGACTCCCTCGAGGACCGACCGAGCGAGCGCAGCACGGCCGTGACGGAGGGAGAGGCCGGTGAACGCCGCGCGCAGGTCCGGATCCGTCCGCTCACCGTCCCCGAAGACCGGGAGTGCAAGCACACCGTCCGACCCGGGCGGGACCTGCCCCGCTTCCCGGTCGAGACGCGCGTAGTCGGCCGGGCCGGCGTGGGAGCGGCGGCCGCCGTACAGCAGATCGGCCGCCCAGGCCGCCGCGGCGCCGGTCGTGTTGATGCCCGTCTCGGTCGTGTACATCGCGGGGACGACGTGCGGGTAGTGGGTCACGAGCAGTTCGCTCAGCGGCTCCGGCACGGCCGCGTTGAGACAGGTGGATGAACCGGCCATCTCGCTCACCGGGCCCGGCCGGACCACGCCGGCCCCGAGGGCGCATGCCTGGCTATCGGCACCGCCGAGGACGACCGGCGTGCTCGCGGGCAGACCGAGTCGCGCGGCGAGCGACGCCCGGATCGTTCCGATCGCCTGCCAGGACGGGCGGACGGGCGGGAAGAGCGAGGGCGCTAGCCCGAGGCCCTCGAGCAGCTCGGGATCCCAGTCGCCCGCCCGAAGGTCGTAGACAAGCGTCGCGGCGGCATGGGTGCCGTCGGTCGCCGCCTCGCCGGTCAACGCCAGGGCGGCCAGGTCTCGCGGCTGGAGGGCGAGCGCCGCCGCGTCGAGCCATCCTGGCTCGTGGCCCCGGATCCAGAGGAGCTTGGGAGCGATATGGAAGGCCGCCGGAAGGTGGCCGGTCCGGCCGTGGATCCAGGCATCGCCGAACCGCTCGCGGATGGCCGTCGCCTCGGCCTCGGCCCGGTTGTCGCGGTACATCAGGCCGGGGCTCGTCGGTCGCCCCCGGGCGTCGACGAGACAGATCGTCGGGCACTGCCCCGTCAGGCCGATCCCGAGCACCCGACGGCGCGGCCCGAGCCGCTCCACGAGGTCGCCCAGCGCGCCGATCGCCGCCGACCGCCACGCTCTCGGGTCCTGCTCCGCCCAGCCGGGTCGGGGAGAGTAGGAGGCGTACGGGCGGCGGGTCTCGGATCGCCGCCGACCGTCGAGGTCGAAGGCGGCCGCCCTCGCCCCGGACGTGGCGACATCGACCGTCACGAGGACGTCGGTCCACTGGCGGTCGTCCAGCCCGGCTGATGCGGTCTCGTGGGGCATCCGGCCGCCTATTCCGTCGCGAGCCGGTCGGTCGCGCGCAGGAGGAGGACGGTCAGCCCGACGATCACGAACAGCAGGATGATCGATCCGGCTGCCGCCTGCCCGATGTCGAGTGGCCCGGCCAGGCCGGTCCGCCAGATCAGGTAGCTGATCGTCTCCGTGCTCGTCCCGGGCCCGCCGCGGGTCAGGATGTAGATGAGGTCGTACGTCTTCACCGCGGCGACGACGCGGATCAGGACCGCGACCACGATGATCGGCACCATGAGCGGCACGGTGATGTGGCGGAGACTCTGCCACCCGCTGGCACCGTCCACCTTCGCCGCCTCCAGCGGCTCGTGGGGCAGCGCGGACAGGCCGGCGTAGAACATCAGGACCAGGATCGATGTCTCGTGCCAGATGTCGACCGCGATGATGGTCGGCATGGCCAGGTTGACGTCACCAAGGTAGGCCAGCTTCGGGATGCCGATCAGACCCAGGACCCAGTTGAGGACACCAAGGTCCGGGTGCAGGATGAGCCGCCACAACAGGCCGACCGCGACGGGGCTGAGGAGCAGCGGCATCATCAGGATGAGCAGGTAGACGCTTCGGAAGCGGAGATTGGGCAGGGCGAGCAGGAATGCCAGGCTGAACGCCACAAGCGTCTCGATGGTCACCACGGAGACGGACAGGACGAGCGTGTTGCCGGCCGCGTTGACGAACGCGTCGCTCGAAAGGAACGTCACGTAGTTGTCGAGCCCGATGAAGGGTCGGGATTTGTCGGCGCCCGAGAGCAGGAACCGCTGGAGGCTGGCGATGCCCGAGTACACCAGAGGAAAGGCATCCACCACCATCAGGGCCACGAACAAAGGCAGGAGCATGCGCCAGCGGAAGGGCAGCCCGCCGACACGGACACGGGCGCGGCGGTCCGTCGCCACGTTGGGACTGGTCATCGCGTCGGCCGGCCGTGATCGACACCGTACGCGAGGGACCGGTGAAACCGACCCCTCGCGTGTGATGACATGACGTTGGTCTGGTCGCTAGTTCTGGGTGGCCAGCTCGGCGAGCTTCACCGCGATCGCGTCCAGGGCAGCCTGTGGCGCCTTGCGCTTGCTCGCCGCCTCTGACAGCTCACGCCCGAGGGTCGCGACCAGGTCCTGCTGCTTGGTGATGAGCGGGAGCCCCTTGCCGGCCTTGAGGATGTCGAGGGCCTTGGTGAGGTACGGGAACTTGGCCAGGATCTCGGGGTCCGAGTAGAAGCTCGAGTAGTCGGGCGATCCGCCCTTCAGCGAGCGTTGCCGGGAGATATCCTCCGACGTGACCCACTTGATGAACTCCCAGGCCGCGTCCGGGTTCTTGGAGCTCTTGGGCACGCCGAACGACCACACGCCGACGTTGCCCTGGCCGGTGCCCGGCATCGGCGCGACGTCCCACTTGTCGACGACCTGCGAACTGGCAGGATCCTGGAAGAACCCGGCGAAGATCGTGACATAGGTCACCATCGTGGCGGCCTTGCCCTGCGCGAACGTGTTGCTCGCGTCGTCGAGATTCGCGCCCGCCGCGCCGGTCTGGGCGGCGTTGTCGATCATGTCCAGGTACTGGTTGAGGGCCTTCAGGCCGATCTCGTTGTTGACCGTCGGGGTCTTCAGATCTGCGGCGTAGAGATCCCCACCATTGGCGAACAGGAAGTTGAGCCACTCCATGGCGATCGGGTCTGTCGGGGCACCCTGCATCGCGGCTCCGTAGAAGTCGCCCTTCTTGAGGCTCTTCGTGTAGGTGACGAACTCCTCCATCGTCTTCGGGATCTGGATGTCGAGGTCCTTGCGGTAGACGATGCCCATCGGATAGGGGAAGTACGGGACGTAGTAGGTCTTGCCGTCGACCCGGCCGTTCACGTCGAAGAAGGCCGGGACGATCCCGGAGAGGTCGGTCTTGTCCCTGGCGATCCAGTCGTCGAGGGGCAGCATCCAGCCGGACCTGGCGAATTCGCCGGGCCAGTAGTAGTCGACGGCCACGACGTCGTAGCTGCCGGACTTCTCGGGCCCACTCAGCTGGGGCACGAGCTTCTCGTACATGTTGCTGTAGGGAACCTGCTCGAACTCGACCTTGATCCCGGTCTTGGCCTCGAGATCGGGCAGCAGGTCTGCGATGTAGTGCGTCTCGGTCAGGTCTTCCATGAGCATGTGCAGGGTGGTGCCGGCGTACGGCTTGGTCGCCGTGCTGGGGGCGGTGCTGGCGGCGGCACTGGCGGCGGCGCTGGCCGCAGTGCTCGCGGACGGGGAGCTCCCACCTGTGCTGCAGGCCGAGACCAGGAAGACCGCCGCGAGCCCGAGAGCAAGCGCGCGGCGATGGCCGCCTCGACGCGTGGTGCGGCCATGCGATGGCTGGTTCATTGCGTCCTCCTCCACTGTGCGCGCTCGTGCGCGCCTGAGCCACTACTTGACGGAACCGAAGGTGAGGCCCGTGACGAGATAACGCTTGACCATGAAGGTCAGCACGATGACCGGTGCGCACATCAGGACGGTTCCTGCAGCCATCGGCCCGATCTGGGTCCCCGCCTGCGTGATCAGCCCGACGAGTGCGACCGGCAGCGTCCGGGAGTCGATGCCGGTCAGGATGAATGCGAACAGGAACTCGTTCCAGGCAAGGACGAAGCTGAACACGCCGGCCGCGATCAGGCCCGGAAGGGCCATCGGGACGACGATCAGGCGCAGGACCTGGAGTCGGGTCGCACCGTCCACCAGTCCCGCCTCCTCGACCTCCTGGGGCAGGCCCTGGAAGAAGCCATACAGGATCCAGACCACGAACGGCAGGTTGAACGAGAGGTACATCGTCGCGATCAGCGCCTGGCTGTTGAGCAGACCCAGCTCGCGCGCGACGATGAAGACAGGGATGACGAGCGTGATCGGCGGCAGGATCTGGGTTGCCAGGATGCCCACCCGAACCGTCTGTCCGCCCGTTCGCCATCGTGCCATCGTGTATGCGGCGGGCACCCCGATGACGAGGGAGATCAGCGCAGTGCCGAGCCCGATCGCGAGGCTGTTGACGAAGTACCGGACGAAGTTCTGTTCGGTGAGGATGTACGCCCAGCTGTCGAGGTTGAGGGGGGCCGCGAAATCCGGCGGGATGAGATACGCGGATCGGCGGGAAACGATCGATGTCCGCAGGATCCACAGGAGCGGCAGCAGGATGATCAGGCTGGCCGAGATGAGGACCACGTGAGCCGCGAGCCGGCCCGCCGAGACCCGCCGACGGCGCCGGCGGGCGGCGCGCGTGATCGGGACGGTGGTCGGGGCGGCCACGGCCGTCACTGGATCACCGCCAGGCGGGCCGCTTGCCGCGAAGGTTGGGACGCGTCAATCTCTCTGACATGACACGCCAGATGCTGGCCGTTGACCGTCACCACCGGATACTGGAGCGGGTCGCGGTCGAGCAATCGATCGACTACGCAAGCCTCGCCCTCGAGTTCGACGTATCGCCGATGACGATCCGGCGGGACATCAAGCAACTCGTCGCTGAGGGGTATCTGCGGACGGTCCGCGGAGGCGCCACGGTCCACCTGACGCGGTCTTTCGATCTGATGCTCGGCAAGCGGTCCCTGACGCACGCGATGGAAAAGCGGTTGATCGCTCGACGCGCCGTGACGCTCATCGAGCCGGGTGAGACGATCTTCCTCGGCATCGGTTCGACGGTCGCCCAGTTCGCGCAGTTCCTGCCGGCTGCTCGCAAGGTGACGGTCGTGACGCCCTCGCTGGCGCACGCCAGCCTCCTCGCGTCGCGCGACATCCGGGTCGTGTCGACCGGAGGCCTCGTCACCGGCGAGGAACTGTCGCAGACCGGGGCGCTCGCGGAGCGCGGCATCGACCGCTTCCACGCCACGACGGCGGTGCTTGGCGCGGCCGGGGTTTCGCGGCGAGCCGGTGTCACCGATCTCGATCCCGCGCAGGCCGATCTGAATGGCCGCATGATCGAACGGTCCGAGCGCACGATCATCCTCGCCGACGGCTCGAAGGCGGGAGTGGCCGCGCCGTGCGTCGTCTGCCCGCTGGACCGGGTGACGCACCTGATCACGGATGCTGCCGGGGCGTCGGCGATGGCTCAAGAGTGCTCCCTCTCGCGCGTGCAGCTCGTCGTCGCGGAACCGACTGACTCTCCCGCCGTGGACGCGTCCGCCTGAGGGAGACGTTCTCACAGTCACTTACGGCTGTCAACGGTATTTGGGTCTTGTCCTAACACGTTGGGTGTTACAAACTGTCCCTCACCGCTATTCGGCGGGCAGTCGCCGAGGTGGCGTTCCGGAGCGGGAGGTTGGGACCCATGGACGCGCTCAGCAGGATCTTCTCGCGCCCGAAGCCGATCATCGGGATGGTCCATCTGCCGGCCTCCCCGGGTCAGCCTCGCCACGACGACCGTCCGTTCAGCGCGGTCGTCGAGGGTGTCCGGCGGGACATCGAGTCGCTCCAGGCCGGCGGGATCGACGGGGTCATGTACTGCAACGAGGCGGACCTGCCGTACGCGACCAGCGTGGGGCCGGAGATCCCCGCCTACATGACGGCGATCGTCGCCGCGACCCAGCGCGACCTGTCGGTCCCGTTCGGTGTCAACGTCCTGTGGGATCCGTATGCCTCCCTCGCCGTGGCCGCCGCGACCGGCGCCTCGTGGATCCGGGAGGTGCTGACGGGCCTGTTCGACACCGACATGGGCATGCTGGCTCCGGACCCGGCGGCGATCTTCGCCTACCGGGCCCGCCTCGGGATCCGCTCGTGCGCGATGTTCGCCAATGTCGCTCCCGAGTTCGCTCGTTCGCTGTCGGATCGGGACGTCGTGTCCCGCGCCCGCGGTGCCGCCTACTTCGGGTTCGACGCGCTGCTCATCTCCGGGCCGATGGCCGGCGTCGCGTCCGACCTCGCAGAGCTCCGCGCCGCCCGCGCCGCCGTCCAAGACGTACCGGTGCTCGCGAACACGGGCGTTCGCGAGAGCACCGTCGCCGAGACGCTGCGCTACGCGGACGGGGCGATCATCGGCAGCGGCCTCAAGGTCGACGGGAATATCTGGAACCCGGTTGATCCGGCGCGTGTTCGTCGGTTGGTCGAGGCCGCGGAAGCCACCCGGGGCGCCCCGGAGCCGGCGACGACGGGCTGACGGGGCGGGCGTCCGCGCCGGTAGGTGGAGGAGGACCACATGCGCCTGCAGGGCAAGGTCATCGGGATCACCGGGGCGGGGTCCGGTATCGGGCGGGCATGCGCGCTCGCCTATGCCGAGGAAGGTGCCGTCGTTGCGGTCACCGACATCGATGGGCGCGGCGATGCGGTCGCGCGGCTCATCGTCGAGCGTGACGGCCGTGCCACGGCCTGGTCGCTGGACGTCACGCAGCGCGAATCCATCCCCGGCGTGATCGACGAGATCGTGGCGACGCTCGGGCGGATCGACGTCTGGCACAACAACGCCGGCGTCAGCACGATGGGTCGGTTCGTCGAACTCACCGAGCGCGACTGGGACTTCAACATGGACATCAACGCGAAAGGCGTTTTCAATTGCTCCCAGGTGGTCGCGCGCCAGATGATCGCCGCCGGCGGCGGGAAGATCATCAACACCGCGTCGATGGCCGGCAAGAAGGGCGACGTCGCCTTTCTTCCGCACTACGTGGCAAGCAAGTTCGCGGTCGTCGGCCTGACCCAGGCGATGGGCGCCGAGCTGGCGACGTTCGGGATCACGGTCAACGCGATCTGCCCCGGCTACGTCGTGACACCGATGCAGGACAACGAGGCGGGGTGGGAGGCGGAGTTGCGTGGCATCACGCCCGACCAGGTCCGCCAGCTCTACATCGACGATACCCCGCTCGGCAGGCTCGAGACGCCCGAGGATGTGGC
>Ga0326597_10009751_pt1 | contig 12835 bp, 9 predicted proteins | sample RVTome_12_FD_203789 | JGI IMG/M metagenome (GOLD analysis project Ga0326597, IMG submission 203789) | Soil microbial communities from uranium-contaminated site in the Upper Colorado River Basin, Wyoming, United States - RVT100D185 | ecosystem: Environmental > Terrestrial > Soil > Contaminated >... | reverse complement strand
TTCCGGGCGTCGTGATGAAGGAGCTCGAGAACGCGGCGAACATGCGCAAGGGGAGCCGCCTCTCGCACGCGGGCCGCCGCGGGTACCGGGCCCTGCAGGAGATCACGACCCTCAAGCGGACGGAGGGTTTCCAGGGGCTCAGCGTCCTCGTCGTCGGACCGACCAATCCGGAGCAGCTGCACCTTTCCCAGGATGGTCTCTCGATCATCAACGCGGACTCGATGATCCGCGACCAGTTCAAGGCATTCCTGCGGGGCATCGACTTCCGAAAGGGCATCTTCTTCCTGACGCTCGACAAGACGAACGCGTCCCTCGCGGCCGCGGAAGGACTCACGGCGATCCGCGTCCAGCACCCGCGCCGCCTGCGGAAGGGCGACGATCTCGCGATGCCCCCGGAGGAGTCGATCCTGATCGGTCGGATTGTGTACGAACTCGCGATCGAGTTCGGCAGCATCCGCGTCGCATGGGAGGACCGGGGGCCACACTCCCTGGACCTCGACGGCGCGTGGCCCTGGAAGTCGATGGAGCACTGGGAGGCCTCCGAGCTCCTGTGTGCGGACTTCGACCCGGGGTTCCACAAGGCGATGAATCGCTACGTCGACGGAGGCTTCGATCCCCGGCGCTTCCTGCGGGAATGGGAGAAGCTCCGCGAGGTCCTCGAGGAGTGATCACTCCGCCCCGGGGATCCAGCCGAACCGCTTCCGCACGAGCCACACGAGGTTCTGCGTCGCGTCGCTCACGCTCCGGATCTTCTTCTCCCCGATGCGTGGGCGGTAGTCGATCGGGATCTCGAGGAGGCGGAAGCCGCAACGGACGACCTCGAGCTTGAGCTCCTCCGAAAAGGCCATGCCATCGTGGACGAGGCGGAGGCGCGCGAGGATATCCCGTCGGAATGCCCACATCCCTGACTGGGAATCTCGAATCGGGAGGCCGTACATCGTGCGGAACGCGGCGTTCAGAATCTCGTTGCCGACCCGATGCATCCCGGACATCGCGTCTGCCTGGAGGCGGGTCAGCCGGTCCCCGGACACGAAATCCGCTCGGTCCTCCTGTAAGGCGCGGAGGAAGTCCGGGAGGCGGTCCGCGGGATACGTCAGGTCCGCGTCGAGGGTCGCGATGTACGTGCCGCGCGCCTCCGCGAACCCCGTCTTGTACGCCCGGCCGTAGCCTCGGCGAGGTTCCGACAGCACCCGGGCGCCCTTCAACCGCGCGATCTCGTTCGTCCGGTCCCGCGATGCGGTGTCGACGGTCAGGAGCTCGACATCCCATGAGGCAAGGGCCGCGGAGACCTCGTCGAGCACCGTGCCAATCGAGGCCTCCTCGTTCATCGTCGGGATGATCACGGAGACCTCGGGCATTGGCGCGCCATGCTGGCGTTTTCGCATAAGGCTTTCGAGCGGCGGCATCACGAGGGGAGCGGCTCGCCGAAGAGTTTGTATCCGACGTAACCGAGAAGGGCGGCGCTCAGCCGCAGGATGGACCAGAAATTCGTCTTCTGGCGGAGCATCGCGCCAGGCCGGTAGTGGCTCCAAAGGGCGCCATGCTTCAGGGTGAGCTGCTTCCGGCCCGCGCCGTTCCAGAGGGCTTGGCGGAGGAAGTCGAAGATGGAATCCCGCGTGCGGTGGTACACGATCGCGCCCGCGCGGAAGGCGATCGTGTAGCCTGCACGCACGGCGCGGATGTTCAGGTCGATGTCCTCGGCGGTCACGAACCACTCATCGAAGCCGCCGATCTTCGCGAGGACCTCTTTCCGATAGGCGAGGTTCGACGATGGGTGCGTCACGTCGGTTCCTTCGACAATCAACTCGACCCGCTCGAGCTCCTCGAACGGGCGATAGCCGAGTTGCATCGTCCGGCCCGCGACGATGGCGTGTTCCCGCAGCCCTTCGCGCAGCTCCCTGATCCAGAACGGATTCGCGATCGCGTCGCCGTCGATGAAGGCGATCGCGTCGCCCTTCGCCATCTTGATGCCGAAGTTGCGGCCTGCGCCCCGCGTGCCACCGCGGATGTACAGGCGCACGAACTCGTAACGGTTCTCGTACTGGCGGACGATGTCGCGCGTCGCGTCCTCGCTGTGGGCGTCGACCACGATCACTTCGATCGGCGATTCCTGGGTCACGAGGCTGTCCAGGAGGTGCGCGATGTTGCGCGCCTCGTTGCGGACCGTCGTGACAATGGAGATGAGCAACGGTCGCTCGTAACGGACCCGTCGTAATGATGGTTTCGACGTGCGTTCTCGCAAGACTATCTTTATAGCCAGGCCTCGAATACTCGCGCGTCGTGTCCTATGGGCCGCATCGTCACGATCATCGGGACCCGCCCGGAGATCATCAAGATGGCCCCGGTGGTGAAGGCCCTCGACGCCCTGGGCCACGAGCACATCCTCGTACACTCGGGGCAGCACTACGATCTCCTGATGGACCGCGTCTTCTTCCAGGACATGCGGCTCCGGGAGCCGGACCACCAGTTCGAGCTGAAGGAACAGCCGCCCCATCTCCAGGTCGCGAACACAATCAAGCAGGTCGGCCCCGCGACCGAGGACGCGGACCTCGTGATCGTCCACGGGGACACGAACACGACCCTCGCGGGCGCGCTCCTCGCGAACAAGCTCAGCCGCCGGCTCGCCCACGTGGAGGCGGGCATCCGATCGTTCGACAAGACTATGCCCGAGGAGGTGAACCGGATCCTCGTGGACCAGCTCTCGGACCTGCTGTTCGCACCCACGGAAGTCTCGCGGGAGAACCTGGAGAGGGAGAACGTCACGCGCGGGATCCACATCGTGGGCAACAGCGTGATTGACGCGCTCACGCAGAATGTCGCGCTCGCGGAGAAGCGTTCGGAGATCCTCGATAGCCTTGGCCTCGCCCGTGGCGAATACATCCTCCTCACGTTCCACCGGGCGGAAAACGTGGACCGGCGGGAGAGCCTTGAGCGGGCCCTTGACGCGTTCGAGACCGCCGCTCGGGAGGCGGGCCTGCCGATCCTCTTTCCCATCCACCCCCGGACGGCGAAGCAGCTGAGAGCGTCGGGGCTGGAGAAGAAGGCCGCCGCCCTCGCACCCCTACGTCGAATCGAGCCGACGGGGTACCTTGACATGCTCGTCCTTGAGAAACATGCGGCCCTCGTGATGACGGATTCGGGCGGCCTCCAAGAGGAGAGCTGCTTCTTCCGAGTGCCTTGCGTGACCCTCCGCGAGAACACGGAGAGGCCCGAGACGCTCGCCATCGGGGCGAACATCTTGGCGGGTACGGACCCATCGCGAGTCGCGATGGCCGTCCGGCGCCAGATGGAAAGACCGCGAGATTGGCCCAACCCTTACGGGGACGGCACCACGGGGAAGCAGATCGCCCGGGTCGCGGACGACTTCGTCGGGTGATTCCCTGTGCGCATCCTCATGATTGTTGCGAACGACGTGGTCCACGATTCGCGGGTCCTCAAGGAAGCGCGGGCCCTCCGCGACGCGGGTCACGAGGTCTCCTTCATCGGCTGGGATCGGTCCGGCAAGGCGCCCGCCACGGAAGACCGAGGAGGCATCGTCATCCGGCGGGTCCGCACACGGGGAGCCCTTCGGGCCGTCCCCACGACGACCCTCCGCAACCCTCTGTGGTGGCGACTCGCATACCGCATCGCGCGGACGATGCCCTTCGACGTCGTCCATTGCCACGATCTCGACGCCCTGCCAATCGGGGTGCGGCTGAAGGGCAAGTTCCGAAAGCCGCTCGTGTACGACTGCCACGAGGTCTTCGGATACATGATCGAACATGACGTACCGCGGTTCGTGACGCGATACGCGTTCCGGCTCGAGCGACGGCTGTCGCGCCACGCGGATCGGGTGATCGCGGTGAACGAGTATGTGAAGGCGTACGTCGATCCAGTTTCGGGCCACGATTCCGTCGTCATCCGGAACTGCAGCGATCAGATCGAGCAAACATACCGTGCCCCTCCAGCGGCTCCCTTCACACTCCTCTACGTGGGAACCCTTCACGCGAGTCGTTTCGTCCTCGAGGCTATCGACGCGGTCGCGACGATGCCGGACGTCCGCCTCGTGATAGGCGGGAGCAAGAGCTTGACTCCGCTCGTCCGCGAGAAATGTTCCCGATGGCCGAATACGCAGTTCGTCGGGACCGTTCCTAACGAGCGGGTGCTGCCGATGACGGTCGAGTCCCACGCGGTCCTGTCGATGTTCGATCCCCGCCACCGGATCAACCGGGTGGGCCTCCCGAACAAGATCTTCGAGGCCATGGCCGCGGGTCGCCCCTGCATCGCCACAGAGGGCTTGCCCATGTCCTCGCTCCTCATCCGGGAGCAGTGCGGGATCGCGGTCCCTTACACGCAGGAGGGCTTCCGGGTTGCCGTCGAGAAGTTGCGGGAGGACCCCGCCTTCGCCGAACGGCTAGGGCGGAACGGGCTGGACGCGGCCCATCGAGAGTACAACTGGAGGCACGAGTCGAAGAATCTCCTCGCTCTCTACGACGGGTTCATGTCATCCTAGGGGTTCCGGTGGATCATGGCGCACATCCGGTTGACTTCGGATGTCACAGGACGTTCGGCCCAAGGGAAATCAGCGTGGGCGCGCCCTGGTTTCACCGCCCGCCAGCTGAGGACCATCCGGACCCGACGAGCGAGTCCTCGTTCCCGATCGGACCGCGCGGGAAGGCTGGCGCGCGGCCACGGAAGGCGAAGCGGTGAAGGATGGACATCTACGAGTTTGGGCATACAGACAGCCTGATCGACGTCGTCGTGCCCACGGCGGACATCCGGGGGCGGTGGTTCCCGAGATGCCTCGAGAGCGTCAAGGTCGCGGCGAGGGGGCGGGCCCTCATCGTCGCCGTGGAGTCGTCCGGTCCGGATTTCAACTTCGCTCGATCGATCAACGCAGGGATGCAGCGGACCACGGGTCATGCACTCATCCTCAACGACGATGCGACCCTGGAGGCGGGCGCCTGCGATGCCCTCCTCGGCGCAATCCAGAGAACCGGGGACGGCGTCTACCAGCTCTTCATCCATCACCCAAACGGGAAGCCTGCGGAAATCGGGTGGTACTTGGACCGTTCCTTCCTGGCCCCTCTGAGATATGCATGGCGGATCCGAGGACCCTTCGCGACCCTGCGCAAGCTGAAGAACAAGAGGTTCTATCCGTTCCTCCCTTTGAGGACGCCGCGAGACGGCTTCGACGGCTTCACCTTCGTTGCGTGCCTCGTGACGCGGAACGCTTGGGACGCCGTCGGGCCCCTCGATGAGGGGTTTCCCTTGGGTTGGGAGGATGTGGACTACAGTCTGCGCTGCCACGAGGCAGGGATCGCGTACTACGCGGTCCCCAAAGCCGTCGCGTTCCATACGATTAATGGCACCCGAACCTCGGGAGACCCTCGGGAAGGGCCTTCGTACGAGAGCCTCGCACGGAAATGGCCGCGGGAACGAATGATTCGGGCGCTCGAGACGGGGCCGAGGGGCGGAGTCGTAGATTGAGCGTCCTCTACGTCGCACCCTCCGTCGTTCGGACGTGGCCGCTGTCCGCCCGTGGGAATCACTTAATTCCCCTGAAGCCTTGCGGCGGTTGCGACTGGGGACCGCCACGTGGAACCGACCGCCGCGGCACGGACGATCCAGGAGACCCTGGGACTCCCTGTCGAAGCACACGCTGAACTCCCCTTCGATTCCCACATAGGGGAGCTCCGGGCCGCCTCCCAAGTCCTCACGGCCGAGCGCCCGCCCGCCGACGGGGACACGCCTTCGCTAGAAGGCCTCATGGGCCGCCTCCTTGACGAGTTCGTCCGATCGCGAACGGAAGAGGGGAAGCCCGTCGCCCAGCTCTGGTACTATCCCGTGCCCGCGGACTTTGCGGTCTTCCTCTCCCACGACGTCGACGAAATCGCGTGGAGTTGGAGGCGCAAGCTCTTCATGGGGGCCCTCCACCCGTCCACCCTCCGAGAGAAGCGCGAGCGATACTGGAACTTCAGCCGCATCAAGGCCCTCGAGGAAGCGGCTCACGTGCGATCGACCTTCTACATCGTGCCGTTCGGGAGCCATCCCCGAGATCCGCCATATTCCTTCGAGACCCTCGTCCCCACTGTCCATGACCTGACCCGCGGCGGCTGGGAAGTGGGCGTCCACGCATCCTTCGAATCGTTCGACCGGCCGCAGATGCTCGCGGCGCAGAAGCGAGCTTTCGAGAGCGCCGTCGGAAAGCCCGCCCTTGGCGTGAGGCAGCACTTCATCAACTTCGCCCCCCAGGCGACGTGGGAATACCAAGAGAGGGCAGGGTTCGAATATGATTCCACCCTAGCGAACCGGGATCGGGCTGGCTTCCGCACGGGATTCTGTCACCCGTACCGCCCACCCGGACGGCGACTCATCGAGATCCCCCTCGTCATTATGGACGGCCAGCTCTTCTGGTATGAGAAGCGAGACCCCCAGAGCGCGTACGAGCGGACGATGGCACTCGTCCGGCGCACGGCGGAGTACCACGGAGTCGCGAGCCTCAACTGGCATCAACACACGATGGATGAGTTGAGCTTCCCCGGCTGGTGGGAGGTCTTCGAGCGCTGCTTGAAGGACCTGACCGCGATGAGACCGTGGTTCGCCCGGGGCATGGATCTCGCGGCTTGGTGGAATCGAAGGTTGCGGATAGACTTTCACGAGAAAGTGCTATCACCTGGCGGAGGTTCCTGGACCCTCATGGATGAAGGCGGTGGTCCCGCGACCGTGCGACTGATTTCCCCAGAGCACCGGGATCTCAAGGTAGCGGTCGATGGCACGGATGAATTCGAGGCCCGACGCCGAGGGAGGGAGATCTGGATCGCGTTCCGGGAGCTTCCGCGGCGGCCGGTCCGGATTGATGTGGGGTGAGCCTCATCGGACTCGCGAACAAGCTCGTCATCGTCCTGGGGACCCTGGTCCCGTTCTCTCCGTGGAAGGTGTGGCTCTATCGCAGGCTGGGCTTCAGGATCGGAAAACACGTGCGCATTCGGGGGGCTTCCTTCATCTATGCTCGGGCGGCGACCCTCGGGAACGGCGTCGTCATCGAGCCCCGCACGCGCATCGTGTGCGACGAACTCACGATGGGCGACGAGTCGAAAATCGATTCCGAGACCACCGTATTCGGGGGAGGACCGCTCGAAATGGCGCGCGGGTCCTACATCGGTCCGCGAGCCTGGGTCAACTGCGAGGCCCAGGTCTCCCTCGGAAGGGGCACGGGGGTGGGACCCGGGAGTTCCATCTACACCCACGGTGTCTGGCTCCCCTACGTGGATGGGTACCCGCGGAAATTCGCTCCTGTCATCCTCGAGGACGACGTCTGGATCCCGGGGAATGTCACGATCCAACCTGGGGTGCGGATCGGACGGTCCTCGATGGTCGGCGCGGGCGCTGTCGTCACGAAGGATATCCCACCGAACTCGTTCGCCGCAGGCTGCCCAGCGACCGTGATTTCGTCCATGGACTCGATTCGCGCAAACCTCGGTCCCGACGACGTCCGCGGGCGCGTGAGGGAAGTCCTGGACGACTTCCTTCGTCACTTAGAGAGGAGAGGGGTCTTGGTCCAGAGGGGGGCCGACTCCCTTTATGCGCAGGGGCGAACTGGGGGGCTCCGGAATCGGACCTTCAGCCTGATGTTGCTCGAACATCGACCGAGCCCCGAGGACATCAGACCGCTTCTTGATGCGGAGGCGAGGAGCGAACTCATCGTGGTCCTCGCGCAAGGCGCAGACGAAGCGGTCCTCGACGCCGTCGCGGGTCGCCCGGCGGCCCACTGGCTTGACATTCCCACGAAGAGGTGCAGCGCTACATGGACTGGCTTCGCGTACGAGCTCCGGCGGTACTTCGCTTCCCATTACGGGACTCGCTTCCTCCTCGCATAGCCTCCTGGGCCAGAGTCATGCCCGCCGCGGCCGCGGCAACGGTTGGGAGGGACGATGGATGAACATCCTCCTCGTTTCGCCAGGGTTCCGGGAAGCGGGGACGGGTCGGGTGAGACTCCCTCCGTTCCAGCAGGTGGATGTTGAATTGCTTTCGTCGCTCGGGCATCCGGTTCGAACCCTCCTGTGGAAGGGACGACCCTTTCGGGACCTGTGGCGAGAGGCACGGTGGGCGGACCTTGTCTACTGCTGGAACATCAGCGACCATGCCTTCGTGTCCTCTTTCGTGGCGGAGCGGCTCGCATGTGTCGTCGGTGGCTACGACTTCGCCGACGTCCCGCAGTGTGACTATGGGAACATGCGGCGATGGCATACGCGGCTCATGGCGAAACACGTATGGCGGAAATCCGATGCCCTCCTCTACGTCGACCCGAGCCTCATGGACGAAGCGTCCGCAGCCTTCGGCCACCCCGGCCGCGCGCACTACGTCCCGACGGGGTACGACGCCGGCTTCTGGACGCCCGGCTCCGGTCCGCGGGGGGACGCCATCCTTACTGTCGCGAATGCACCGGTTGCCCAGAGAATCCCGCTGAAGGGCTTGGATCTGTTCCTCGAGGTCGCAGACCGGAACCGTGATTTCGAGTTCCAGATCGTGGGGGAAATGCCGCCCGGCTTTCGCGAGCGTTCGAAGCGACCGAATGTCACATTCTACGGGTTCCTCGAAGCAGAATCCCTCCGGGACATGTACCGAAGGGCGAAGGTGTACTGCCAGCTCTCACTCCACGAGGGTCTGCCGAACGCCGTTTGTGAGGCAATGCTCTGCGGATGCGTCCCGGTTGGAACCGCGGTGAACGGCATACCGAACGCGATCGGAGACGCGGGCTACATCGTTGACCGAGACCCTCTGAAGGTAGCCGAAGCAATCGAGCGCGCGGCCTCGGACACAGCCTTGCGAATGCGAGCCAGAGAGCGGATCGCAACCCGCTTCCCGCTGGAGCGACGGAAGAAGGCCTTGTCGGATATACTGCAGAGTCTTGCCGGGTAGCCCGAGGCTGCGGTTCCCGAGCCATCCGTCACGAGCGGCGGTGGTGTCGACCGATCGCGCCCAACATACTTTGGCGGAAGGAGGGACCACCCGCGCAGAGGCTTCCTGGCGAAACATCAGGCGGCACTACTCTCGCCTACTTCGAATGAAGAGTATCGCGAACGTGATGGCCGCCGCGGTCGTCGCAACGAGGCCTCCGATAAGTAGCCACACGTAAAGGCCTGTGATGGCGAAACCCCCATCGCGAGGCAGACTCGGGACGGACCAGGCGACCTGCCAGGAATCCAGAACAGGCGATCCTGATTCGCCGCCGAACAAAGACGCTTCAAGGCTCAACCGAGGATAGACGAGCGGATCGAGAGCCCCCAGGTCGATTCTTTCTGGGCTACGATTTTCCAAGCCCGGGACAGAAACATGGGAGCGGGCGTCGCGCACCGTGAACCTGATCGAAGCCATTGGGGGCACAGAGACGTTCTGCTCAAACGAACCCCATCTGAGCCCGGAGGGAATCTCAATCGCGGTGGACACCACACGGCCGCTGCTGGGCGGCGGCAGCATTGCATAATAGATTCGTAGCCCGGAGCCCCGCGCGGCGTAGTAGACGGAGAAGCTTCCATTCGCCTCGATTAGGAAGGACGGCTGGTTCACGTAGGGGCTCTCCTCCGGGGCAAGGAGGTCGAGGGCGAGCCCCCTCTTCTGCCAGTTTACACCGTCGACGGATCGAGCGTAAAGTAACCGCTGAACACCTCCGCTCCCGCCCATGTAAATCATCTCGTAAAGGGGACCGACGATGCGAACGGCGGGATTCGCCGCATAGTCCTCATCCCGCGAGCCGGCAGGGCCTGGGGACAGCACGACGCCCTGTTTCGTCCAGCTCAGGCCATCGGCGCTCGTCGCTAGCATGATTCTCGCGCGAGGCGGATCGGATGTAGACTGCCCCGTGTACCACATGTAGTAGGCGCCTTGTCGGACGATCACGGTGGGATCCCAGACCCTGAAGTCATCGAGTGCCCCAGGGGGTCCGACGTCCAGGGTCACGCCCTGTTTGGTCCAGGAGATTCCATCGGAGCTTGTCGCCGCAAAAATCCGATAGGTCGTTCCGTCGTACCCCGTGTACCACATTCGATACTCCGAGCCGATCTTGAGAACTTCCGGATACGCGACATTGCTGTCCTCGAGGGGGAGCGAAGGGGCAAGGACCTGCCCTTGCTTCGTCCAAGTACGCCCATCGAGGGACGTCGCGTAACCGATCCTGAAATCGAAACCGGAACTCCCGTAATACCACATCTTGTAGACGGTGCCGTCCAAGAGCACGGAAGGCGCCCCTAGCTCGCTCGAATCAAAGGCGCCCGAGGACCCCCACGAAAGCACGAGGCCCTGCCTCGTCAGGACCGCCAGCCGCAGCTGGACGGTTCCCTCTGAGATCTCTACCCCTGAAGACGAGGCCACTTTCGACGTGTCATTGAAATCGTCGTGCCAGCCAAGGAAGGCAGCGGTTTCAATCACAGGGTTCTCCGACGGCGCGCCCCCCTCCGCGAATCCAAGCCATGGGCTCGTGGCGAGCGACGATAACAATATCGAGACCGAAACGCCCACAATAGCGCCCAAGCAGGCGTGCGACAACTCGCGCAAAGACGAGCTCCCTCGATAACAATCGATCAGGCCAGTATATCAAATGCATGCCGCAGGTCCGGCCGGTTTGTCAATCCGCGGTCCTCTCGCCCGCTACGTTTTTATAGCCATCACCGCCTTTCGCGTCCCCGTCCGACGCTGGTCGGACGTCAGAAGGGTACTGATGGGATGGGTGTAACGGCCTTCAGTGCTCACGCTCGAATCGCGAGGTGGGTCCGTTGTTCCTAAAAGAGATTCAGATGGAGAACTTCAAGTCCTTCGGCCGGAAGATCTCGATCCCGTTCCTCCGGGGCTACACGGCGATCACGGGCCCGAACGGATCGGGGAAGAGCAACATCGCGGACGCGATCCTGTTCGTCCTCGGCCCGAAGAGCTCGAAGGCGATCCGGGCCGGCAAGCTGACGGACCTGATTTGGAACGGGGGCAAGGAGAAGAAGGGCGCGGACTACTCCCAGGTCAGCCTCCTCTTCGACAACTCGGACCGTCAGATTCCCATCGAGGCGGACGATGTCAAACTCACCCGGTACATCGGGCTGAGCCCGTCCGTCGACGGCGGCTACAACTCGTATTTCTACATCAACGACCGCAAGTCCTCCCTGTCCGAGTTCGATTCACTCCTCGCCCACGCGCGGATCAGCGCGGAGGGATACAACCTCGTCCAGCAGGGGGACGTCCAGAAGATGGTCTCGATGTCCTCCGTGGACCGCCGGCGGATCCTCGACAACATCGCAGGTATCACGAAATTCGATGACGATATCTCGCAGGCCGAGGGCAAGCGCCGGGAGACGGAGGAGAACCTCGAGCGGATCCGGATCATCCTGGACGAGATCGACAAGCAGCTCGCGCAGCTCGAGGCGGACCGGGAGGGCGCCCTGAAGTACAAGGAGCTCAACGGGCGCCTCACGACGGCGAAGGCCCAGATGGCCTACAAGAACCGCGAGCTGATCGAACGTCAAATCACCGGCACGAAGGAACAGATCACGAAGCACGAGGCGGACAAGGCGAAGCTCGTCGCGCAGAAGGAGGATCTGCGGAAGCAGCTCGATGCGGCGGTCGCCCGCCTGAGCGAACTCGAGCAGGAGATGGCGGACCGCGGCGGCGAGGAGGCGAAACAGCTCAAGGAGAAGCTCGACAGCCTGAGGATCGAACGGGCCCGCGCCTCGGACGGGATCGAGACGTCGCATGAGACCCTCAAGCAGCTCCGTCCGGAGAGCGCCGAGGCGAACAAGGAGAAGACGAAGGTCGTCAAGGAGACGGACGGGCTGGCGCGGGAGAAGACGAACGTCGACAAGCGCATCGCCGAGCTCGAAGGCCTGATCAAGGAGGCGGACAAGGACCTCCACGACGTGGATGACCTCGCGTCGAAGAGCGACGCGAAGGTCCTCGGGATCCAGAAGCAGATCATCGCCCTGAACAACGAGATCGACCAGGTCGAGGAGGGCCTGAAAGGCATCGTCCTCGAAGGGGACCGCACGAAGGAGTCGATGCAGCGCGTCGAGTCGGAGATTGCCCAGCTCGAGGACACCCGGAAGCAGTATCAGGTCGAATACGACGACGCGGACTGGCAGCTGAAGGAGCTGCGGTCGTCGACGAAGGAATCGGGCAAGAGCCTCCAGAAGCTCCAGCAGGAGTTCCACGAGAAGCGCAACGAGGAGGCGAAGCTAGCGCGACAGCAGGCGGACCTCCAAGGCGCGATCCTGAGCCTGACGAGGCAGTACGCGCAGCTGAAGGCTGAGGCCGACGTCGCGGAGAACCTGAAGCGGGGCTACAACTCCGCCGTGTCCGCGATCCTCGAGACTCGGGAGACCGGGGCGATCAAGGGCATCCATGGCACGGTGGCCCAGCTGGCGCACGTCGAGCCCGCGTACGAGACCGCGATCGTGACCTCCGCGGGCGCCAGGATGCAGGCGATCATCGTCGACGACGACGCCGTCGCTGCGGAGTGCATCGACTATCTCAAGAAGCGCAAGATCGGACGCGCGACGTTCCTTCCGCTCAACAAGATGCTCGTCGGGAAGCCACGCGGCAAGGCGATCCTCGTCGCGAAGGAATGCCTGGGCTTCGCGATCGACCTCTGTCACTTCGACGAGAAGTACCGGGACGCGTTCTTCTACGTGTTCGGCGACACGCTCGTCGTCCAGACGCTGGACGAGGCCCGCAAGTGGATGGGCGGGGTGCGACTCGTGACCCTGGAAGGGGAGCTCATCGAGTCCTCCGGCGCGATGGTCGGCGGCGACATGGAAAAGACGCGGATCAAGTTCGGCGCGGGCTCCGCGTCGGAGCTCGAGAAGATCGCGGAGAA
>Ga0326597_10009750_pt1 | contig 12836 bp, 13 predicted proteins | sample RVTome_12_FD_203789 | JGI IMG/M metagenome (GOLD analysis project Ga0326597, IMG submission 203789) | Soil microbial communities from uranium-contaminated site in the Upper Colorado River Basin, Wyoming, United States - RVT100D185 | ecosystem: Environmental > Terrestrial > Soil > Contaminated >... | reverse complement strand
GATTTCCCTGCGGAAGCTCTCGTCGAGCCCGTAATTGTCGTCTACGTGCAGAAACCCGCCGCGCGCGAGCCAGTCGCGCAAACGCTCGATCTCCGCATCGCTGAAACGCAGGTTGCCGTGCCCGGTCACGTGCAGGAACGGATACTCCCACACGCGGGCGTCCGTGAGGCGAAGGCGAACCTCGGCGGGCTCAACGTTGAGGGTAGTCCGCGAGCGGATTGCGCCGATCAGGTTCGGCAGACTTGACGGGTTGGCGTACCAGTCGCCGCCGCCATCATACTGCAGGCGCACAACAGCGAGGCGCGCGAGCGTGCCATTCGTGCGCGCGCCGTAACCCGCGCCCGTCGCGAGCAGCGCGACGAGCAGCACGAGTGGAACACGGATAAGCCGGCGTGGCAACGAGTTCATTCGGCGTGTGCGAGGCGGTACGCGAGGTTGCGGGGTGCGCCGTGGTCCTCTGATAATCGACGCGCGACATCCCTCGCCGGAACCCCCTCACTTCGCCACCGCCGCGCGAGCGACGTCAGTTCGGCTTCGTCGAGCGGCGCAGCGGCCGCTCCCCCGAGCACCAGCACGATTTCGCCCCGCGGTGGATGTGATTCGTAATACGCAGCCAGTTCGCGGACCGTTCCCCTCCGGGTCTCCTCGAACCGCTTGGTAAGTTCGCGTGCAACCGCACACGGCCGTGAGCCCAGTCCCGCCTGGTCCCACGCAAACAGCGTCTCGGCGACCCGCTCGGGCGACTCGTAACTAACCGCCGTGTGTGGAAGCGTTCGCAGCGTCTCGATCAGCCGCGCACGTTCACCACCGCGGCGGGGCACAAATCCAAAAAACGTGAAAGTCTCTGCCGGCAGCCCGGACACGACAAGCGCCGCGAGCAGCGCGGACGGTCCTGGAACAGCGACAACCGGAATACCGGCGGCGATCGCGGCGGCGACCAGGCGGGCACCAGGATCGGACACGAGTGGCGTGCCGGCATCAGATACCAGCGCCGCGGTGCCCCCGGCCCGCAGCCGCCTCAGCACGCGTGGCGTCGCGCGGGCCTCGTTGTGCTCGCGCACCGACTCGACACGCGTCGTTGCTCCGCAATGCTTCAGCAGGATGCGTGTTCGCCGGGTGTCTTCGGCCAGGACCACGTCGCACGCGCGCAGGACGTCGGTGGCGCGCGCCGTGAGGTCGCCCAGGTTTCCAATCGGCGTGCTCACGATGTAGAGCGTCCCGGGTGCCAGCTCACTCACGGCGGCAGCTTCCACGGCAGCGCGTCGAACAGCCCCGCCGTCTTGAACGCGTGCCGGCGCTCGCGCGTGAGCGCGGCCAGAATCGCCTCGGGGGAAGTGGAGTCCGGCAGCGCCGCCGCCCACAGCACGTCCTTCAGCCACGCCGCCACCGCGTTGGTCAGCGCCCGGGTGCTGGTCACCGGATCCTCGGTTGGCCCGGCAGCGAGGCTCATCCGCTCCAGCGCAGGGTGTGCCCCTCGTTGAGCCTCGCGCGCACGCTCCATCAACTGCGTCGCGTTGCGCACGCCCTCGGCGGTCAGCCGTTCGGCGAGCCCGCGCGCGAGCACGCGATACGCATCGATCAGCGCCGGCGGCACCTGATTGGGGAGCGGCGGCGGAACGGGCCAGCGGCGCACGACAGGAGGCGAAGTTCCCGCCGCAACCCAGAGTTCGCGAAGCGAGGCATCCATAGTGCCGCCGCGCAATCCGTCGGCGAAGTACGCGCGGCGCGGAACGCCATGCCGGAGCACGATGTAATTGAGGCCGCCGCCCACCGCGACCTCGAGCATACCGTCGTACGTCGACGCGAGAAGGTGCGCCATGAGCGCGGTGCCGTCAGCCGCACGGACTTCGGGCGGCAACTCCTCGGGCGGCTGGCGCTGCGCAGTGTACATGCATGCCAGCTGCTCGTCTGCCGCCTCGTGAAAACACACTTCGCCATACTCAGCGGCGTGCGGCACGCGCCGCAGTGCCTCGCGAATCGGCACATCATCGAAGACGCGTCCGTCGCGCGTCGACGTCGCGGTGACCACTTCGCCTTCCTGCAAATAGAGGAGCAACAGCTCCTCCGGCAGCCATACTGCGACATACCCGAACACGCGCGCGGCACGGTCGCGCTTGGCGTCGGTGAGCAGGTTCTGCAGGTGCACGTAGGCGAGCCGCGTGCGCGCGAGCAGCACGCGCGTGTACGGCCAGCGGATCGCGGAGACGCGCACTCTTAGAGATGACGAGAGGACGGGAGGACGAGAAGACGAGATGGGTGAGACGAGGCCTGCCTCGCCTTCCCGTCTTCTCGTTCTCTCGTCATCTGCCCCTTCACGCTGCGTGCTGCTGCAGCTTTGCCTCCAGGGTCGACTTGGGCACCGCGCCGATCACCTGATCGACAAGTTTGCCATCCTTGAAGAACAGCAGCGTCGGAATCGAGCGCACGCCGAAGCGCGCCGCAGAACGAGGATTCGCATCCACATCCAGCTTCGCCACGGTCAGCTTGCCCTCGTATTCCACCGCCAGCTGTTCAAGGATCGGCGCGATCATCCGGCACGGTCCGCACCACGCGGCCCAGAAGTCCACGACGGTGAGCCCCGCCTGCTGCTCCACCGAGGACGCGAAGTCGGCGTCCGTCACCATCACCAGATTGGCCATCCGTTACTCCTGTCACGGGTTATCAGACCCGTCGATTCCGGATTACGTTGCGTGCGACGGCCCCTTGCCCTCCGCACAATGGACTCCCCTCCAACATCACCTCGCGGCACCCGCGTTGCGCACCTCGGTCTCGCCGTGCGCGCACTTGGCGACGCCGTTCCGTTCTTTCGCGACGTGCTTGGCCTCCCCGAAGTCCCACTCGGCGACAGTGACGGCACGCGCATCACCGGATTCGCCGCCGGTGACACGCTCGTCGAGCTGCTGGAGGCCGAGCATCCCGATTCACCGATCGCGCGCTTCATTGAAAAACGCGGCCCCGGCATTCACCACCTGTGCCTGGCCGTCGACGATCTCGACGCGATGCTCGCGAAATGTCGCGACGCCGGCGTGGCGCTGGTGGACGAAGTCCCGAGAATCGGAGCGGAGGGAAAGCGGATCGCCTTCCTTCATCCCAGATCAACGGGCGGGATTCTCGTCGAACTGACCGAATACTAATCGGCGACGGAAGCGCTCAGCGGCAGAATTGCTGGATGGCGTCGTCGACCGGAAAATCAAAGACGTACCACCGTTCGGACGGCCCCTTGACTGTCGTGAAACGGCGCGGGAGCCGTGCGCCCCGGCGGAGGAGATCGACCACGACCACCTGGGTATCGTCGATCCCCTGCTCGCTCCGGACAATCCGGAACTCGTCCTGGCACAGGAGCCGGATGATAATCGTCGCGCGCCGCTCCATGTCGCCGCGCGGCATTGTCTCCCGGACCGACCCCTTGTTCGTGCCCCAAACCGCCGACACGGCCTGCAGGTCCTGGGCCTTGGCAGCTCCAATGAATGCGGTCACGGCCGCCTCGGGGGTGGAGGCACCCGTCATCAGGCCGGACGGGGTACCGCGGCAGGCGGCAAGCAGCAGTACCACCACGGCAGTCAGTTTTCTCACGGGTCGCTCCGCGTGTGATCGGTCGTCGACGTGCGCGTGCGAACCTTAATGGACAGATTCAGGCCATGCCAGCGATCGACACGCCGAGCCCGCCGAGCCCGCCGAGCCCGTTGCGGCTTTATGTGAACGTTGACCACGTCGCGACGATCCGTCAGGCCCGTCGCACCGACGAGCCGGATCCCGTCATCGCGGCGCACGCGTGCGTCGCAGCCGGCGCGCACGGGATTACCGCGCACCTCCGCGAAGACCGCCGCCACATTCAGGATCACGACGTGGAGCGGCTGCGCGAGGAGCTCGACGTTCCGTTCAACCTCGAAATGGCGTGCACGCCGGAGATGATCGCCATTGCCGAACGCCTGCGGCCGCACCAGGTCACATTTGTGCCGGAACGCCGCGAAGAGATAACAACTGAAGGCGGCCTCGACCTGGCCCACAAGCCGAGTGTGCTGAACGCAGCCTGCTTGAGGCTGCGCGACAGCGGAATCCGGGTATCCCTCTTCATTAGTCCGGATCAGGACGCGATTGCCCGCGCGCGGGACACGGGCGCCTCCGCCGTCGAGCTCCACACCGGCGCCTACGCGCTCTCGCGCGGCGACGCACCAAGCCTGGCCGCGCTCCGCGACGGCGCGCGAGCTGCCGCCGCGGCTGGGCTCGCCGTGCACGCCGGACACGGCCTCACCGTCCGGAATGTGGGACCAGTCGCCGCCATCGCGGACATCGAGGAGTTGAACATCGGCCACTCGATCGTCTCAATGGCGGTGCTGACGGGAATCAGCGACGCCGTTCTCGCCATGCTCGACGCAATGCGCGCGCTTCGCGCCGGGGCGTCGCGTTGACCCTCACGCCGAACGCCCATAGGTTCGGCACGACTCTTTTGGAGCGCTGATGGACGGGTCTGGAATCGTCGGCTTCTTTGCCCTCGAGGCGGGAGAATACCTCGAGCGATTGGATGGACTGCTCGCCACGGCCGGCGGCGATCCCCCGGCGCTTGACGCGTTTATCGCCGACGCGCGCGCCCTGCGCGGCAGCGCGACAATGGCCCGCCAGACGCCGATCGCCGACGTTGCTGGTGGGCTGGAGCGGGTCGCGCGGGCGCTCCGCGACGAAGGGATGAGCTGGGACGCCGGCGTTCGCGGCGCGATCGTCGCGGCCGTGGACGACCTCAAGATTCTCGCCCGCGCGGTACGCGAATGGGGCCCGGCCGACGATCAACGCGCCGCAGCCCGCCGGGACGAGCTCATCCGCATGGCGCCGCCGCGCCAGCGCCGTTCGGGTGAAGCGTTGTCAGCGGGAGCGTCGACTGCGTACATCGCCGGCGAGCTAACGCAGGTCGCAGCTGCGCTCGACGCGATGGGAAGCGATCCCTCCGGTAAGGACCTGCTGCTCAGTGCGCTGCCGCGCGTCAAGGCGCTGCGCGGTATGGCCACGCTGCGCGACCTTCCGCCGCTTTCTGACGTTCTGGCCGCCGTCGAGGACGCCTCCAAGCCACTCGAACTCGGCGCGGCGTCGGTAACGCCGGAATCGCTGCCTGTCATTCGCGCCGCCGGCGCCGTGCTGCGCCGCGCCGCGCTTGACCTGCGCACCAGCGGACGCCCCGACCCGAACGGGGACGAGGCACAGCGGTTCGCGGCGGCCGTGGAGACTGGAAGCGCATCGACGAGCGCGTCGAGTGCGATCGTGCCGGTTGCGTCGCTTTTCCACGACGACGCCGGCCCGCACGTGGTCAGCGCCGCACCAAATCCGCCCACGACATCGGGCCAGCGATTCCGGATGGAAGTCGTGAGTCACGCCGAGCACCTGCGACGTGTCGTCGCGGACGCCGGCGACGCCGCCGATGCGGCCGCGCGCGGGCGAAGCGGGCGCGAACTCCGCAGCGCAATCGCGTCGCTCCGCGCGACTGCGGAATCGTTTGGCGAGAACAGCGTCGCGCGGTTCGTTCAGGTGCACGCCGCCGCCGCCGCCGCGCTCGAGCCGCTGGCGCTTCGTGCCCTGGCCGATGCAGCCCAGTTGCTCGCGGACCCTTTGGTGGACGCGCCCGTGCTCGCCGAACGGCTCGCGGCACTCACGGCCGGCCATTCAATGGATGCCGCCATCGGCGCCGGCTTTGCGCCGGTGTCGAGTCCAACGCCGTCGTCAATCGCGGTCACTGAGCCGCGGCTGACAGGCCTCCTCCAGGAACCGGCAACACCGGCCGAACCGCCAGCCGCTCGCCCGTCGCCAACCCCGCGCGGGGCTGACCTTCACGCGCTGCTCGCTTCCGGCCTCGCGGGGTTCAGTACGCTCGACGACGCGCCACTCGCGCATCCGGCGCCGCTCGGCGAGGACCTTCCGATGATCGATGAGTTCCTGTACACGGGACGCGCGGCGCTGGACCGGGCGCGCGAACTCAGCGACCTCATTCGCGGCCGGAGCGAAGGCCCCGAGCCCGGCGAGCTCGACGAGCTGTTCGCGCTGCTCGACCTCGCGACGGTCGAGTAGGCTCATGCGAGTACCGTGGCGTGCCACGCTCGGCTTTGCGCTGAGCGCGGCGCTGCTCTACTGGGTCCTCCACGATCAGCCCTGGTCCGATGTGGCCGCGGCCCTGCGCGCGAGCAATGTGCCGTTGTGGATCGTGACCGTCATCGTGTCGCAACTGATGTTCCCGCTGCGGGCAATTCGGTGGCCGATCATCCTGCACCCGGTCGCGCCAAACCTGAAGTTCGGACCGTCGTGGCGCGCGACCGCGATCGGGATGATGGTGAACAACGTCGCGCTCTTACGCGTCGGCGAGCCGGCACGCGCGTTCGTGTTGTCGCGAGAAGTGCCCCAGGTGCCTTTCACGACAGCAATCGGATCGCTCGTCGTCGACCGCGCGTTCGACGGGCTCGTGATCCTGACACTCCTCCTCGTGGCCGTGCTGGATCCGGCGTTCGGCACGCAGACAGAAATCGACGGTAAGACTCTGGGCGCATGGATCGCGCTGCCAGCCGCGGCGGTGGCAGCTGGCTTCGCGGTCCTGTCTCTCGCCGTGTTCGCGCCGTTGCATCTGGAGCGAGCGACCGGCGCCATCGCCAGGCGGCTGCTGCCGTGGTGGGCCGGGCGCATCACGACGCTCGTTCACAACATCACGGCGGGGTTCTCAGTGCTCCGCGACCCGCGCCGGTTCGTTCAGATACTGCTGTGGACATTCGCTCACTGGCTTGCGAATCCGCTCGCGTTCTGGCTTGGCTTCAAGGCGATGGGCATCGATGTGCCGTTCACCGCCGCACTCCTGACGCAAGGCTTGATCGCGATCGCCGTCGCCGCGCCGCAGGCTCCCGGTTTCTTCGGCGCCTTCGAAGCCGCGGCAGTCATTTCGCTCGGGCTCTACGGGATTGCCCAGCCCGAAGCGATTGCATGGGCACTCACATTCCACGTCCTCTCGTTCATTCCCATCACAGCCATCGGGCTGTTCTATCTCTCGCGGCTCGGTCTTTCGTTCCGCGACCTCGGCCGCTCACCCCGCGATGCCGGCGCGGCGTGACCGGCAAGTCGACGTCGCTGCACGCGCGCGCAAAAATCAATCTCATTCTGCGCGTGCTGGGCCGCGCGCCTGACGGGTATCACCAGCTCGAAACGCTGTTTCAGCGCATCGCGCTCGCGGATGATGTCACCGTGCGGACGGGAACTTCCGCCGACACGCTGGACGCCACCTGGGGTTCGGCGCCGCGTGAAGACCTTGGCCCCGTCGAACAGAACCTCGCGTGGCGCGCAGCCGTCGCGTACCGCACGGCGACCGGGTGGCTCGCACGCTTCGGCATCGAGATTACCAAACGCATTCCCACGCGAGCCGGCCTGGGCGGCGGCAGCGCGGACGCTGCCGCGGTTCTGCGCGCGCTCGACGCGCTGGCGCCGACGCCACTCGGTTCCGCGCGCCTCCTGCAACTCGCCGCGAGCCTCGGCGCCGATGTCCCATTTCTGGCCAGCGACGCATCGCTGGCAATCGGACGCGGCCGGGGAGACCGCATCGAGATCCTCCCCGCGCTCCCGGCGGCATCGGTGGCTGTGATGGTGCCCGTGTTTGGCATCTCGACGGCGGAGGCCTACGCTGACCTGGCGCGCGCACGATCCGCATCTACGTACCCGCCGCCCACATTCCGCCTCGACGCGGCGACCCTCACGGCGTGGGACCAGGTGGCCGGCCAGCAGATCAATGACTTCGAGCCAACCGTGTTTGCGCGCTACCCCGCCCTCGCGGCGGCGCGCGTTGAGCTCGAGCGAACTGGGGCCCAGGCCGCCCGCCTGAGCGGGTCCGGCTCCGCGCTCTTTGGTCTCCGAGAGGGCGCCTGGAATGTGGACCCCGCCCGCTTCCCCGCCTTTCGGGTCATTCACACCACCACGTCCTGAACTCCCGTCTTCTCGTCCTCTCGTCCTCTCGTCCTCGACTTAGGTTTGTCCCGTCTGCCCCCTCGTCCAATGGCAGGACACATGACTTTGGATCATGGAATGGTGGTTCGAATCCACCGGGGGCAATCGACCGCGATAGGGATGCGGTTTCGCACGCTCGCGCGTTGACGTAAGTTCAAGCCACCATTAAGGTTCAAGGCTGCTGATGGACGGATTGGCGGTACCGATTCAGACAATGCGATTGCTGACCGGCAACGCGAACCGGCCGCTCGCGGAAGAGATCGCAAAGACCCTCGAGGTCGATCTCACCAAGAGCACGGTCAGCCGCTTTGCCGATGGCGAGATCTTCGTTCGAATCGATGAGAACGTGCGCGGCGCGGATGTGTTCATCATCCAGCCGACGAGTCCGCCAGCCGAGAACATCCTCGAGCTGTTGTTGCTCGTTGACGCGGCTCAGCGGGCGTCGGCGGCACGTATTACCTGTGTGATCCCGTATTACGGGTACGGCCGGCAGGACCGAAAGGACCAGCCGCGCGTGGCGATCGGGGCGAAGTTGATGGCCAGCATGATTGAAAAGGCGGGTGCGGACCGGGTGCTCGCAGTGGATTTTCACCAGCATCAGCTGCAGGGGTTTTTCGACTGTCCGGTCGACCACCTCTACGCGGCGCCGGTGCTCACGGCGCATTATCGAAAGAAGAAGCTGAAGGACGTCGTCGTCGTGGCTCCGGATGTGGGATCCGCGAAGATGGCGCGAGGATTTGCCAAGCGGCTCGATGGGTCTCTGGCGATCATCGACAAGCGGCGGCCGGCGCCCAACGTGTCGGAAGTCGTCAACGTCGTCGGCGAGGTAGACGGGCGAGACTGCCTTATCACCGACGACATGATCGACACCGCCGGTACAGTAACCGAAGCGGCGCGCGCTCTGAAGGCGATGGGAGCGGGCGACGTGTACGTCTGCGCGACGCACGCATTGTTCAGCGGCCCGGCGGTCGAGCGGCTGACCAAGGCGCCCATCACCGAAGTCACGGTGACGGACACCATCGCGATTCCGCCCGAACGTCGCTGTCCGCAGTTGCAGGTGCTGAGCGTGGGAGAGCTGCTGGCGAAGGCCATTCGGTTCACCCACAGCGATCAGTCGGTGAGTTCGCTGTTCGACTGACGCGTACGACAACCCACGGATCCGTCCGCCTTCCCAGGCTCGAACAACACCGCGAACACACATGGCTACCGCAGCTCTTTCCGCATCCACACGCACCGACACCGGCAAGGGCGTGGCCCGCAAACTGCGCGCCGGCGGGAAGGTGCCGGCCGTCGTTTATGGCCACGCGCGCGAGCCGCTGTCGCTCTCCCTCGACAGGCGTGAGCTGGAGCGGCTGCTCGACCGCGTCGCGGCCGCCAGCACCGTGATCGATCTTGCGATCGACGGCGCGTCGCGCCGCACGCTCATCCGCGAGGTACAGCGCGACCCGGTCCGCCGGGTCATCCTGCACGTGGACTTCCTCGAACTCGTCGCCGGCGAAAAGGTGACGGTCGAGGTGCGCATCTCGTACGAGGGCACGCCGGCCGGGGTCAAGACGGGCGGCGGCATCTTCGAGGAAGTGCTGCACGACCTCGAGATCGAAGTCGATCCGGCGAACATTCCCGAGAAGTTCGTGGTTGACATCTCGGAGCTGCAGATCGGTCATTCGCTGCACGTCAGCGACATTGCGCTGCCGGAGGGCGTTACGCTGATCACCGATCCGATCGTCACGATCTGCATCTGTTCCGCACCGCGAGAAGAAGTGGAGCCGGTGGTGGCGGCGGCAGCAGCAGCAGCAGAGCCCGACGCGGCGGCAGAGCCCGAGCTCATCCGCAAGCCGAAGGAAGGCGACGAAGAACCGGCCGAGCCAGCGAGCTAGGCCGGCGCCGCGCCGCGTTGAAGCTGATCGTCGGCCTCGGAAACCCGGGGCGGGAATACGCCGCGACGCGCCACAACGTCGGGTGGTGGGCCGTCGACTATCTGGCCGAAGCGTGGGATTTCGGCGGGTGGCGTAGGGACGGCAATGCGTTCGTCGCGTCGGGCCGCGCCGGCGGCCACGCGGTGAGACTGATGAAGCCGCAGACGTTCATGAACCTCAGCGGCAGCGCGTTGATCCCGTACTGTCGCCGCGAAACGTGGAACCCGTCGGAGGACCTGATGGTGATTGTCGACGAGGTGGCGTTGCCGGTCGGCCGGGTCCGCCTTCGCGCATCGGGCAGCGCCGGCGGCCACAACGGACTCAAGAGCGTCGAAGCGCAACTCGCCTCGCGCGAATACGCCCGCCTGCGCATCGGCATCGGACCCGCCGAGCCGGAACACGACGTTGGCGACCTCGCGGATTTCGTCCTCGCGCCGTTCGGCCGCGGTGAGGCAAAGGTCATCATCGAGCTGCTCGGCCAAATCCGCGACGGGCTCGAGGTATGGCTGCGCGACGGCATCGAGCCGGCAATGAACCTGCTGAACGCGCGCCCCAAGCCGCCAGACGGCGACGACACACGCACCACGCAGTAGTTTCCCCGCCGCCCCTCCGCCCCTCCGACCCCCGACCCCCGACCCCCGACCTCGACCATGCTCGACAACCTCCCGCTCCTGGCCGTCGTCATCGGCATCATCGGCCTGTTCGTCGGTCTCCTGACGTACGCCGCGATCGCGAAGCAGCCGGCCGGATCGGCCGTTATGCAGGAACTGGCGGCACGCATTCGCGACGGCGCGATGGCGTTCCTGCGGCGCGAGTACATCGTGCTACTGCCATTCCTGCTGCTGGTCGCGGCGTTTCTCGGTGCATTCATCGGATGGCACACCGCCATCGCATACGTGGTTGGCGGCGCGTGTTCGGTCGCAGCGGGGTTCACCGGAATGCGGGCGGCGACGATCGCGAATGTGCGTACGTCCGAAGCGGCGCGTTCGAGCGGTCAGGCTGCGGCGCTTCGCGTGGCGTTCAACGGCGGAGCGGTCATGGGGCTTTCCGTCGCCTCGCTCGGCTTGCTCGGTATTGGCGCGATTTTCCTGTGGCTCGCTCAGAACATCGCGGACGGGAGCAGCGCGCAGACGTTCGCCAAAGTGATCTCCGGGTTCGCGATGGGCGCCAGCTCGATTGCGCTGTTTGCGCGTGTGGGCGGCGGCATATACACGAAGGCCGCCGACGTCGGCGCAGATCTGGTCGGCAAGGTCGAGGCGGGCATTCCTGAAGACGATCCCCGCAACCCCGCGACGATCGCGGACAATGTCGGCGACAACGTGGGTGACGTGGCCGGTCTTGGAGCCGACATCTTCGAGAGCTACGTCGGCGGCGTGATCGCGACGATCGCCATCGCCGCAACGTCGACGATGATTCCGGCCGATGCACTGGCGCGCGCGATTGTGCTTCCGCTTGGCTACTCCGCCGTTGGACTCGTCGCGTCGCTGATTGCGATCTTCGCGATGCGGGTTCTGGCGAAAGGCAACCCGGCTGCGGCGTTGCGCAACGCCACGTTCATTGCGGCGGGGCTCTTTCTGGTCTTCGCGTATTTCCTCACGCAGGCGATGCCGCTGAACATGACGCGGCCTGACGGGTCGCTGCTGCCCGCAATGGGGCCGTGGTTTGCGGTTCTGGCGGGTTCACTGGCGGGCATCGCGATCGGACTCGCCACGGAGTACTACACCGCCGGAAAGCCGGTGCTGAAGATCGCCGATTCGTCAAACACGGGCGCGGCGACGAACATCATCGCCGGCCTCGCGATTGGCATGGAAAGCTGTGTCGTTCCCGTGCTGCTGATCTGCGGAGCAACGTGGACTGCCTACTCATTCGCCGGACTGTACGGCGTTGCGATTGCGGCCGTGGGGATGCTCGCAACGGTCGGCGTGACGATGTCGGTCGACGCGTACGGCCCCATCGCGGACAACGCGGGCGGTATCACCGAGATGAGCCATCTTGGCCCCGAAGTCCGCAAGATCACCGACGGACTCGACGCCCTCGGCAATACCACAGCGGCGATCGGCAAGGGATTCGCGATCGGATCGGCGGCGCTGACGGCGCTCGCGCTGTTCAGCGCATACACGTCCGCCGTCGGCCTCAGCGCGACGGGACTCAACCTGATCGACCCGCGCGTCGTGATCGGGATGTTCATCGGCGGAGTCATGCCGTTTTTTGTGGGCGCGACAACAATGACGGCGGTCGGCCGCGCCGCGCAGGGAATGGTGGAAGAGGTGCGACGTCAGTTCCGCGAAATCCCCGGCCTGCTCGAAGGGCACCCCGACGCCGTGCCCGATTCCGCCCGCTGCGTGGACATCTCGACGAAAGCGGCGCTGCGCGAAATGATCCTCCCCGGCGTGGTGTCGGTTTCACTCCCGGTCGTTGTCGGCAAGTTCGTCGGCATTGAGGCGCTCGGCGGCCTGCTCGCCGGCGCGACGGTCACCGGTGTGATGATGGCCTTGTTCATGGCCAACGCCGGCGGCGCGTGGGACAACGCGAAGAAGGCAATCGAAGGCGGCATCCACGGCGGCAAGGGCTCGCCGGCGCACAAGGCCGCGGTGGTCGGTGATACCGTCGGCGACCCGTTCAAGGATACCAGCGGACCCGCGATGAACATTCTCATCAAGCTGATGAGCGTCGTGAGTCTGGTGCTGGCGCCGTGGTTTATCGCCTAGGGAGATGACGAGAGGACGAGAAGACGGGAAGACGAGACGGCGCTCAGGTTTTTGACCGGACCCGCGCTACGACCGTCTTCCGAAGGGCAACGAGCATTCGCACGACCTCAGTCGTGCGCGCTTCCAGCTTGGCGTAGTCACTCGCGGGGAGTTCGCCGAGGTCGAACGCGAGTTGGAGGAAATAGTCGAGTTCGCGCGCGGACGCGATCGCTATTTGCAGATGTTGCGCGAATTGCGGATTGGTTACCGGTCC
>Ga0326597_10009749_pt1 | contig 12836 bp, 17 predicted proteins | sample RVTome_12_FD_203789 | JGI IMG/M metagenome (GOLD analysis project Ga0326597, IMG submission 203789) | Soil microbial communities from uranium-contaminated site in the Upper Colorado River Basin, Wyoming, United States - RVT100D185 | ecosystem: Environmental > Terrestrial > Soil > Contaminated >... | reverse complement strand
CCGCTCGGCCGGCTGAGCCTTGGCATGCGGCAGTTCACGCGCTACTGGCGGTGCTGTTTGGTCTCGGAGCACAACGCCTCGGACTGAGGAACAAACCCACCGCGGACGCGGACGTGGTGGGGAGGGTGCGCGAACTCGAAGCACGGCTTGCCGACCTAGACGAGTTGCAGGACGTGGATGGCCGACTTGCCCAGCTCGAGGAGCGCCTCGACTTTACTGAGCGGGCATTGGTGCACGTCCGGACTCGCGCTCAAGTCCCGCCCAAGGAGTGAACGGGGTGGTGCGGTCGGGCTGCAAGTGCCTTCAGCGCCGCCAACAATGTTCCTGTCGCTTTCAACGGAGGATTGCCGCATGTGCCCCGCCCCCAGCCAAGGCCACACGTCTCGGTCGCTCCTCCTGGGCCTCTTTCTGACGGCCACGTCGCTCCCCGCCCAGGCTCCGACGCCAGCGGGCACATGGAAGGGTACCTGGGACTCCCCCAATGGGTCGGTCTACGCCGCGACGGCTGAACTGACCGTCACGCCAGATGGCACCGTCGATGGCTCAATCTCGTGGACGCTCAAGGACACTCGTCGGGCTGATCTTCTGCCCAAGGTGGGGCAGAGCGGGACAGAGTACGTACACGGAACCTATGACGCTCGCTGTCGCGTGCTGGCCCTCGCCGGCTACAAACTCGATGACCCGCAGCAGATCCTGGGGATGGATCGTTACGAACTCATCCTTGCTGCGAATGCCGGTGGCCTCGGCGGCGTGACGGAGAATGGCGGCGCCTGGACCGGCATGTTGTCCCTCAGACGCTGAAAGAGCTGTAATGGCGCGTCAGCGCGGACGAGCTGCACTGGGGCGGGTGGCATTCGTGGGAGAAGTGTTTGACCCGAAGGATGGGCGCGTGTGGCAATGGATCCTGTGCCCCACAGCCTTCAGTGCTGGCGCAGCGCGGGGGCGTTAGGCAGCTATAGGCAGTGATCAATTGCCTCAAAGCTCTCAACCAGTGCACGAAGCCGCCGGCGCGCGGCGGCCGCTTGGCTGGGAATCGGTCGTTCTTGTCTGCGGCCGTTGCAGGCCGCAGATTATGCGCGTTCGGTTAAGCTGAAGCGCAGATTTCGTTACGGCAGGTGACTCACAACGGGTATTCGGGATTAGGATGTTCGACCGTCAATACTTCGAGAAGGTCCTTCCGGATCAGCTCCGGCTAATCGGTGGCCCGGCGCGCTTGGTTGTTCGCTTACACTCGGGGCGCGAGTTTGACGTGTGGTCGCTCGTCTCCGCGCATGAGGCGTACGTGATTCTCGAGGTTCACGCCGGCGGACAGGAGCCGAAGCGGAGCGAGAAATGGCAGGGTGAACACCCGAATGCACCTCCCTGGATCTTCGATCAGGCAGCCATCCCTTACGCCAGCATCAGCGACACCTTCCTGACGCCCAAGATGGTGTCTGCCCAGCCCGGGCGGCCCACCGGGTTTGGTCCAACCGCGGCGTAACCGGCGGTTCATGCGCGATCCGTTGGCCAGCGGCACCGGGGAAGCTCATGCTCCGTCAAAGGGCGTCGTCGCTTTGAGTGGCTTTTTCGCACTTGGCGCCGTCATTGCCACCGTCACGTGCATCGCGCTCCTCTTTCCCGGCGGCAGACTGGAGCCAATGTGGCGTCTCAACCCCGAGGCCCATGTGGCCTTCTTGAGCATGGGCCCTTGGGCGGTTGCCCTCATGTGCGCCGTCGCCGCGGTGTGCCCCTGTCAGCATTGGGTCTTTGGATTCGCGCGCGGTGGGGGCATCGATTCGCGGTGGCGGTCGTCGCCGTCAACCTGGTTGGCGATACGATGAATGCGGTAGTGCGCGGCGACCTGCGCACGCTGATCGGGCTTCCGATCGGAGGCGCGCTGATCGTCTACCTACTCAGCGCCAAGGTGCGACGCCAGTTCACCCCGTCGAAAGCCGGTGGCTGACACGGGCATACCGCTTTCGCGGTCCCTGCGCACATCCTCACGTTGCTCGAGCAGCCGGAGCGCATCGAACAAGTGGCCGGCTTTCCGGCGGTATCGCGCCGAGTCTTGAGGGGCATGGCTACGCCCCCGCCACGACGACCTCGGTGACGCCTCGGGTGACACTCGCCACGCCGCCCGGTGCGGCGTTGCCCCTCGAGTCGCGCGCGGATAATATATTGCGAAGCCCGCCCCCCATGGAGGCCGGTCGCGGGCGCCAGGCCGCCGCACATGCGGTCCTCCCGTCCGAGTGGAATCTACCCTTGACGACTTTCCACGATGACATTCTGCTGCTTCCCTGGCGGATCGCTCCGCCGCGCGGAGCGCAGGAATGACGCCGGGATCCGCCGCCGCGACTGACGCGGCCCGGCGTCTCTGGGCGCGCGCCGCCGGCGACAGCAGTGCGCCCGAGGAAGTCGCCGCGGCGGTGGAGCGCACCTGTTTTCAGCTCCGTGTGGGCCTCAGGCGCTGGATCGGAGCCGAAGGGTATCGCGCGCTCCTCGATCGAGCGCTCGGACTGACGCGAGCGGAGCATCCGGCGCTCGACGGCTTGTCGTGCCTCGGAGCAGACGAGCCGGTGACCATGGCGGCCGTGCGGGCGCATGGCGCCGGCGATGTGGCGGCCGGCCTGGTAGCGTTGGTGGCCGCGCTGATCGAGTTGCTGGGCCGCATCATCGGACAAGAGATGGCGGTGCGTTTGGTGGAGCAGATCGGCATACCAAGCTCGCCCGGAGTCGTGAGCACCGAGCCCGAAGGAGGGCGCGATGGCTAAGAAGCAAGCCCCGAAACAGGGGACACCCGAACATTCGGCGCTACAGCTGCTGGACACCGGGGTGCCCGGATTGAACGACGTGCTGGGCGGAGGTCTGCCCGCCCTCTCGTTCAACCTGGTTGCCGGCGGTCCCGGCTCGGGAAAGACGACATTGACGATGCAGCTGTTGTTCGCCAACGCCACCACCGCGCGGCCCGGCCTGTTCATTACGCTCCTCGGCGAGACGTCGTTGAAGATGCTGCGCTACCAGCAGCTGTTCGACTTTTTCGATACCGGCCGCGTCGGGTCGGACGTGCACTTTCTGAATCTCAGCGAGGAGGCGTTGAGCGGAGACCTGGACGGGATACTGATGCGGATCATCGTGGAGGTCGATCGCCTGCATCCCGGCGTCGTCGTCGTCGACTCGTTCCGGTCGCTGACCCGCGCGCACGGGGCGGAGGACCGGGCCGGCCAGCTCGAGCATTTCGTGCAGCGGCTGGCGCTGCACCTGACGACGTGGGAGATCACCTCGTTCCTCATCGGGGAATACCAGGAACATGATCTCCGGGATCCGGTCTTCACCGTCGCCGACGGCATCATCTGGCTCTCCCAGGAAGTGAACCGGAACTCGGTCGTCCGGAGGCTCCAGGTCGTAAAAGCGCGCGGCATGGCACTGATGCCGGGACTACACACCATCCGGATGACCGACGCAGGCGTCCAGGTGTTCCCGCGCACTCCCGAGCGCCCCGACGACGTCCATCCGAGGGGAAACGTACGGCTGTCGACCGGGATCGCCGGTCTGGACGAGATGATGGGCGGCGGCATTCCGGTGGGAGATTCCCTGGTCCTCGCGGGCCCGACCGGCACGGGCAAGACGACGTTCGCGATGAAGTTCGTCGCGACCGGGCTCGCCGCGGGCGAGAGCGCGGTGATCGCGATCTTCGAAGAGCATCCGGACGTCTACCTCCAACGGGCCAAGAGCGTCGAGGTGGACTTGCGCGCCGCGATACACGAGAACAAGCTGCGCATCATCTATCTCCGGCCCTTGGATCTCTCGGTCGACGAGACGCTGGACGAGATTCGGACGGCGGTCCAGCGCATCGGCGCGACGCGCGTCGTCATCGACTCGATCTCGGGGTTCGAGATGGCGCTCGCCCCGGCGTTCCGCGAGGATTTCCGCGAGTCGCTGTACCGGCTCATCGGCGCCCTCACCGGGCTCGGCGTCACCATGTACTCGACCGTCGAGGTGGTGGAGGGTAAGGGGGACGCCGGGCTCCAGCTCACCGGGTACCAGGTCTCATTTCTGACCGACGACATCCTCAGCCAGCGCTATGTGGAAATCGAGGGCCAGCTCCGCAAGGCGCTCGTGGTGGTGAAGATGCGGGGCAGCACCCATAGCCGGGAGTTCCGCACTTACGAGATCACGGCCACCGGCGTGCAGCTGCACGAGTCGCTCCGGGACTACGACGGCATCATCACCGGCATGCCCACGCGCCAGCTCCGAATCCCGCCCCCGCGCCATCCCGGGTTGACGGAGCAAGAGGTGCTCGTGCTCGAGATGGTGATCCGGGCGGGAGCGATGTCGCCCGCCGAGGTCGCGAAGCAGACGGGCCTGCCTCCCGACGGCATCGAGCCCATTCTCGAGCGTCTGGTCAAGCTCCACTACGTGAACCGGAAGGGCGCCCGCTACGAGGCGGAGGCGCGTCCGCGCGAACTCTAAAGGGTACCGACGTGGCGGGACGCGAGGGGCAGCGAGAGGACTGGGAGCGTGACGAGCGCTATCAGCAGCTCGTCGAGCTGGCGCCGGACGGCATCCTGATCCACGACGGAGAGCGGATCGTTCTCGCCAATGCGTCCGCCGTCCGGCTCGCGGGCGCGACCCGTCGGGCGCAGCTCATTGGTCTGCCGATCGACACCTTCCTCGACCCGCCCTACCTCAAGGCGGTGCAGACCCAGATCACGGATTCCGTCAGCCCGGCCGAACTCGCACCGCCGGTGCGGGACACCTTCCGCCGGCTCGACGGGTCCAAGATCGAAGTCGAGGTCCGGGCGGTCGCGTTCATTGACCACGGTCGTCCCTCCGCGCACCTCGTCATTCGGGACATCAGCGAGCGACTGGCGGTGGAGCAGGCGGCGCGGCAGGTGCAGGAGCATCTCCAGCAGGCCCAGAGGATTGAATCGGTGGGGGCGCTCGCCGGTGGGGTAGCCCACGAGATCAACAACATGATGCAGGTGGTCCTGGGACTCAGCGATTTCCTGGTCCAGGATTCGCGGTTGCCGGAGGCGTGTCTCGCGGACGTGCGGGAGATCATGCGAGCGGCCGACCGCGCTGCGGCGGTCACCCGGCAGCTCCTCGCCTTCAGCCGCCGCGCCGTCCACCGGCCGCAGGTTGTTGACCTCAGCGCCGCCGTGCGCGAGGCCGAGCCGGTGGTTCGCCGCCTGCTGGGGGCGGGTCGGCGGCTGGTCGTGGTAGCGGACGCCGCACCTCAGGTGTGGGTCGACCCGGGGCAGCTCCAGCAGGTGGTCATCAACCTCGCCCTGAACGCACGAGACGCGATGACGGTCGGCGGCACCCTCACCATCACCACGGCGGAGACCGAGCTTCCGGGCGGGAGGGCTGCGGCCGACGGCGTCGCCATCCCGGCCGGCCGATACGCCGCCCTACTCGTGCGGGATACCGGCGCCGGCATGGACACCGCCATTCAGGCGAAGATCTTCGAGCCGTTCTTCACCACGAAGCCCATCGGTCAGGGTACCGGGCTCGGTCTCGCCGCCGTCCTTGGCGTCCTGACGCAGAATAATGGCTACATCACGGTGGTGAGCGCGCCTGGCCAGGGCGCGACGTTCACGGTCTACCTGCCCGTCCTCCCGGTCGCGGACGTGGTCGAGCGTCACGGGGAGCCGCCACGCGCCGGCGCGGACGCCACCCAAGCCGGCGCGACCGTCCTCGTGGTGGATGACGAGCGGGCGGTGCGGGCAATCGCCGCGCGGATTCTGGAACGCGGCGGCTTCCGCGTGCTCCAAGCGCCGGAGGGAGCCGCCGCGCTCGAGCTGGTCGACCGGCACGGACCGCCGCAGCTCGTGCTCACCGACCTGATGATGCCGGGCATCGGCGGAGCCGAGTTGGCGCGACGCCTAAAAGAACGCTGGCCGGCACTCCCGGTCATCTTCATGTCCGGCTATTCGGCCGAGGAGCTCCAACGGCAGGGCGCGATCGGCGCCGAGGGTGATCTGATCCAGAAGCCGTTCACACCCGACGCCCTGGTGGCCAGTGTGGCCGAGGCGCTCGCGCGGGACGACAGGGTTCAAACGCGGTTCTCATGACGGCCTCGGGTTCCGCATGATCGCCCTGAGCCTCCCTCATCTCTTGATTACGGCCACCGCAGCCCTCAGCTTATGCGGTATCCGTTGGGCGTGTTGCTCACCGGCCACCACACCGGCGTGACGACGTACCGGAAGAAGACGTTTCGCGAGAAGCTGGCCGACGCCAAGGACTTCCCCCGTGTGCAGCCTCTGACGGGCGGGATGAGGCGGCGCTTCGGACCTGGCACCATCGTCCTCCCAGCCCCCTGGGAGGTGCATGAACTGATGCGCCAAGTGCACAAAGGTCGAGTGACGACGATCAACGAGATCCGCGCCCATCTCGCCCGTCGACATGGTGCCACAGTCGCGTGCCCGATCGTGACCGGGATTCATGCCCGGATCGCCGCGGGAGCGGCCGGTGAGGCGGAGGCCGAGGGCGCCAGACGAGTGACCCCGTATTGGCGGACCCTCAAGGCCGGTGGAGAGCTCAACAAGAAGTACCCGGGCGGCCTTTCTGCGCAACGTCGGCGGCTCGAAGCCGAAGGGCTTCGTGTTGCAGCGCGCGGCCGGCGCCTGTTTGTGCAGGACCACACGCGATTCCTGGCACAGTTCCGCTAGGACCGGCCGGTTGGTGGAACCACCGCTGGCGAGCGGTGCGCCGGCACCTCGCGCCGCGCTGACGCGCCACGACCATGGCCTTTCCCGATTCCTTCTCGACCATGAGGCTCCAGGCGGAGCGCCTCACGTCCAACCATCTCCCCGAATTGTCGCGCATGCACCGAGACCCCGCCGTCATGGCCCAACTCGGCGGCGTGCGCGATGAGGCGCAAACGGCCGCCTACCTCGCCAGAAACCTGCAGCACTGGACCGACTATGGTTTTGGACTGTGGATCCTCCGCGAGGTGGGCGGCGCGGACCCGATCGGCCGCGCCGTGCTGCGACATCTGCTCGTGGATGGCGTCGACGAGGTCGAGGTCGGGTATGCCTTCTACCCGGCGTACTGGGGCCGAGGCCTCGCGACGGAGGTGGCTACCGCCTGTCTTGCTTTCGGCCGCCGGGATTTGCGCCTCCACACGATCGTCGCCGTAACCAGTCCCCGCAACCTGTCCTCGCAACATGTGCTGATCAAGGCCGGCCTCCGTTATGAGCGGGACTTCGTCCATGAGGGCGCCGTGTCCTCTTTGTTTCGCATCCGGTATCCGTCGTCCGAAGGCTCGGCGTAACCATCGGATCCGGCGCATGATTCGGCCCGAGGCGCTGCAGAGGAACGAGCCTTTGGAGTGGTCCCCCGGAACGGGCTCCGCTGTCTGGGAGATGTTCTGCGCGTGCATCGCGGGAGACTTGGCGACCGTCACGCGCCTGGTTGACGAAAACCCGTCGCTCGTTCGCTGCCACTACCAGTACCGCAAGCCGCTCTACTTCGCGGTGCGGGAGAATCAGCGCGACGTGGCGGCGTTCCTGCTCGAGCGTGACCCCGATCCGCTGAACCTCTGGGTCAACGACGGCCCCCTGGACATCGCGCGGGATCGCGGGTACGCCGAGATGGAGAAGCTCCTCGAGGCGACGCTCGCCACGGCGCACAACGCCTCACCTCGGGGAGAGCCTGTGGCGGCCGCCATCCGCGAGCACGATCTGCCCCTGGTACGGAGCCTGCTCGACGCCGACCCCGGGCTGCTGCGCGCCGGCGACAAGAGGTCCAGTCAGCCGATTCATTGGGCGGTGATGACCCGGCAGCTCGGCGTGATCGACGAGCTGCTGGCGCGCGAGGCGGACATCGACGCGCGGCGCATGGACGGCGCGCGCCCGATCCATGTCACCAACGGTGACTACTTCTATCGCGGCTGGCGCGACGTGCCGAAGGACTGGCCGACCAGTCCAGCGGCGGTGATGGCGCACCTCAAGGCGCGAGGCGCGTACATCGACATCAACACGGCCGCGCACACCGGGGACCTGGCGCGGGTTCGCCAGCTGCTCGCCGAAGACCCGTCGCTGGCCAACCGCGTCGGCGACTATGGTGGGTACTATCTCGGCGCCGGGACTCCTCTCCAGAACGCCGCCGCGACCGGACGCATGGAGATCGTGCGGTTCCTCCTGGAGCACGGCGCCGACCCCAATCTCGCGGAGGAGCATATCGCGCCGCGGGGTCGCGCGCTCTACGCGGCGGTTTACGGCGGGCACTACGAGATCGCCCGGCTGTTGCTGGAGCAAGGCGCGAATCCGAATCAACCGGTCGAGAGCTCCGCCGACGCGCTCAGCATCGCCATGATGAACAAGAACCAGAAGATGGTCGAGCTGCTCCGCTCCTACGGTGCGTCCCGCAATGTAGAGCTCCAGGCCTACTACAATGACCTGAAGGCCGCGGAGACCGCCTTCGCGGCCAATCCGGCGCTGGCCGACGACCCCGGCGCGCTCTGCACCGCCGCGGGGAACGGCAACGAGGCCTTCGTGCGCCTCATGCTGAAGTACCAGCCCGATCTGCCTGGACGCGTCTCCTGCGCCGGCACGACCCGCGAGCTGACGGAGCTGCTCTTCGCCCACGGCATGAATCCAAGCCAACCGAACTGGCTGCTTATCACCCCGTTGCACCAGCTCGCCAGGGAAGGGAACGTGGAGCGGGCCGCGCTGTTCATCGACCACGGCGCCGACCTGCACGCGCGCGACGAAGACATCTGCTCGACACCGCTCGGGTGGGCGGCGAAGTTCGGCCGGACGCTCATGGTCGAGCTGCTCCTGAAGTGGGGTGCCAAGCCGAACCTGCCAGATGATCCACCGTGGGCCAAGCCATTGGCGTGGGCGACCCGGCGCGGGCACGGAGAAATCGCGCAACTACTCGTGCAGCATGGAGCACAATAACGTGCAGATCACGTTTGGCCAGTCGCTTGCGTGACCCCGCGGAGGGCGGGAGGCCTTCGGGAACCCACTCGGAGCTGGCGGACGGGGCCGCCGAGGATAGAGTTCCACCAGTGGTCATCCGTGCACTCATGAGGAGGAGCCAGGTCCGTGGCCATCAAACGTCAAGTCGGCGCAGCAGAAGCCCGCCAAGTCGGCGCCACGCTCGGGATCGACTGGACCAAGGTGGATCTGCAGCAGTTCCGTCGCGGCCTCGAAGTCGAGCTCGAGCACGGCACACACGACCAGGAAACCAACGTCACCAACGACGACCTCACGCTGACCGGGAAGATCGCCTGGGCGCATTTGAAGGAACTCCCGGATTACTACACGCGTCTGGACAAGCTGGAAGCGGAGGCCGATGCCTTGAGAGGGGCGTTGTTGACGACTCGTGCAACTGGGATATTTCAAGTGAAGCACACTTCTCTGACACCCGACGACAATGCCCAAGCCGCGGCCCTCGGCAGGATGTCGATCGAGAAACAGTTCCATGGCGACCTCGAAGGCGCCAGCACGGGCGAGATGCTCACCGCGGGTACGGGGGTCACAGGCTCGGCTGGTTACGTCGCGATCGAGCGGGTCAGCGGAACCCTCCAGGGCCGCACCGGCACCTTTGTGCTGCAGCACAGTGGCACGATGACGCGCGGCGCTCCCCAACTGACTATCACTGTCGTGCCGGACTCCGGTACCGGTCAGCTGGCAGGTCTTGTCGGCAGAATGGCGATCAACATCGCGGACGGGAAACACTCGTACGATTTCGAGTACACGTTCGTCGCGACCTGAAGGGCCTATGCATTTCGACCTCGAGTTGTCGATGGCGGTGCTGGGACGCTCGCCCGCCGCCCTCCGCGCGCTCCTCGACGGCCTGGGGGAGCCTTGGGTCAGGGGCACAGAAGGACCCGACAGCTTCAGTCCATTCGATGTGGTGGGTCACTTGATCGACGGTGAGGAGACCGACTGGATCCCGCGAGCGCGCATCATTCTCGCGAGGGTACCAGACCTCCGCTTCGAACCGTACGATCGATTCCGCCACCGGGCGCGCAACGTCGGGTGCTCTTTGGAGACCCTGCTCGACGAGTTCACTCGCGTGCGTGCCGCGAACCTCGACCTGCTCCGGTCCTGGAATCTCGCCGCGCCGGAGCTCGATCTCCCCGGAGAGCACCCGGGCTTGGGGCGTGTGACGCTGCGGCAGTTGCTGGCCGCCTGGGTGGTACACGACCTGGGACACCTCGCCCAGGTCGCGCGGGTGATGGCCAAGCAGTACCGGGATGAAGTCGGTCCGTGGGTGCCATTTCTCCCCGTGCTCACCGACCATATCGTACCCCGATCCTGAGCTCGGCGAGCAAAACAGGAAGCAATGTTTCGGTCGCTTCAGGTTCGTGGGCGAGAGCACGCAACTAGCCAACTAGGGCTCGAGGGATGGATTCCCATGCGGCGCCTCACGTCGTTGACCTTCGCCGTCGCGATCCTCATCACGACCCGGTCCGCGTTAGGTCAAGCTCCCATGCAGCTCACCGAGCAGGTTCGCGAAGCCGAAACGGCCTTTGCCGCCACCATGGCCAGACGCGACCTGGCCGCTTTCGCCGGCTTCGTCGCCGAGGAGGCCATCTTCTTCAGTAGAGTTGGGCCGCTCCGCGGTAGGGCGGCCGTGCTCGAGGGGTGGCGACATTTCTTCGAAGGAGCGACTGCTCCTTTCTCCTGGAAGCCGGAGATTGTGGAAGTCCTGGCATCGGGAGCGCTCGCCTTGAGCAGGGGATCGGTGTGGGATGCGGAGGGCAAGCAGATTGGCACGTTCAATTCGATTTGGCGTCGCGATTCGGATGGCCGTTGGCGCGTGATATTCGACAAAGGCTGCAATCCGTAGCTCATGCGCGAGCCGTCTCAGCCTTGGACCACTGTTTGGCTGGCTATCCGAAGTATCGCGTGGGCTGTCTTGCTCCCGGGGCTGTTCGCAGGCTATGTGCCCTGGAGGTGTTTTGGCCTCGCGCGGGTGGATATCTCGCTGCTCGATCCGCTCCACCTGCTCGGTCTGACCGGCATCGGACTCGGGGCGGGGCTCTTGGCCGCCTGCATTTGGGAGTTTGCCCACAGCGGGCGCGGCACGCTGGCCCCCCTCGATCCGCCCAAACAGCTTGTCGTGCGTGGCCTGTACCGCTTCGTGCGGAATCCGATGTACCTGAGCGTGACGACAATCCTCTTCGGCGAGCTGCTGTTGACCCGGTCGCTCGCTCTGCTCATATATTGGGCGATCTGGTTCACGGTCGTGAACCTCTTCGTGATCGGGTGGGAAGAGCCGACTCTTCGTCGTCAGTTTGGCGCTTCCTACGAACGCTACACCCAAACGGTCGGGCGCTGGATCCCCACGTTCCGCTCCCGTCGCCCTCCCGGATCCCTGCCAGGCGATTCGGCGCGTGACTGAGACCGCGTCCTCCCGATTCGGGGTGGTGCGCCGCGGCCAGCGTCAGGGTTCCCGGCTTCCACGCCATTTCCGTACCTGGTGACCATGGCCTCCTTGCGAGCCCGGCCGGGGAGGGATATCTGACGGGAGGCGGAGCGAGGCGCTGGTGTGCTCCACGGCGGCTCACACGCGCAGTAATCGAGGTCGCTCATGGCGGAACTCAAGACCAAACGCACCGAGGCGAGTGTCACCGCGTTCCTCAAGCGGGTCGCCGACGACACCCGCCGTCAGGACTGCCTGACGGTGCTCCGAATGATGAAACAGGCTACCGGAGCGGAGCCCAAGATGTGGGGCTCCAGTATCGTGGGGTTCGGGAACTACCACTACGAATACGCGAGCGGTCGCGAGGGCGAATGGTTCCTGACCGGCTTCGCGCCCCGCAAGCGGGACCTCACGCTATACATCATGGCGGGTTTTGGTCGCTACGACACGCTTCTGGCCAAGCTCGGCAAGTTCAAGATCGGCAGGTCCTGCCTCTACATCAAGCGGCTGGCCGACGTCGATCTGTCGGTGCTGCGGAAACTCGTCTCCACGTCGGTACGGCGCATGAAACAGGCGCGCGACCGCGTGTCTTGACATCTCGCACCGCGTTTGAGAATCTGGTGGACTATGCGACTTCACCGTCAGGAGAGCGAGCGGGGATGAAACACCCTCTAGCAACCGTCCTTGCCACGTTTCTTGGAGCCGCCCTGCTGGCCTGCGGAACCCCGGCGACGGAGATCGCCGATATCTCGGTCGCGACCACACTACCAAAAGAAGTGGGACCAGGCGGCTACGAGAAGACACTCGGCACAGATGGAGTGGCGACCGGGGTTTTCTTCAAGGCCGCGCTTTCCGACTGCGGCGCGGCGATCGCGACGGTGGCACGGGAGTGGGCGGCACAGCACGGGCTGGCGGCCGGCTCCGCCACCCCCCGACCAGGGATCACCACGCTGGAGTTTACATCTGACCGATTCCCGGACGGCATGTTCGTCATCCGCTACACGATGACTCCGGTTCTGGCGAGCGTTCACGTCACCCACCAGGCGACCGCAGGAGGGAAGAGCCGGTCGACCGCGGAGTTCGCAGACTTGGGAATGGTGGCGCTCATCGACAATCTGGTGAACGCCGCCAAATGCGATACGAGGGGACAAGACTGAAAGGAATCGGTCAATGAAACTAACCAAGAACCTCGGCATGATCCTGTTGGGAATCTGGCTCATTCTGACCGGGCTGATCCCGCTCCTGAGTCTCAGCTTTTCGGGACTCGGTACTCTGATGGCGATCCTCGCTATCGCCGCAGGGGTCTTGATCCTGTTGGGGCGATAGGCAGCCGTGCGTTGATCCCGGCAGACGCCGCCCGAGGAGGCTCGGATGAGTGAGGCGCAGAACCGCGCGACCATCGAGGCGTTCGCGGCGGCGCTCAACGGGAGAGACCTCGGGGCGCTGGACCGCGTGTTCACCGAGGACGTCGTTCT
>Ga0326597_10009748_pt1 | contig 12837 bp, 10 predicted proteins | sample RVTome_12_FD_203789 | JGI IMG/M metagenome (GOLD analysis project Ga0326597, IMG submission 203789) | Soil microbial communities from uranium-contaminated site in the Upper Colorado River Basin, Wyoming, United States - RVT100D185 | ecosystem: Environmental > Terrestrial > Soil > Contaminated >... | reverse complement strand
TTTTCCCGCATCTGTCGGGAAACGGCAGTGTGCCGCTGGAGGCGTTTTCCTGGGCGGGGTTGCACCGCCGCGGGACCGACCTGCTGTTCCTGGCCACACCGCACGAGGTTTCCCGGGCGCTGGTGCCAGAAGCCGTCCGCCGCGGCTTGCGGGTGATTGACTTGAGCGGCGCCTGGCGGCTGCGCTCTCAGGAATACCGCGACGTCTACGGTTTTACCGACGCCGACCCGGCCGACGCCGAAGCGCTCTCCGCACGCGTCGTCTACGGCTTGCCCGAGCTGCGCCGGGCAGCATTGCGCGAGGCACAGTTGGTGGCGAATCCCGGCTGCTACCCCACCGCTGCCATCCTGGCGCTGGCGCCGCTGCTGGAGGCCGACCTGGTCGATCGTTCCCGCGGCATCGTCTGCGACGCCAAGTCAGGCGTCTCCGGTGCCGGCAAGCAGCCCACGCCGCAGACGCACTTCGTGGAAGTGGCCGACAACTTCCGCGCCTATTCGGTCTTCACGCACCGGCACACGGGCGAAATCCTAGAACAGCTCGGCCTGGCGCCGCAGCAACTGCTTTTCACCACGCACCTGCTCCCCATCCCACGCGGCATCCTGTCGACACTCTATGTTCACTTGCAGCGCCCGGCCACGGCGGCGGAGATCGAGCAATGCCTGCGGGATTTCTACACCGGCCGCCCCTTCGTGCGCGTCTTCGCGCCGCCGCGGCTTCCCGAAGTGCAGTTCTCGCTGCACACCAACCATTGCGACATTGGCCTGGCGCTTGACCGCGACGGCACGCGACTGGTGTTGGTCTCTTGCCTCGACAACCTGCTCAAGGGCGCGGCCGGCCAGGCGGTGCAGAACATGAACCTGATGTACGGCTGGGACGAACGGGAGGGACTGGGATGACCCTAGTGGTAAAGCTCGGCGGTGCGGCGCTGGACAACGCGGCGCTGGTGGACGCCTGCGCGGCGGCGCTGGCAGCGCTGGCGCGCCGCGGGCACCGCCTGGCCGTGGTGCACGGCGGAGGCGGAGCGCTGACACGCACGCTGGCGCGGCTCGGCAAGCCGAGCCAATTCGTGGATGGGTTGCGCGTGACCGATGCGGAAACTCGTGACGCCGCTCTGATGGTCCTTGGCGGGTTGGTCAACAAGCGCCTGGTAGCGGCCCTGGCGCGCGCCGGCCAACCGGCGGTAGGGCTCTCGGGCGGAGACGGCCTCGTCTTCCGCGCGCGCAAGCGCCCTGCCAACGGCCACGACCTCGGCTTCGTGGGCGAAATCTGCGACGCCGACCCGCGCTGGCTCGAAGCCATCTGGGCACAGGGCGCGCTGCCGGTGATCGCCAGTCTGGCGCTGGGTCTGGACGGCGAGTACTACAACGTCAACGCCGACCAGATGGCCGCCGCCTGCGCCGCCGCCTGCGATGCGGACGCGCTGATTTTCCTCACCGACGTCCCGGGCGTATGGGACGCCGGGCGGAGCGTCATTCCCCGCCTGAGCACGGCTGAGATGGGCGGGCTCATAGCCGGCGAGGTAGTGCACGGCGGGATGCTGCCCAAGCTCGAAGCCTGCCGTCAGGCGCTGGCCGCCGGCGTGGACCGCGTTTGGATTCTGCCGGCGCGCGAGGCCGAGCGGCTCGTAGGGCACGGCCTGCCGCATCCGCCCGCGGGCACGGAGGTGGTGGCAGCATGACCCTGGCCCAGGTTCGTCGCGCGGAAGCGCAGTTTCTCGTGCCGACCTACGACCGCTCCCCGGTGCTCTTCGAGCGCGGCCGCCGTTGCTATCTCTACGACTCCACCGGGAAGCGTTATCTGGATTTTCTGGGCGGCATCGCGGTGAACGCGCTGGGCCACAGCCACCCGGCGCTGCGGCGCGCGCTCACAGAGCAGTCGCGGCGTCTTTTCCACGTCTCGAATCTCTTCTACCATCCCTACCAGGCGGCGCTGGCCCGGCGACTCACGCGCCTCTCCGGTCTCGACCGCGCTTTCTTCACCAACAGCGGAACCGAAGCCATCGAAGGCGCGCTCAAGCTGGCGCGGGCCTACGCGCGGCTCGGCTCTCCCAACGGTCACCGCCCGCGCTGGCGCATCCTGGCGGTGGAGAACTCCTTCCACGGACGCACCTGCGGCGCGCTGGCGGCCACCGGCCAGGCCAAGTACCGCGCGCCGTTCGAACCGCTGCTGCCCGGTGTGCGCTTCGTGCGCTTCAACGACGTTGCCGACCTGGAGCGGAAGGTCGACTCCAGCGTCTGCGCCGTGCTGCTCGAACCCATTCAGGGGGAAGGCGGCATCTGCCCAGTAACTCCCGCGTTCTTCGCTCGCGCCCGCGCTCTTACGCGCCGACACAACGCGCTGCTCATCGCCGATGAAATCCAGTGTGGTCTCGGCCGCACTGGCCGCTGGTTCGCTTACCAGGGCTACGGCATCGAGCCCGACGTGGTTACGGTGGCCAAGCCTCTCGCCGGCGGATTGCCGCTGGGCGCGATCCTGGCGCGCGAGCGCGCGGCGCTGGCCTTCCAACCAGGCAGCCACGGCACCACTTTCGGCGGCGGCCCGCTGGCCTGCCGCGTGGCGCTGGCCTTTCTGGAAACTGTCGAGCGCGAGCGGCTGCTTCCTCACGTGCGGCGGGTGGGAGCCTATTTCCGCGAGCGCCTTGAAGAACTCAGGGAAAAGTATGCCTGGGTCAAGGAAGTCCGCGGCCAAGGATTAATGCTGGCGATGGAGTTGACGCGCCCGGGCAAGGACATCGTGCGACGGGCGCTCGAGCGCGGCCTTATCCTCAACTGCACGCACGACACCGTGTTGCGCTTTCTGCCGCCCTACATCATCGAGCCGCGTCACGTGGACACGGCCGTCGCGATTTTGGCCGACGTCTTCGCGCGCATGGACGCCGAACAAAGGAGCCCCGAAAAAAAGTGAGCACACTACGCACACTCGCCCGCCTGGCGGCGCCCGACCTGCTCTCCATCGAAGATCTCGCGCCGGCCGAGGTCGAAGACCTGCTCGAGCTGGCCGCGCTGGTGAAGGCGCGCCCGGCGGAGTTCCGCGCTTCGCTGCCGGGCAAACAACTGGTGCTCATCTTCGAGAAGCCCTCGTTGCGGACCCGCATCACCTTCGAAGTAGCGATGACCAGCCTGGGCGGGCACGCGCTTTTCTACGACCAGACGCGCGCGCGGCTCGACGCCCGCGAGGCGCTGCCCGACATCGCCCGCAACCTCGAGCGCTGGGTGGACGCGCTGGTGCTGCGCACCTTCGCGCACCAGACGGTGGTGGAAATGGCCGCCCGCGCCGCCATTCCGGTCATCAATGGCTTAAGCGACCGCGAGCATCCTTGCCAGGCGCTGGCCGATTACTTCACGCTGCAGGAGAAATTCGGCGACTTGAGTCGGCTGAAGCTCGCCTACGTCGGCGACGGCAACAACGTGGCCCACTCGCTGCTGTTGACGGCGGCGCGCCTAGGCAGTGCCATCTCGATTGCCACGCCGCCGGGCTACGAGCCCGACGCCGGCTTCGTCGCCTCCGCCCGCGAGACGGCGCGCCACACGGGGGCGCGGATCGAAGTGACGCACGACCTCGCCGCCGCTTTGCGCGGCGCCCAGGGCGTCTACACCGACGTTTGGGCCAGCATGGGCCAGGAGGAGGAAGCCGAGGCGCGGCGGCGCGTTTTCGCCCCCTTCCAGGTGAATGACAAACTGCTGGCGCAGGCGATGCCCGAAGCCGTCTTCCTGCACTGCTTGCCTGCCCACCGCGGCGAGGAAGTCACCGACGCGGTGCTCGACTCGCCGCGCTCAGTCGCGTTCGACCAGGCCGAGAATCGCCTGCACGTGCAGAAGGCCATTCTGCTGATGCTGCTCTCCAATGGCCGCCGGCATCCCGGCCGCGAGAAGGAGCGCGATGCGCGCGCGTAAAGCCCGATTGCCCGACGCCGAGCGCATGCACGCGCTCATCGCCGACTACGCCCGTGAACAACGGCTGCTGCCGCGCACGTTGGCGGAGATTTGCGAGAACATCCGCGATTTCACCGTCATCGAGCAACGCGGCGCCGTGATCGCTTGCGGCGCGCTGCACTTCTACGGCCCCGAGCTGGCGGAGATCCGCTCCGTGGCGGTCGACCGCGCCCGGCAGCGACGCGGCGCCGGCAGCTGCCTGGTTGAGGCGCTGCTGGCCGAGGCCCATTCGCACAGCGTGGGTTGCGTTTGTCTCTTCACGCACATCCCCGACTACTTCGTCCGGCTTGGCTTCGTAATGGTCGAACACCAGAGCTTGCCCGAGAAAGCGCTGAAGGATTGCGTCCGCTGCCCTCGCGTAAGCTGCTGCAACGAGACAGCGATGGTTTTTGGCGCCCTGCCGCTGCGTCCACCGGCACCGCAACCGCAACTGGTGGGGCTGCGCTCGCTCGCCCCGCCGACCGCGGGGCAGGCCGGATGAAACCTCGCCGGCTGTCTTCGGGAATCCTACTGCCAAGCGGATTTCTCTTCGCCGGCGCCGCCGCCGGACTCAAGAAAGCCGGCGGGCTTGACCTTGGGCTAATCGAAGCTCCTGCGGGCACCGCCGCGGCCGCCGTTTTCACCACCAACCGCGTGGTTGCTGCGCCTGTCGCCGTTGGCCGCCTCCACCTGCGCGCCGCAGGCGGGCGCGTCCGCGCCGTCATCATCAACTCCGGCAATGCCAACTGCGCCACCGGGCCGCGCGGGCTACGCGACTGCCTAAGGGTCTGCGAACAAGTGGCTGAGAGCCTGGGCGAGAGCCGGGAACGCGTGTTTCCTTCTTCGACCGGCGTCATCGGCGTCCCGTTGCCCGCGCACTGCATCTTGGCGGCATTGCCGCGACTGCTCCGCGGCCGGCGCGCCTCCCGCGCCGCACTGCGGCGGTTTGCGCACGCCATCATGACCACTGATACACGGCCCAAGCTCGCCTCAGTGCGGTTCCGCTACAGTAGCAGCGTCGCGGTGCTGACCGGTGTGGCCAAGGGAGCGGGAATGATTCACCCACAGATGGCGACGATGCTGGTTTATCTCTTCACCGACATCGCGGCGACGCCGGCAGAGTTGCGTCGCTGCCTTCGACCGGCCGCAGCCCGCACCTTCAACCGCATCAGCGTGGACGGCGATACCTCGACCAACGACACCGTGCTGCTGCTGGCCAGTGGTTCGACTGGCGCTCACCACCCTGAGCGAAAGTCGAAGGGCGGCGCCCGCGCCCATCGGCGTCCCGCCCCTGCTGACCGCCGCCGTTTCACTGCGGCATTGGAGGCGGTCTGCGCCTCTCTCGCCGAACAAATCGTCGCCGACGGTGAGGGAGTGCAGCACCTCGTGCGCCTGCGGGTGGAAGGAGCGCGGACGGAGGCCGAGGCCCAGCAGGTGGCGCGCACCATCGCCAACTCCTCGCTGGTCAAGACCGCCTGGGCGGGCGCCGACCCCAACTGGGGCCGCATCCTGGCAGCGGTGGGACGCTCGAGCGTGCCGGTGGATCCGAGCCGGATAGATATTTTTCTCGGCGCGCAGCAGGTCTGCCGCCAGGGCGCCGCCTGCGCCTTCGACGAGCGCCGGGCGCATCGCACGCTCTCCCAGCGGCACTTCGACGTCAGCGTGCGGCTGGGGCGCGGGCGCGCGGCAGCAAGCTTCCTTACCTGCGACCTCACCGCCGACTACGTGCGAGTCAACGCTTCCTACCGCAGCTAAACCCACCTTCCAGCGCCGCGCTTGACTTCGGCCGGGGAACTTCATAGCGTATCGCACCGATACCCGAACGGGAGAATCTCAAGGAGGACTTGTGTACCGCCGCATTCTTTCCCCTCTCTTCGTTCTCACCTTGACTCTTCTGGCAGCGCCTCTCGCCGCGCAAATCGACCCCGAGCTGCTGGCGGGGATGAAGGCGCGCTCGATCGGCCCGGCCGGAATGAGCGGCCGCATCGCCGCAATCGTGGGCGTGGAATCGAACCCGAACCTTATTTATGTCGGCGCCTCCACCGGCGGAGTGTGGAAGTCGGAAAACGCCGGCCTCACCTGGAAGCCCATCTTCGATGACCAGCCAGTGCACTCCATCGGCGCGCTGGCAGTTTTTCAGCCCAATCCCGACATCGTCTGGGCCGGCACGGGCGAAGGCAACACGCGCAACAGCGTTTCCATCGGCAACGGGATCTACAAATCGCTCGATGCCGGCAGAACCTGGGTCCACATCGGCCTGGCGGAGACCGAGCGCATCTACCGCATCGTGCTCCACCCCAGCAACCCTGACGTCGCTTACGTGGCCGCGCTTGGCCGCGCCTGGGGCGAGAACCCCGAGCGCGGCGTCTTCAAGACCACCGACGGCGGAAAGACCTGGAAGAAGATCCTCTACGTGGACGAGCGCACCGGCTGCGCCGACCTGGCGATGGATCCGGCCAACCCCAACAAGCTCATCGCCGCACTGTGGGAGTACCGGCGCTGGCCGTGGTTCTTCCGCTCCGGCGGGCCCGGCTCGGACCTCTACGTCACCATTGACGGCGGCGAGAGCTGGCAGAAGCGCACCGAAGTGGACGGGCTGCCGAAAGGCGACCTGGGCCGCATGGGAGTCGCTTTCTCACGCGCCTATCCCAACATCGTCTACGCCCTGGTGGAGGCAGAGAAGAACGTGCTGCTGCGCTCGGAGGACGGCGGGAAGACCTGGAAGAAAGTGAACGAAGACACCAACATCGCTCCGCGGCCGTTCTACTACGCCGATCTGCGGGTGGATCCTGAGTTCCCCAACCGCGTCTACAGCCTGCACTCGCGGGTGACGGTGTCGAACGACAGCGGCAAGACGTTTGAGACGCTGGTCCCCTTCCGTAGCGTCCACCCCGACCACCACGCGCTGTGGATCAACCCCGCCGACGCCCGCCACTTGATCTTGGGCAACGACGGCGGCGTGGCCATCAGCCACGACCGCGGCGCGACCTGGCGCTTCGTCGGCAACCTGCCGCTGGCGCAGTACTACCACATCCGCGTAGACAACGACACGCCCTACAACGTCTACGGCGGCATGCAGGACAACGGCTCCTGGCGCGGGCCCTCAAGCGTGTGGGAGAACGGCGGCATCCGCAACCACCACTGGGAGGAGGTCGGCTTCGGCGACGGCTTCGACACCTCGCCCGACCCGGAAGATTCCCTGCGCGGCTACGCCATGAGCCAGGAAGGCTACGTGGTCCGCTGGAACCTCCGCACCGGCGAGCGCAAGGACATCCGCCCGCCGGCGCCCGAGGGCGTGGAGCTGCGCTTCAACTGGAACGCCGGCTTCGCGCAGGACCCCTTCGAGCCGGGAACGATCTATTACGGCAGCCAGTTCCTCCACAGGTCCACTGACCGCGGCGAGACCTGGCGCATCATCAGCCCGGACCTCACTACCAACAACCCCGAGTGGCAGAAGCAGAAGGAGAGCGGCGGGCTCACGCCGGACGTGACCGGGGCGGAGAACTTCACCACTATCATCGCCATCGCTCCCAGCCCGATCGCCCGCGGCGTCCTCTGGGTCAGCACCGACGACGGGCGGCTGCACGTCACCCGCGACGGCGGCCGTACCTGGACAAGCGTGGAGAAGAACATCACGGGCGTCCCGGCCAACACCTGGATTCCGCACCTCGAGGCGTCGCGGTTCGACGCCAGCGCCGCTTTCGTGGTCTTCGACAACCACCGCCGCTCCGACTTCGCCCCCTACGTTTTCAAGACCACCAACTATGGTAATGACTGGACCTCGCTCGTCACCAGCGACCTGCGCGGCTACGCGCTGGCCATGGCGCAGGACCCGGTGAAAGAAGACCTGCTCTTCCTGGGCACCGAGTTTGGCTTGTTTGTCAGCCAGGACGGCGGCAAGCGCTGGTTCCAGTGGAAGCATGGTTTTCCCACCGCCTCGGCGATGGACCTGGCGATCCATCCGCGCGAGCATGACCTCGTCATCGGCACGCACGGACGCGCCGCCTACGTGCTCGACGACATCCGCCCGCTGCGGACGCTCTCCGCCGCGACGCTCGCCGAGCCGATCCATCTTTTTGAGGTCGCTGCGGCGCAGCAGTACCGCGTGAAGCAGACGGGCGCCTCGCGCTTCCCCGGTGAAGCCGAATTCCGCGGCGAGAACCGGCCCTACGGCGCCCTACTGACCTACTCGCTGAACTTCCCCGACCTGCCGCACCCCAAGGACGAGATCGAGCGCGAGCGCAAGGAGAAGGAGCGCCAGGCCAAGCGGCAGGAGGCCAAGGCGGGCGAGGAGAAGAAGGAATCGAAGCCGGACGAAGAGAAGGGCCCGCAGGTGGAAATCCGGGTCACCGATGCCGACGGCAAGACCCTCCGTACCTTCAAGCGCAAGGCCGTGCTGGGCGTGAATCGCACCGCCTGGGATCTGCGGCGCGACGCCTTCAAGGAGCCTTCGCGGGGCGACGAGCCGCGCTGGTTCGAGCCTGCCGGGCCTGAGGTGCTGCCGGGGACTTACGGCATCACCATCAAGTACAAAGACAAGGAAGCCAAGGGAACGGTGGAAGTAAAGGGCGACCCGCGCTTCCAGATCGCCAGCGCCGACCGGGAAGCAAAGTGGAAGACCATCCTGCGCGCCGGCGAAGTGCAGGAGCTGCTGACCGAAGCCATTGAGCGCATCCGCAGCACGCGCGCCGACATCGAGGTCGTCAGCAAGAAGGTGAAAGAAGCCAAGAAGGACGCTAACACCGAGGAGAAAGGCGAGAGCGCGCCGCCGCTGGTCAAGGCCGGCCGCGAGCTGAAGGAAGCCCTGACCGCCCTGGAGAAGCGCCTCTGGGTGCCGCCGGACACCAAGGGCTACGTGGCTGAAACCGACCCCATGTCGAAGATCCAGAACGTGCTTCAATTCTTGAACTCGAGCTGGGACGCGCCCACGCCGGCGCAACTGGCCTACCTGCATGAGGCGGAAGATCTGACGGACAAGATGCTGACCGAGTTCAACCAGCTCTTCGTCACTCGCGTGGCCGACTATCGCAAGCAGGTCGAGCAGGCTGGAGTCGAGTTGCTGCCGGTGAAGGAACCGCTCACGCGGAAGAAGGATTAGCAGGCCTCCCCGAAGCTTCGGGGCCGCGCACCTGGCGGTAGCAGCGGTCGACCAGCTCGACGGCGCGGTAGCCGTCTTCGACCGTCACCGCCGGTGCTTCTTCGCCCAGCACGGCGGAGATAAAGTTGGCGTCAATGGCCGTGTAGCCCCAGCGGTCCTCGGTCTTCAGCCCGTGAAAATCCTGCGTGACCGTGGCCTCGCCCAAGCCGCGGGTCAGTGAGACGCGCTCCATCTCGGCGGTCTCGATGGTGAAATGCCGGCCGAAGACCTCCACACGCTCGAAGGGGAACGCCCAGGTGGCGTGGGCACAGGAGGCAAAGGTAAGCGAGAGCCCGGATTCAAAGCGCAGCAGAAGAGAAAAGTTGTCAGGCTCGGAGTAGACGTGCTGCGCGCCCAGCGCCTGCATTTCCGCCACCTCGCCGAAAAGCCAGCGGGCGAGGTCGAGAAGGTGCAGCGGCGTCTCGTAAAGGTAGCCGCCGGTGCGCGCAGTGTCACCGACCCAGGGCGGCGACGCCAGCTCGCCGCGGTTCATCTTGAAGTGGGCCAGCGTCGGCCGCAGCGCGTCGCCCGTCAGCCACTCTTTCACGGCGCGATAAACCGGCGCAAAGCGGCGGTTGTGGCCCACCTGGAAAACCGTCTTGGCCTTGAACGCGATGTCACGGATCGCGTGCGCGTCCTCAAGCGAGGTGGCGAAGGGCTTCTCGCAGAAGATGTGCTTGCCCGCGGCCAGCGCCCGGCGGGCGGCAGTGGCGTGCAGTGTGTTGGGGATGACGATGTAGACCGCGTCCGCCAGCTCGAAGAGCTGCGCTTCCGATTCCGCTGCTCGGCAGCCGAACTCCGCGGCGGCAGCGCGGCAGCGCGCAGCGTCGATGTCATACACGGCGCGCAAGTCCACGCGCGGGTCGCGCTTCAGGATGCGCCCGTGGCCCGTGCCCATGAAGCCCGTGCCGAGAATTCCCACGCGGACCGCCATCGTGCTAGCCCTCCCCGGAGATCAGAGTTTTACCGCTGGCGGCGTCGAAGAGGTAAACGTCAGCCGGCGCGACGCGCACGCCAACCGCCTCGCCGCACACGGCTTGTGCGCCAGGCGGGGTTACCACCGTGAGCTTTTCTTCTCCGCAGCTCAGCACTACCACCGATTCGCTGCCCATCTCTTCGGTTACGTACACGACCGCTCGGAGAGCGCCCGGCGCGTCGGGAGCGGTCAGCGCCGCAGCCTGCGGGCGGAAGCCCAGGACCACGGCTCCCGCGGCCGCTGCCGCTTCACGCTGCGAGGGCGTGAGCGGAAGTTTGCCGGGTCGGCAGTGGAAAGCGGCGTCCACAACCTCACCGGCGACAAAATTCATTGGCGGAGAGCCCAAAAAGCCGGCGACGAAGCGGTTAGCGGGCAGGCGATAAAGATCCATCGGGGTGCCGAGCTGTTGCAAGCAGCCGTCGCGCAGGACGGCGATGCGGTGCCCGAGAGTCATGGCCTCGGCGTGGTCGTGCGTCACATAGAGCGTGGTCGTACCCAGTTGCTGCTGAAGTCGCTTCAACTCACCGCGCATCTGCAGGCGCAGGTTGGCGTCGAGGTTCGAGAGCGGCTCGTCCATCAAGAACGCGGCTGGGTGGCGGACGATGGCGCGGGCCAGCGCCACGCGCTGGCGCTCGCCACCGGAGAGCGCGCGCGGGCGGCGCTCGAGCAGCGGCTCGAGGCCGAGCATGGCAGCCACGCGGCGGACTTCGATAGCAATCTCCGCCGGTGGCTTCTTCCGCACGCACAGTGGATAGGCGATGTTTTCCGCCACAGTCATGTGCGGGTAGAGGGCGTAGTTCTGAAAAACCATGGCGACGTCGCGCGCCTGCGGCGGCAGATGATTCACCGCAGCGTCGCCGACGTAGATCGTTCCGTCGCTCAGCTCCTCCAGGCCGGCGACCAGCCGCAGTGTCGTGCTCTTGCCGCAGCCGGAGGGGCCCAGCAGGACTAGCATCTCGCCGTCGCGCGCCTCGAGTGTCAGGTGGTCCACGGCGGTCGTCCAACCGTAGCGCTTAACCACGTTTTCGAGGCGGATGTTCATCAGCCCTTCACCGCGCCGTAGGTGAGCCCGCGCACCAGGTGGCGCTGTACCAGCAGCGCCACAAAGAACAGCGGAACCATCGCCACCACGCCGGCGGCGCTCATCGCGCCCCAGCGGATCTCGTACTGCGTCACCTGGTTGGCGATGCCGACCGGCAGCGTGAGTGCGGCCTCGGTCTGGGTCAGCACCAGAGCGAAGAGAAACTCGTTCCAGGAAAGAATGAGACAGAAGAGCGCCGTGGCCGCCAGGCCCGGCCGCACCAGCGGCAGCGCGATACGGCGGAAGGCGCCGAAGGGCGTGTCTCCGTCCACCAGCGCCGACTCTTCCAGCTCGCGCGGCAGGTCGTCGAAGAAGCCTTTCATCATCCACACCACGAACGGCAGGTTGAAAGCGGCGTAGGCGAGCACCAGCCCCAGCCGCGTGTCCACCAAGCCGAACTGACGCAGGATGAGGAACAGCGGCACGATGGAGATGATGGGCGGGAAGGCGCGCGTGGAGAGAATCCAGAAAGAGACGTGGTGATTCAGCCGGAGCGGCAGCGAGAAGCGGGAGAGGCTGTAGGCGCCGAGCGTGCCAACCACCAGCGCGAGCAACGTGGAGCCGACGGCCACCACGGCGCTGTTCCACGCCAGCCGGCCCAGGGCGGCGCCGGCGAGCAAATCGCGGAAGTGCGCCAGGGTCGGCGGATCGGGCCACCAGATCGGCGGCTGAGCAAAGAGTTGTGCCGGCGGCTTCAGCGCCGTTACCCCCAGCCAGTAGAGGGGGAAGAGAAAGAAGAGGGCGAAGGCCCCAAGGGCAGCGTAGCGAAGGCTAAGACGGGCGCGCGTCACGCTGTCCTCTCGGGCCGCTGCAGCAAGCGGATGTAGAAATGCGAGAGCGCCAGCGTGGCGCCGAGCAGCACAAAGGAGAGCGCGGCGGCGTAACCGAAATCGTAGAAGCGGAAAGCGGTCTTGTAGATGTAAAGGCTGATGGTTTCGGTGGCGAAGCCGGGTCCGCCCTGGGTGAGGATGAAGACCTGATCGAAGAGGCGCAGGAGGTCGAAGGTGCGCAGCAGCAGCGCCACCAGGATGGCGGGCGCGAGCAGCGGCAGCGTGATGTGGCGGAAGGTCTGCCAAGGCCCGGAGCCGTCGATGCGCGCCGCCTCGTAGGGCTCTTCGGGAATGGCCTGCAGTCCGGCGAGCAGGATGAGAAAGACGAACGGGGTCCACTCCCAGACGTCCACCACGACGACCGCCGCCAGCGCCACCGACGGGTCGGCAAGCCAGGTGAGCCGGCTGGTGTCGAAGCCGAGTCCCTGCAAGGCGGCGTTCAGGACGCCGAAGTTGGGGTTGTAGATCAGCCGCCAGATGACGCCGGCCACGACCGGCGGCAGAATCATCGGCAGCAGGAAGAACGCGCGCCAGAGACTGCGGCCACGGATCTGACTATGCAGGAGCAGCGCCAACGCGAGGCCGAGCAAGAACTCCAGTGTCAAAGCGCTGAAGGTGAACACCAGTGTTTGCCCCAGCGCGCGCCAGAAGAAGCCATCGGTCACCAGTCGCGCGAAGTTGGCCAGGCCAGCAAAGGCTTCGCCCTCGGGCGTCATGCGATAGAGGCTGAGCCGCACCAGATAAAATAGCGGATAGACCGTCAGCGCCAAGAGCAGCAGCAGGCAGGGTGCGAGGAAAAAATACGGGAACAAGGCGTGGCCGCGGTGGCCGGAGGCCGTGGGCGCTAGCGGGACTGGGCGGCGTTCCATCGTTGGAGGATGGCTACTATATCGCGTTGGGCG
>Ga0326597_10009745_pt1 | contig 12841 bp, 9 predicted proteins | sample RVTome_12_FD_203789 | JGI IMG/M metagenome (GOLD analysis project Ga0326597, IMG submission 203789) | Soil microbial communities from uranium-contaminated site in the Upper Colorado River Basin, Wyoming, United States - RVT100D185 | ecosystem: Environmental > Terrestrial > Soil > Contaminated >... | reverse complement strand
TCTGGAAGAGGAATTCAGGAAAGTGATCGGAGATGGCACGCGAGTCGAGATCACTAATGTGGATCGCATCGCACGCCTGCCCTCTGGGAAGCGGCGCGCGGTGGTGGGGATGCATTGATGTGCGGTGTGCGAATATGGAGAAGCTAGCGGTAGCAAGAAGCGTTGGCGGAGCCGTGGACGCTGGGCAATCAACGGAAGGATCTTCCGGGGATAAAGGCTTGTGTCGTGACAACCTCCGCATTGGGATCGTTACTCCGCTGTGTCCCACGCGGCTGGAGCCCTATCGCGGCAGGCCCATCTCGCAGACTGCTCTTGCTCTGCAGCGCAAAGCGGATGTCGAGATGTTCTATCCACAAGCCGCCTTCCCGCGCTGGCGGATCTTCCAGCCCCGGAAATTCGCATACAGTGACGTGGATTCCCGGCATTTTCCGCCCGGCCTTCGCGCGCGGCATATCCCTTATCCCGCCTTCCCCTTGCTGAGCCGGCCCTACAACGGGAAGACCTGCTCCCGTTACTTGGTCCCCCGGCTGAAGGAATCGAAGCCGGATGTGATTTTGGCCTACTGGTTATACCCGGAAGGCTACGGGGCCTTGCTCGCTGGAGAGAAGCTGGGCATCCCCGTAATCCTTGGAGCACGCGGCTCGGACCTGCCTGCTCATCTGGATCCGCTCACGGAAAGGTTGTTGAAGGAGTCGCTCCAAAGAGCCAGTTTCGTGCTTACGGTGAGCGAGGAGTTGCGCGAGCGGGCGCTTCGTTTGGGCGCAGCCGCTGGGCGTGTGCGCACCGTCCGCAACGGTCTCGACTCTGCGGAATTCCCGGTTTCAGGCCGGTACTCCGCTCGAACTGCGCTCGACATTGATCCCGATGCGCAGCTAGCTCTGTTCATCGGGCGGCTTCATCCGGTCAAGGGATTGGAGGAATTGCTGCAGGCCGTGGGACTGCTCGTTCCTTCCCACCCGCGCCTGAACCTGATCCTGATTGGCGAAGGCCCCTTGGAGGAAAAGCTCCGCTCCCAGGCTGCCCGGGAAGGGTTCGCCGGACGCATCCGATTTCTCGGCCAGCAATCCCAGCCCGAGGTAGCCCGTTGGATTGCCGCGTCCGACTTGCTTTGCCTGCCCAGTCATTCCGAAGGCTGCCCCAACGTCGTTCTGGAAGCGCTTGCGTGTGGACGCCCGGTGGTGGCTTCCGCCGTGGGCGCCGTTCCAGATCTGGTGAACTCCGACTGTGGGATCCTGGTTCCTCCCGGTGACGTTCCGCGGCTCTCGGAGGCCATTCGCGAGGCCCTTGGCCGCCGTTGGGATGAGGCTGTGATCGCTTCTCAATCCAGCAGAAGCTGGGACGACGTCGCCGCGGAAACCTACCAGGTCTGCTGTGGCGTTGTCGAAAGGCATGCCCCTGCGGGCTGTGGTGCGTGAACGATGAGTCAGCCGAATCTATTGGCAGAAGAGGTTGTGAATTTGAAAGGTTCCGGGATTCATTCCGAAAGCGATCGTCTTTCCGGGCAGCAGAGTATGCCGCCTGCAGCGATGAGCGGGGAATCCATCGTCTACATGGCGAAGGAGTGGGGCCAGGAAACCACGAGCTGCGATTTCGTGTTTGAGCAGTTGGCCCGGCACAATCGGGTGATGTGGGTCAATTCGATTGCGACCCGCACTCCCCGGCTGACCTCGGCGCGGGACTGGAAAAAAATCTTCAGCAAGCTGAAGCTCTGCTTTGGGGGCTTGAGGCAGGTAGGTCCCAGCGCGTGGCTGTACCAGCCGGTTTTTGTTCCGCTGCCGTTCTCCAGGCTGGCGCAGAGGGTAAATCGCCGGCTGCTTTGCTGGGCGCTGCGGCGGCAGCTTCGCAAACTCGGAATGCCGCAGCCGCAGTTGTGGTTTTTTCAGCCCAACGGCGCATTCTTGATCGGCCGCCTCGATGAGTCGGTTGTCGTTTACTACTGCGTGGATGAGTGGACTCATTTTGCGCATCTGGAGCGGGAAAAGGTCGAGGCGCTTGAGAGGGAGTTGTTGCAAAAGGCGGACGTATGTTTCGCAACCTCCGAGCCCTTGGCGGCGTCAAAGAAACGGATCAACCCCAATACCTTTCTGGCCTTGCACGGGGTTGATTACGAGCGATTCGCGCAGGCGCTCGATCCGGCAATGGAGATTCCCGCGGATGTAGCCGGACTCCCGCAGCCGGTGATTGGGTTTTTTGGCGGCATCCGCGCTCACGTGGACCAGGAGCTGATCGTCCGCATCGCGGACAGGCATCCGGAGTGGTCTCTGGTGCTGATTGGCGGCGCGTATGTGGATGTGAGCGCACTGCACACCCGGCCCAATATTCACCTTCTAGGCCACCGCAAGAACCAGGACCTGCCGGGCTATTGCAAAGCGTTCGCCGTCGGAATCATTCCCTACCGCCAGACCGAGTTTATCCGGCATGTCAATCCGATCAAGCTTCGCCAGTACTTGAGCGCCGGCTTGCCGGTTGTCTCCACGTTTATGCATGAAGCGCAGCGGCACAGCAGCCTCGTGACGGTCGCCCGGAATCATGACGAGTTTCTTGCGGGAATCGAGCGGGAGATTCAGGAAGATACTCCGCGGAAACGCCGGGAGCGGAGCAGCGCGATGCAGGGCGAAACCTGGGACGCGAAGGTGGCGGCATTGTCCCGGACGATTCTGCGGGCGAAAGCCGGAAGAGGCGATTTGCGTGAGCCAGGTCCTGCAGGCGTGCGAGTCGAGGGGCCTGGGGCTTTGTAGCGGTTGCTCTGTGATCGGGAAGTCCCTGCGTCCTCCCCCTGTTGTGGCACGAGACTCAATGAGCAAGAAAACACCAATTCGCGTCGGCCTGGTTGGCGCTGGTTATGTAAGCCAGTTCCACATCCAGGCTCTTCAGCGCCTCGCCAACGTGCAGCTTGTGGGAATCGCCGATATGGAGGAATCCCGCGCACGTACGGTGGCAGAGCAATTTGGTCTGCCGGCTTCCTTCCCGTCGCTCGAAGCGATGTGCGCGGAGAGACTGGACGTAGTTCATGTCTTGACTCCTCCGGCAAGTCACGCGGACGTCGCGCTCGAGGCGTTGAAACACGGCTGTGATGTCTTGGTAGAGAAGCCCATGGCCACGAGTGTGGAGGATTGCGACCGGATCGAGCAGGCTGGAAAAGCTGCCGGCAAGACCGTGTGCGTGAATCACTCCCTTCTGTATGACGCCTTTGTAGTCCGCGCGCTGGAGATCGTGCGGAGCGGCGCGCTGGGCGACGTTCTTACTGTGGATTACCTGCGCAGCTCCGACTATCCGCCGTATCGAGGGGGGCCGCTTCCGCCACAATACCGGGAAGGCGGGTACCCGTTCCGGGACCTGGGCGTCCATGCCCTGTACCTGATGCAGGAGTTCCTGGGCGAGCTGCGGGACGTGCAGGCTCAGTTTTCCACAAAAGGTGGAGACCCCAACCTGCTTTACGATGAGTGGCGCGCACTGGTGCGGTGTAAGATCGGCACCGGCCAGATCCAGTTGTCGTGGAATGTGCACCCCTTGCAGCATGTGCTCATCGTGCAGGGAACACGCGGTGTCGTGCGGGCCGACCTTTTCTCGATGACGGTAACGGTCAAGAAGACCACGCCGCTTCCGAAATCCCTGGAGAGGGCGTCCAACGCCATGGCGGAAGGGCTGCAGATTTGTTGGCAGGTGCCTGCCAATGTGCTGCGGTTCGTGCGCAAGAAAATCCTGCCCTACCACGGTCTGCAGATGCTGATTGAGGAATTCTATCGCAGGCTGGAGTCGGGGGAACCCGCGCCGGTGGTCCCATCCCAGGCGCGGCCTGTCGTGGAATGGACGGAACACATCGCGCGACAGGCTGACGCTTCCAAGCAAATCTTCCTGAGGCAATTCTCAAAGCCTCCTCGGGCAGCTACGCTGGTTACGGGGGCCGGTGGTTTTATTGGACGCCATTTGGTTTCCCGTCTTCTCGAACAGGGCCAGCCGGTTCGTATCTTTGTCCGCCGGGAGCCCCCTCTCGAATGGATGGAGAATCCGCGGCTGGATATCATCCTGGGCGACTTGGGCGATCCGGATGCCGTGGAGCGGGCTGTTGCCGGAACCGGGATGATTTATCACATCGGTGGGGCGATGAAGGGAGAAGCTCACGATTTCGAGCGCGGCTCCGTCGCGGGCACTCGCAACGTGGTCGAAAGCATCCTGCGGCAGCAGACCCCGCCGCGGCTGGTGCATCTCAGCTCGCTCAGCGTGTTGCATGCCGCGATTGCAAAAGGGACTACTCCTGTCACGGAGGATTGGCCCCTGGAGCCTACGCCCGAAAAGAGAGGCGTCTACACGCAAACAAAAGAAGATGCGGAAAAGATAGTAAGAAAAGCCGTACGGGAAAATGGACTGCAGGCCGTCATCCTGCGTCCCGGGCGCGTATTCGGCCCCGATACAACTTTGCTGACGCCGGATGTGGCGCGCCGCGTTGGGAAGCGCCTTGTCATCTTGGGAAACGGCGAACTGCGGCTTCCCCTGATCTATGTGGAAGATGTCGTGGATGCCATTCTTCTCGCAGCGAGCAGGGACGTCTTCGACGGCTCCGTGTTTCACCTCGTCGATCCGGCTCAGATCACTCAGAACGAATTGACAAACGAATATATCGGAACCACCGGATCGGACTTGAAGATCACCCATATCCCGCTGGCGGCGGTCTACGGTATGGCATTCGGAGTGGAGTTGCTGGGCCGCCTGCTGGGGCGCCGGGTTCCCCTTTCGGTCTATCGCGTGCGGTCGGCACTGGCCCCGCTCTCATTTGATTGCAGCGCCGCCCGGGATCGCTTGGGATGGAGCCCGCGAACCGGGGTTCTGGTGGGACTGGAAAAGATCATCGGGAGAGCGCCGTTCCAGGTTGTTGCCGGCCTGGAAAAAGCGGCATCACGCGGCTGATTCGAGGACAACTGTTTCGCCATGGATTTCGCTTTGAAAAAACGCTTGATCACCAATGCCGATGACTTCGGGTGGAGTCGTGGCATCACCGATGGCATTTTGCTCGCCCATCGGGAGGGAGTGATTACCAGCACCACTCTGATGGCAAATCAGGCGGCCAGCGAATATGCATTGGAACAGGCCGTGCGGGTTCCCAAGCTTGGGGTTGGAATTCATCTGCGGCTTTGCGATGGCCTTCCTGTTCTGCCTCCCCGGGACGTTCCGACCTTGGTAAACCAGGAAGGAAGATTCTACTCAATTGCTGACTTGAGACACAGGCTCTGGAGAAGGAAGGTCCTGGGATCGGAGATACAGGAGGAATTTCGGGCGCAAATTCGCTGGATGAAAGAGCGGGGAGTCATTCCCACTCACGCTGATTCTCATCATCACATACACGTGCACCCTTTCGTGGCGGGGCCTTTTCGCGAGGCCCTGGCGGCGGAAGGGATTCGCCGTGCCCGCCCGGCGTGCCAGCAGTGTTGGCCGAGGAACGGGGTCGTTGCGGGTGCGCATGGCGGGCCGCTATACCGCCGGGTCCTCCTGAAGTCGTATCTGGAGGTCCTGCAGCGTACGGTCTTTCGCTCTTTGGAATCACCGGATTACCGTCTGGCGGCCCACCCCCGATACAGGGGGAATTCAGAATTACTGGGAGAATCCTGGCGCGCGGCCTTGCAAAGTCTCCCACCGGGAACATACGAACTGGAATGCCATCCGGGGCTTTCGGAAACCGGGTTCTCCGAAACGGACAATTGGCGGGACCGCCGGGAAGAGGAGCTTCGCCTTCTCACCGATCCCGCCCTTCGTCTCCTAATGGAAGAGTGCGGAATCGAACGGATCAGCTACTCGGATCTGGAAGAGCCCGCGAGCAATGCAGGATGAGAATCGTTCACGTGGTGGACAGTATGGAAATGGGCGGCGCGGAGATCTTGGTGGCCTTGCTCTGCCGCTGGCAACGCAGTCAGGGACATAACCCCACTGTTTTCTGCCTCGTAGAGGGAGGAACCCTGGCAAACCAACTGGAACAGGAAGGCATTCGTGTCCGGGTGCACAGCCCGATTCCGGGCCTCCTCGGCAGGATGCGCATGATGCGCAACCTGTATAAGGAATTCACCCTTGAGCGCCCCGACGTGGTCCATTGCCATAACATGTCGCCGACAATTCTGACCTCCCTGCCGGCCCGGTGGGCTAGGGTCCGGGCCGTATTCAGTACAAGACACGGCATGGCCAATCGTTACAGCATCGCGTCGAAGTTTGGAGGATCACTGGCGAGAGTGGGTGGACTGATCCGCTTCTGTGTTGCGGCAAGGTACTGCAGTCGGGTAGTCGCCGTGTGCGAAGCCGCTCGCCGGAACCTGGAAACCGGGCTGGGAGCTTCATTGTACAAGGTGGTCACAATCCGCAATGGCGTGCTGCCCATGTCACCGAGTTCATCCCCCGATCCGTCCATCCGAAAAGTGGGATTTACACTGATTAGCGTTGCCCGGCTGAACTGGAAGAAGAACCAAGTCTGCTTGCTTCAGGCAGTGGCCTTAGCGCGGAAGAAGGTCCCTGACCTTCACTTGTGGCTCGTCGGCGGCGGGCCCGAAGCGGATTCGCTTCAAGACCTAGCCCGTCAACTCGGAATCGAATCCTACGTTTGTTTTGCCGGAGAGCGAAGCGATATCGGTGACTGGCTGGCTCAAGCGGACTTGTTTGTTCTCTCCTCTCTCACCGAGGGCCTGCCCCTCTCATTGCTCGAGGCGATGGCGGCCGGACTTCCGTTTATAGTGACCAATGTGGGAGGCATGCCGGAAGTTGCGGAGCTCTCGGGTGCGGGAACGGTGGTCGAGTCGCGATCGGAGGAGGCTTTGGCGGAGGCCATCGTACAGCATGCCGCGCGTCGTGCGGAGTTGCCGGATCTGGGACGGCGCGCCCGCCTGTGCTACGAGCAGCACTTCACACTGGAGCGGATGGTGAACAGCTATTCGGAGCTCTATCACGAGTGTCTTCGGAGCGCCTCATGAAGGTCCTTCACGTCACACTTTCATTTTCCCGCGGTGGGCGCCGCAATGCCATTGCCTCTCTCATTAATGGGATGCGCGGGTTAGGAGTCGAGAACGACCTGTGCTGCCTGGACGAGTTGGGCTGCCTGCCGGAAGAAGTCGAAGCGCTTGGTATTCGCGCGGAGATTCTTCGCCGCCGCTCTCTTCTTGACTGGACTGCACTCCGCAAATTCCGCAGGCTTTGTAAGGAATTTGCGGTTGACATCGTTCACACGCACGACGCTGCGAGCCAGTTCACCGCAGCTCTGGCGCTTTTCGGGATGCCCCAAATTCCTCTGCTCATGACATTTCACCGCTCGATCAGCATGGAGTCGGCAACACTCGCAGATCGTCTGCGGAACGCCTGGGCATGTTTCCGGTGTGGGGCGATCGTCACGGGTTCGATGGAGAGGCGAGAACACTTCCTGTCTCAGAATTTTGTTTCCCCCGGCAAAATGGTGCACATTCCTTTTGGTACCGACCTGTCTCGGTTCCGTCCCGAGCCCGAAAGCCGCAGAGCTGTTCGAAAGGAACTGGGCTTTGGACTAGAGGTCATTTTGCTCGGGGCTATTGGTCACTTCGGGCCGGAAAAAGGGGTCGACGTTGCAATTCGTTCATTTCAGGCTTTGGGAAAGCGTAGGCTCTCCAGGCAGGTGGCGTTAGTGATTTTCGGGGAAGGTCCGCGCAAGGCGGAGCTCGAGAAGTTGGCCGGGCTTACGACCGATGCGAACCGCAATATTTATTTCGCTGGGTTCCGAAGTGACATCCACCGATATATGCGGGGCTTAGACTTGTTGCTCCACACTCCACGGCAGGAAGCGTTCGGCCTAGTCGTCATCGAGGCCATGGCGACTGGACTTCCAGTAGTCGCAAGCAGGGTCGGTGGCATTCCTGAGTTGGTCCGGCAAGGTGGCACGGGCTTTCTTGCTCAGTCCGAAGATCCCGAATCCTTTGCCCAAGCTCTGGAACTTCTGATCAACAATGAGGATCTACGGGCCAGGATGGCTCAGGAAGCACGCCGTGTCGCATCTACCGAATATGACTGTAACCTTTTCGAGAGACGGCACCGGGACCTTTACGAATGTCTGCTGTCTCGCCGTTCGCCTAAATCCCTGATTGATGGTCGAAAGCCGCCGCTGCCACCGACAGATCGTGGCAATACGGACCCCTTAGCGCGCCAAAGCAAGTCGCAGCGTCTGGAACCAGAGGACACCAGGGACCAGAAAATTATATGGGAATTGTGACTCACATTCTCCTTGTTTCGCGGATTCACTCTTTGCGGGAGGGAACCAATGAGAAGCGTATTGTTGATGGGCGTTATGTTACTTCTACTGTCCGGTGCTGCATTTGCACAAGGCACGTCTTGTAGCGGAATGAGCATGGGTGCCGGGGCGAGCTTGAATGGCTTTGTACCGTTCCCCGCCGATAACCCATGGAATACAGACATTTCTTCTGCCCCGGTGGACCCGAACTCTGCTGATATCATCGATTTTATCGGACGTTCCGTTACCTTGCATCCTGACTTTGGATCAGGCCTATTTCGAGGTCAGAGTATCGGCATTCCCTACCAAGTATTAGGGAAATCGCAAGCGAGAGTGCCCGTGCTTCTGGGCAAGTTTGCGAAGGAAAGCGATCCGGGACCAATGCCCATCCCTTCCGACGCATTGATTGAGGGGTACCCGAATCCTGGAGGCGATCGCCACGTGATCGTGCTCGACCGGGACGGCTGCTGGCTCTATGAACTCTTCCGCGCAGCCAAGAGCGAGAGTGGGGAATGGCAGGCTACGTCGGCCGCTGTATGGGACATGACGATCAATGCGCAGCGCCCCTTTCGGTGGACCTCGACAGATGCCGCGGGACTGCCAGTCTTTGCCGGGTTGGTCCGATACGACGAAGTAGCTGCGGGTGCGATCAACCATGCGCTCCGTTTTACCGTGCCGAAGACCCGCAGAGCCGTTGTACCCCCGGCATCCCATTGGGCCTCGCGTACGAGCGATCCAAATGCTCCCCCGATGGGAACACGCCTCCGCCTGAAGGCTAGTTTTGACCTTTCGGGTTTCCCGCCGCAGGCAGAAGTTATTCTTGCCGCCCTGAAGAAATATGGAATGATCTTGGCTGACAACGGAAGGGCTATCTTCCTGACCGGTGCTCCCGATCCGAACTGGGACAACGATAACCTGAGAACCCTTAAGAGGGTTACTGGCTCAGACTTTGAAGTAGTTAAGATGGATACCATCTATGACGGGCCCAATAGGCCCAGAGGACGTCGCCCTACCGTTCGCTCATTCACAGCCGATTCAGTTTCCACTTCGATTGGACAGCCGGTTACCCTGAACTGGAAGATTGAGGGGTCTGTTTATAACATCGTGTCTCCTGAAGTTGGTCCGGTCCGTGGCAATAAGGTGGTTGTTACTCCTTCAGCTACTACAACGTATACGATCTACGCTACCAATCAGTACGGGCGCACCAACGGATCAGTGACTATCACTGTAAGGTAGGAGGATTAAGCAAGAATAGGCGCAATTCGAAGTCTTGGGTGTTCGGAGCGATGCCCCTGCCTCGGCTCGGAGATCCGGACTTTTTGAGAACCTTAGCGCACAACATGATGGGTCCGTCAAGAATTGCCCATCATTAAAAATATGAACGGAGAAAGGCTAGATCTATGAAGCTATCGGCATTGGCTGTGCTCGTCCTTTTTTGTTCTTCCTGCTGGGGTCAGCATGTTACGTTTGAAGCCATTCCCGGCGATCAGAATGGAACACAGGCTGCTTTTGCCGCCTGGCGATCATCTGAGATCGCCCGCCAGGGGGGGAGGATCAGAGGGGATTGGTGGTGGGGTGTCACTGCTTGCGACGTGACGGCGGACGGCTATCCCGACCTTGTTGCAACAATCCATGGCCGTCTGGGTGGGATTGTCTTGCGGAATGACTTTCCGCAGACCGGCCGGATCGGATATACGGACATCACCAGTTCGCTCTTGTCCGACACGCGGCTTATGCCCAGAGCAGACCGGAGAGCTCACTGTTGGGATTTTGACCATGATGGGAGGGTCGACATTGCAGGCTTTTCGAACGACGCTAAAAATGCCAGCTTATTCAACGATCCGGGAGGTTTCACTCGAATCGCTCCCATGATGTCCCCGATCGCTTTGCCTATGGCTGGCAAGCCCAGTTACCTGGCCCCGAGCGGCTTGACGGACCTGAACGGCGATGGCTTTCTCGACGTGACGGACCGCCGTTTTGATTGGATATTCCAGCCATCCGCTCGTACATTCACGCGACGTCCCAGCACCTACGTGAAGCCGACGCTTCCTCCGGAAGTGCAGGATCTTGTGGATCATAACGATATAAACTGGAGGTACTTTGATTGCTGCGACGTGACCGGGGACGGCTTAGAGGACCTTCTGCTCTTTGGCTATCGGAGCTATAGCCGTGTCAATTTCAGCCGCCTGCTCGTGCGCCAGCCGGACGGCTCCCTCGTGGACGAGACAGTCGCAAGAGGCCTGCCCGTTGATGCCCAGGTCAACATGATCGAGAACGTTCTGGGGGATGCGCTGCCGGAGATCGCCATGTCGCGGGGTACGGCTCCGGGCCTCTATATCAATTCGGGCGGGCAATTTAGCCGCATTGCGAACTCGTCTCTCAACACCGAGATCGGCAAGCACGATGTGTATCCGACCGACGTTGATCCGGTGGATTTCAACGGTGACGGGAACATGGAGCTGATCATCCACCGAAGCTTTGGGTGGCTCCTGGTCTTCGAGCACACTGGATCTGGATACTTGCCGGAGCCGACACTTTCCTTGCGCGGAGGCTGGCGGGCTGATGGCTACGATGTGGCCGACGTGGATCAGGATGGAGCCTTGGACATCATGGTTGGTGTCGGAAGAGGCCCGGATATCAGCTTTGTCGTTTATCGGAACACGTCAACACGTGCCTCCACTGGATTTTTGGAGCCGCCTGTGGTTTTTGATGGCGGCGTGGTCCACAACGCCAGTTTTGCACCCAGCCCTGCACCAGTTGCCCCCGGTTCCATAGCAGCGGTATTTGGCGACGGGCTAAACGGGGGATCGGTGATTCATTCTTCCGCTATTGGGCCGGACGGAAAGGTCCTCACCTCTCTGGGCGGTGCCAGCGCAAGAGTAAACAACATTGCGGCTCCCGTGTTGTATTCCACTTTGGGACAGTTGGGAATACAAGTCCCTTTTGAGCTCGCCGGGGAAAGCTCGGCTACGATTCGCGTCATTGCAAATGGGGCGCCCAGCACACCGCGTACTTTCTTTCTCGATAACTATGCACCGGGGATTTTTACATTGAGTCAGGATGGAAGAGGCACGGTGGCGGCCCTGCACGAAGACGGGGAGACCCTCGTTACAACGGAAGAGCCGGCGCGGCTCGGCGAGGTGGTGACGATCTTTGCAACGGGACTTGGGCCCCTTAGCCCGCCCCTCGAAACAGGATCCCCCGCAGCCCTGCATGTAACTTCATCCCAGGTGACGGTGCTGATAGATGGCCTTCCAGCCGAACTGCAGTTTTCCGGTGCTGCGCCGGGCTTTGTCGGTCTGAATCAAGTCAATTTCCGTATACCTGACAACACGCGCATAGCCTCCGAAATCCCTCTGGTGCTGACCATCAACGGCAGGCAGTCCAACGCTGTAACAATTCCCGTTAGTCCGTGAAGAAGGAAAGAGTGACAAGGCTTTGCCTACGGACTTGCCTTTGAGACGGTCAGAGTAGCGCGAAGCGGTGCCAGAATAGAGGGCATGACACGTTCTATATGCCGCTGGCATACAGATCGTCCTCAATGGCCCAGCCCAGCTCCTGGTGAACCAGCTTGTCTCCCGGGTTAGGTTTCCGCGCGCTAATTGAAAAAAAGATCCGTTGTGGAGCGTACTCGGCGGATACATAGATGAATCCCGTCGACACACATGCTCGTTGAAGGCCTTTCATGGTGTGGACCGTTTCAAACCGCTTCCTGTTCCACCAGCATTGCGTCTGCGGCAGCGAGGCATGTAATAACATCGCGTTGCACAGGGCGTAGGTCATGAAGCACGCATCTTTGATGTTTCCAGACCTCAAACTGCTCCAGAACCGTCTTCGCCAATAGACGAGCGAGTGCGAGGTAAGAAAGAAGCTTCCCCCTGGTTTCAAAACTCTGAAAATCTCTCTCAATGCAACGGCAGTCTTCATGTAAGGGAGGGAGACATGTCCGATCAGCGCATCAAACGTGCTATTGGCGAACGGCAGCTCGACGCCATCCGCGACACAGAAGTGAACATTCTTAAAGTCGCCCGCTCCGCGTTGCAAAGCCTGAAGAGAAATATCGATTCCGAATCGTTCGACGCTTTGGGCTGATTTGCTTCCTCCAATGACCCAGCCTGTCCCGCAACCGAAGTCGAGAACTTTATGAATTGGCTTTGGCACGAAGAGGTGAGGCATATGGAGGGGAGTGTGCTCGAAATAAAGCGATCGATTCAAGTGCGCTTGCGACGCACGAAAGCATATACTAAGTTGTATGTGCTCGTCAATCGAAAGGAACGCGCTGTATTGCTGCGGCACCGGCAGGGGATACAACCAATTAGCCGAAAAGCGGACGTATTGAATTGACTGTTCCGGATGTATAGACATGTCTAAGACGGGTGAGTAGCGCATGAAGATCAAGGAATGGCAACTGGAGACTAATACCAAGCACACTCTTTTGTCGGCTATGATTGGTGGACAGGAGTTGTGGTACCGATTCCCACCCTCGTATAACAGCGCGTGGTGAAAGTATGCCGAAGGCGAGATTTGTTAAAGAAAAGGATGTTGTTAAAGAAAAGGATTGCGCTGAAGTGAGGGAGTGAAGAGAATGGCGGCATGGCCATGGGCACACGAAAA
>Ga0326597_10009744_pt1 | contig 12843 bp, 13 predicted proteins | sample RVTome_12_FD_203789 | JGI IMG/M metagenome (GOLD analysis project Ga0326597, IMG submission 203789) | Soil microbial communities from uranium-contaminated site in the Upper Colorado River Basin, Wyoming, United States - RVT100D185 | ecosystem: Environmental > Terrestrial > Soil > Contaminated >... | reverse complement strand
AGGAGCTGCCGGACGGGACGGCGGTCCACAGCTTCCGGACGCTCCTGGCCGATCTCGCCACGCTCACCCGCGACCGGCTCGTGCCGGCCGGCGCGCCTGATGAAGCGGCCTTCGATCTAGCGCGCGCCGGCTGACGGCCCATCCGGTGCCCGACGGTTCAGCCGGATACCTTCGCGAGCGGCGCGGCGGCGGACGCAAGCAGGCGCTCCGCGGCGACCAGGGCGGCCGGCAGCGGGTCGTCCGCTGCGTCGAGCCAGTCGATTGCGGGCTCGGTTCGGAACCACGTCGCCTGGCGGCGGGCGAACGCGACGTTGCGCCGAGCGTCCTCGGCGATCCCCGCGTCGCGCGTCATCGTCCCGTCGAGGACGGCCCACGCCTCGCGGTAGCCGATTGCGCTGAACGCGGGGAGGGACGGGTTGAAGCGCTCCCTGAGCGCGCGCGCCTCCTCGATGAGCCCGGCGTCGAACTGCGAACGCGCTCGCTCCGTGATCCGGTGACGGTGCGTCGCGGGATCGAGCGTGAGCCCGATCCAGGCCGACGGAGCGGCGTAGCCGCGCGGCTCCGGGAGCGGCGCATCGCCGCGGAGTGTCGCGATCTCGAGGGCGCGGACGACGCGCCGTGGGTTCCGGAGGTCGACCCGGCCGGCGAGCGTCGGGGCCAGTCCGCGGAGGCGATCCGCGGCGGCCGCGAGGCCGTCGGCGGCGACGTACGCCTCGACGCTTGCGCGGACGCCAGGGTCGGACGGCAGGGCGGCCGTGTCGAGGCCGCGCGCAACCGCCCGCAGGTACAGGCCCGTCCCGCCGACCAGGACGGCGATCCCGCCCCGCACGGGGAGGCCGGCCAGCGCGGCATCGGCGTGGGCGACGAAGTCGGCCACCGAGAACGGCTCGTCCGGGTCGACGAGGTCGAGCCCGTGGTGCGGGACGCGCGCGCGGTCGGCCGCACCCACCTTGGCCGTGCCGATGTCGAGGCCGCGGTAGACCTGGCGCGAGTCGGCGCCGATGATCTCGGCCGCCACGCCGCGAACCCGGAGCGCCTCGGCGAGCCGGAGCGAGAGCCCGGTCTTGCCGGTCGCGGTCGCCCCGGCGACGACGAGGAGGGGCGGCTTCACGCCCCGACGCGCTCTCCGCGCAACGCGTACGGCCCGGCGTGGACGATCCGCACGTCGACGAACCGCCCGACCAGAGACGGCGGACCCTCGAGGTGGACGAGCGTGTGCTGGCGGGTCCGGCCGGAGACGCGCGGCGCATCGGCCCCGTCCGTCGGCCGGTCGTGGTCGTGCGCCCGCGGCGGCGTCACCGCGTCGACGAGCACGTCGACCGTCCGCCCGACCCACGCCCGGTTGCGCTCCAGCCCGATCGCCTCCTGGCGGGCGAGCAGCGTGTTGAGCCGGCGCCGCTTGTCGGCCGGCGGGACGTTGTCGGCGAGGCGGGTCGCCGGCGTGCCCGGGCGCTCCGAGTAGGCGGCCGCGAAGACCGTGTCGTAGCGGACCTCGTCGAGCAGGGCGAGGGTCGCCTCGAACTGCGCCTCCGTCTCGCCGCAGAAGCCGACGATGACGTCGGTCGAGATCGCGATCTCGGGGACCGTGGCCCTGATCCGGGCCAGACGCTCGAAGTAGTGCTCGATCGTGTACTGGCGACCCATCCGGCGGAGCACCGTGTCGTCGCCCGACTGGACGGGCAGGTGGAGGTGCTCGCAGACCGACGGGCACTCGGCGAGCGCATCGATCAGGCGGTCGGACAGGTCCCACGGGTGGCTGGTGACGAACCGCAGGCGCGGGATCGCCGGGACGCCGTCGGCCGTCCGGATGCCGTCGATCGCGCGGATGAGCTCGGCGAGGTCGGGGCGCGAGTTGAGGTCGAGCCGCCGGCCTGCCCAGCGCTCCGTCGCGACGTGCTTGAACCGCGGCCCCGGCTGAAGGTCGTGGCCGTAGCTGTTGACGTTCTGGCCGAGCAGCGTCACCTCGCGGTAGCCGGCGGCGGCAAGGCTGCGCGCCTCGGCCACGATCTCGTCGAACGGGCGGCTCCGCTCGGGGCCGCGGCTGAACGGGACGATGCAGTACGTGCACGTCTTGTCGCAGCCGTAGATGATCGGGAGCCAGGCCGACACCGCCGACGCGCGGGCGACCGATCCGCCCGCCACGGCCGACGCGCGGGTCGCCGCGAGGCCGTCGGCCGCGCCGACGACGGTCCGCCCGATGGTGGTCGTCGTGCCCGCAACCCCGATCGGCGCCTGGGCCGACGCGAGTCCGAGGCGATCGACGAGCTCCGGCTCCTCGTCCGGCCGCAGGAACAGGTCGACGGCGGGGTAGCGGCCCGGAAGGCGACCGCGGTCCGGTTCCCGGACGGAGCAGCCCGTGAGCACCACGCGCAGGCCCGGGTTCGCCTCCTTGAGCCGCGCGAGCTGGCCCTGACGCCCGACGACCTTCTGCTCCGCCGCCTCGCGGATGGCGCACGAGTTGATGACGATGAGGTCCGCCTCCTCGAGCGACGGGGCCTCGGTGCAGCCGGCATGCAGGAGGCGCCCGGCCATCTCCTCGGAGTCGCTCCGGTTCATCTGGCAGCCGAGCGTCCAGACGTGGAAGCGCGGCAGAGCCCGCGGCTCGGGGAGGAACTCGTCGAGGCGGTCGTCGGCCGGGCGCGGCGTTCGGCGCGGCGCGGTGATGGCCGGCAGGGCGAGGTCGAGGACGGGCAGCGCGCGTCGTCGCGTACGCGTATCGGTCACGGCCGCATCATGGTACGCCGAAGCAGCGCCGGGGCACGCTACCCTGTCCGGTCATGGAACTGCTCAGCAACCCCGAAACCTGGATCGCCCTCCTGACGTTGACCGTCCTCGAGGTCGTGCTCGGGATCGACAACGTCATCTTCATCTCGATCCTCGTCGGCCGCCTGCCGGCCGAGAGCCGCGACCGGGCGCGCGTCATCGGCCTGGGGCTGGCGATGGGGATGCGGATCCTCCTGCTGCTGACGATCTCGTGGATCATCGGCCTGACCCAGCCCGCCTTCACGGTCCTCGACTTCGAGTTCTCGTGGCGTGACATCATCCTCATCGGCGGCGGCCTGTTCCTGCTCTGGAAGGCGACAACCGAGATCCATGAGTCGCTCGAGGGCGAGCCGGCGCACGCGGCCGGCCCGGCCGGGGGGATGGCGACGTTCGGGGGCGTGCTCCTCCAGATCGTCCTGCTCGACATCGTGTTCTCGCTCGACTCGGTGCTGACCGCGGTCGGGATGGCGCGCGACCTGCCGGTCATGGTGGCGGCCGTCGTCATCGCCGTCGGCGTCATGCTCTTCGCGTCGGGCCCGTTGTCGGCCTTCGTGCACCGGCACCCGTCGGTCAAGATGCTCGCCCTGTCGTTCCTCCTGCTCATCGGGGTCACCCTGATCGCGGACGGATTCGGCCTCCACATCGACAAGGCGTACATCTACGCCGCGATGGGCTTCTCCGTCTTCGTCGAGGCGCTCAACCTGCGCGCCCGCCGCCGACGGCCGGAGGGGCCGGTGGAGCTCCGGCCGACGTTCGTCAAGGACCAGTCGGCAGAAGGCTGACCGGGGATCGCGACCGCGCCGGCGGCCGCCGCCTCCGGTAGCCCCCGCCTGCCCCCGCGGCACAGCCCGCCGCGGGTTCCGCCAGAGGGTACTGAGGCGGTCGTTCTACAGCCGGGTACGGCCAGTCGGCACTCACGTGACCGCCTGACACGATCGGTCGACGGGGGCCGTGTTCAACGCCCGGCACTCGGGCCTGGTCGCCCGGACGAACGACCGCCTGGGTATCGCCTGACAGGATCGGCGGCCGGTGTCTCCGCCAGCGCCGCTCGGACCCGCTCCCCCACCCCGTCGGGCAGCCACAGCCCGGCCAGCGCATCGGCGTACGAGCTCAGGTCTCCGTGGTAGTCGGTGCCGCCGGTCCTGACGAGCCCGAGCGCGTCTGCGACCTCCCCGACCGCTTCGACGGTCGGCGCGTCGAACGCGAGATAGTGGACCTCGAGGCCGGCGAGCCCGGCGTCGGCGAGCTCGCGGACGACGCCGATCCGCTCCGCGGCCTCGGAGAAGTGGGCCAGGACCGGCAGGCCGCCCGCGGCGCGGATTGCCCGGATCGCGTCGATCGGCCCCAGGCCGGCGCGCGGAACGTGCGCCGGCTTCCCGCGGCCGAGCAGCCGACGGAACGCGTCCTCGACGCTCGTTGCATGGCCGCGGGCGATGAGCGCCCGGGCGACCGTCGGCCGGCCGAGCGCGTCGTCGTCGCTCGTCGTCAGCCCGGCGGCCTCGTCGTCGACCGGCATCCCGAGCTCGCGCAGGCGGGCGAGCATGCGTCCGAAGCGGATCCGACGGGAGTCGCGCTGACGGGCGAGCGCGGCCTCGAACGCCTCGTCGGTCGGGTGGACGCCAAGCCCGAGGACGTGGAGCTCTCCCTCCCACGGCCCGCCATCGTCGGCGACGATGCAGTTGATCTCCACCCCGGCGACGACCTCGATCCCGGGCGGGGCGCCGGCCGCGACGACCTGGCGGTAGCCGGCCAGCGTGTCGTGGTCGGTCAGGGCGAGCAGCCGGACGCCGGCGTCGGCCGCCGCTCGCACGAGCGCGGCCGGCTCGAGCACCCCGTCGGACCGGCGGGTGTGGGTGTGGAGGTCGACCGTTGCCCGGGAGGCCGGGACGATGCGCTCGGCCGGCGCGACGTGCCGCCGGCGGCGGCCGGCGGTCACGCTAGGCCTCGAGGAGGCGCTGCAGACGCTCGATTGCGAGTGCCCGGCCGGTGGCCGGATCGACGTCGATCTGGACGGCGTTGAAGACGACCGGGCCGTCGCCGACCTCGAACCGGGTGGGCAGCGCGTTGATGAACCGCGGCAGGACGGTCGACGGGTCGAAGCCGATGACGCTCCAGATCGGTCCCGTCATGCCGGCATCGGTCAGGTACGCCGTCCCCTTCGGGAGGATGCGCTCGTCGCCGGTGACGATGTGGGTGTGCGTCCCGACGACGGCGCTTACCCGGCCGTCCAGGTAGAGCCCGAAGGCGTTCTTCTCGGACGTCAGCTCGCAGTGGAAATCGACGAGGCGGACCGGCGGGAGCGGCTCGGACGCCTCGTCGAGCAGACGGTCGGCGTCGGTGAACGGGTTGTCGATCGGCTGCATGAACGTCCGTCCCTGGAGGTTGAGGACCGCGACGTGCGTCCCGTCGAGCGCCTCGTAGATGCCCCAGCCGCGGCCCGGCACGCCGGTCGTGCCGTAGTTGAGCGGCCGGAGCACCCGCTCCGACGTCTCGAGGTACGGGTAGACCTCCTTCTTGTCCCAGACGTGGTTGCCGGACGTCACGACGTCGACGCCGTGGCCGAGGAGCGCTTCGGCGGTCGAGACGGTGAGGCCCATCCCGCCGGCGAGGTTCTCGCCGTTGGCGGTCACGAAGTCGATCCCACGCTCCTCGCGGAGGGCGGGCAGGTGACGCTCGATGGCGAGCCGTCCCGGCTTGCCGATGACGTCGCCGATCATGAGCACCCGGCACGCCCCGGTCGGCCTGGGCGCGTCGCCGTTGGGCGGGTTGCCGAGGCGCGTTCGACCGATCGCGCCGCCGTTCGAGGCGGCTACTTCGCGTACTCCACGGCCCGCGTCTCGCGGATGACCGTCACCTTGATCTGGCCCGGGTACGTCAGCTGCTCCTCGATCTTGCGCACGATGTCGCGGGCGAGCCGGCCGGCGGTCAGGTCGTCGATCTCCTCGGGACGGACGAGGATCCGGACCTCGCGGCCGGCCTGGACGGCGAACGAGCGCTCGACGCCGGGGAAGCTCTCGGCGATCGCCTGGAGGTCCTCGAGCCGCTTGACGTACGTGTCCATCGACTCGCCGCGGGCGCCCGGTCGCGACGCGCTGATCGCGTCGGCGATCTGGACGATCGGCGCCTCGACGCAGGCGTACTCGACTTCCTGGTGGTGGGCGGCGATGCCGTTCACGACCTTGAACGGGAGGTTGTGGCGCTGGGCGATCTGGGCGCCGATGGCGGCGTGCGGGCCCTCGACCTCGTGGTCGACCGCCTTGCCGATGTCGTGGAGGAGCCCGCCCATCTTCGAGACCTGGACATCGGCCCCCACCTCGGCCGCGATGATGGCCGCCAGGCGGCTCGTCTCGACGACGTGGTTGAGGACGTTCTGGCCGTAGCTCGTCCGGTACTTGAGCCGGCCGAGGAGCTTGACGATCTCGGGCGGCAGGCCAGGCACCCCGGCGTCGTAGGCCGCCTGCTCGCCCGCCTGGCGGATGACGAGGTCGACCTCGGCGCGCGCCTTGGCGACGACCTCCTCGATCCGGCCGGGGTGGATGCGGCCATCGCCGATGAGTTTGGTGAGCGCGAGCCGGGCGACCTCGCGGCGGACCGGGTCGAAGCCCGACAGGACGACGGTTTCGGGGGTGTCGTCGATGATCAGGTCGACGCCGGTCGCCTGCTCGAGGGCGCGGATGTTGCGGCCCTCGCGGCCGATGATCCGGCCCTTCATCTCGTCCGACGGCAGGTGGACGACGCTGACCGTGTGCTCCGCGGTGTGGTCGGCCGCGACCCGCTGCATAGCCGTCACGATGACGTCGCGGGCCTTCTCGTTCGCCTCCTCGCGTGCCTTGCGCTCGATCGCCCTGGCGAGCTTCACGGCGTCGTGCTCCGCCTCTTCGCGGACGGCCTCGAGCAGGATCGCCTTGGCGTCGTCGGCCGACAGGCCGCTCACCCGCTCGAGCGCGGCCACCTGCTCGAGGTGGGCGCGCGCGAGCTCCTCCCGCGTTCGGTCGATCTCGCGCTCGCGCTCGACGAGCTTCCTGTCGCGCGCCTCCAGCATGTCGCCGCGCTGGTCGAGCTGCTCGTCGCGCTGGAGGAGCCGGCGCTCGAGAGCGGCCAGCTCCGATCGCCGCGCCCGTGCCTCGTCCTCTGCCTCGCGTTGGAGGCGCTGCTGCTCCTCCTTCGCCTCGAGGATGAGCTCCTTCTGGCGAGCGCGCGCCTCGGCCTCGATCCGGCGCGCCTCCGCCTGCGCGGCCTTCATCGTCTGCGATGCCCACAGGCTGCGGGCGAGCATCCCGAGAACGGCTCCGCCGACGGCGGCCGCGAGGGCCACCGCCACGACGACCGGGGTCTCCATTGTTCGTTTCCTCCCCTCCGTCCGAATCATGCGGGCGGAGGTGTCGATGATCGGGTGGGCGCCGCCGGTCGGCCGGGGTTGAGCGGGGACGACTCGCCGTTTGGGCTCGGGTCGCCGGGAGCTCGGTGGCGCCGTGGGACGATCTTTCGGCGCGCCGCCAGTCTGGCGCGCGCTGATGTGCTGTGGGTAGCCTACGGCCGCGATCGTCGGAGGGTCAAACGACGGGCCCGCAGGCCCTACTCCGCGTCGGCCGCGGCCATGAAACGACGGACGGCATCGGCGGCAGTATCGGGGTCGAAGCCGTTCCGGGCGAGGAGCGCGTAAGCGCGCTGACGGCGCGCGCGGGGATCGGCCACGCGGGCGAGCGGCCGGGCGTTCCGGGCCAGCAGCCGGTCCGCGGCGGTCGCGTCCGCGGTGGTCGCGTCCGCGCCGGCGACCCCGAGCAGTCCCTCCCTTTCCCTGCCGCGCTCCTCGAGCACGTCGGCGGTGATCGCGGGATCCACCCCCTTGAGGCGCAGCTCGCGTCGAAGCGCGGCCTCGCCCCGGGGCCGGGCCCGGTCGCGGGACTCGATCCAGGCCCGTGCGAAGGCGGCGTCGTCGAGCATGCCGAGGTCCACCAGTCGCGCGATCGCGCCCTCGACGAGCTCCGCTCGGTAGCCGGCCGTCGTCAGGCGTCGGCGCACCTCGGCAACGGATCTCGCGCGGGTCTCGAGGAAGCGCGCGGCCGCGTCAAGGACGAGCGCGGGATCGTCGACGGCCCCGCGTCGCTCGCGGCGCGCGGCCAACGTTTCACGGCGAGCCCGGTGGCCGCCGCCCGGCGGTGCCGTCACCGTCAGAACGGCTTCGCCAGCATGAGCGCGAGGATCGCCGTGACCGCGCCGAGCTCGTAGACATGCGCGGCCCGGGTGACCGGATCGTGGAATGCCGCGCGCAGTACCGGCGTGTACTCGCCGTGCGCTTCTGCCTCGGCGAGGGCGGCCGCGAACACCCGGCCGCGCGGCAGGAACACGAGCGGCACGAGCGGGATGATCGACACGTACAGCACGACCGACACGAACAGCCAATCGACCGTTCCGCCCTGGATCGGTCCGAGGAACGGTCGGCCGACGGCGATCGCCGCCGCGATGCCGAGCACGAGCAGGATCATCGAGCCGAGGGTCACCATGCGCTCGAACGGCTCACTGGCCCCGGTCAGTGTCCGTACCGCCGCGAGATCATCCGCCCGGGCGGCCGCTCCGAGCGTGAACCAGCGCCCGATGAGCCCGGCGATGAAGACGATCGCGACGAGCGCGTGGGCGAGGATGATCGCGCCGGCGAGCGTCATCGCCGCGAGCGTGCGCCGATCACTCCGCCTCCTCGATGCCCTCCACCGGCAGCGCGATCTCGTTGATCTTGCCGCGGATCCGGCGATCGATCTCGGCCGCGATGTCCGGCGAGCTCTTGAGGAACTCCTTGGCCGCCTCGCGACCCTGGCCGAGGCGCGTCTCGCCGAACGTGAACCAGGCGCCCGTCTTGGTCACGACGTCCATCGCCACGCCGACGTCGAGCAGGCCGCCCTCCTTCGACACGCCCTCGCCGTACATGACGTCGAACTCGGCGACGCGGAACGGCGGCGCGACCTTGTTCTTGACGACCTTCACCCTGACCCGGTTGCCGACCGACTCGGTGCCGTTCTTGATCGTCTCGACGCGCCGGATGTCGAGCCGGACGCTGGCGTAGAACTTGAGGGCGCGACCGCCCGGGGTCGTCTCCGGGTTGCCGAACATGACCCCGATCTTCTCGCGCAGCTGGTTGGTGAAGACGAGCGAGGTGTTCGAGCGGCTGACGGCGCCGGTCAGCTTGCGCAGGGCCTGGCTCATCAGCCGCGCCTGGATGCCGACGAACGAGTCGCCCATCTCGCCCTCGATCTCCGCCCGCGGCACGAGCGCGGCAACCGAGTCGACGACGACGACGTCGATCCCGCCGGAGCGAATGAGCGTCTCGGTGATCTCGAGCGCCTGCTCGCCGGTGTCCGGCTGGCTGACGAGCAGCTCGTCGACGTTGACCCCGCAGGCGCGGGCGTAGCCCGGGTCGAGCGCGTGCTCGACGTCGATGAACGCGGCCACGCCGCCCCGCTGCTGCGCCTCCGCGATGACGTGCTGGCAGACCGTCGTCTTGCCCGACGATTCGGGGCCGAAGATCTCCGTGATCCGGCCGCGCGGGATGCCGCCGACGCCGAGGGCGAGGTCGAGCGCGATGGACCCGGTCGGGATCGAATCGACCTGCTGGCGCTCGGCCGAGCCGAGCTTCATGATCGAGCCGCGCCCAAACTGCTTCTCGATCGCGAGGATTGCCGCGTCGACGGCCTTTCCCCGCTCCGCGAGCGCTCGCTCGCCGTTTCGCTCGTCCGTCATCGCCATCCGTTCGTCACGCTCCCACTGCTCCGTGGCCGGCGGACGGCGAGGGCGCTGTGGCGCCCATCCGGCCGATCAGCCCTCGTCCGACTCTTCCTCGACCGGCTTCGGCTTGCGCGGCTTCCGGATCAGCTCCACCTGCTGGGGCGGTTCCATGAGCGGCTGGAGCTTCGGCAGGCCGGTCTTGTCCTTCGGCTTCTTCTTGGCCTCGCGGTGCGGGCGGTCTCGTGTGCCCATCCGGCGATCCTCCGCGACGAGTGCAGGCTAGCAGGACGTCCTTCACGCCGACTTTGCGCCGGCTTCGCTGCCACGTATCCGACCGGCGCGCAGGCGCAGTCCGGGAAGTGCCGCAGGGAAGGTTCCGGCCTGGAGCGCCGTTCGGATCCTGGCCATGAAGTCTAGGGTGAAGGTCAGGTTGTGACAAGTCGCCAGCCGGTACGCGAGCAGCTCGCGGGCCCGGAACAGGTGGGCGAGATACGCACGCGAGAAGCGCCGGCAGGCGAGGCACGGGCAGTCCGCCTGGACGGGCTCCGGGTCGTCGAGGTAGCGCTGGTTGCGGATGTTCAGGCGGCCGCCTTCCTCGCTATCGCTCGGAACCCAGAACTGGCCGTTGCGGGCCACGCGTGCCGGGAGCACAGAGTCGAACAGGTCGACGCCGCGATGGACGGCCTCGAGCAGGTCGGCCGGCGACCCGAGGCCCATCAGGTAGCGCGGGCGCGGGTCGTCGGCGAGGAGCGGGACGGCGACCTCGAGCGTGGCGTCGCGCTGCTCAGGCGTCTCGTCTCCGGCCAGGCCGCCGAGGCAGATCCCGTCGAACGGCAGGGCGGCGATCGCGCGGGTTGACGCCGCCCGCAGCTCGGGGTCGATGCCCCCCTGGACGATCCCGAACAGCGCCTGGTCGCGGCGCGTGTGGGCGGCCAGCGAGCGCTCCGCCCAGCGGTGCGTGCGGGCCGTCGCGTCGGCCACGACCTCGCGCGGCGAGGACGGCGCGACGGGCTGGTCGAAGGCGACCGCGACGTCGGACCCGAGCGCCTCCTGGACGGCGACCGCGTGCTCGGGCGTAAACCGGTGAACCGATCCGTCGAGGTGGCTGCGGAAGGTCACGCCGTCCTCGTCGACGACCCGCAGGTCGCCGAGCGAGACGACCTGGTAGCCGCCCGAATCGGTCAGGATCGGCCCGTCCCAGCCCATGAACCGGTGCAGGCCGCCGAGCCGCTCGATCCGCTCGTGCCCGGGCCGCAGGTAGAGGTGGTACGTGTTGGCCAGGATGATCGTCGCGCCGGTTGCGACGACGTCGTCCGGGTGGAGCGCCTTGACGGTGGCGTTCGTGCCGACCGGCATGAACTGCGGCGTCTCCACCACGCCGTGCGGCAGGGCGAGCCGGCCGAGCCTGGCCGTGGTCGAGCCGTCGGCCGGCGGCCTGACGACGATCTCGAACGCCGCGTCGCCGGTCACTCCGCTGGCAGGTCCCAGAACGCCGGCATGTCCGGCTCCGCGCGGCGCGGCGGCGGGGCCTCGAAGCCGAGCCTCGCGAGGTGCTGTCGCGCGGCGTCGGTCGCAATCCGGCCCTGCGGCGTCCGATCCAGGAAGCCAAGCCGCAGGAGGAACGGCTCGTAAACGTCCTCGATCGTCTCGACCTCCTCGGCCAGGACGGCCGCCAGCGCCTGCACGCCGACGGGACCCGAGGCGAACTTCTGGACGATGGCGGCGAGCAGCTTGCGGTCCGTCGAGTCGAGGCCCTCGTCGTCGATCTCCATCTGGCGCATCGCCGCGGTCGCCGTCACCTCGTCGACCCGCCCGTCGCCGTGTACCTGGGCATGATCCCGGACGCGCTTGAGGAGCCGGTTGACGATCCGCGGCGTGCCGCGGCCGCGCCGGGCGATCGCCTGGGCCGCCGCCGGCTCGACCTCGACGTCGAGGATGCGGGCAGAGCGCTGGACGATCTGGCGAAGCTCGTCGTCGGCGTAGAAGTCGAGGCGGTACGTGGCGCCGAACCGGTCGCGCAGCGGGGAGCTGATCCGGCCGGCTCGCGTCGTCGCGCCGACCACGGTGAACGGCTTGAGGCTGAGCCTAAGGCTCCGGGCCGACGGGCCCTTGCCGATCATCACGTCGAGCGCGTAGTCCTCCATCGCCGGGTAGAGGATCTCCTCGACCGCGCGGTTGAGCCGGTGAATCTCGTCGATGAACAGCACGTCGCGCTCGTCGAGCGCGGTCAGGATCGCGGCGAGGTCCCCTGCCCGCTCGACGGCCGGCCCGCTCGTATAGCGGACGTTGACGCCGAGCTCGCGGGCGATGATCGTCGCGAGCGTCGTCTTGCCGAGGCCGGGCGGGCCGTACAGCAGGACGTGATCGGCCGCCTCTCCCCTGCCCCGCGCAGCGGCGAGCAGGACCGACAGGTTTGCCTTGACCTCGCGCTGGCCGACGTATTCGTCGAGCGTCCGCGGCCGCAGCGTGCCCTCGATGACGCGATCCTCCTCGTCGACGAGGTCCGCGGCGAGGATCTGTGAGAGGTCGTCCGCCATCGGGCGCAGTCTAGCACGGCGGGTGGCGTTTCGTACGGATGTTCGATCCGTGATGGCCGGGCGCGCAACCCCTCCTCGGCGGCCAGGAGATGCTGCCAGAATGCCGGGATGCGACTGTCGCGTCGCTCCGAGTACGGACTCCGGGCCCTGGTCGACCTCGTTCGGCACGGCGCGGACTCGCCGATCCCGCTGGTCGCCCTCGCCCGGCGGAACAACCTGCCGCCGAAGTTCCTCGAGCAGATCATGGCCACGCTCAAGCGGGCCGGCATCGTCCGGACGACGCTCGGTGCGCGCGGCGGCTACACGGTCGCCCGCGACCCGGCCGACGTGTCGATCGGCCGGGTCATCCGCCTCCTCGACGGCGCGCTCGCGCCGCTCGGTTGCGTGAGCCTGCGCTACTACGAGCCGTGCTCGTGCCCGGACGAAGCGACCTGCGCCCTGCGCGACGCGATGATCGACGTGCGCGACAACATCCTCGAGGTGCTCGACCGGGAGACGCTCGCCGACCTCGCGGCGCGGCGGGGCCGGGCATCGATCGATCCGCGCGGCATCCACGCCGACGCGCTCGCGGGGCTTCGGCCGTAGGCGACCTCCCTGTCTGCGGGCCTTGCGCAGAGCGAACGGCTGCCGTGGACCGCGCACCGGTCCATGTGGCGCCCGGGCGCCGCTGGAGGGGTCGAATCCGGCCGTTCCTCCGCCCGATGGGCCACCTGCCGGTCCACCTGACGTCTGAGGGGTGCTCCAGCCGCTGCATGGACCGCGCGGCCGTCCACCGGGGGTTAGCCGTGGCGGGCCGGCGGGCGGGCGGACCGGCGCCGACGCGGCC
>Ga0326597_10009743_pt1 | contig 12843 bp, 14 predicted proteins | sample RVTome_12_FD_203789 | JGI IMG/M metagenome (GOLD analysis project Ga0326597, IMG submission 203789) | Soil microbial communities from uranium-contaminated site in the Upper Colorado River Basin, Wyoming, United States - RVT100D185 | ecosystem: Environmental > Terrestrial > Soil > Contaminated >... | reverse complement strand
AAAACCGAGGTATTCACCATGGCCTACAGCGAAAAAGTCATCCGCCACTACGAGCAGCCCAGCAACGTCGGCTCCTTCGGCACCACCAGCGAAGTGAAGCAGAAGAAGGAGATCGGCGTGGGCATCGTCGGCGCGCCCGAGTGCGGCGACGTCATGCAACTCCAGATCAAGGTCAACGACAAGGGCGTCATCGAGGACGCCAGGTTCAAGACCTTCGGCTGCGGCTCGGCCATCGCCTGCTCCAGCCTCGCCACCGAGTGGCTCAAGGGCAAGTCCCTTGATGAGGGCGTGGCGATCAAGAACACCGAACTCGTCCAGGAACTCAGCCTCCCGCCCGTCAAGATCCACTGCTCCGTCCTCGCCGAGGACGCGATCCGCGCGGCGGTGAGCGACTACAAGAAGAAGAACGGCCTGGCCGCCGATGACGACCACCACCACGACGGGCCGAAGATCGACGCCGTCGCGGCAAGGCCGAACGCGAACTGACCGATGGACGTAGAATGGACGGCGATTCGGCGGCGCAAAGTAGTGCGCCGCCTCAACAGGGCACTCTCAAGGGTCTCCGACATGGGCATTCAACTCAGCGAAACCGCGGCACGCGAAATCAAGACCATCATCCAGCAGCAGGAGCTCGACGCCGAGAAGATCCGCCTGCGCGTCGGCGTCAAGGGCGGCGGCTGCTCGGGCTTCTCCTACGTCCTCGACCTCACCGAAAACGAGCGCGACAGCGATGAGATCACCGAGCAGCACGGCGTGCGCATCGTCTGCGACCCCAAGAGCCTCATCTACCTCGACAACACCACGATCGACTTCAAGGACGAGATCATGGGCCGCGGCTTCGTCTTCAGCAACCCCAACGCGACCAGTTCCTGCGGCTGCGGCAGTTCCTTCAGCGCGTAAAACGCAACCAAACAAATCAATCATACGACCCCACCAAAGCCCACCTTCTCCGAGGGTGGGTTTCTCTTTGCGCACCCAAATCGAGCCCGAAGCGTGAGCGAGTTACTCTGCTGCCACGGGAGCAACTATCCACTCCGAAGAAACTCAAGTATCGCAGGCACCGCGTAGTACAGCTCCCAGAGAAGGTACACGACTACAACTGCTCCTCCGAGCCATGCAAGTACTCGATCCGCACCCCGGGCCCGATGCAGACTCTCAAACACAAGCACAAGTGAAGCGCCGCCCAGCAGCGAGTTGAAGATGTACGCCTCGTATGTAGGGCTGAATGGACTGAGAACAAAGAACGACAGTAAAATGCATAGCAGGGCCGTGACGATAAGTCCGAAGGCGGCATGCGATTGATCGGGCTGTTCACTCATGGTGCCGTTCGCAATCTACGCATTCAGACGTGTCCCCGATCAGTACCGCATGTTTAGGCCGACGGCGTAGTACAATTCCAACGCCAGTATGACGCCGAACGCAAGCCAGCCTGCAGGAAGATTGACCTTACTTCGGCCGCGAGCAGCATGTCGGCATCCGAAGAGCAGCAGTAGCGACAGACCTGCCAGCAGCGACCCAAGAACTGTGCCGGTCTCTTCGCCGCCGTCGATGGCGAAAAGCGATCCGAAGGCGCACGTCACCGACCAAATAACGAGAGCCGTCACCTCCGTGGATGTGTCTTCGGCCACTATTTCGCCTTCGCCGAACCGGCAAAGCCAATGGTCCATTCGCACGGTGCCCCGCAATGGGTGCAGAATTCGATCACCAATTTCGTCGAGTGTGACCTACGACTGAATGCGTCCTTCCTCCGAAGGCGAGGATCCACCAGCGCCCCTCCGGGGCATGATCAATCCCACCACAACTCCTCCAGCAACGCATTCAGATTCTCGCACCCATCCGGCCTCGCGATGACCATGTCCCCGACTCGCTCCCCGCCGAGGAGTCGGCGTTCAACCCTTCGGTCTTGACTCCGGCGGCGAATCGCACTCGGGACTCTGTGAAGTTGGTTCACAGTGGTTGTGACCGCAGCCGGGACATTCGGCGGATGGCTGCGGCACCCGATGACGTCCGGACTTCAGCAACCAGCGAACGCCGAGAAGTTCAACTACGCCGAAGCCAACAGCAGCCATCAACCACAGCATGCCCCTGGTAAACCAAACTTGATCATCGAAGTGAGGATGGGCACTCAACCACATTGAGTAGAGCACCATATACGTGCAATACGCGATCATCGCAGCCCCAAGCACGAGCAGCGCGGTCACAAGGATGAACTTGAGAGCGCTCAAGGCAGGATCTCCTTCCTGCACACCACCGGGCAGTCGTACCAGACTAATCCCACCACAACCCCTCCCGCAACTCGTTGAGATTCTTGCACCCACCCGGCCTCGCAATCACCATGTCTTCGACGCGGACGCCGCCGAGGGCATTGCAGTACAGACCCGGTTGGATGGTCAAAGTGTCGCTGGCGAATGCTGCTGCGGTCATCGACGTCTCCGCCGTCCGTTGGCGCTAGCAGTGGCGGCGAAGAGGGGCTGCTCCTCTTCGCGTCGGATGCCCATCGGCTTGCCTTGCTGGGGTCTCAAGTCCACGACAGCGCCGTGCGGCAGGAAGACCGTCTCGAAGCGAGCGACGTGCCTGCCCCAATAGACCATGGCGCAGGACATCGGCGCACCTTTGCCTTCATCCTTGCCGTCAACGAGGAAACGCAGGCGGGTGTCGTAGAGGAAGCAGACGGCGGCGGCGACGCCCCAGACGTAGTCCTTCCAGTGGCGCGTGTTGGTGGCGACGGGGACGAGGGCGAGCACTTCCGAGCCGTACTCTTCGTGCGCCAAGGCGCAACGCCGCAGCCAGTCCTTGATGGTCGTGCCGCGCTGGCGGTCGGCGCCGTAGGGGGGATTGAGGTAGATCGTCGGAAAGTCCCAACTCCTGCGAAGGCCGTCCGCCTCGGGCAAGCGGTACTCGACCTCGGCAAGCACGACCGAATGCCGATTCGAGCAGGGGTCAAGCGCGATGCGGCCCTTGAACACCTCGCGCACGGCGCGGACGTACTTGGGCGGCGTACACCAGTTCTGGCTGATCGAGACGATGCTGCGTCCGGCGGTCATGATCGAATGCTCTTCCAGTCTTTGCCTGCGAGTTTGAGCAGGTCGTTGCGAAGTTGAGTGATTGTACCGCCGCCGGGGGCGATCACGTTGAACCAGCCCTCGACCTGCGGCTCGTGAACGGCGAAGTAGTGCTTGAGCGCCGCGTCGGCCTCGACTCCGATCCGGACCTTCGTGAATGTGTTCACTTTGCGGTTCGCGTTGTAACTCGCCAGGAACGCGGTGCGGGCCGGCTGAAGCGCCTTCAGAGGCTTGAGGAGGAGTTTCTCGATGAACTGGCAGAGGCCGGCATCGGTGAGGAAGAGAAGCCAGTCGTAGGACTGCGCCAGGACTCGGAGTTCCTTGTTGTGATCCTCGGCGGTGAACCAGTTGCCGTGGTTGCTCACGACGCCGACGGTGAGGATGAAGTGCCGAAGCAACTCGCGTTCGTCGCCGTCAATGACTTGCCGGAGCAGCGCAACGTAGTCGCCGGTGCGGAGTCGGCCATCGCCGCGATCGAGGACTCCTTGAACCTTGCCGCTGGCGAGGCGGAACCTTTGGAGCGATGACACCGAGCGGGCGACGTACGCGCCCTGCTTGGCCTTTTCAATCGTCTGCGGCCCCTTCTTCATTCCCTCTTCGACGCCGACCCGCTTGCACTCGAAGATGGCAAACGGCTGTTCGAGCAGTTCGGTCAGGGCGATGTCGCACTCCTTCGCGTTCATTCCAAGCAGGTGAGCCGTGAGGAATTGGCCCGGTCGCTCCGCGACGATGGCGGAATTGCGCATTACCCCCTTCGTCGAGACGAGCGTTTCCTGTCGTGGCGTCATTCCGGTCAGCGGGGGCTCGATTGCGCTCAGCACTTTCGCCGACGTGACCGGCAACTTTAACGGCTTGATGGTCAGTGGACGACGCGCCAGAATCGGATGCAGCGAGAACTCGACGTTGTGGCGAATGTCGTCGTTGGCGAATTCGGGGACTGATCGCTCGATGGCGACGTGATCTCGAAGACCCCAGGCGCAGAGTGTGTAGAAAGTCACGATCTCGACCAGTGTTCCCAGCGCGCGGCCGGACGCCTTCTTCTGGCCCTCGGCGTAGGTGAAGACCTCGTTTGCCAGCAGGTTCTGGAGTTTGTCAACAGAGGGATAGGACATTCGCCGGCATCTCGGGATTCAGTGGTCGCTGGGCTGAACGACGGCAGTGTAGAGTATGGGAATTGTTCGGGCAAGTGAGGCCATTGCTGTTGTTCGGAGATCACCCCCACCACAACCCCTCCGGCAACTCGTTGAGATTCTCGCACCCATCCGGTCTGGCGATGACCATGTCTTCGACGCGCACCCCGCCGAGGGCTTTGCAGTAGAGGCCCGGCTCGATGGTGAGGGCGTCGCCGTTGTAGAGATCGCCGCAGAGCGAGTCCAGAATCGGCGGCTCGTGGCATTCGAGGCCGATGCCGTGGCCGGTGCCGTGCGGGTAGAAGACGAGATCATCCGGCGCATCATCGGGCGGCATGCCGATGTGGTAGCCTTCGCGGTTGAAGACGTCGAGCACCGCCTGATGCACCGCAGCGCCGGTTCGTCCCGCGCGGCAGGCGGCGATCGCCGCAGTCTTCGCTTCCACGACGTGCTCATGCATGCGCATGAAGAGGGGATTCGGCTCGCCGCGCAGCAGCGTTCGGGTGCAGTCGCCCCAGTAGCGCGTCATGGTGTGCATGGGGAAGACATCGATGATGATCGGCTCATCGATTCGCAGGGGCCCCGTCCCGCGATGGTGGCAGTCAGCGCCGATGATGCCCGGCGCGACGATGCAGTCGTTGGGGTTCGACAGGCCGCGCTCAAGGAGGAAGATGGCGATCATGGAGCGCAGGCGGTCGGCGGTGAGGGCTTCGCCCTCGTGGTTGAGCACGCCGTCGATGACCCTGGCGGCGGCGATGGTGTCATAGGCGTAGCGGATCGCGGCCTCGGTGTGCTGCTGGGACGCCCGCAACTGCTCGACCTCCCACGCATCTTTCATGCGTCGATCGACGCGGCCGAGGTCGGGGTCGAGGCGCACGGTGATGCCGCGGCGTTCGAGCACGTTGACGAAGAGCAGGGGGAGCATGTAGTCGCCGTCGATCTGCTCGATCTCCTCGCGCACAAGCAGTTCAGCCGTGGCCTGGGCGAAGGAGGTGTCGCGGTCGCTGCTCAGGCCGCCGGTGGGGGCGAGGTCTTCGGGGCACCAGATGTGTTTGGCGCGGCCGGCCTTCTTCGCTCGCGGCAGTTCGATGTTGCGGACGATGAGGTGGGTGCGGCCGGCGCCGAGGTCGAGAAACACGGTCATGTCGCCGCAGAGGAAGCGGATGCGGTGGTAGACGCCGGGAAAGCGGTCGGGGTAGCCGGCGAGGAGAAACGGGGTGGACATGGACTTCTCCGGGAACTGTCGCGTGATGAACGCGGATGGCTGCCAACGCGTCATTCCCGCGCAGTCGGGAATCCAGCGAGGGCACGTTGGTCTGCGGGACTGGATGCCCGACTGCTCGGGCATGACGAGGCGAGGGCGAGGAGAAACGGGGTGGACATGAGGCCCTCCATTGGCGGGTCAGCGGCTGCGGACAGGTGTAGGATAAGCGTGAAGGGCGTTGGCAGCGCGAGTCGGCTTTGGCAAACGGGGGACACTTTCACGGAGTTTCCGCCTCAAAGTCTCGCGGAATCCCGTTTTTGACTTGAATTCCGGGAGTCATGGAGCACAATAACGAAGCAGAAGGCGCAATCGCGCCAACCCGAGCGTTCGCATCGAACGCGGCGTAGCGAGATTCAGACATGTTCAGGTGGTTCGAGGCACTCAGGGCACGGAAGGCCGCACGGGGCAACCCCGAGCCGATGTTTCGCGCGCACAGCGACATGACCACCGACGATCAGATTCGCCAACTGGTGCGTTGGGGCGAGCGGGTGCTCGATGACGGGCACAAGGTTCTGGTGCTCGATCTGACGGATGCGGTGAGCGTGGACAGCGGGCTGGTGGCGGGGATCATCCTTTTGAGCCGGCGTGCGCGACCGATGCGGGCGACGCTCAAACTGGTGGGCTACTCCGAGCAACTCGAATCGCTGATGAAGATCTACAAGGTGTGGACGCCGCTGGCGCAGTCGGGCGTGATCCTTCAGCCCAAGGAGCACGGCGAGGATGAGGCCGCGCCGGCTTCAGCGCCTCGCGCGGCGGCCCAAGAGGAGTCGGCTGCGGGGCCGGCATCCGAGCGCGTCCGGCCGCGGCCGGCGATGTGACCCGCGAGAGAACGCGCGAGCGATCGTTCCAGCACGTTCAGGCATGGCGGCACGCCGCGCGAGGCCGCGCCGCCCGCCGAAAATAGGGACGGGTCTATTTCTTCGGGCCTTGTTTTTCCGGGGTGAAACATAGGGACGGGTTTGATTTTCGGTCCGCTTGGCAGCGGCGGGTCGAGCGACTCTCTCACGCGCCGCGCGTTTCGATTTCCGCGAGAATCTCGCGCGCCAGGTCGCGGTCCGAGCCGGGGCCGAGTCGATCGACGGCTTCGCGCAGCAGGGGCTGAGCGTCTTTGGGCCGGTCGAGGTAGCGCGCCAGGGTCACGCCCATGAGCAGTCGCACGCGGCCGTTGGCGTCCCCGGTCGGGTAGTGGCTCATGAGCGCTTCAAAGGCCGCGAGCGCTTTCTCGTATTCCTGCTCAGCGAAGAGATGGGTCGCCAGATCGAGTTGGGCCGCCCCACCGAGGACGAACTCCGGCCAGCGGCTCACCGCCTGCGCATAGTCTCGCGCCGCCGCGGGCAGATCGGGCGCCGCGATGAGATCGGTGATGCGCTGCTTGGCCACGGCGCGCTCGGCGGCCTGTTCATCCGCCTGCGTCGCCGCCGCCTCCGCTTTCTTGTTCCGCTTGGGAACCTCTTCCTTGAAGGCCTGCTTGGCGCCGCTGCGGCGACCGGCCCAGGGGTCGTAGCCGCGATCGGTGATGGAGCGGAACTGCCGCCGCCGGTTCCACTGCGTGAAGAGACTGAGCAGGTCATAGGGATCGCGCGGCACAAGCCTCGTCCACAGCAGCATCATCCCCACCACAAACCCGAACCCGTTGCCCGCGACGTGGGCGAAGTAGGCCACACCCCCCTCGCTGCTCACCGCCCCCCAGATGTCGCGCGCCATCGCAAAGGCGATGAACCACGAACTGGGGATCTCGAAGACCGAGATCAGGAAGAAGATCCACAGCACCTTGACGCGGGTGAGAGGAAAGAGCGCGATGAACAGCCCCGTCACCGCCGAGACCGACCCGCTGGCGCCCAGCACCGGCGAGTCCGAGGCGAGGCAGTGCGCCAATCCCGCCGCGACTCCCCCCGCGAGGTAGAAGCAGCCGTAGGCGAAATGCCCGAGTTTGTCCTCGATGGCGTTGCCGAAAACCCAGAGAAAGAGCATGTTGAAGGCGAGGTGCATCGGGCTGGAGGTGTCGTGCAGGAACTGGTAGGTGATGAACTGCCACCAGTGCGGTCCGACCGGCCCGTACTCGCTGAGATACCACTGCGGAAAGAGGTACAGGTTCGTCTGTGTCCACGTTTCGAGGCGGTCCGAGGCCGCGATCGCCAGCGCGATGATGACGTTGAGCGCGATGAGCGTGCCGTTGACCAGCGGGGTGCGTCGGGTTGGTCGGTCGGTGCTGAGGGGAATCATGCGATGGGGCCGGTCTCGCGGTCGGGGTTCGGGATGGCCTGCGCCTGCCTCCGCGCCCTGCGGGACACGGAAAACACCCTGTATCGCGCGCCGGCCGCGCGTGGGCGGTTGCTGGCGCAGAGGTGAGGTCATAGTATCCGACCGTGACGGGCGATCCCCGCCGGCGCGGCGCGTCGTCGCCGCCGGATGCACTTTGAGATCACAGGAGTTCGCATGAGCCCCGACTCGTCCACGGCATCCAAAGGTCTCGAAGGCGTTGTGGCCGCCGAGTCGAAGATGTCCTTCATCGACGGCGCCAAGGGCATTCTCGAGTACGTCGGAATCCCCATCGCCGCCCTCGCCGAGAACTCGACTTTCGAGGAGACGGTCTGCCTCCTCTGGGACGGGAAGTTGCCGACGCGCGAGCGGCTCGACTCCTTCGTCGCGGGCGTTCGCTCGCAGTACGCCCTGCCCCGGGAACTCATTGACATCATCACGTCTTTCCCGAAGTCGGCTGAGCCGATGCACGTCCTGCGCACCGGGGTGAGCGCCCTGGCGCTGTGGGACAAGTCGCCCGATGAGATCGAGCCGGCCCAGGTCCGCCTCAAGGGCAAGAACCTCATGGCGAGGATGCCCGCGATCCTCACGACCTTTGACCGCTATCGGCAGGGCAAGGAGATCGTGCCCCCCGACCCGTCGCTTTCCTTCGCCGCGAACCTGATGTACATGCTCAACGGGGAGAAGCCGACGCCGACGATGGAGAAGGCGCTGGACGTCTGCCTCATCCTCCACACCGACCACGGCCTCAACGCCTCGACCTTCGCGGCGCGCGTCATCGCCTCGACGCTCAGCGACGTGTACTCAGCGATCACGGGGGCGATCGGCGCCCTGCGCGGCCCGCTGCACGGCGGCGCCAATGAAGGCGTCATGCACATGCTCAACGAGATCGGCTCGATCGAAAACGTCGAGCCCTATGTCAAGAAGAAACTCGAAGCCAAGGACAAGGTGATGGGCTTCGGCCACCGCGTGTACAAGACGCGCGACCCGCGCGCCATGTTCCTCAAGGGCTTCTCCAGGAAACTCGCCGAGCAGACGGGCAACAGCAAACTCTACGAGATGAGCCGAAAGATCGAAGACCTCATGGACAAGGAGGTCGGCAGCCGGGGCATCTACCCCAACGTGGACTTCTACAGCGCCACGACGTACCACTGCATCGGCCTCAGACTCGACCTCTTCACCCCCATGTTCGCGATCTCGCGCATCGGCGGCTGGCTCGGCCACGTCATCGAGCAACAGCACGGCAACCGCCTGATCCGCCCCAAGGCCGACTACATCGGCCCGCACGACCAGCCGTACGTGCCGATTGGTGAGCGGTGAGGCGGAGAGGCATCAAGGGATCAGGGCATCGAGGCATCAAGGAATATGGTTAGCCGCGACGCGGAGGCTTTGCGCAGCGGAGCGCTCCGAGCGGCAAGAACCGTCAACATCGCGCGAGGCATCAAGGCGTTGAGACCTGTGGCTTGGGGCTTGCGGCGGTGTGGCATGGCGTCGCGCTTCGCGTCGCTCTGTCGAGCGTGCAAGGACGCGCGTGGCACCGCAGATCGCATCAACGCCCGGTCCGATCAACCGATCCTGGGCGCGTTCGCCGACTGCGATCTTTTCACGAATCGCTCTACGCCCAAGACGACGATCGTCAGCGCAATGAGGTGGTATCCGGAAAGGGAGGTTCCGTCCAGCCGAGTCGTGTCGCGCGCGAACTCCGTTGCGAATCGAAACAGCCCGTAGGCGATGAGGTAGAGGTGGAAGAGGTTGCCGGGCAGCCATGAGCGATGTCGCGCGAGGAGGACGAACGCGAGCATCGCGCCGTTGAACGCGATCTCCATCGGCACGATCGGCCAGCGCGAATGGCCGCCACCAACCGTAAGCGTCCACCAGTGCGCTTCGCACACCGCACCCTGGCAGCAGCCTTCGATCAGGCAGCCGACGCGGCCGAGAATCAATCCCATGGGCACGATGACGGCAAAGGCGTCGCCGGTGGCGCTCGCGTAGCGCAGCCGCCGCTTGGCGAGTTCGACCGCCGTGTATCCGCCGAGCAGCGCGCCGGTGATGCTGCGGCCGGTGAGCAGGGCGAGCCAGTCATCTTCATACGCCCAGCCCTCGGCGAGAAGAAACGCCGCCTTGGCGCCCACGATCGCGCCGGCCAGCGCCGCGATGTAGATGTACGTCAGGCGCGGATCGCGCCGCTCACTCCTCGTGATCCGCCCCCAGACCCACGCGGCGAGGAGGATGCCGATGATCATCAGCACGCTGTACGCGCTGCCCGGCCTCATCGCGCCGCGCTCGCGCCGCCACTCACCGCCTCGCCCGCGCGTCCGCCATTGAGGTAGTAGCGGCAGAAGGAATCGAGTTTTCCATCGCGGCGAATGACGTGCGTGCAGCAGCGGTCGATGCGATCCTGGTCAAACGTCCACGCATCCATGAAGGGCTTGATGAAGATGCGAAAGGGCTGGTGCGGCCCGATCTCGAGCGATTTGAGGATCGCGCCAAGCGGCTCGCTCTCGCAGCCGCATTGAGCCAGGTCTTCGAGCCGGTAGTCGAGTCGATCGGCGAGGAATCCCTGCAACGAATTGAGATCGACGAGGCGGCTGAGGCCGATCGGGCCCGCCTCCGTGCGGATGAGGTAACTCATCGTGTGACAGTTCGGATCGCCGCACGGCAGGGGGGTGAAGTCCTCGATGGTGAGTCGGCCGTCGCCCTGCGCGACGAGATCCTGGATGACATCGCCGACGGAGATCGGGCGATGCGTCTCGCGGGCGATCGGCAGCGCCGATTCGATACCCGGCACTCGCCCTGACATGAACATGGGCTGGAGCGTGAGGCCGCGGCAGTGCGGACGCGCGAGGCCGAAGCGCAGCGCCGCGCCGAGATGAGCGCGCGTCTGCGGCGTGACGACCATGCCCAGCGTCGTGGGGATGCCGAGGCGCCCGGCGCCGTCGATCGCCTGCCCGCGCACAGCGCGCAGGTCGGCGCCGCGCAACTCGAACTGCCCCTGCTGCTGAGGTCCGTCGAACTGCATGTACAACTCGAAGCGGCCGTGCGCGGCGCGCAGCGCGCCCAACTCCTCGCGGAAGGCGGCGTCGCGGGCGAGGCGCACGCCGTTGGTGTTGATGAGGACGTAGCCGATGCCTTGCCGCGTCAGCGACCATTCGAGAAGTCGGGCAAACTCAGGGTGGATGGTCGGCTCGCCTCCGGAGAGTTGAAGGATGTCGATGCAGCCCTTGCGCGCCAGCACTTCCTCGACGTTGGCGGTGAACTGCTCGAATGAAAGGCAGTCCACTTGATCATCGACGCTCAGCGGAGAGGCCGCGTAGCACGTCGGGCACGTCAGGTTGCACGAATCGACGATCTCGATGAGCGCCACGCAGGTGGACAGGACGTCGAAGGCGTCGCGAGTGAGGCTTGCCGCTTGCCGGTTTGACTCCTGAGTGCTTGCATCGGCGCATCCGCATCCCGCTGAGCATCCGCCAGCACCAGTCGAGTGGTAGTAGAAGCGGGCGTCGGCGGCGATGAGTGTTTCAAACGAGCCGTGTGCTTCGCACGATTTAGTCATGTAGACCGCACCGCCGCGCTCGAACACCTCGGCGGTTATCTCGCGCAGGCAGACGGGACAACGGCTGCGGGTGGTCTTGATCGGGCTTGGCGCGGCGAAGATGGAAAGCGGGATGCTCAAGAGGAGGTCACCACGCAGAGGCATCCGCCGAAAATGACGAAGGGACCAATGATGGAAACGGCGCTCATGCAAGTCATCAGCGTCATGATCCGTTCGCCGCGCTTTCCGGCGCGTGTGGCGCCGGATCGCCGCAACAGCCAGATCTGCACCGGGACGTTGATGAAGCATCCGGCTGCGCCGATTACCGCAGCCAAGAACAGGAGCACCATGCCCGAATCGCCGAGCAGGTCGTGCGCAAACAGGAGCAGCGTGGAGAGCGCGTACAGCGCCACCGGCCAGCCGAAGCGAATGATGATGTTGAGCGTCGTGGGCGAATCGCGCCCCACGATGCTGCCCGGGTCGTACTCCTGGCCGCACTCCGGGCATGCGCCGCGCTGGGGCAGGCCGGTGAGTTGGTAGCCGCAATGAGCGCAGTAGGCCTCCCCACCAAGCGGCAACGGAGGCGGCGCCGAAGTCAGCGTTGCGGGCGCCGGTGCATCGGGTTGAGGCGTTTGGTCCACGCACAAGGATAACCGGCCCGCGCGTCGATCGCGCTCAGCCAATCGCTTTGCCCTCCCAATGGCGGCGAAAGCACGTTTGGCGCGCTCCCCTTCGCAGAGCCTCCGGGTCGCGGCTAAACAATGCCTCGATGCCTCGATGCCTTGGTGTCTTGGTGTCTTGGTGTCTTGGTGCCTTGGTGCCTTGGTGCCTTGGTGCCTTTTCCTCTGCTACGCCGCGCTCTGCACGGCCTTGCGGACCTCTTCGTAGTTCGGCTCGACGCCGGGGTTGGCGCCTTCCCAGGCGTAGGCGATTGTGCCTTTGCGGTCGATGACGAAGGCCGCGCGCTTGGAGACGTTCTTGAGGCCGATGAGGTCTTCCATGAGCACGCCGTACGCCTTCGCCGCTTCGCGGTTGAAATCGCTCAGGAGCGGGAAGGGGAGTTTGTTGTCCTCGGCGAACTTCTTGTTGACGAAAGGGCTGTCCACGCTGACGCCGTAGACCTTCACGCCGAGTGTGCTCCACTTGCTCCAGTCATCGCGCATCGTACACATCTCCTTGGTGCAGACGCCGCTGAAGGCGAGGGGGAAGAAGAGCAGGAGAATCTTCTGCTTGCCGATCTCATCGCCGAGATCGATCCACTGCTTGGGTTCGGGTGAGAGTTTGACGGCTGCCGCCTTGTCGCCGACTTTGAGTGCCATGGTGGTGCTCCGTGTTGGGGTTCGGATGAATTGAGATGGTAGGGGGCGCAATGGTTAGCCGCGACCCGGAGGCTTTGCGCAGGGGAGCGCTTCGGCGCTGCGATCACGGCGCGTCAACGGCCGCGCATGAAAAGCCCAGGCACGGGTGTGCCTGGGCTTTGCAAGGGTTCGATCAGGGCTTCAAGGGAGGTGACGGGTTACTGCGCGCGCACGACGTTGCTGGTGCGGCAGGTGGGCAGGTCGAGCAACTGGAAGTATCCGCCGCAGGCGCCCGGGC
>Ga0326597_10009742_pt1 | contig 12844 bp, 9 predicted proteins | sample RVTome_12_FD_203789 | JGI IMG/M metagenome (GOLD analysis project Ga0326597, IMG submission 203789) | Soil microbial communities from uranium-contaminated site in the Upper Colorado River Basin, Wyoming, United States - RVT100D185 | ecosystem: Environmental > Terrestrial > Soil > Contaminated >... | reverse complement strand
GCCATCTCCGCGGACGGCAACGGAATCACGCTCGAAGCACTCGGCAAGGACACTGAAATCACCGTGGTCGCCAGCGACGGGTCCGCCGCGGCGGACGACCTGGGGATTCTCAATGCCACGTTCTCCGACGGCGGCGGGCCGTTCGAGACCCGTGACCTGATCGCCGGACTCGACACTGTCCTTCTGCGTTCGCTCAACGGCGGCACGGGCGTCGAGCTCGGCACGATCTCCGTCAACGGGCGGGCCATCGATTTGACCGCCGCAACCGAGCCGCTGCAGACGCTTCAGGACGTCATCGACTACATCAATGCGGAGTTGGCCACCGACCCGGCTAATTCACTCTCGGCCGCGATCAACTCCGCCGGGACGGGCATTGCAATTCGCGACGAGGCCGACGATCAGGGCCAGATCGTAATCGAGGACGTCATCGGGACGTCCGCGGCCGGCCTGGGAATAGCCGGCACCTTCACGAACGGCCTGGCCAACGGTTCCAACGTGCAGCGGCAGTATATTTCCAGGCAGACGCTGCTTGCCGGCTTGAATCTCGGCCGCGGCGTGGCATCAGGCGAGTTCACTATCACCGACTCTCTCGGGGCCGTACACACCGTGCAGATCGCCTCGAACGTCAAGACCGTCGGGCAGGTGCTCGACTCCATAAACCAGTCGGGCGGGGAGAGCATCGCGGCACGCATCAACGACACCGGCGACGGCGTCATCGTCATGGATAACACCGCCGGTGAGCTGCAACTCACGATTGAAGACGTCAACGGCGGTAGGGCGGCGGAAGATCTCGGCATCGCCGGCACCGCTCGCAAGGGCGAAGCGTTCATCGACGGCTCGTTCGAGATTCGCCTCGAGATCGACGCCAGCGACACGCTCAACGACCTTGTGGACAAGCTGTTCGAGGCCGGAGTGCAGGCGTCCGTTCTCGACCTCGGCGCAAGCACGAATCCCTTCAGCCTTTCGATTTCCTCTCCGGATACCGGGCGGCGCGGGGAAATGACCATAGACGTCCGCGGCGTCGATCTCGGCCTGACCACGCTATCCAAGGCTCAGGACGCGGTGGTGACTCTCGGCGGCGCTTCCTCCTCCAATCCTCTCTTCGTCACCAGTCCTACCAACGAGGTGGAGGGACTCATTCCGGGCGTAACCCTGAATCTCATCTCGGCCGGCGACGAGGACGTAACCGTTTCAGTTCGGCAGGACGTTGACGCGATCGTCGAAAACGTCAGGTCGTTCGTGGACAAGTATAACGCGGTGCAGGCCGCCATTGACAAGGCCACCGCATTCGACCCCGAGTCGCTGGAACGCGGACCGCTGCTGGGTGACGCCACCGTGATCCAGGTCCGCGACCGCGTGCGGCGTGCGATTTCACAGCAATTCCAAGGCGTCGATCAACAGGTTTCGCGCCTTACGGCCATAGGACTGCGGCTGATCACGAACAACAGACTCGAATTCAACGAAGACAAGTTCCGGGAGACTTATGAGGAATCGCCGGACGCGGTGGAACGGCTATTCGGAGCCGCGGAGACCGGCTTCGGGGCCGTGATTGAAAGTGCCCTGGAGAATCTCACGCGCGACTTTGACGGCGTGTTGGCCCGCAAGGACGGCCTGCTCGCCGATCAGCAGGAGCTGATAAACGACCGCATCGACCGGATGAACATCGTTCTGGAGGCAAAGCGGGCCCGGCTCGAAGCGCAATTCGTGGGCCTTGAGTCAACGCTCGCCGCATTACAGGGCCAGCAGTCCAGCCTCGACACGCTCGCGAGCCTCGTGGGCGCCCGGGCGTAGCAAGGTGGACGATCCGTACACCCCGTGCAAAAACAAGCCGGGACCGAGGCGCAATCCGGCGTTGCAAAGCACAACGCGCGCACACTCTTGACAACGTTGCCTTATCCGGGACCCGGGGTTGACCGATAGTATCCCCAGTATGGAAGATTCCGCGGCAAATCCCTACTTGCGCAACGCGGTGATGACGGCCACGCCGGAGCAGCTCCAGTTGATGCTTTACGACGGGGCCATCCGTTACGCGAATCAGGCCCGCGACGCCATTGGAGAAAAAGATTTCGCAACGTCCTACGACCGCCTGACCCGCGCCCAGGCCATCATCCTGGAGATGGAAAGCGGCCTCAACTACGACGTGAACCGCGAACTGTGCGAACGCGTCGCGGCCATCTACGGATTTCTCTACCGCAAGCTGGTCGACGCCAACGTTCACCGGGACATTGCCGCGATCGACGACGCCCTCAAGATCCTGCGCATCGAGCGCGAAACCTGGCAGATGCTGGTAGACAAAGTCAACAAGTTTCACGACGCTCCGATTGAGACCGCCGGCGCGGAATCCGCCGAATCCAACGAAGTGCCCGCAAGTTTCTCCGCCGAGGGATAACCGGCCCAGGTTCGGAGGCGTTTGCAATTCGCAGTGCACGTCCCGTCAGGCCACTGCACTCTGCCGCAGAGTTGAATTGTCGGCGAAGAGTGGCGATACTAACGTCGATAAAAACTCGTGGTGTGCCGACGTGGCGGTAGCAGCGTCATGCCTTGCGACGATCGGGTGACCGCCGATCCGCCGGCGAATGCGCAAGCGGCACGGTCAGACCGGCCACGCCCGCGTTGGGGGGGCTCGGGTTGAGCCGCCGCGGCTCGTCGTATGTCTCGGAGCTCAACCTATGGTCAATCGAAGTACGTTCACGCTGGTCACGGCCCGGATCGCAAGCTCACGAAGGCTGGTTCGCGCTTACTCAGCGGTCGTGCTCACGGCGGCCGGTTGCGCCGTAGCGGCACCCGCGGATCCGCAACGCGGCCCCTCCGCGTACGAACCCATCTCGTTTTCCGATGTCTCCGTTGAAGAGGCCGTTCGCCTGGCCGCCGACGATATAGACAGGCTCGACGCCTTGCGAGCGAGCGAAAGCGAAGGGGCGCAGGCCCTGCTCGAACGAATCCGCCAGGTGGTTGAGTTTGTAGAAAAAGAGGAGCCCGATCACGCGTCGCTCGATTATCTTCGCGGGCGGCTCTATGCCTTCATCGGGCGCGAGAGCGAGGCGATGGAACACTTGCAGAGGTTCGTCGGCACGCGCGCCGGGCGCAACGAATGGCGCGCGTATCGAGTCCTCGGCGATTTGTTCGTCGAGCATTATCCCCGGCTGGCACGCAGTCACTACGAGTCGGCTGCCCATCTCAAGTCGTTCGAGCCGACCATCTTAGCCGGTCTCTCGCGATGCGCGCGCGGGACCGGCGATCTCAACGAAGCCATCCGTTTCGCAAAGGATGCCGCCGAGGCCGACGGCGATAAGACAGTTTTCTACGCGCACAACCTTGCGCGCATGCTCATGGCCGACAATAACTGGACGGAAGCCCAAGGCGCCGCGGAAATGGCCCTTAACATTGCCAAGCGGTCGGCCGGGCAATCGCAGAACCCGCGTGAATGGCTCGGCGTCGTCGAGTCACAATACAACCTGCTGATCGCGATTCTCAGACGGCGTGTCAATGAAACGCCGGGCGCAGCACAACCCTATCTTGACCTCGTGAACTACTTGCGGCAAAGGTCCCAGAACTCCGTTGCCGCCGCCCGCGAAGACGCGTTGAGCGTCTTGAAACGCGGGATCGAAAACACGGCTCCCAGCACGCCTGCACCCCTACTCGAACAATATGCCATAGCGCTTTCCGAGGCCGGCCGGAGCGAGGATGCGAGCAAGGCGTTTCAGGATCTGCGCGACCGATACCCGGACAATCCCGCCGCCGCGGCATGGATAGGGCGCGCGCAGTCGGACGAAGCGGCCACTGACGACCAACATAAGCCTTAATCGATTACCGCAGATTGTGAATCACCATCCCGAATCGCTTCCAACGCGACAAAATTGGCGGTGCACGCTCCGTTATAGCGCGCAAACGGTTTGAGTCCTTGACCGCCCGCCGTTCTTGGCGTATGATTTGCACAATGACGCAATTGAGCAAAAGAAAATAGGGCGAAGCTGCGGGAGGAAGCGGCCGTACGCAGCTCGAGCACCTTCTCGCACAGAAGTTATTCAAGGCGCTGTGCGATCCCACCAGGGCGTCCATGCTTGCCCGGCAGGCTCGAAGTTGTGGACCATCGACCGTTAGCGAGATTGCGGACTGCTGTGAAATTGACATTTCCGTCGTATCCCGGCACTTGGCCATTTTGCGCGACGCCGGCGTCCTAAGCGCGCGCAAGTGCGGTAAGAATGTCTACTACTCCGTTCGCTATGAGGAATTGGCGACTACGCTTCGCGCGCTGGCCGACGCCTTCGAAGCGTGCTGCGAACGGAACGATTCCGACCAACAGGAGAATTCCATGAATGAGTCTCAAGAGGTGCGCGCGAGTGTTTCCGACGCGTATTCAAAGGCCGTCACGTCCTCATCGTCTACGGGCAGCCCCTGCTGTGGACCCGTGCAAAAAGGTGTCGTTGTCAAGCTCGCAGGCTATTCGCGCGAAGAATTGGAAGCGCTGCCGGCCGAGGCGGTCGTGAACTCCTTCGGATGCGGAAACCCTCTGGCATTCAGCGAGGTCAAGGAAGGAGAGGTCGTTGTGGACCTCGGCTCCGGCGCGGGCATAGACGTTCTCCTTGCGGGCAAGAAGGTCGGCCCCACGGGACGGGCTATCGGCATCGATATTACCGACGATATGATCGCCAAGGCCCGCGAGAACATCGCCGCCTCGGGCCAGCGCAACGTCGAGGTACGCAAGGGAATCATCGAGCAATTACCAGTCGAGACCGGCTCGGTGGACTGGGTGATTTCCAACTGTGTCATCAACCTTTCCCCGGAGAAGCACAACGTCTTTTCTGAGATCGCCCGCGTCCTCAAGCCGGGGGGCAGGATGCTCGTCTCGGATATCGTCGCGATCGATCTTCCTGAGAACGTGAGAATGGACCGAGCGCTTTACAGTTCTTGCCTGGCCGGCGCGATCAGCGAGGAAGAGTACGTAGGCGGGCTGGCGCGGGCCGGACTGGCCGACGTCGAGGTCCGCGAGCGAATCGTATATGACGCCGCACAGCTTGGCGATTTCATCCGCTCGGAGCTTAGAGACCTTGACGGCGACTCATCAACGGATTCCGGCACGTCGGCGTGCTGCGGCGGCGGGGCGACGGCCGCGCTGGCAGCGCCGACGGACCTGGCCAGGTCACTCGCGGGAAAGGTCTGGAGCGCTAAGTTCTTCGCCCGCAAGCCCGGCGATTAACACTACAACGCCATAAACCTGAACCGCGGATGAACGCGGATGCACGCAAATAAGCTGAATCGCCGTGGGTGCGTTGCGCGATGAGCGAGGGGGCGCCGCGCACGAATGAGCGGATATGTCCTCCTGCTCGTATCTGCGAATCCGCGTTCATCCGCGTTTATCTGCGGTTTTCAGGCCGGTGCTTTTAGCGTTGTAATAACAGGAGGCTGATCTGTGTCTGCGAAACTCGCCTCGAAGGAAGCGGACTACGACCCGCTGTGTCCGCACTGCGAAAAGCGGCTTAAGGAAGTCCACTGGCGGCGGCTGGAGGCCGTCAACGCCGAGTACCTGTTCATCTGTCCGAGCTGCAAGAAGGTCATCGGCGTAGGCGTCCGCAAGGCCGCGTGGATTAATTAGCGCAGGGGAGTGACCCGAATTTTATATTGCACGCTGGGTCTATTTGTCCGCGTCAGCAACGTACAGCGCCGCCACAATGACGCCGGACTTGAAGGGTTCTGCGCGTTGAACAGTACCGAGGTCGTTTCGATCACGTCCACCCCTACCACGAATGCCTACGGTTCGGTATTCTAATGCCGGGCGAATCATGGCGCAAGAATGGCTGGAAGATCTCAACCCGCAGCAGCGGGCGGCGGCGACGCACGGCGCGGGACCGCTCCTCATCGTGGCCGGTGCGGGCACGGGCAAGACCAAGACGCTCGCCTGCCGCGTCGCCTGTCTCATCGAGCGCGGCGTGGACCCCGGCCGGATCCTGCTGCTCACCTTCACGCGCCGGGCCGCGGCGGAGATGATCGGCCGGGCCCGCCATTTCACCGAAGGCAAGGCCGCCAACAAGGTCTGGGGCGGAACGTTTCATGCGACCGCCAACCGCCTGCTTCGCGTCTACGGAAGCTCGGTGGGACTGCCGGCGGACTTCACCGTGATGGACGCGGGCGACGCGGCCGACCTTATGAACATGATCCGCAACGATCTGGGCGTGGCCAAAGGCGACCGGAGGTTTCCCAAGAAGGCCACGCTCGTAAAGGTCTACTCGTATACGGTAAACGCTCAGATTGAGCTTACCAGGGTGCTCGACAGGCACTTCCCCTGGTGCGGCGACGACCGAGACGCCATGGCGCAGATCTTCGACGAATACACCCGCCGCAAGCGGCGGCAGCACGTCCTCGATTACGACGATCTGCTATTGTACTGGCGGGCCCTGACCGCCGTACCCCGGGTCGGTGAAGCCGTTGCGGGCCGGTTCGACCACATTCTCGTTGACGAATACCAGGATACCAACAGCATTCAGGCTGAGATCCTGCGCGGTATGTGCAAGGCGCACGACAACATCGTCGTCGTCGGCGACGACGCCCAGTCGATCTACGCCTTTCGCGCGGCGACGATCCGCAACATTCTGGACTTTCCCAAGCAGTTTCCGGGCACGACGGTCGTGACGCTGGAACAGAACTACCGGTCGATTCAGCCGATACTCGACGCCTCCAACGCGGTGATGTCGCAGGCCAAGGAACACTATACGAAGGATCTCTGGTCGAACCGCCGCTCCGCGCTCAAGCCGGTCCTAATGTCTTGCGAAGATGAAAGCGAACAGACCGCGGCGGTATCCCGGAACATACTCGCCCACTTCGAGGATGGCGTGCCGCTCATGCAGCAGGCCGTGCTCTTTCGCGCCAGCCACCACAGCGCGGACCTCGAAGTCGATCTCGCGCGCCGGAACATCCCGTTCCACAAGTTCGGCGGCCTCAAGTTCATCGAGACCGCGCATATAAAGGACGTGCTCGCCTGCCTGCGAATAATTGAAAACCCGTATGACCAGTTAAGTTGGTTTCGCGTGCTGCAACTACTGGATGGCATTGGCCCCAAGACTGCGCAGGGGATCATCGCCGAGCTCGGAGCCGGTGCCGGCGGCGAATCGCCAGGCGCGCATGGGGGTGGAGGGCGTTCGCGCGCCGATTGCGCGCCGGGGGCGATCTCAACACCGATTCGCTGCCTGCTGGATCGCCCGCCGGCCGTGCCCCAATCAGCCCGCGAGCGCTTCACCGACCTTCGCAAGGCCGTAGCAGCCTGCACGGGCGTTACACTCGGCCGTCCGCGCGGCGCCGAAGGTGAATCCGAATTGTCCGCCGCGCGCAAGCCGACCGTGGCCGAGCAGATTGAGGTCGTTGCGTCGTTTTACACGCCGATTTGCAAGAACAGATACGAGAACTCCGCCGTCCGCCTTCGCGATCTCGAGCAGTTGGAGCAGATCGCGCGGAAGTATCGCTCGCGCGGGCGCTTCATCACCGCACTCACGCTCGACCCGCCGTCGTCTACGTCGGACCTGGCGGGCAAGCCCTCACTCGACGACGACTACCTGACCCTCAGCACGATACACTCGGCCAAGGGCTGCGAATGGACCGTGGTACATATTCTTCATGCGGCCGACGGGATGATCCCCTCCGACCTGGCGACCGGCGACGAGGCCGGCGTCGACGAGGAGCGGCGGCTTTTCTACGTCGCCATGACGCGGGCCAAGGATCATCTCTACGTGTATTTTCCACATCGTTATTATCATCAACGCTTCGGGCACGCTGACGCACACGGATACGCCCAGCTCACCCGCTTCCTGTTCGCTGAGGCGCGGGCCCTGTTCGTCGAGCGGACGGAAGAATTCGACGGAGATTACGAGACGGACCCGACTTCAGCCGGCTCTCGGTTCGAAGTGCGTGTGGACCACTTGTGGAAGAGTTGAGCGAGCATCCGGACCGCAAAGCCGTCTACGCAGGCGGGCCATGACGGCTTCTCAGGCCGGCCGGACTACCGAAACGGCCGCTCGGCGCAACGCTCCACGAACTCCGCGTTCGTGGAACATTTCTGGAATTGGTCCAGAAGCACTTGCATCGCGCGTAGCGGGTCAGTGCCGCCCAAACTGCGGTGAACCTGACGCGAAGCTTCCAGCGCTTGGGGCGTTAGCAGAAGCTCTTCCTTGCGCGTGCCGGATAGATTGAGGTCGATCGCCGGCCAGACGCGCCGGTCCGCCAGCTCGCGCGAGAGCATTATTTCCATGTTTCCGGTGCCCTTAAACTCGCTGAAAATGACCTCGTCCATCCGGCTGCCGGTCTCGATCAGGGCCGAGGCGATGATCGTAAGTGATCCTCCGTGCTCGACGTTGCGGGCCGCTCCGAATATCGCCTTGGGCTCGATCAGGGCGTTCGCGTCCAGTCCGCCCGACATGATGCGCCTTCCACCGCGGATGAGTGAGTTGAAACAGCGCCCCAGGCGCGTGAGCGAATCCAGAAGAATGACCACGTCCCGGCCCGTTTCTACCAGCCGCTTTGCCTTCCCGATCATCAGGCGCGCGAGGCGAGCGTGTGCGGTCGCATCGTTGTCATTACTGCTCGCGGCCACCTCACCGCGCACCTTTCTGCGCATGTCGGTCACTTCTTCGGGCCGTTCATCGATCAACAGCATCATCAGATGCGCATCGGGATGGTTCGTCGCAACGCCCTCTGCCATCTGCTGGAGCAATACGGTTTTTCCCGTGCGCGGCGGGGCACAGATGAGACCGCGCTGCCCGAGACCGATCGGGGTCATCAAGTCGATCACACGCATGGATGGGGAGCCGCCCGGGATCTCAAACCGTATCTGTTGCAGCGGATCGATGGGCGTTAGTTGTTCAAACGGTTTGGTGTCTAAGTAGTCATCGACCGGCCGGTCATTGACGGAATCGACACGTTCCAGAACCGGACCACCGCGCGAGCGTGTACGACCGTCCCTGCCGACCAGACCGGCTACGGTCTCTCCACCGCGAAGTCGCAGCTTGCGACATAATTCGGGGGTTACAAATGCATCGGCAGAGCCGATCCTGTACCCGGCCGCAGGATCGCGCAGAAAGCCCCCGGCATTACCCTGGGGCTCGAAGGTTCCCGTGACGGATTTATCCATCTTGCCAAACCGCCTTGTCTCGGGTCGGAAACGCTCGCCGACAGAGCCTCCCCACAGACCCTGGGCTAGTCGCCTTCCCGTACACTAACTATTTGATTTACAAAACGTTACGCACTTTCAGGGATAGTGTGCCGAACACTTCACGCCAGCCCGCTGAGCTGATTCGGTTGGACAGGCCCGCGTGGTGCTGCGGGGAGTATAGCAGCATCCGCCGGAAAAGTAAGGGAGTTTTTTGTCGCGATGATTGGAATTTAGTCTTGACATCGCCCAGAGTATGTGCGAACGTTCCGCCCGGCGTGAGTGATCTGTTGTTGGACTTGTGCGACTCACGCTCGGACGTTGGTCGCGCGGGTGCAACGCTGGCTTCCACAGGGTTGTAGGATATCCGGCGGAAAGTTTTTAATGATCGCCGCGCGGAAAACCCGATAAGGTGCAAAGTGTTCTTGCCTCCGGGCGCGGGGTGAGGCATTGCGGCGCGGAAACGAGGAACTGCAACTTCTCTGAAGTTGAGGGCAAGCTTGGCACGTCGTGGTCAGTTTACACCACGGCAAAGCGAGATTTTACGTCCGGTCGCTGATGCGACCTGGGTGGGTATCGTTCTTAAGCATCCGGTGGCGCGGTGGGATAGTGCTCGGCGAACAACTGGCAATCGGTCCGTGGTTGAGCGTTATCAAGATCAAATGAAGTGCATGGCGGCTGGCTGAGGCGGCGTGGCAGCGCCGGTCGTGTTTCGTCGGTGATCGCTTGGAAAATCTCAAGAGTTAGGAGCACGGGACGGACTCGTGCTCACATTGTGAGACAGTGGAAAGCTGTGCCGGGTGGTCGCCCGGCAGGTACATTTGAAGGAGAATTCGGATATGAAGAAGAACACTGTCAAAGCGACCGCATTGGCAATGCTCACGGGTGGAGCTCTGTTCGGCGGTGGCTGCTTGGGTTTGAATTGGCAGCAAACTTTGTGGCAGACCGCGTTGTACACGCTGGACGAGTTCTTGCTCGACAACGACGGCATCTTCGACCTGTTCGAGGACGGCAACGTTGTGGTTGACGCAGGCTAGCCGTTGAAACCTTTCGGGATGATGTGAACATCCCGTTAGCCTCTAATCGACCGGCATTCGGTGCGCGGCCTGGGTTTCGGGCGCGCCGGGACTTGGTTTGGCCGGGTGCCGGCGAAGTAGTCTGAGTGTAAGCGCGAGGTCCATGAGCGCATGGGCTTCGCGCTTTCTTTTTTTGGTGCGCTTTCCGGCGGCCGCGTATAATTCGATCGGACGGATTCCGGCGCTGGCCCGTTCGTCACGAAAGCGGAAGCGCGCGCGTGACAATTGGGCGTTCGATCTTTCCCCCAATGGATACGCCGCCCAGTTTCGGATCGTGCGGAAACGCCAGCAGCCAATCCCCTTCGATGCACCGTTCGTAGATCTCCCGTTTCTCCTCGATGGTCCGCATAGGGGCCACGTCGTACGCCATTACCCAGCCCAGGCGTAGGTGGGCCGCGGTCGGTGCCAGGTCGCCCACGAACAGCAGCTTGCCATCCGCTCCGCCGAGAATTGGGTGCAGTTGATATGGCGTGTGGCCGTGAGAAACGAGCCATTCCATACCGTCAAACGGTGCATCGGGTTGCTCACCGTCAACGAAATTCAGGACACCGGCGTCTTGCAGCACGGCGAAATCTTCCGGGAGAAACGACGCCCGGTCCTTGAAATGCGGCTGGTGCGCGTGTTCCCAGTGCTTTCTGTGAATCCAATGGCGGGCCTGCGGATATCTAGGGCGCGTAGGGCCGTCGGGTTCGTCAAACCACTCGGTCAATCCACCGTTGTGGTCGAAATGGAGATGTGTGATAACCACGTCCGTGACTTGCTCCGCGCACAGCCCGTTTGCCGCCAGAGCGGCCGGAATCGCCTCGGCGTCGTAAGTGACGGCGAAGCGCTCGGCTCGTTCCGGCGTCCATTTCGGGCCGCAACCCGTGTCGACCAGAATGATTCGTTCCGCCGCCCGATCGATCGCGATGAGAGTCCGCGTGGCCAGAAGGATCCTGTTTTGATCGTCCACGTCAGCCACGTTCTTCCAGAGCACTTTGGGGACCACGCCGAACATGGCACCGCCGTCCAGGCGCATCGATCCCGTCGGAACGGACAACAGGTCAAATCGCCCCAAACGCAACATGCCTTCAGACTATAATGTGCGGTCGCGGGCTTTGCACGTGCGCACTGACGCAGAACGGCGCGAGTTGCGGGCGGCTTGATGCACGTGCCGCGCCACGTTACAGTGGAAGCCGTTGCAGGAACTCCCAGCCCAAATGGAATCCGCGTGCACCAATCATGCCGGCGCGATGACGGACCAGGTTTCCACAGCCGACGGCCTTGGAAGGCCCGCGGGCAAGGGTGAGACCGCGTTGACGGTTTGGGAACGGGCCTCATTTTCCGTGATACACGGCGCCGTCGCGGGGCTGCTGGCCGTATCGTCCCTGGCCTGGCTGTATCGGATCGGAAGGGTTTTCGGAACTCTGGAGTGGGTCATCAACTACAAGCGCCGCGGGCGCTTTGCGGCCGCCCTCCAAAACGTGCTGGGCCGCCGGCCCGCGCCGTCCGAACGGCGAAAGCACGCCCGCGAGTTCTTCATGCGGACGCGCTGCGACAAGCTGTTTTACCTTATTGTCGACTGCGTACCGCGCGGTGAGGCGGCCGAACTCTTGACCGTGGTGAACCCGCACCTCCTCGAGTGGGCGATCGCGCAGGGCAACGGCGTGTACGTAGCGATGTCCCATCACGGCCCGCAGCACCTGGCCGCGATGTTGATGGCGCTCAACGGTCATAAGATCGCCGGCGTGCGCGACAGGCGCGAAGGCGGCATTCGCCGCTACGTGCAAGACCGTTTCGACCGGCGCTATCCCGATTTCAGGCGCATGCGCGTGCTCTTCGCCGACAGCTATCCGCGCGACCTGTACCGGTGCTTTCACGAACGCTACCTGGTGGGAAGCGCGATGGACGTTGACCGGCTGCGCGACCCGAGACAGAAAACCGAGGAAGTCGAAGTCCTCGGCAAGAAGAGATTGTACCTGTCGGGTCCGCTGCGCGTGGCGATCCGCTGCAAGGCGCCCGTCCTACAGGCATTCATCATTCCCGAGAAGAATTTCCGGTACACGTTGGATTTCGTCACCGTGCTTGTCGATCCCACGGAGGCCGGCAACGATGAGGCGGCGGTCTCACGGGCAATGGGGGTCTACGCCGCCAATGTCGAGAAGTATCTGAAGGAAATGCCCTCGCTCATGACACGCCTTTGAAACGCGGGCCACAGCCTTTTCGCGAAGCGCCGTGCACGCGGGATTCGACTTCGCGGGCTACAGCCGCATCGCAACGTGCAACGCTCGCCGAACTCAGCTTCGCGGTGCGCGATTCGGAGCTTTATCAAGCAGTAAGTAGGCCACCTGGGCGACGGCCACCCTGACACCTGCGGCGTCGAAGAGGTCGACGGCGACCGGGCAGAGCGTTCGCCCCTGCTTGATCACCCGGGCCTCGGCGGTCACGTTGGAAAGGCAGGGCGCCAGGAAGCGGATGTTCATGTCCGTGGTGGTCATCGCAACGTCGGGGCCGGTCAGAGTCATGACCGCGAAGCACGCGGCGCTGTCGGCCACGGTCATGAGCAGGCCGCCGTGAAACGACTCGAAGATGCCGTCGTAACGGCGGTCGTAAGGCACGGAAATCTTACAGAGACCGTCGGCGAGCCGGTCAGAGC
>Ga0326597_10009741_pt1 | contig 12844 bp, 14 predicted proteins | sample RVTome_12_FD_203789 | JGI IMG/M metagenome (GOLD analysis project Ga0326597, IMG submission 203789) | Soil microbial communities from uranium-contaminated site in the Upper Colorado River Basin, Wyoming, United States - RVT100D185 | ecosystem: Environmental > Terrestrial > Soil > Contaminated >... | reverse complement strand
TGAAACATTGAACATCGTTCGTTTGATCCACCAGGCAGGGGACGACGAGTCCCCGCCGGAGATCGAGCGCATTCCGGTCAGGGCAATCATCGCCGCATGCGAGCGGCGCACCCTGGTCAGCTACGCCCAGATGCGCTCGCACTGGCGCGCCAAAAACATCGTCCAGGCCCGCAGGCTGACGTGGGTGGCAATCCACCGGCTGCGCCCCGATTTCCTGCGCATGCGCATTGCCGAGTGGTTCGATCGCGATCACTCAACAGTGATCTTCGGGATCCAGCGATGGGCCGGCACTCAGGCCGACATCGACGAGGTGGCGACGACAGCCCGCATCCTGGCTCGGAAGGTGCGGGAGCGTGAGGCTAGGAGTGCGATGGCCGACCGCAGGCACGGGTGAGTTGATGGACGAGGCCTATCCCAATCTGAGCATCGATTTTGGGGACCGCGACGAGCAGTGGTTCGAGCGGCTCTGCGGCGACCTCGACTTGGCCCAACAGGACCGCGCCAGATTTCACTATGCAACCATCGCGGATGCGCTGGTGTCCGAGATCGAGGCGCTGATGGGGTGGGCGCTCATTGCCTACGACGTCGCGGGCGGCGAGCATGGCTTCGGCCTCGTGGATACCGAGCCTACGATCGAGAGCGGCTTCATCCAGCCGCAGTTCTACGTCGGCCGCTGCCGCCTCGATTTCATGCTCAACTGGGCCTCACACGACCCACACATTTGCCTGGCCGTGGAGTGCGACGGGCGAGATTATCATTCGTCACCGAGGGCTCGACAGCGTGACCGGCGGCGCGACGGCTTCCTGTCATCGCGTGGCGTGCAGGTCATGCGCTTCCCAGGCGCCGAGATATTCAAGAATCCGCTCGGTTGTGCCGCGGCCGCCTACAGCCGGCTCCATGAAATCCGCATGAACGGCCAGCGCTGCAACGAAGGGGTATTTCGATGATGCGTGATTTCACCAAGGTCAGCCCGTTGGTATGGAAGTCGCAGAAGTTCCGCGCCCTCGGTGATGACACCGATGCCAGGCTCGCATACCTGTACATTCTGACCAGCCCACACGCGAGTTCCGCTGGCTGCTACGACCTTCCGGAAGGCTACGCCAGCGCCGATCTGGGATGGCAGATCGAACGCTATCGAGAGGCTATTGCAAGGCTCACATCTGTTGGCTTGATAGAGTTTGCAGAGGCCGAAAATACGGTCCGGATCACCAACTGGGTGACCTTCAACCCGCCGACCAACGCCAAGCACGCCATGGGCATCCTGTCGCAGCTCCGGCAAGCCTCGTCCGCCGACCTGAAAGTGAAGACAGCACAGGAGTTTAGCCGCGCCTTAAACGAAAAGGGCTTTGGCCGGGATCAAGCCTTATCAAAGGCTATCGCGGGTTTTTTTGAAGCCTATCGTAAGCCTATCCCCACCGAGACCGAGACCGAGACCGAGACCGAGACCAGACCAGACCAAGACCAGACCGAGACGCGCGCGGAAAAGCGCGCCGCGGCTACGGACGCCGCCGCACCTGACGGCGCGGCGTCCAATCCGCGAGAGGATGAGGAAGCCAACACCGAGACGCAGGCCCATAACGGCGGCGGCCAAGGACTTGAGCAAGTTCCCATCCCGCCCAGGCTTATGACCCCGCTGCTCATGGGAGAAGGCCGACCAGCGCCGCCAAAGCTCAAGCGATCCGACTACGAGCGGAAATACTGACCATGATCCAGCAACCCTCACAGCCTTGCCCGTTGTGCCGCGGCCCTGCCAAGCTCCACAAAACGCAGGATGGCTGGGTTTGCTCCTGCGTTGGGGACAAACATTGCGTGGCGATCTACGGGCTAGCCGGGCCTGATGAGACGGTGGCGGAATGGGATCGGAAATGCAGGGAGAGGCCGTCGCCAGTACCGCCCGGCGACGGCGAGGGTTGGGCCGAATTCGAGGCGGAACGGCGATGAGCGATTTCAACGTCCAGGTCAAGATCCGCAGCGGCCGGATCGTCAGGGCGATGCGGGCGAAGGGGTTCACCACGGTGGCAGAACTGTGCCGGGCGATGGGTGGGGCGAACCAGGTAGTGGTCGGCAAACTGGTGAACCTCAAGGCATCGCCCGTTCACTCGGTCACCGGGTGGCGCCAGATTGCGCTCGACATCGCGGCTGCGCTCGGCGTGCCAGAGGAGGAGCTTTGGCCGAACCACATGCAGGAGGTACGCCTGCGTCAGAATGCGGCCGATTTCGATATGGACCATGAGCAGCTGGCAACGCTGCTGGCGGCGCCGGCCGCCGTCGATCGCGATGCACTGGCGAAGATGTTCTCGATGTGCACGTCACGGGAGATGAAGGTTCTCGAGATGCGGTTCGGGATGGATGGCGGCGGGGAAACAACCCTGGCCGAGATCGGGGAGGAGTTGGGTATCACGGGAGCGGCGGTTCGACAGATCGAGCAGAAGGCGTTTCGCAAGGCGCGCCATAGAGCTCACAACCTCGGACTCAATAAGGCCGATGATTTGTATCTGGAAGGGTAAGGGGAACCGATGCTGATGACGATTGACCGTAAGGTGCCGACCAGGCTGAAGATCGGCGATGTCGTCGGCGTGGCCGAGATGATCGCGCCTGACGAAGCCACGGCCAGGTACCCGGCGGGCGCATGCTGCCATGAGGAATGGCCGGCGGACTGGTACGCGGTGCTCACCAAGCCCGGCCGCGAGAGCGGCGTCGACGCCCGCCTGTCCGACCAGGGCTACCGCAGCTTCCTCCCCAAGCGCCTCGTCGAAATCCGGGTCCCAGGCTTCCAGCGCAAGCGCGAGACGGTCATGCGGCCGCTGTACCCGCGCTACGTCTTCGCCGGCGTGCCCACCGACATCCTCGAGCTCGGTCCGGTCTACAACACCCGCGGCGTCTCCACCGTGCTCAGCGACGCGGGCGGCGCCATGCGGATCCGCCACGAGGTTATGGCCGAGCTGTTCGACAGGGCCGACGCGAACGGCGTTGTGGAGATCACCGAAGTGCCGGCAGACCATCTGTTCGCCGAGGGCCAGGTCGTCCACTTCAGGGCCAAGAGCCCGTTCAATCCGTTCGAGGGCACAATCGTGCGAGTTGACAGCAACGGCATGATCAAGGTACACGTTGATTCGCCGGTCCGAGCTTGGCCGGTCGATGTGCACTATTCGGACCTTTTGCCCCCCGAGCCGATCTAAGGCTCGCTGCGGCAGCCGTTCAAGCCCCCAAACCCGACCAACGCCGGCATCCCCACGGGACAGCCGGCTTTTCGCTATTCGGGCCGCGGCTCGCTGTTTGAATTTAATCAAAGCGGAAATCAAAGATGCCACGCGGTGGAAAGCGCGAGAACGCTGGGCGCAAGGCTGGATCAACGACCAAGAAAACCCGCGCGGTCGCCGAGAAGGTCAATCGCAGCGGTATGGTCGCCCCGCTCGACGTCATGCTGAAGGCCATGCACCAGCTGTACAGAGCCAAGGACTGGGCCGGCGCTGCGCACTTCGCGGAGAAGGCGGCTCCCTACTGCCACGCACGCTTGTCCTCGGTCGAGCACAAGCGGCCACCCATCGACGTTTCAAAGCTGACCGATGATGAACTCGATCAACTCCGCGAGCTTTACCGACGAGCAGGAGCTGCTGGCACCGGAGACGCTGGAGACGGAATGGCGCCGCCGGCAGGAACTGCGGGCGCGGGGGGTAACGGAACGCGACATTGACGCCTCCAAACGCCGCTGCGAGCGCCTCGTCGGCTTCATCCAGGAGGCTTGGCACGTCCTCGAGCCGAACAACCCGTATATCCACAACTGGCACGCCGACGCCGTGGCTGAGCACCTCGAGGCGGTCACCTACGGCAAGATCAACCCGCGGCTGCTCATCAACGTCCCGCCGGGCACCACGAAAAGCCTGACGATCTCGGTCATGTGGCCGGCGTGGGAGTGGGGCCCGGCCGGCCTCGCCTCGCTGCGCTACCTGTCCACGTCCTACTCGGACAGCTACGTCAGCCGCGACAGCCGGCGTATGCGCGACCTGGTGGCCTCGGAGTGGTACCAGGCCCGCTGGGGCGACCATGTGCAGCTGGTGCGCTCGGGCGAAACGAGCTTCGAGAACACGGCCAAGGGCTCACGCGAGGGCCGGCCGTTCCGGTCGCTCACCGGCGGCCGCGGCGACCGGGTGCTGATAGACGACCCGCATTCGACCGAGACGGCGGAATCGGAAGCCGAGCGCCAGACCACCATCCGGATTTTCCGCGAGAGCGTGCCCACCCGGCTCATCAACCCGGCCTCGTCGGCCATCATCATCATCATGCAGCGGCTCCACGCCGAGGACGTGTCTGGCGTCGCCGTCAACCTCAACCTCGGCTACGAGCATTTGATGCTCCCCATGGAGTTCGAGCCCGACCGGCGCTGCCACACCAGCATCGGCTTCAAGGATCCGCGCACCTACGACGGTGAGCTGCTGTTCCCCGAGCGCTTCCCCCGCGAGGTGGTCGACCGCGACAAGGCGGCCATGGGCTCCTACGCCGTCGCCGGCCAGTTCCAGCAGCGCCCGACCATGCGCGAGGGCGGGCTGTTCAAGCGGGCCTGGTTCAGGACCGTCAAGGCGGCCCCTGCCGGCGTCAGGTGGGTGCGCTATTGGGATCTCGCCGCCACGGCCGACCAGATGGGCGCCGATCCGGCCTACACCGTCGGGCTCAAGCTGGGCCGCACGCCCGAGGGCCGGTTCATCATCGGCGACGTGGTGAGGATGCGGGCCGAGGGCCAGGGTGTCCGCCGCCTGATCCGCGAGACCGCGCAGGCCGACGGGCCGATGTGCGAGATCGGGCTGCCGCAGGATCCCGGCCAGGCCGGCAAGTCGCAGGCCGCCGACATGGTGCTGATGCTCGCCGGCTACGTGGTGAAGGCCGAGCGCGAGAGCGGCGACAAGGTGACGAGGGCCGAGCCGGTGGCCGCCCAGGCCGAGGCCGGCAACGTGGATCTGCTCGAGGGCGAGTGGAACGAGACCTTCCTCGACGAGGCCACCAACTTTCCGGCCTCCAAGTTCAAGGACCAGGTGGACGCGCTGTCGGGCGCCTTCGCCAGGCTGATCGGAGCCACCGTGTTTGCAACCCCCGAGGAGTTCATCCGGGCGCCGGCGCCGCGCCATATCCCGAGCACCTGGGCGCGGATCGCCGTCGTCGACGTCGACCAGGCCCGCATCGGCATCACCTGGGCGGCGCACGACCGTACCGGCGACGTGGTCAACGTCTACGATTGCGTGGTGATGCCCCGAGGCGACCTGTCGCTGCTGGCGGCCACCTTGCGCGATCGCGGCGCCTGGATCCCGGTGCTGATGGATGCCGAGGCCCGCAATCGTGCCAAGGCCGAGGGCTTGAGGATCGCGGAACGCCTCGCCGAGCTCGGGGTCGACATCTACTGCGCCCATGCCGACACCGGCACGATGGTCGAGGAGATCGCCACCAGGCTGTCGACCGGCAGGCTGCGGGTGCACGAGCATCTGGAGGAATGGTTCGCCGGCTACCGGCGCTATCGCCGCGACGAGAAGGGCGAGATTGTCGAGACCGACGACCACCTCATGCGCGCCACCGGCCTGATGCTGGTGCACGGGCTGGGCCTGGGGAAGACCGAAGCGCGCGCGAGTTCCGACGCCGAGGGCTTCGACCCGGTCGAATACGAGCGGGCCAACGGCGGGCTGGGCATCACCGGGTACTGAGGGCTTGGCGGGCCGGGCGCTACTCCGGCTTGTGTGGGCTTTCTTGGGCCGGTGTCAGTCGGACAACGGAAACCACATCCGTCAGCCCCGCCGTGCGCGTCAACGCGTGTCTGCTTTCCACGCCGCCGCCAAGCTGAATCTCTCTACCACATCCCGACACCCGATGAAAGGAGCACGACCATGAAGGGCATGAAGCCGAGGATGCCGATGGGCAAGCCGGCCCACAGCAAGCCGATGCCGAAGCCGTCCATGGGTCGGCCGGCGCCGAAGAAGCCGATGGGCAAGCCCAAGGGCCGCCCCGCCGGCAGCTCGCACCGCTACTGAGGGCATCGCACCGTGGAAAAGCACAGGCCACCCAAATTCAAGAGCATCAAGGACGTGCCGGCTGGCTTCAAGGGCAAGGCCGATATCGGCGGCGTGCCGCACGTCTTCTCCGGCAAGTCGATGAGGTCCAAATCCCCTGAACAGGCCGCCAGGCGCAAGAAGCTCCACCAGGAGACCGAGGCCTTCAACAAGCGGCACATTCGGTCCTTCGGCCCCAAGAAGCCTCCAAGGTAACCCCCTCATGGCCCTTGCCGACTTCGCCCTCGAACCGCCTGACGACCAGGACGAGCCGGTTGACGCCGAGCCCGACGCCAATGTCGCGACCGACGAGGAGGCGATCGACAAGCTAAGGCGCTGGGCCAACCCGCTCGAGTCCGTCAACATCGCCGAGGAGCTCGAGGACAGTCAGCTTTCCGAGATCGCCATGAAGGTGATCCGGGAGACCGAGATCGACGAGGAAAGCCGGCTGGAATGGCTCGAAAAGAGCAAGGAGGCCATGAAGCTGGCGATGCAGGTCATGGAACCCAAGCAACATCCATGGCCTGGCGCGAGTAATGTAATCTGGCCGCTGCTCACCGAGGCGTCCATCCAGTTCGCCGCCCGGGCCTACGGCGCCGTCGTCATGGACCGCAACGTGGTGAAGGGCGTGGTCGACGGCGACGACGAGGGCATGCCACTGATCGACCCGACCACGCGCCAGCCCGTTCTGAGCCCCGAGGGTGAGCCGGAATGGCTCGTTCCGCCTGACGCCAAGAAGGAGCAGGCCGCCAAGATCGGCGATCATATGTCGTGGCAGCTGCTCCGCGAGATGAAGGAATGGGAGGAGGAGACCGACAAGCTGCTGCATGTCCTGCCGATCGTCGGATGCGAGTTCCGCAAGACGTACTACGACCCAACCGAGGGCCGGAATATGTCGGTCAGAGTGGCGGCCAAGGACCTGGTCATCAACTACTGGGCCAAGTCACTCGAAACCGCGCCGCGGCTCACCGAGCTCCTGTTCCACTATCCGCACGAGGTCGAGGAGGAGAAGCGTTCCGGCCGCTGGCTCGCCCAGGACTACGGACGCTCGTTCGCCGGCGACCAAGCCCACGATGACGACGCGCCGGTGGAGTTCCTCGAGCAGCACCGTCGCATCGACCTGGACGGCGACGGCTATGCCGAGCCCTACACGGTCACGGTTGCCAAGGACTCGATGAAGGTCGCCCGCATCGTCGCCCGCTACGACCCCGAGGGCGTGCTGTTTTCACGTGAAACCAACCAGCTCGCCAAGATCGTGCCGGTCGACTACTACACCAAATACGATTTCATGCCGAACCGCGAGGGCGGCATCTACGGCGAGGGCCTCGGCCAGCTCCTCACCCCGATCAACGCGGCGGTCAACACCACCATCAACCAGCTGCTCGACGCCGGCCACCTTGCAAACCTGCAGGGCGGCTTCATCGGCAAGGGCCTGTCGATGCACTCCGGCCAGGTCAAGTTCAGGCCCGGCGAGTGGAAGGTCGTCAACTCCCCCGGCGCGGCGATCCGCGACGCCATCGTGCCCGTGCCGGCCAAGGACCCCTCTGACGTGCTGTTCAAGCTGCTCGGCCTGCTGATCGAGGCCGGCAAGCAGATCTCCAGCGTCAAGGACGTGGTCACCGGGGAGCTCCGGGCGCAGACCATGTCGCCGACGGTGTTCCTCGCCCTGGTCGAGCAGGGCCTCAAGGTGTTCACCGCCACCTGGAAGCGCATCCACCGCAGCCTGCAGCGGGAATACGACAAGCTCTACCGCCTCAACCGGCTGTTCCTCGAGGAGCAGGCGTCCTACCAGGTCGGCAGCCAGTGGCATCGCATCCAGCGGGCCGACTACGAGAAGGGGTCCGGCGTGGCGCCGGTCTCCGACCCCAACATGGTCGCCGACGCCCAGCGCATCGCCCGAGCCCAGTTCCTCATGGAGATCGGCGCCCAGGACCCGTATTTCGACCCGCGAGCGGTGCGCATGCGGGCGCTCGATGCGGCGCAGATCGAGAAGCCCGAGGAACTCCTGCCCGAGGACGCCGGCAACCAGCCCGATCCGGCGCTCATCATCAAGGGCGCCGAGCTCGAGCTCAAGCAGATCCAGATCAAGGCCGCCGCCATCCGCGACATGGCCGGGGCGGTCAAGTCCCTGGCTGAGGCCGACGAGAAGGTCGCCACGACGTTCAACACATGGGCAGTCAACCAGATCACGCTCATGCAGCAATCAATCGAGGCCATCAATGGACAGCCTGGACAGCCCGACACCGCCGGAGGTGCCGCCGGAGGTGGCGCAGGTCAGCGATCAGCAATTCCGGGAATGGAAGCAGCACCCGGTCAGCAAGGCGCTGAGGCGCTTCCTGGTGGACTACCGGCTGGCGCTGCGCATCGAGCACGCTGACCGCTGGGAGGCCGGCCAGCTCGGCACGCCGGAGTTCGAGGCCGGCAAGCGCGGCATGGCACAGGCCTGCGGCGACATCGCCACGCTGGAGTGGCCCTTCATCCAGGAGTTCTACGGCATCAAAGAGGGACACGATGAAACCGAAGCTGATACGGACTGAGAACGCCCAGTACGAGGCGCAGGAGTGGAGCGGGGCCAACGAGTCCGGCTGGGCGCCCATCGGCGACGCGCTTCTGGTGCTGCCCGACGTGGCGGCCGAGACCGTGGGCAAGGCGGGGCTGATCCTGGCGCCCGCCGACCTGCAGGAGCGCCATTCGCTCGCCTCGGAAAGCGGTGTCGTGATCGCGGTAGGCGAGGACGCCTTCGCCAAGATCCTCAGCAACAAGCCGCAGCCCGGCGATCGCATCGTGTTCGAGCGCTACGCCGGCCGCGTCATCTCCGGCCAGGACGGCAGGATGTATCGAATGATGACGGCGGACTGCGTCGCCGGCGTCGAGATCGGCGGAGACGCCGCGGCGCCACCGTCCTGTGGCTGATCGAGCGCTGCAAGATCAACCTGCTGCGCACGGCAGACGATGAGACGTAATCAACCCACCTTCAACGGAGCACGCTTCAATGGCTGAAACCGACCTTCAAGACGACGAGCGCGACGACATCGAGCCCAACGACGCCCCCGGCACGGAGCACGAGCCGGACCCCGAGATCGAGGCCCGGGCCCGCCGTCAGGGCTGGGTGCCCGAGGACGAGTGGGACGACGTCAGGGCCGAGGCCGAGGGGCGCCACAAGCCCACGCGCTTTGTCACGGCGCAGGAGTATCTCGACCGAATTGAATCCAATGCGCCGATGATGCGCGCAGAATTGCGGAAGTCCGACAAGGAGCGCGCCGAACTGCGCAAGCAGCTCGACGAGGTGGGATCGCTGGTCAAATGGCAGGCCAAGCAGGCCAAGACCCAGCGCGAGAAGGCCTACGAGCAGGGCATCAAGGATGCCGAGGCGAGGATGCGCCAGGCCGTCACCGAGGCCGACACTGAAGGCTTCGAGACCGCCAAGGCCGATCACGAGCGCCTGATCGAGGAAGCCAGGGCCGATGACGGCCCGAAGTTCGAGACCGACGAGCCGCCGGCCGGCGAAGGCAAGAAGGGCAAGACCGATCCCGACACGCAGGCCTGGCTCGACAAGAACCCGTGGTTCAACAAGGATCCGGAACTGAACGCCTCCATGATCAAGCGGCACCAGAAGGTGCTCAACGAGATGCCGGGGCTCAGCATTACCGAGAGCCTCGATGAGGCCAAGCGGCGCGTCGTCGAGAGGTTCCCCGATGAGTTCGGCATCAACCCGCGGCGCAAGGCGCCCGGGGCGGTGAGCCATCCGTCCGGAGATCGCGGCAACCGCAGCAGCAGCATCCAGCAGCGCTTTAACGCCCTGCCCGCCGAGGACAAGGCGATCTACGCCAAGCACAAGGAGATGTTCGCCGCGAGGAACGCCGAATACACCGTCGAGGAATTCATGGAGGGCTATTATGAGTGATCAATCCGCCGCGCAGCAGGCGCCCGAGAAGGTCGTCGCCCCGAAGCCCGGCAAATCCGCCGACGACCTGGCGCGCGAGACGGCCGAGGCCGAAGCCGCCAAGGGCAGCCAGACCGCCGACACCGAGATCGCCGGCGAGCGCCAGGCCCGCCGCCCGCTGGGCCGCCGCGAGGCCAAGCTGCACTACCCGCCACGCGCCGGCTTCGTGCGCCGCTGGATCAACGACTGGCCGGGCCGCGTCGAGAACGCAAAGGCCGGCGGCTGGAAACACGTCGAGGAGCACGGCAAGCCGGTCACCCGCAACGTCGGCGTGGCCGAGTCCGGCGGGCCGCTCCATGCCTACCTGATGGAGATCCCACGGCAGTTCTACGATGAGGACCAGGCCGACAAGACGCAGGGCCTCAACGAGATCGACGCGCAGATCTACGGCGGCACCTTCAACGCCGAGCCGGACGACAAGCGCTACGGCGAAGTCAGGGCCCGCGTCCAGCGCGGCCAGGGCTGATCCGCCCACCTTCTTCCCCTTCAAAAACACGCCTGCCCGTTCAAATCCACCTCAATCCTCCGCGCGGCTGAAACCCGCGCATGCAAGGAGAAACCATCATGGCAAACGCCAATGTCGCGCGTGGGCTGATCCCCGTGCGCCATATGAGCGGTGCGCCGTACAACGGGGCGGGCAATGTCTACTATGTCCCCTCCACCGACGGCACCGCTCTGTTTATCGGTGACCCGGTCAAGCTGGTCACCGATGATTCCGATGCCAATGGCATCCCCACCGTCACCCGCGCCGCCGCCGGCGACAGCCTTCAAGGCGTCGTGGTCGGCGTCCTGTCGCATGGAGACCCGGCGGTGCCGGTGCTCCAGAGCGATCCGGTGTACCGTGCCGCAGATACGGAGCGCTATGTCCTCGTCGCCGACGATCCTGACCTCCTGTTCGAGGCCCAGGAAGATGGCGTCGGCGGCGCAATGGACGCCGGCGCAGGCGGCCGCAACGTCGAGTTCATCGTCGCCGCTGGCGACACGAACACCGGCTACAGCGGTGTCGAGCTCGATTCCAACACGCTCGCCACCACCAACACGCTCTCGCTGCGTGTCCACCGCCCTGCAGAACGGGCCGACAACGACGCCACGCTCACCAACGCCAAGTGGCTCGTGTCGATCAATCTGCATCGGCTCCGCTCCACCACCGGCGTGTAAGGGAGGACCTGAAAAATGTCTGTAATCACACGCGCCTCCCACCCCAAGGCCCTGTGGCCCGGGGTCAAGCGATGGTGGGGACTCGAGTACAACAAGTATGAGCCCATCTGGCCCAGGCTGTTCGAGAAGCTCTCCTCCACCCAAGCTTACGAGGAAGATGTCGAGACGATCGGCTTCGGCATGCTGTCGGTCAAGAATGAGTCCGGCAGCATCGTCTACGACACCGCCCAGCAGGGCACCGTCAGCCGCTACACCCACATCACCTATGCCCTCGGGTACCAGGTGACGCTGGAGGAGTACCAGGACAACCTCTATGAGAAGGTGTCCTTAAAGCGCACCGGCAGGCTCGCCCGGTCGGTGTTCGAGACCGGCGAGGTCATCCACGGCAACATCTTCAATCGCGGCTTCGATTCAAACTTCCCCGGCGGCGACGGCAAGGCCCTGTTCGCCACCGACCACCCCACCGCTTCGGGCAACCAGTCGAACCGGCTGAGCGTCGATGCGGACCTGTCCGAGGCGTCGATCGAGGATATCTGCATCCAGATCGCCAACGCCAAGGACAGCCGCGGCCTGCGGTTCCTCAACAAGCCCCGGTGCCTCGCGGTGCCGAACGATCTCATGTTCGAGGCCAACCGCATCATCAAGTCGGTCCTTCAAAACGACACCGCCAACAATGCGATCAACGCCATCCGCGCGCTGGGCATCTTCCCGGACGGGATCATCGTCAATCCGTATTTCACGGATCCCGATGCCTGGTTCGTCAAGACGGACTGCCCGGACGGCCTCACGCACTACACCCGCATGGCTCCGGCCTTCGACAAAGACAATGATTTCGACACAAAAAACGCGAAGGCGTCCGTGGTCGAAAGGTTCGTAGCCGGCTGGACGAATTTCCGGCAGGCATACGCCTCGCCTGGAGCTTAGGCGCCGCGCATGGCGACCCTTCAATGACGACCTGGGGCGGCCCTTCGGGGCCGTCCTCACTCCCTTTCAAAGCCGCGGCTGCTTCCCGAACTAATATGTTTGGCTCAGCCAGCCACCCAACAGGGTTATTAGAAGGATTACTACAATGACTCTCAGCAACTATCCCAACGGCTTCCCCGGCGGCGTCGAGATCCTCGGCCTGCCCATTCTCAACACCTACGCCGGCAACGTGTTCTGGGTCGATTCGGCCACCGGCTCGAACGGCAACAAGGGCACCCGCACGCGCCCCTTCGGCACCCTCGACTACGCCATCGGCCGGTGCACCGCCAACAAGGGCGACATCATCCTGGTGGCCCCGAACCACGCCGAGACCATCACCGGCGCGGGCGGCATCACCGCCGACGTGGCCGGCATCACCATCATCGGCCTGGGCTCCTACAACCAGCGCCCGCGCTTCCTGATGGACGGTGCTGACGGCGTCAGCTTCGTGGTCTCGGCCGCCGACGTCACGGTCAAGAACCTCGTGTTCGCTTCCGGCTTCTCCGATGTCGTCACCTGCTTCAACATCACGGCGGCGGGCTGCACGCTGATCGACGTCGAGTTCGCCGACAACACCACCGACGAGAACTGGCTGACCCCGATCAAGGCCACATCGACGGTGGACAACAACGCCGACGGCCTGACCGTGATCGGCTGCCGGTATATGTCGCCCGATGCCGGGATGCTGGAGTTCATCGAGATCAACGCCAACCTGCACGGTCTGATCGTCCATGACTGCGATGTCAGCAGT
>Ga0326597_10009740_pt1 | contig 12845 bp, 14 predicted proteins | sample RVTome_12_FD_203789 | JGI IMG/M metagenome (GOLD analysis project Ga0326597, IMG submission 203789) | Soil microbial communities from uranium-contaminated site in the Upper Colorado River Basin, Wyoming, United States - RVT100D185 | ecosystem: Environmental > Terrestrial > Soil > Contaminated >... | reverse complement strand
CGTAGGAGTCTGGGCCGTGTCTCAGTCCCAGTGTGGCTGATCGTCCTCTCAGACCAGCTACTCGTCGATGCCTTGGTAGGCCGTTACCCCACCAACTAGCTGATAAGCCGCGAGCCCATCCCACAGCGCAAAAGCATTTCCTCGGCGGACCATGCGGTCCTCCGACGATATCCGGTATTAATCCAGGTTTCCCTGGGCTATCCCGGTCTGCGGGGCAGGTTGCTCACGTGTTACTCACCCGTTCGCCGCTCCGTCATGGCAGTGGGTTACCCCTCCACCATGCGTCGCTCGACTTGCATGCATTAGGCACGCCGCCAGCGTTCATCCTGAGCCAGGATCAAACTCTCCGACATACATTCATCGCTACCGATCCGAAGATCGAGTGCAAATCCTGTCGATGAAGGGTTTGGTGTTTGGGTCCCGGGACCGTGAGGGTCCCGAGCTTGATTGCTCACTTGTGATTGACACCTGCGACCGAAGCCGCAGATGAACCACCGCTAGTGCTCCACCCCCACCCTTACGGGGAGGTGGGCACTGCTGGCTGTTATTGGCACATTGTTCAGTTGTCAAGGAGCCCACAGCTCCGCATCTGAAATCTTCATGGTCAGATGGGTCGGCGATTGTACCGCGACCCCTGAGCAGAAACAAGACGGCGCAGCCCGCACCATGGGGCTCCACCGTGAGCGGATACACGTGCTCTTGCCCGTGCCCTCTAGATGATAGACCGGCCGAACCGCCTACACCAAGTCAATCCACCAATCGGACAAAACGTCTCCTCCCCACCCGGAGCACCTTGCCCACCAGTCCCGCCCGGGCCATCTCGAGACCTTCTATGGCCATCCCGTCGACATGAACCGCACCCTGATCGATCAGACGTCGCGCCTCGGCTCCGGACATCCCGAACGCCTCACGTATCAAAGCGGGGAGCTGGATCATCGCCTCGGTGGGTAGTGCCAGCTCGTCGATCTCCTCCGGGACACCACGTTCCTTGAACACCCGGTCGAATCCCGCCTCGGCCAGGGCGGCCGATGCTTCACCCCAATAGAGGCTCACGATGGAGCGAGCCAGACGGCGTTTGGCCTCGTTGGGATGAAGGTCTCCAGAAGCCACGGACGCTGTGATTGCCTCCACATCCTGCTCATCGAAATCCGCTGCGAGCCGGAACCACTCGGACATGACGTCATCTGGGATGCTCATGGTTTTGCCGAACATGTCGGCCGGATCGTCCTCCACACCGATGTAGTTGCCGAGTGACTGTGACATTTTTTGGGTGCCATCCGTGCCCACGAGCAGGGGCATCGTGAGCGCCACCTGTGGCTCCATCCCATAACGTTCCTGCACCACGCGGCCCATCATCAGATTCCACAGCTGATCACTGCCCCCCAACTCGACATCGGCCTCAACCGCAACCGAGTCGTATCCCTGTAACAGGGGATAGAGGAACTCCATCACCGAGATCGGGGTCCCGGACTCGTATCGGGTGGCAAAATCCGATCGCTCCAGCATCTGGGCCACCGTTGCCGCAGAGGTCAGCTCGAGTAGTCCATACATGTCGAGACCGGCCAGCCACTCCGAGTTTCGTCGTATCTCGAGATGCTCTGACAACAGAACTCGCTCAAATTGGCTGAGCAGATTCTGAGCGAAGCCGTTGACCTCGTCGGCGGTGAGCCTCTTCCGCTGAGCACCCCTGTCCGATGGGTCGCCGACCTGGGCGGTGAAGTCACCAACGATGAGGACCGCAGTGTGGCCAAGCTCCTGGAAGTGACGGAGCTTGCGCAGGACTACGGCCCAGCCAAGCGTCACCGCGGGTGCAGTCGGGTCGAGCCCGAGCTTGACCCGCAACGGCCTCCCCGATTCGAGTTTGGCGGCCAGCTCCTCTGCAGGCACCACCCGATCGGTGTGTCGAAGTATCCGTTGCAGGTCCGCTGAGCTCATCGATCCTGCAGGGTAAACCCGTCGTCTAACCCGATGGCTGTGACACGGCGATGAAGCGCCACGGTCGATCCATGGCCTTGGAGATCCCCACCCTGGGTGTCGCCACAATCACCTCGGGTGGCTGGCCCCAGACGAGGCGGATAACAGAGGATGGATCGAGGAGATCGGTGCCATTGTGGCCGAGCGTGATCCCCAGCGCCTGACACAGCTTCCCCGGCCCGTTGGCCAAGTCGTCACTACGAGACCGGCGCATCGATGCCACACTCGCTCCCTCGACCACCTCGCCGCCACGGATCAGGATCGCCCAGCCCACTCCCTCGGGGCCGACCGCGGTGTTGGCGCAATCATGGATCCCATACGACCGATAGACGTACAGCGTGCCGGGTTTGTCGAACATCGAGCCGTTGCGTGGGGTCCTGCCCCGGTAGGCATGTGATGCCGGGTCGTCTCCCCCTTTGTAGGCTTCGACCTCGGTGAGGCGCACCCTCACCACCTGCCCGTCGACCAGCGATACGAGCTGCGCCCCCAGCAACCGAGGCGCCGCCACCTCAGGTGGGTCGACGAGAACCTCGGCCAGACTGTCAGCCAAGAGATCAGACTCCGCGAAGCTCGGCGTCGATGTCGGCCGCTGCGGCGATCATGGCCTTTCGGACCGATGCGATCTCGGCCGTCTGCAACGTCCGATCGGCTGCCCTCAGCCGATACCTGATCGCCAGCGCCTTCTTGCCCTCACTCAACGTCTCGCCGCGGAACTCGTCGAATACGTTGGCCGACTCGACCAGTCCCCGGCCGGCTCCGGTCGTCACCGCCAACAATGACGCTGCCGTGGCATCGGCGTCGATGAGGAAGCTGAGATCGAAGTCCACGTGAGGGAACGTCGATGGGATCGACGATTGAGTCGGCGCCACCGGGGCGATCAGCGGTGCGAGGTCGAGCTCGCCAACAGCGACCCTGCCCTCGATCTGGTATGCCCTCACCGCCCCCGGCGAGAGCTCGCCGACGAATCCGACCGTCTTGCCGGCGACGCTCATCTCTGCGGTCCGACCAGGATGGAACCCGGGTCCCACGCCGGCGGAGGAGGTGGCCTCGATCCCCAACTCCGCGCAGAGATGACGCCACAGGGCAAGGGAGAAACGGGCATCGGCTGTGGCGCTGGGCCCACTGATCAGGCGGAGCCCGACGTCGCCGAGCACCGCCCAGGCAAGTCGGTCGTACTGAAGAGGCAGCCTGGGGTCGTCGTGATCGGGATCGGAGAAGAACACCTTGCCCACCTCGAACAAAGCCACCGAGGTGATGCCATGGGACTGGTTGTAACGAAGCGCGTTGAGCAGTCCCGGGAGGAGGGTGGGGCGCAGTTTTGACTCCTGGTCTCGCAACGGGTTCTTCACCGTGAGCAGCTCGATGCTCTCGGCCATGCTCAGCGCCCTCAGGTCGTCGATGCCGACAAACGGCAGGCTGATGATCTGGCTCAACCCGGCCGCGGTCAGAGCCCTCATGGCAATACGCGTCCGACGTTGCTCCGTCGTCAACCCGCCCGCCGGCCCGGTTGGGAGCGTGGCCTCGAACTTGTCGAAGCCATGAATCCGGGCCACCTCCTCGACCAGATCCGCCGGCCGGGTGACATCCGGTCGAAACGTCGGGACGGTAACCCTCATCGGGTCGGTGCCCTCCACCTCCATCCCGAGGCGCCGGAGAATCTCCGTCACCTCTGTAGTGGTGAACCCGGCACCCAGGAGCCTCCCCACCTCGGAGATCGTCAGGTCGACGACGACGGGCTCGACCTCGACCACGATCACGTCAACCGACCCATTCAAGATCTCTCCGCCGGCCAGGGCGACCACCATTGCCGACGCCCGCTGATTGGCGATGTCGGCGAGATTCGGGTCCACTCCACGTTCGAACCGAGTCGCCGCCTCCGAGCGGAGGTCGTGCCTGCGCCACATGTTCATGATGGTTGGCGGATCCCAGGAGGCAGCTTCCATCAGGACCCGCGTTGTCGAGATGGATACCTCGCTGCGGGCGCCTCCCATCGTCCCCGACATCGACGTCGGGCCCTGATCGTCGTAGATGATCAGATCGCTCGGGCTCAGCCGTCGCTCTGTGCCGTCGAGTGTTACGAGCTTCTCGTCCCCCACCGCCCGCCTGACCACCAGGCGGTCCCCGACGATCGAATCGGCGTCGAAGGCATGGAGGGGGTGTCCCAGCTCGAACATGACATAGTTGGTCACGTCGACGACATTCGAGATGGTGCGGACTCCGACCTTGTGGAGTCGATGCCTCACCTTCAATGGTGATTTGCCGACAGTAACGCCTGTGATCTCACGGGCGGTGAATCGGCGACAGCCGGCAGGGTCGGCGACTTCGACCGTTATCGCCGTGGAGCCGGGCACCGTTTTCATCTCGACCGGCGGCACGTGGTGGTCTACCCCGAAGTGTGCGCCGAGATCTCTCGCCACACCCCAGAGAGACAGGGCATCGGGTCTGTTGGTGGTGATCTCGAGGTCGAACACGACATCGGGAAGCTCGACCAGATCGGCCAACTCGGATCCGATTGCCGCCTCGCCGTCGAGGACAAGTATCCCGGCGTGGTCATCACCGAGACCCAGCTCACGCTCCGAGCAGATCATCCCATGTGACTCGACGCCCCTGATGGTCCTCTTGGCTATCTCGAGGTCACCGGGCAGCACCGCGCCCGGTCGGGCGACGGCCACAGTTGCCCCTGCCTCGAAGTTCCACGCCCCACAGATGATCTGTGTCGGCCCCGTGCCCGAATCAACCTGACAGACCCGGACCTTGTCGGCGTCGGGATGATCGGCGATCTCCAACACCTTCCCGACATACACGTCGCTCCAGCCGACATCGAGTCGGGCCACTCTGTCGACGGTGAGACCGAGCATGTCGAATGCATATGACAACTCGTCGATGTCGATCGTGGGCAGGGTGATGAACTCCTCGAGCCAACGCAACGGCACCAGCATCAGAACTGCCCCAGAAAGCGAATGTCGCTCTCGATGAAGTGACGCAACGAGTCGATGCCATGACGGGCCATGGCCAGACGCTCCGGGCCCATCCCGAAGGCGAAACCGGCGAGTTGGGAGGAGTCGTAACCCACCGCGTCGAGGACATTGGGGTCGACCATCCCGCACCCGAGCAGCTCGAGCCACCCGGCCCCTCCACAAACACGACACCCGGTGACACCACCGTCGCAGGCGAAACACGAGACGTCCATCTCGGCGGAAGGCTCTGTGAAAGGGAAGAAGTGGGGACGAAGCCGGACCTCGCTGGTCGGCCCAAAGAACTCGCGGGCGAAATGGAGCAGGGTTCCTTTCAGATCGCCGAACTCGATGCCCGAGTCGACGGCAAGACCCTCGATCTGATGGAAGACCGGAAGGTGGGTGGCGTCGATGGTGTCTTTTCGATAGCACCGGCCCGGGACCACGACATAGACCGGCGGCTCATGTCGCTCCATCCAACGCACCTGGACGGGTGACGTGTGTGGCCTGAGGTGGACCTCGGCCTCTGGGTCGCCCCAGTCGAGATACATCGTGTCGGTGTCCCAACGGGAGGGATGTGTGGGCGGTGTGTTGAGGGCGTCGAAGCTGTACCAGGCGAGCTCTGCTTCGGGCCCCTCGGCCACTCGATATCCCAGCCCGATGAAGATGTCCACCACCTCGTCGATGGTCTGTTGGACCAGATGTAGCGAGCCCGTCCGCAAGCTGACCGCCTCCAAGGTCACATCGATGGCCTCTTCGCGCAGGGTGCGCGCCTCTTCAACCCGACCCAGAACGAGACGCCTCTCCTCGAGAAGGTCTCGAATCCGCTCGGATGCCTCGTTGAGCTTGGCTCCGACCTTGGGTCGCAGGTCGGCCTCGATCTGACCTAGCGAGCGCCTCACCTCCCCAACAGGTGAGCCTTTGCCCAGCAGGGCCGACTCGACACCTTCCAACTCGTCGAGAGAGCTGGCAGCCTCGATGGCCGCCGGTGCGTCGGTGATTGCCAGGTCGAGAGTGGCGATCGGGTCCATGTCCGGCGGCAGGTTAGACATCGGTTGTCTGCTCCCCGGAACGCCTCGACAGCTCGTACACCGCTATGCCCGCCGCCACCGCCGCGTTGAGACTCTCGGTCGGCCCCGATGTCGGGATGGTCACCCTGTGAGCGGCGGTCGCCACCACCACGGGGTCGAGCCCGTGGCTTTCCTCTCCGATGAGAAGCGCCACCGGTCGCTCGTCGACCTCATCGAGGGCCCGTCCCCCCGAGACGACCGTGGCGACCAGGGTGAACCGCTCGAGCTCGTCGAGGTCGGCGACGCCCTTGATCGAAGTCTGGAACTGTCCACCGGCCCCAGCGCGCACCACCTTGGGAGCCCATGGGTCGGCCGACCCCGACATGTAGGCAAAACCCCATCCGAAGGCGGCCGCCGTCCGGATCATCGTCCCCACATTGCCCGGATCCGAGACGCCCACCGAGACGAGGAGGTTGCGCTCGAGGTCGATCCGCTCCTCTGGGATCTGGACCACCGCAACCGGCCCCCGGGGCGAACCGGTGCCGGCGAGACGCCCCAGCGCCCTCCGGTCGACGGGGATCTGGTCACTCCCCCCAGGCGGGTCGATACCAAATACCTCAACGATGTTGGCACCGGCCGCGACCACATCCCGGACCAGGTCGGGACCCTCGACCAGGGTCAGGCCGCGTTGGTGACGAGCCTGGGCGTGATGAAGCCGTGCGGCATCCACCACCGACTTGGCGCGATGAGTGCGGACCGGCTCAGTCATGTTGGACCGCCATAATTGGGAGAAGAAGGGTCAACGAGTGAACAGAGCACTCGCAATTGACGGAAGGGGGTCAGTTGCCCTTGGCCACCTCGACCAGGTGGGCGAAGGCGTCGGGGTCGTTGACAGCCATCTCGGCGAGCATCTTCCGGTCGACTTCCACCTCGGCAGCCTTGAGACCGGCGATGAGCTGGCTGTAGGTGGCCCCGTTCTGTCGGGCGGCGGCGTTGATCCTCGAGATCCAGAGCCGGCGGAAGTCGCGCTTGCGGGCGCGACGATCCCGATACGAGTCCTGCATTGCATGCATTACCTGCTCATTGGCCGCCCCGAAACGGCGACTCCTGGCACCCTTGTATCCCTTGGCCCGCTCGAGGACCTTCCTATGGGACTTCCTGCCATGGACTGCGCGCTTGACACGTGCCATTACGAATCTCCTTAACGACCGAGCTGCTTCTTGATCACCCTGGCGTCACCGGGGGCGAGATCGACCTCACCCTTGCGGCGACGAAACGTGGACTTGCCCTTGGACAGGCGAAGGTGGCCACGACCGGACTGCCGACGCATGAACTTGCCGGAGCCGGTGACCTTGATGCGCTTCTTGGCGCCGCTGTGCGTCTTCATCTTGGGCACGAGAACCTCCTACTCGTCGTGCTGCTGCTCGTTGTCACGCGAGCTTCGCGACTGCCTGACCGGCGCCAGCACCATGGTCATCGACCCGCCCTCGATCTTCGGCTCCTGCTCGACGCTGCCGTACTCGGCGACATCCTGGGCAAGACGGTCCATGAGCTCACGGCCGAATTCGGGGCGTTCCCTCTCACGTCCCCGGAATCTGATCGTGACCTTCACCTTGTCGTGGTCCTGCAGGAATTCCTTGGTCTTGCGACTGGTGATGTCGAAGTCGTGCTCACCGATCCGGACACGCATCCGGAGCTCTTTTATCGTGGTCCGGGTCTGTTTCTTCCGAGCCTCGCGCTGTTTGACGGATTGTTCGTACTTGTACCGCCCGTAGTCCATGAGCCGGCAAACCGGGGGTTTGGCGTTGGGGGCCACCTCGACCAGGTCGAGGTCGAGTTGCTCGGCGAGCCAGAGCGCCTCGTTTATCTTCTTGACACCGATTTGCTCACCATCTGGGGCGACGACGCGGACCTCTTTGGCCCGTATCGCTCCGTTCACGCGCAACTCTGGAATGCTGGTTCCTCCTCTTGATCTGCAGTTGTCTCTGCCTTCAATTCGACAACGAAAAAGCAGCAGGCGGAACCCTGCTGCCACGAGAGAATCTTCTGACTCATCGCCGGGACCTCGGCTCGCAACGGCATCCGCACGGCCGGGTGGGGAGGCAGCAACCTCCGCTCTTTGCTGTTGGTTGTGGCGGTAAGGATACCAGTGGTCCCACCCCATCCAATATCGGGATAGCTCAGGTCCCCCTCAATTCCCGCAGTGCGTTGGCGGTGACGACGGCTGCATTCACTCCTTCGACACCCTTGTTGTCCTCGCCTTCCCCGGCCCGATCGATCGCCTGGGCGTAGTCATGGACGGCAAGGATCGCATTCGCCACCGGAACCCCGGTCTCCAACGCCACACGGCTCACACCCCGGGCCGATTCCCGAACGACGATCTCATAATGATCGGTTTCCCCTTTGACCACTGTCCCGATTGCGACTACGGCATGACACCCGGACGCCGCGAGCTCCCGGGCCGCCAACGGCAGCTCGAGAGCGCCCGCCACCCTGACGACCGTCACCTCCTCGACACCAATGGCCTTGCACCTCTCGACGGCCCCATCCACCAGGCGATCGGTGATCGACTGGTTCCACCGAGCAGCAGCGATCCCGACGTGAAGACCCCGACCGTCGGTCGTCCCTTCGACCACACGGATCATGCAGAGTGGTCCAGGTCGATCTCGTGACCCAACCGCGTTGCCTTGGCCTGGAGGTAACCACGGTTCTCATCATTGGCCGGCACCGAGATAGGGATCCGCTCCTGGATCGAGAGACCATAACCCTCGATTGCGGCCCTCTTCACCGGGTTGTTGGTCAATAGCCGCATCGATCGGACACCGATGTCGTACAGGATCTGAGATCCGACGCCGTAGTCCCTGTTGTCCACGGGCAGGCCGAGGTTGACGTTGGCGTCGACGGTGTCGAATCCCTCGTCCTGGAGCCGGTAGGCGGCCAGTTTGTGCAATAGGCCGATGCCACGCCCCTCATGGCCCCGAATGTAGAGCACCACACCCCGGCCCTCCTTGGCCACCATCTCCAGGGCGTAGTCGAGCTGCTCCCCGCAGTCACAGCGGAGGCTGCCGAACACGTCTCCGGTGAGGCACTCGGAGTGGACCCTGGTGAGGACACCCTCCCCGTCACCGATGTCGCCCATCACCAGGGCCATGTGCTGACGGTCATCGACGAGGGAGCGATAGCCGATACCGGCAAACTCACCATATCGGGTGGGGATTCGAGCCTCGACAACCCTCTCAACGAGTTTCTCCGCTGCACGGCGGTGAGCTATGAGATCGGCAATGGTCCCCAAGAGAAGACCGTGCTCCTTGGCAAACAGCTCGAGGTCCGGGAGCCTGGCCACAGTCCCGTCGTCATTCATGACCTCGGCCAGGACGGCTGCGGGAAACTTGCCGGCGAGCTCGGCCAGGTCGACGGCCGCCTCGGTGTGACCGGCCCTCTTCAACACCCCACCCGGCTCATAGCGCAACGGGTACATGTGGCCGGGCCGGGCCAGATCCGAGGGCTTCGTCGCCGGGTCGATGACGGCATGGATCGTTCGGCACCGGTCCGCCGCAGAGATCCCCGTGGTGGTTCCATGTGCGGCATCGATGGAGACGGTGAATGCGGTGCGACGCACGTCGGTGTTCTTGGCGACCATCATCGGCAGCTCGAGCTCGTCGAGCCGCTCTCCGATCACGGGCATGCAGATGATGCCACTCGTGTAGCGGAGCATGAACCCGATGCTGTCGGGAGTGGCGTCCTCGGCGGCGATGATGACATCGCCCTCGTTCTCACGGTCCTCGTCGTCGACCATGATCACCATCGCACCGCGACCAATGGCCGCGATGATGTCCTCTATCGGCGCAAAGCTCATTCTCTGACTTTCAGGAGCCTCTCGACATACTTGGCCAGCACGTCTACCTCGAGGTTGACCGTGTCTCCTGGCTTTAGCAAACCCAGTGTGGTCACCTCGAGCGTGTGCGGGATGAGGGCAACGTCGAATCCGTCATCGGTCATTCCCGCCACGGTCAGGCTGACGCCGTCCACGGTGACGGATCCTTTTTCCACAAGATAGGGCCGGACCGAGCCGGGCGTCGCGAACGTCATCACCACCCCGTCCGAATCGCTCACGATCGACATCACCACACCGACACCGTCGATGTGGCCCTGGACGATGTGACCATCGAACCTCCCGTTGGCGGGCATGGGACGCTCCAGATTGACCCTCACGCCCGAGACCACATCGCTCAGGGTGGTCCGGTGCAACGTCTCGGGTATGACATCGACGGTCACCTCGTCCACCGCAGCCTCGACCACGGTCAGACAGACACCGTTGACCGATATTGATGCGCCTGTCGGAAGATCGCCGAGACCTGCGGCCCTCACCACCATGCGAACTCCCGAATCTTGCTCGTCAACACTGCTGACCTCCCCTATCAGCTCGACGATTCCTGTGAACACTCAGTGCCCTATCTCGAATTCCACACGCAGATCGGGCCCGAGCCGCCGGGTGTCCACGATGACCACGTCGGTGACGTCCTCGATCGAGGAGAATATGCCGCCCAGAGGCGACAACCCGGTGCCCCCACCGATCCGTCCCCCAATGTACACCACACCCCGACTCACCACACCCGAGCGCCACCACGCCCCGGCCAAGGATGCACCCCCCTCGACCAGAAGGGACAGGTACCCGGCGTCGGCCAGGGCCCGACTGGCGGCACGGGGGTCGGGTCTCCCATCTCCGTCGACAATCAGCAGCTTCCCGGTCGGGGTTGAGATCTCATGCGTCGCGATCACCAAGGGGTGTCGGTCCCAGAGCCTGGCCGCGCCGGGAAGCTCTCCAGTCCCGGCGACGATGACCGGTATCGGCTGTTGACCCTCGTAACCGGGGACCCGCACATCGAGACGGGGGTCATCCGCGGCCACGGTCCCGGAGCCGACCACGATTGCGTCATGTTCGGCACGGAGACGATGGGCGTCCTCCCGAGCGGGCTCCGAGGTGATCCAGTGCGAGCTGCCGTCGACCGCGGCCAATGAGCCATCCAAGGTCATCGCATACTTCAGGGTCACCAGCGGCATGCCCGTCTCCCGATGATGGAAATAGGCCTCGTCGACCAATCGCGCCTGGGGGTCGTCGAGGACTGACACCTCGATGCCGGCCTGTTCGAGACGCTGCACGCCCGTGCCGGACACTCGCTGGTCGGGGTCCAGGACGCCTACCACCACACGGGCTACCCGCTCTGAGATGAGTCTCTCGACACAGGGCGGGGTGAGCCCCTGATGGGTACAGGGCTCCAGCGAGACATACACCGTCGACCCTGAGGCGTCGCCGGCCTGATCGAGTGCCACGACCTCTGCATGACGCTCTCCGGGGCCGACATGACTGCCTTCGCCCAAGACCCGGCCATCAGGAGACACCACGACGGCGCCAACTCTGGGATTGGGATGGGTTCGATGCCGCCGCGCCAGCTCGTAGGCGCGTTGCATGAGCCCTTCGGCTATCACCTAGCCCGTGCGCCGATCGATGCGGTAAGTCGAGCCTGGCTGCTTCTTGGCGAACTCTTTCATCTCCACCGCTATCGCCGACGCCTCCCATTGGGTGCCAATCGCACGAACGTCAGTTGACGCTACACCCAGGGACAACGACACGACCGGGAAGGCATAGCGCTCCCCCCTTCGGTCGATGACCTCGATGTAGCCGCGCAATGCATCCGCGGTGTCATACAGGTCCAGGATCCCGTCGTCGAAGCGCTCGATCACCTCTTTGCAGAATGACTCGGCGACCGAGGGAGGGATCATCGCAACGAAGTCGTCACCACCGATGTGGCCTACGAATGCACCCTCGATCCCCAGGTTCGCCGCAGCCTGGGTGAAGCAACTCGCACAGAAGCGGATCACCTCGTCGCCACGCATGAAGCCATAGTGATCGTTGAACGCCTTGAAATTGTCCAGGTCACCGTGGACCAGGGCGAAGGAGGTGTTCTCCTGGATCGACCTCTCGATCTCGGCGGTGATCTTGAAGTTGCCCGGGAGACCGGTCAGAGGAGACAGGTCCCGGGCCGCCTGGGTGCGACGCAGCACGGCACGCACCCGGGCAGTCAGCTCGGTTATGTCGAACGGCTTGGTTATGTAGTCGTCGGCGCCCAGCTCGAGGCCTCGGACCCTGTCCTCAGGGAGCCCCCGAGCGGTGAGGAGTATGATGGGGATGCTGGCGGTGGTGGCCTGACCCCTCAGGCGATGCAAGGCGGTGAGACCATCCATGCGGGGCATCATGATGTCGAGGATCATGACGTCGGGCGGATTCGAGACTGCCTTCTGTAGGGCGTCCTCGCCGTCGACGGCGGTCTCGACTTCGAAGCCGTCGAGCTCGAGACTCACCTTGACAACCGTCAGGATGTCGGGATCGTCATCGGCGAACAAAACTCTTTCAGTCATCTGATGTCAGAAGCCCTTCTCAACAATTGAACAGCCGCAGCCGGGTCGTCTGCCCGAAATACCGCGGTTCCAGCCACCAAAACGGTGGCGCCGGCTGATGTGGCCTGGCCGGCAGTCTCTGGGGTAATGCCGCCATCGATCTGAATATCGGTCCTCAATCCGCGGTTCTCAACCCATTCTCGGGCTTCCTCGACCTTGGGTAGGACATCGGGGATGAACGTTTGACCACCGTGGCCGGGCTCAACCGACATCACAACCACGACGTCACATTGCTCGACGTAGGGAGCTATCGCTTGGAAGGGGGTCACCGGGTTGATGACCAGCCCAAAGTCCAAGCCGTTCTCGACCGCTCGCTGTTTGGCCCGGGTCGGATCGGGAGCCGCCTCGATGTGTACCGTGACCAGGTTGACGCCGGCCTTGGCCAGCTCGGGGAGATAGGCATCGGGGTTCGTGGTCATGATGTGACAGTCGAAATAGAGGTCGGTCACGT